>Ga0192272_1103_pt1 | contig 9333 bp, 8 predicted proteins | sample Koala_Koa24_E3_FD_131262 | JGI IMG/M metagenome (GOLD analysis project Ga0192272, IMG submission 131262) | Enriched cells from koala feces incubated with labeled cellulose particles, San Francisco Zoo, California, United States - Koala_Koa2-4_E3 ... | reverse complement strand
CATGATAGGTTGGCGTTGCTACAATTAAGAATCAAAAAAGAAAGAAGTATTGGAAATGGAAAAGAATTTAGAATTAAAATACCTGGATCTGGGCAATTGCCTGAAGAAAATGGGCAGTGTAGCAGTTGCTTTTTCAGGCGGGGTGGATTCGACATTTCTGCTAAAAGCAGCGCATGATGTGCTTGGAGAGCGGGCGATAGCGATTACGGCCAGCTCCAGTTCATTTCCGGAACGAGAGCTTCAGGAAGCAGCAGCCTTCTGCAAAGAGCAGGGGATCCGGCAGATGATTTGTGAAACGGAAGAGCTGAATATCCCGGGATTTCGCGAAAACCCGGCGAACCGCTGTTATATTTGCAAACGGGAATTGTTTGCACAGATTAGGAAAATGGCGGAGGATAATGGCATAAGCGCGGTAGTGGAAGGTTCCAATATGGATGATCTCGGGGATTATCGGCCTGGCCTTCAGGCAATCCGGGAGCTGGGCATTCTCAGCCCGCTGCGGGAGGCAAATTTAAGTAAAGTAGAGATCCGCTCGCTCTCCCGGAAGCTGGGCCTGCCGACCTGGAATAAGCCTGCCTTTGCCTGCCTTGCCAGCCGCTTTCCGTATGGGGAGCGGATTACGGAGAAAAAACTGTCTATGGTAGAGCAGGCAGAACAGTATCTGATGGAGCTTGGGTTTCGCCAGGTGCGTGTGCGGATTCATGGATCGGGCGGGCAGACAGCCTCTTCTTCTGAAAACGAGTGTCTGATCGCCCGGATTGAAATCTTACCGGAGGATTTTGAGAGAATGCTGGATGAAGCGTTTCGCGGAAAGATTTATAATCAGTTGCAGTTGATTGGGTTTTCCTATGTGTCGCTTGACCTGAAGGGCTATCGGACGGGGAGCGAATTAAATGAAATCTACCTGGAAAAACGCGCTGATCTGGTGCATCACTATCTTTCTGACACTGGCAGCGGTGATTGCATTTTATTTTCTGTTGCAGAATGGTTCTTCTATTATAGCAGGACTCAATTCCATCCTCAAATCGATGGCGTCAATCTGGCTGGGACTGGGATTAGCCTATGTTCTGGATCCGTTAATTCAATTTGGCGAGTGCAAACTTCGGCAGCGCAATATGAATCAGACCGCAGCCCGTATTCTGACACTCCTGCTTGTCCTGATCCTGATCGGTCTTCTGCTCTTCCTCATCATCAGCCGGCTTGTACCGCGACTTGGCGAAACCATCAACGGACTTCTCAGCGATCTGCCAGGTATACAGGCTACGTTTAACAGCTACCTTGACCGTGTCAATGAATGGAATCCAGATGTTTACGACATAATCATCCGAATGCTCAGCACTGCTACCGACTGGATCAATACAAACCTGTACACAACCATTAACACCGTCACGCAGAGCTTTCTGGGACTGATCACCGGCATTGTCAATCTGTTTGTCGCACTGATTGTGCTTGTTTACGCACAGATGTCCAAAGAGCGGTTCATCGGTCAGAGCAAGAAAATCCTGTACGCCGTCTGTCACCACAAAGGCGCAGCCACCTGGACTCTTGACATTTTCCGTCAGGCGAACCTCATTTTCAGCGGCTTTATCACTGGGAAAATCATTGATTCCGTGATTGTCGGCGTCATCTGCTTTCCCTGCCTGTCTATTCTGAAAATTGACTACGCGCTGCTGATCAGCGTTGTCATTGGCGTAACGAACATCATCCCTGTATTCGGGCCTTTTATCGGTGCCATCCCCTGTGGCATCCTGCTGCTTTTTACACATCCATGGGAAGCACTCGTTTTTGCCATCTATATCCTGATTCTGCAGCAGATTGACGGAAATATCATCGGGCCGCGCATTCTCGGAGATTCCACAGGCGTATCCGCATTCTGGGTGATGGTATCCATCCTGTTATTCAGCAATCTACTCGGAATCGTCGGCATGATTGTCGGCGTCCCGATCTTCGCGACGCTCTACTATATCATCAAGAGAATCGTGGAGGAGGAGCTTGCAAGACAGGGATTGCCCACCGATTCCCTGGAATATGTCAAGCTTGATAAAATCGATGAAGATGGGGAGATAATCTACTTAAAAGAAGAAAATGGAAAGAAAAAGAGCATCGCGAACCGGAAATCCTTAAAAGAGCATGCAGCCAGTATCAAAATGACTGCAATTGCCCTTCAAAGCTATATAGAAAGAAAACGTAAAAAGTGATTGTCTATCGGTACATTCGGTCAGATCGGATATCCTTTCAGATAATAATCACGCACAAACCGGATCAGTTCTTCCTCCCCCCGTTCATCAAGGATTCGTAGCATCCCTCGCAGTTCTTTTTCCGTCTGCGGGTGCATCAGAGCACGCCCTCTCCCTTTTTCGAAATACGCCAGTGAGTCGTGCTGCGTATAGTTCTCCTTGTTGTAATTCTTAGAAGCCGAAATACGGTCCATCAGCATCTCCGCAACGTATTTGCGCGGCATCTGTACAGCCTGCAGCGGATAAGGAACACCAAGCTTTTTGTCCTGATCGACCTGCAGCCGATAGTCCTGCCAGTACTCGTAGTGATGGCGGTTGCGCCCCTTATGGTGCATCCAGGCGTCTGAATACCCTTTGTCGCGGCGCTCCCCATTGTTGGGACTGCTCTTTCCGTCCTCATAATAGCGGAACCCCTCAAAAAGCTCTGTCGGCGTATACTTTGACAGATCATGCGTCAGCCCCTGCCAATACAGACCAATCCGAAAGCAGTGCCGCATCACCAAAAGCTTATGTTCCGTAATGGTTTTCAAATGGCCTTTGATTTTTCTCCATGAAATCTTATTTTGGGAATTATGAATTTCCATTTTTTTCTCCGTTTTCTTTACTCTTTTCCCTCCAGGACAACCACGGTTCGCGGCGGCGCCACAAAGCTGCGGGCATCCTCCAGCTGTTCCGGTTCATCCGCCTGAGGAAAACTATTCGGAAGACTGGTATCCATCACACGGTACCATGCATACTTATCCGGTAAAAGAGGCAGTGCAAACTGCTGCTCTTCCCAGTGAAAATTCCAGGCGATATAAAGAAAGCTTTGCTCTCCCGCATAAACCCCGGAATACAGGCACCCCATATGCAGGCTAGACTGACGAATATCCCCATACCAGGCGCGCTCGCCGTGAAAAGAAAGATCCGGGTAACCGGTTGACCGATAATCCGAGCACTGCGGCTCCGACTTCTGATGCAGCATCGGGTGTTTTCTCCGAAACGCAAGCAATTCCCTGACATACTCTGTCAGCTCACGATTGGTCTTCGAACGGCTCCAGTCGAGCCAGGTACGTTCATTATCCTGACACCAGGGATTATTATTTCCAAGCTGCGTGTTGCCAAACTCATCCCCCGCCAACAGCATCGGCGTACCCTGCGAAAGGAGCATCATCGCATACGCATTTTTGCGCTGCTGCAGCCGCAGCTGGCTAATCCTGCGCTTTGCACACGGTCCTTCCTCTCCGCAGTTCCAGCTGAAATTCGAGTCGGAACCATCACGCCCCATCTCACCATTCTCATCGTTATATTTCATGTTATAAGAAACCAGATCCAGCATCGTAAACCCATCGTGATTTGTCATATAATTGATCTGCGCACAGCCTGTCGGATTCTGACGCGTCCGGTAGCGAAATGCGTCAAGCGTACCGATATCCCCCTTGAGCAGACGACGCGCATCATTCATAAAACCGTCATTCGACTGTGCAATCCAGTGTTTCTGACTCACCAGACGGGTCTTACAATTACATTTGCACTCTTTTGTGTTTTTCTTTACGATACCGTCCGGGAACCAGCTGCAAATCAGCTTCCGGCTCTCAAACAGCGGCAACTTTGCCAGCTCCGCTGACAGATCATCGCGTCCCACAATTGAAAAACCATCCACATGATACTCTTCTGCCCAGTACGCCAGACAATTACAAATCATTCCGATATCTGTATCTGCATCAAAGGAAAACTCAAGGATGATTTCAATTCCATTCATGTGAAGCGCTTTCACCAGATCCTTAAACTCAATATCCGCCCTCTCAGACGCCGCATAGGACGCTTTAGGGGCAAAATAATACCCTGGTCCGTATCCCCAGTAATTCTTCTGGAAGTCATTCTCGGACATATGGGAACGGTCGAACGCATGAGCCAGAATCTCCTTCTGTGAAGTCAAAGCTTCCACCGCAGCACTTGAATTCCCATTTTTCAAATCCTGCCCAGAAAAGCAGTGTGAAAACAGATATTCCGGAATTTTCAGCTCTGCAAAATCATAAACAGGCATCAGCTTCACCTGGTTCACACCCAGTGATTTTAAATATGGAATCTTATACCGCAGGCCGCTAAACGTGCCTTTTCCCCTGACGCCGGAATTTTTATGCATCGTAAAGCCCCGGACATGCAGGTGGTACATCACTGCTTCGTGAAATGGGATCTTCGGAAGGGAATCCTGCCCCCACCGATAATTTCCCGTCACAAAGGCGCCACGCAGCCCGTGCGGCGACAAAGACGGCGCCTGTCCATATACTTCTCTGCCAGCAAGCCGTCTGGCGTACGGGTCGGTGACTACTTCATCGCCATCCAGGAAGTTGTACTCATACTCGTCCGCCGGAAGCTTCACTTTCATCGAGAAAAAATTACCCGGCGCGGATGGTTCCGGGAAATCAATGGTAGCAGCAACCTCCTCGCCGCCTTTTCTGTAAAGCAGAAGTGCCGGACATATGCCCCTCGAAGCATAAAAGCCAAAATGCACTCCATCCCTGCAAACCCTCGTCCCTGGGGTTCTGTTCTCATCCTGCAAAATTTTAAATCCGTAATCCCCCATACCATCCTCCGTTTTCTGTTCGAAACGTGTTCTGGCGCAGCCTGACAGCAAATATCAGGCTCGCCGTGAATAGAAACCGATTTCTTACAACTTTTTCACAGATCCACCGTCAATTCTACCGGACAGTGGTCTGAACCAAACACTTCTGTATGAATTTTCGCATCCTGAAGTCGGTCTTTTAAACAGTCCGAGACGCAAAAATAATCAATCCGCCATCCGGCGTTCTTCTCTCTGGCATGAAACCGATAGGACCACCAGCTGTAAATTCCTTCTTTATCCGGGTAAAAATACCGAAATGTATCGATAAATCCACTTTCCAGCAAATGCGTAAACTTGCCCCTCTCTTCATCCGTAAACCCTGCATTTTTATGATTCGTCTTCGGATTTTTGAGATCAATCTCCTGATGAGCGACATTCAGATCACCGCAGAATATAACCGGTTTCTTCTCCTCCAGGTGCTTCAGATAAGCCAGAAACGCATCCTCCCACTGCATCCGGTATGGCAGACGAGCCAGGCCGTCCTTCGAATTCGGCGTATAGACCGTCACCAGGTAAAAACCGGCATACTCCAGTGTGATCACACGTCCTTCCTGGTCATGCTCCTCAATACCGATGCCATATACAACCGAAAGCGGTTCTGTCTTCGTAAAAACAGCTGTACCGGAATATCCTTTCTTCACAGCATAGTTCCAATACTGATAAGGCCGCAAATCCAGGTCAATCTGTCCCGCCTGCAGCTTCGTCTCCTGCAGACAAAACACATCTGCGTCCGCTTCCTTAAAATAATCAAGAAATCCTTTCTGCACACAGGCGCGCAGACCGTTTACATTCCACGAAATCAGTTTCATGAATAGTATCTCCCTGGTCATTCTTATTTTTTTCAGATGAACCCGTATCAAGCGCTTCCATAACTGTTCAGTACTTTCACAGCTACGAGCTTCCCACTTTTATCACAGGAACAAATGTAATTATCTTCTTTACTATAACATGAACATTTGCGGAAAACAAGATAAATTGCTTGCTATTTTGCATCGCATCTGCTAAAGTATTAAAAAAAAGAGAGGTATGAAAAATGAGTGAATTTGAAAACTGCGGCGGCAGCTGCGAGGGATGCACAGAAGAATGCGGCGGCGCCACCATCACACTGACATTAGACAACGATGAGGTCTTGGAATGTCAGATCCTGACCCTCTACCAGGCTGCCGGGAAGGATTATATTGCTCTTCTTCCCCTGAATGAACAGGGTGTCAACGAAGACGGCGAAGTATTCCTGTATCGTTATCATGATGAGAATGGGATGCCCGTTTTAGAGAACATTGAGAGTGACGAAGAATACGAAGCCGCTTCTGAAGGTTTTGACGAATGGCTTGACGGCCTGGAGTACGATGAACTGGTGACAGAGGACGAAGAAGAGGAGGATGAGTAATTATCCGGACAAGTCCTGATGAGAATCAAAAACACCCCTGTTTTCCGCAATTCCGAAAACAAGGGTGTTTTTCTTATTCTTGCTCTTCCGCCTTTGACGAGGATTCAGATTCTTCCTCCTCTTCCTCGGTCTGTAGGGGTTCAGATTCTGATTCACTTTCCTCTTCTGACGTATCTGCATTATAATCCTCATTCAGGACACCTTCCAATGTCTTCAGATCCGTCTCCGGAGTCTCCGTGAGAGATTCATATTCCTCTTCGGATTGAAGAGCCGCTTTGCGCTCCTCGTAAGCATTGCTCTGCTCTTTGGACAGATAATAGAAGTAGCCGATACAGGCAACCAGAAAGACGACTGCTACTACGTATAGCAGCACAAGAATCGGATTCTGTTTTTTTGTATAGTTACGGTTCTTTCTACCCATATGGCTCCTTTCTCTCTGACCGAAAATGTGTTCCGCAGTCCAGTCAGCACCAGCGCGGAACACACCCTTCGTTTCCTCAAATCATTATCTGCTGCTCTTATGATAGCTTGCGCTGTCTTCTGTCGGCATGAAGATAGCGAACGGACCCATGGCCTCAAATTCACCCTTAATTACAAGTACCGGGGTCTCATCATCTGTGACCTTGTCCTCATCACTTACCGTCCACTGAAGTAAGGATCTGTCTTCCGTTTCTTCCTCAGTTTCTGTTTCTGCCTCGGTGACTTCTTCTGTAACAGCCTCAGTGACAGCTTCGGTCTCCTCTTCTGTCTCTGTCTCCTCCTCTTCCAGCTCACTCAGAGTCGTGAAGTAGACTTCCGGCTCATAGATAAAGTTCACATCTCCAGTGTCTGAATTGATCTGCATTACAAAACTGTCCTCAAGAACAACCGGATCCATCTCTGTCAGAAGGGAAAGATCTTCTTCTGCTGCTTCTGTATCAAAATCTTCATCGCCATAGGTTGCGATACGCGCCCAGTCAATGTATTCGATATCACGGTAAGCCTCAGCATCCAGGCTGCCGCCCATGCTGTAGGAATACGTATCATTTCCGTCTTCGTCCGTACCATACTTAATCGCCATATCAGCAAAGCCCATTGCACTGGTGTAGTCCGCAATATCAATGGTAACGCCATCCGCCACCTCAATCTGTTCCGTCAGGATGCGCTCCAGCTCCTCAGTCAGTTCAATGAAATCCACGTCATAAGCGTCGGTCTTGTCTGTCAGACTTTTCAGGACATCGTAAAGTGTGATATCCTGTGTTTCTTCCTGGAACTCGGTCACAACCTCTGCTGTCACCTCATCCTCATAAAGCTCTGGTGTTGTATTCTTTACAACAATCGGAACCTTCTCCGCGAGGGCAATCGCGCCAAGGGTCGGGAATGTCGCTGTCACTTCACCAGTCTCAGAGTCTAACTCATCAATCGCAACAAAATATGTTTTTCCGGTATTCGGGTCAATCTGAATCATCAGCAGATTACTTGCATCGCGATCTTTAGCTGCCTCAATCGTAACAGTTGCAGTAATGGAACCATTGCTGTTATAGTGCACCGTGCCATCGCTCGCTTTGATCGCAATGTCTACAAATGCTGTAATGGCTTCATAAAGTGTGGTATTGACAACTTTGCCAGACTCTGTAGTCTGATTCGTTGACGTGTCAACGCCAAGGGTCTCTACGACTTCTTTAATGGTCATGGTTGAATTGTCATCGTTAAACTGCTCAACCACAGCAGCTACCGTCTCATCAGCATACGCGGATGTGTCTGCATTCTGAACAATCAGTTCCTCTCCTTCTTCCAGGCTGCCATCCTCCACAACCGGGTTCTCAGGAATAATCTCCGAGATGCTGGGCGCCGCATTAACCGAGAACGCAGAGCCAACCGTCATCGATGCCGCGAGTATGATTGCTGCTACTCTCTTCTGCATGGACTTGTTCTTCATAATCTCTCCTCCATTTCAATATTGGTAGGTTCTTTGAGTGATGGAAAACATAAATAAACATTTTCCTGTTGCTGGGCTATATTTCTACCGATACGGTGTCCGCATCGATTGGAAAACAATAAAACTCAATATTTCTTTCCTAATCTTTTATATAAAACAACTCCAGGAGCAATTCCTGCAAAGCATCCTCATCCACATAAAATTCATCGTGTAGTTCCCCCGCCTCGTCTTCTCCATCCAGCTGAATATAATTAGCCTCCGAAAAATCCAGGCTCTGCACCAGTTCCGCCAGATCCAGATACTGGCTTCTGGTAACACTGGTCTGCAGGTAATCCTCCATTTCCTCCAGGGAATCCCACGCGGATTCAATCTCAGAAGTGCTCATCTTGCGAACCGTCTCTATGTAAGCGGTCACATACGCCTCCTGGCGATCCATACGTCCTTCATTGCTAAAGTCAGCTGAGGTATCCCGATATTGCAAAAATGCATGGACATTTGTTTCGTCCAGGGTAACAACCGCGCCTTCGACCAGTTCCGGGTATTCCTCAGCAAGTTCAGAATTTGGCACTGTAACTGTGACACCCCCAACCACGTCGTTAACATAAACCATCGAATCCTGGTTCAGAACCACATAATCAGAGATCGGAATTTCCCCGAACAACAGGGAAACCGCTTCCAGCAGATTTTCACAGCTGACCGTCCCTCCATTTCCCCAGGTATAAGCATATCCCAGATGAGACGTATAAAGCCCGTCATCATTACCCACAGAGGAATAACGGCGAATCTGAGTCATCGTATCACGGTTGATTGCGACAACGGTCAGCCTGTTGTTATATTTGTCCATCACAATCAGCTCAATGCTGTCCGCGCGGGCCGCAGTTCCATACCGCTTGCTTGCTTCCATTTTCCCTGTAGAATCCACGCCGGCAAAAAGTACGGTAGTAACGAGATTATTATAACTCCAGGTCTCTCCTTGATACGTAATCTCACGATACCCTTCTGAACTCACGTCATGGGTATTCTCTGCCGTTACCTGCAGGCTTTCCTGGCGGATCCACGACTGTCGCACCAGGCCAAATGCGATCGCCATAACAATCACTACAACCGCAGCGCTGGAAAGGAAGATTCTCCGCTTTCTGGCGCGTCTGGCATGACTCGAGTGGTGGTGATGATGATGATGGTGACT
>Ga0192272_1101_pt1 | contig 9387 bp, 8 predicted proteins | sample Koala_Koa24_E3_FD_131262 | JGI IMG/M metagenome (GOLD analysis project Ga0192272, IMG submission 131262) | Enriched cells from koala feces incubated with labeled cellulose particles, San Francisco Zoo, California, United States - Koala_Koa2-4_E3 ... | reverse complement strand
TTTCCGAAGAACGTATCCAGCGCCTGAACGCCATTGGAATGACCTGGCAGGCCGATACCTGGGTGACACGGCTCGAACTGGTAAAGCAGTGGTATCAGGAAAAAGGCAGCCTGGATATCCCGCAGGACACCGTTGTAGATGGTGTCTGGATCGGCAAATGGATCGTCATGCAAAAGAAATACCTGGAATTAGGAAAACTCAGCCGGGAGCAGGAAGCCATGCTTTCCGAGCTTCCACTGGAGCAGGTATCGCGCAAAGACAAAAGCCAGGGCGCGTGGCTGCAGATGTATCAGGATGCAGTAGACTATGCGAAAACGCATGGAAGCCTGAAAAAAATACCGCCGGAATACTGCGGCAAAAGCGGCAAGCAGCTCAATGCCTGGGTACGCCGCCAGCGGGCAGCGCGGGAAAAAGGCAGGCTGAGTAAAGAGCAGTGCCAGATGCTGGATATGATTGGATCTACCAGGAAACCGGGACTTGCGTCGGCTGAGCCGGTATCATCTGTTGCGGAAGCGGTGAACGCATAATTGGGATGAGCGATAGAATCAAGCCCCACTCAGGGGCTTTCATTTTTTTGAAAGAACTTAAGATAATCCAGGAGATTTTTAACATATGTACCAGAAGAACCCAAGCAGCATTATCAAGCATATTGACTTCATGATACTTGATCTTGTGTGCTTTTTGTTATCCCTGTGGCTGGCTTACTGCCTGAGACTGAATGATCTGGAAATATGGGAATCACAGATATACAGAAGTCTGATGATCATAATAGCGCTCGTACATATCTGTGCATCAGCCTTTGACAGTGCATACAAAAATATCCTGCGCCGGGGATACATGAAAGAGCTGATTGCCGTGATCCGGCATATCGTCATCGTAATGGCGGTCATGCTGGTTCTGATGTTCTTCCTGAAAACATTGGACGCCCTGTCCAGGGGTGTGATCGCTTATACAGCGGTCATATCTATCATAGTGATTTGGCTGGAGCGGACAATATGGAAGAAATTTATCCACCATCGCCTTGCCAAAAATCCACGATACCTTTTACTTGTAACAGATCAGGCAGGAGCCGAACGCATCCTCGATCAGTTCCAGGGACAGATGCTGGACTTTCAGGTAAAAGGAATCGTCCTGGTTGGACAAAATCCTGGGAAAAACCCCAGGAACGTGGATTCCGTTCGGAACGTTCCAGTAGTAGCCAACGTCGAAACATTAACCGACTATCTGTTAAAAACTGTGGTGGACGAAATCCTTTTCAGCGTACCCAGAAAAGAGGACATGCCGCAGGATCTGATCCGAGAATGCAGTCTGATGGGCATCACAATTCATCTGGAAATCATGTCGTCAGACGAACTGGCCGGGGCTAGATACGAGGAAGATATCGCAGGCCTGAGCGTCATGACCAGCTACCTGAAGCTGATCACCGTCGGACAGGCTTTTGTTAAGCGAGCCATCGATATTGTAGGAAGTATCGCAGGATTGCTCATTACAGGCATATTGTTTCTGTTTGTGGCTCCAGCTATTTATTTTTCCGATCCAGGCCCGATCTTCTTCAGTCAGGAACGTGTTGGAAAAAACGGCAGAACCTTCAAACTCTATAAATTCCGGAGTATGTATCAGGATGCAGAAGAGCGGAAAGCAGAACTGATGGAAAAGAACCAGATGAAAGGCCAGATGTTCAAGATGGAAAACGATCCTAGAATCATTGGAAGCGGTCCGGATGGTACAAAACATGGAATTGGGCATTTCATTCGCTCCACCAGTATCGATGAATTTCCACAGTTCTGGAACGTGTTAAAAGGAGAAATGTCTATGGTGGGAACACGCCCACCGTTAATAAGAGAGGTTAATGAATATGATACAAGGCATAAAGCGAGACTTGCAGTTAAGCCTGGAATAACAGGACTGTGGCAGGTAAGCGGGAGAAGCGATATTGAAGACTTTGAGGAAGTCGTGAGGCTGGATACGAAATATATACAGGAGTGGAGTATCAGTCTGGATATAAAGATATTATTTAAGACGGTATTAGTAGTATTTAAACGGAAGGGATCCATGTAAAGGAGCTTTAATGGTTGTGGAAAATTCTCAGCGGGATATTCAGCATGTCTTTCTGATAGGAGCCAAATGTCTGGGAGGTTATGGCGGATATGAGACATTCATTAATAAGCTAACGGAATATCACCAGAATAACAAAAAAATTCAATACCACGTTTTTTGCAAAGCCAACGGTAGCGGCAGCATGGACGAAAGTACTCTGGAGGGTGTTACGCGGATTTCAGATGGGGAGTTTATATACCACAATGCCTATTGTGTGAAAATACATGTCCCTGAGATCGGATCTGCACAGGCGATTTATTACGATGTAGCTGCATTACAGGCATGCTGCAAGTGTATAAAAGAAAAAGGAATTGTCCACCCGATTGTCTACATAATGGCTTGCAGAGTCGGACCTTTTATAAAACATTACTACAAAGAAATCCACAAGCTGGGAGGACGACTGTTTTTAAATCCCGACGGTCACGAATGGATGAGAGCGAAGTGGAGCAAGCCGATTCGGAAATACTGGAGATTGTCCGAGCAGAGAATGGTAAAGTATTGCGATCTCGCGATTTGTGATTCTATAAACATAGAAAAGTACATACATAAAACCTATGACGGAAAAGGAGTCCATGGGCGCAATCCCCAGACAACATTCATCGCATACGGTGCAGAAACAAGGAAAAGTAAATTGGGAGATGATGATCCGAAGCTGCTTGCCTGGTATAGAGAGAAAGGATTGACTGCCAGGGGATATTATCTCGTGGTAGGCAGATTTGTTCCGGAAAACAACTATGAGACTATGATCCGCGAATTTATGAAAAGCAAGACAGAGCGGAGTTTTGCTCTCATCACAAATGTGAACGAAAAATTTCTTCAGGAACTGGAGGAACGACTTCATTTCAAAAAGGACAAAAGAATCAAATTTGTCGGCACAGTTTATGATCAGGAACTCCTGATGAAGATTCGGGAAAATGCTTACGGATATTTTCACGGACATGAAGTAGGTGGAACCAATCCCAGTCTGTTGGAAGCGTTAAGCAGTACAGAACTGAATTTGTTGTTGGATGTTGGATTTAATCGGGAAGTGGCTGAGGATGCGGCTCTTTATTGGACAAAAGAAGAAGGAAGCCTGAGTAATCTGATAGATGATGCTGATGATATGGATTATGAAAAGAAAGCATTGTTGGAAAACAAAGCGCATCAGCGAATCAAGGAATATTATAGTTGGGATCTGATTTGTAAGAGATATCTTAGTGTTTTCACAGGAAAGGATTAATCGGGGCTATATAAATTCATGGAAAATAATAAGAAAGTGCAGGACTTAACACTTGCACTGTTAAGAGAGTTTATGACCTTATGTGAGGAAAACAATTTACGTTATTATTTCACTGGTGGGGCGCTTATTGGTGTCGTAAGACATCAGGGTTTTATTCCGTGGGATGATGATATTGATATTGGAATGCCAAGAAAGGATTATGACAGATTCCTTCAATTGATAGAAAAGAATAAGCCGGAAGGCTATGGAATTTGCAATCGTTTCACAGATAAGGACTGGCATTTTGCAATGAGCCAGTTTATTGATGAAGAATCCGTGATCGAAATTAATCTGGCTGAACAGCCTAGACAGGCACATATTTGGCTTGATATTTTTCCACTTGACGGGCTGCCTGACAATCGCTTTCTCAGATGGATAAGGGTGAAACACATCTTACTTTATCGGTATTTCGTACAGATTGCGCATATAAGGACGCAGGTTGATTCGCACAGAAAACGACCAGTTGTTGAAAAAGCTGTTTTAGGAATAATGAAAGTAATACCGATTGGAAGGCTAATTGATACTGACAAAACACTGGATAAGTTGGAAAATCTTTTGCGAAAAAGTGATTTTGATGTCAGCGCATATGTTGGAAACATGCTTGGAAGGTATCGTGAAAAAGAAGTGGTTCCGGCTGTATATTTTGGAAAACCTCAAAAGGGAACTTTTGAAGGAATAGAAGTGAATATACCTGCAAAAACTCATGAGTTACTAACAGCAATGTATGGAGATTACAGGAAACTTCCGCCGGAAAATCAACGTGTGGCTCATAATGTAAAGATCATAAAATACAGAGAAGTATAAGGAATCGAAATGAATATTGCAATTATTATCGCTGGTGGTTCCGGTCACAGAATGGGGCAGGATATTCCAAAACAATTCATTAACGTATACGACAAGCCGGTACTTATCTATACACTCGAGGGATTTCAAAAGCATCCGCAAATTGATGCGATTGAAGTGGTATGTATTGATGGGTGGCATGAAGTGCTGTGGGCCTATGCGAAACAGTTTCAGATAACAAAATTGAAATGGGTAATATCCGGAGGCAACACAGGCCAGGAGTCTATTCGAAATGGTGTTTTTTATCTGGAAGAAAAGTGCAATCCAGATGATATTGTGATAATCCATGATGGAATTCGTCCATTGGTTGATGACGCAGTTCTAACCGATGTGATTGTGAAATGCCGACAATACGGAAATGCAGTCACTTCTATGCCTTATAATGAACAGATATTTGTTGCTGATGATGAAATTTCCACAGTGAAATATATACCAAGAGAAACCCTGCGGCGTGTCTCGACTCCACAAGCATACCGATTCGAACTGATAGATAAAGGATATCATAGAGCATATGAAGAAAAGATTGGAATTTATGGTTCTTCCTATGCCAATACAATGATGGTGGAACTGGGAGAAAGATTGTATTTTGCAGCTGGATCAGACAAAAATATCAAATTGACAACCAAAGATGATCTGGAGATGTTTAAGGCATATTTAAAATTAGATAAAGATAAATGGCTGAAATAGTGGAGTGATGGAAATGAAGGTGTTCGAAAACCAACTTTACAAGGAAGATGTGAAATATATAGCAGACTTGGATTTGCCGTGGAATTTGCTAAAAGATAGCTCCATTTTGATTTCGGGAGCCAGTGGACTAGTAGGAAGCTGTCTGATTGATGCGATTATGCACAAAAATATGACTACCAGTTTGAATTGCAAGATTTATGCATTGGGGAGAAATGAAGAAAAGACAAAAGAGCGGTTTCAATATTGCTGGGATGATGATCAATTCCTCTTTGTATCACATGATATCAATTTACCATTGGAGATTGCCGGTCTTGATCAAATCGGATATGTGCTTCACATGGCGAGCAATACGCATCCTGTAGCATATGCGACTGATCCAATTGGTACAGTGACCACAAACATTATTGGAACATACAATATGCTAGAGTTTGCTGTTAATCATAATGCCAGAAGATTTGCGTTTGCATCATCTAATGAGATATACGGCGAAAATCGAGGAGATACTGAATTTTTTGACGAACACTATTGTGGATACATAGATTCTAATACTATGAGAGCAGGATATCCTGAGAGTAAACGCTGTGGCGAAGCACTTTGTCAAGCTTATATTAAGCAGAAAGGGATGGATATCGTTATCCCTAGATTGACACGCTCCTATGGTCCTACAATGCTAATGAACGATACTAAGGCAATCAGTCAATTTATAAGGAAAGGCGTTGCTGGGGAAGATATTGTCTTAAAGAGTGCCGGAACACAGTATTACTCTTATACTTACGTAGCAGATGCTGTCACAGGGCTGCTTACTATCCTTTTGAAAGGAGAATGTGGAGCTGCTTATAATATTGCGGATGAAAGCAGTGATATTATGCTCAAGGATTTAGCGATAATTATCGCACAATATTCAGGGAAAAATGTTGTGTTTGAGATACCGGATGATGTCGAGAAGTCCGGCTACAGTACGGCAACTAAGGCTAGGTTGGATGGTAGTAAACTGAAACGTCTTGGCTGGAAAATGCATTATGATATGGAAATGGGATTAAAGAGAACGATTGAAATTCTAAAACAGGAATTGAAGTGATGAATGATATTATAAAAAAATTCCTCCGTCGAGTTCAGAGCAGCTTTTTGATTTCTTATAAAATCCGTAGAAATCTGCTTTCGTGGGGGGGAATAAGCGTTGGAAGTAACACTCATGTTAAAAGCGATTGTTATTTTGAAGGAAACTATATTTGTATAGGAAACGACGTGTTTATTAATCATAAATGTAGCTTTTATTCATATAATGATAAGTCTTCAAATATAAGTATTGGCAATAATGTAACTGTAGCCATGGGAGTGACTTTCTGCACTCATACTCATAGGATTGGATATTCAAACCGACGTGCAGAAATAGGTACTGTATCGAGACCCATTACAGTTGGCGAGGGGACGTGGATTGGTGCTAATGCATTAATATTACCGGGGATAAATATTGGAAAAGGAAGCATTATTGCAGCAGGAGCTGTTGTAACAGAAAACTGTAAGGACAATTGTCTATATGCAGGTGTACCAGCTAAGAAAATAAAGGAATTGTGATAACATAGGTGAATATCGAATGAGCAATTTAAAAGACACGTTTAATAAACAGGGCGGTCTGAATTTAATAAAGCAATACTGGCAAAGCGGGGCGTTTTTCACTGCTGTAGGTGAGTTTTTCTTGCTTGGGAAAAGCAGGACGGCATTAGAAATATTACGTCTTTCCACGCACCTAAAAGCGAAACAGAAGCTTGAAAAGAAATATAAGCAGTGTTTGAAGAACTTTGATAGTCATTGGATTGAACCATCGCATCAGTTAAGCAACAAAGTCTGGATTTGCTGGTTTCAGGGAATAAATAATGCGCCGGAGATAGTTCAGAGGTGCTATGAATCGGTGAAAATAAATATGCAAGATAAAGATATCGTGCTTATTACAGAAAATAATATGTTAGATTATGTAGATTTTCCAGATTATATATTGGACAAATGGAAGAACGGGAAAATATCAAACACTCATATGACGGATTTGCTTCGATTGGAACTTCTCATAAAGTACGGTGGTATGTGGTTGGATGCAACGGTGTATTGCAGTGGATCGGATATTCCAGAATATTTTTTTAAGTCAGAGCTTTTCATGTTCCAAAGCTTGAAACCGGGGCGAGACGGTCACAGCCACATTACATCGAGTTGGCTGATAAGCGCAAAATCCAATAATAAGATTTTGATGGCGGTTAGGAGCCTTTGTTATGAATATTGGAAGACTCATGATTCCTTAATTGACTACTTCCTGTTACACGACTTCATGGCAATAGCCTTAGAGTACTATGAAAGTGAGTGGAAAAAGATTATTCCAAGGGACAACGCTACCCCTCATATCCTGTTGCTCAGGTTGTTTGACCGATATGATGATAAGATATGGAATGCTATAAAAGCACAGACTCCATTTCATAAGTTGACATATAAATTTGAAAAGGAAAAGACCGAGATGCAAGGAACATATTACTCCGAAATTATCCGGAGAGAGTAAAGAACATTATAAATAACATACGCATTTCTTTAGAATTACCTAAAGAGATAAAGGGAAAAGCAACATAAAATTTTGTTAATAACTACCATATTAATAGTGGGTTTTCGTGATATAGTAAGAAAATCATTGATTTTTAAAGGAGAAAAGGAATAAAACTAAAATGATATAATAAAAATATTATTGAAATAAAAATATAACATAATCATTTTCATAGAGCCAATATTTTTTGGGAGAAATATAATGCTAAGTGTAGCTATTGTTACGGTGACATATAATGCGATAAATAGTGTTAGAGAAACAATCGAATCTGTTTTAATTCAGGATTATGCAAATATGGAATATTTGATTATAGATGGGGCATCAACTGATAATACAATTAAAATGGTTGAATCCTACTCTAATAGATTTGCTGAAAAAAATATCAGGTTTACAGTTAATAGCGAGCCTGACAGTGGTATTTATGATGCAATGAACAAAAGTCTATATAGAATCGATTCTGATTATGTTTTGTTTTTAAATGCCGGAGATGTATTGACAGATTCAAATACTATTAGAAAAATATTCTGCAATCTCGATTATCCTTTATTTGATGTTATTTATGGAGACTTTTATGCTTACTCTAAACCATATATCAAAAAGAAAAAATCCTATTCTCCAGATATGCTTCGTCGAGGAATGATATGTACACATCAAGCGATTTTTACGAAGGTGTCTTTACTTAGGGAAAGACCATATGACACTGGTTATAAAATGGCAGCAGATTATGATTTTTACCTCGACATGTATTTAAAAGGGAAAAAATTTCACTATGTCGCAGTTCATGTAGTATACTTCGATATTTCTGGTACAAGCCAGAAGCGTGCTAGAATTACCCAGAATGAAAGATTAGAGATTAAACTCCATTATGGCTGCATATCAAACAAAGAGTATAACTTGAATAGAAAAAATATAAAATGGATTTGTTTACGAAAAAGAATAATATCTGCTCTTCCTAAAACAATTCGATTTCATTCTTATGATTTAATACAGAGGTAACATAAATGACAGCTTATTCTTTTGGCAAGACACTTTATGAAAAATTTGAGAGTATATTACCGACATCTTTCCTAAAGGAGATTAAAAAATTATATAATTCCTGGTATTGGAGAGAGAGAATTGTAAAAAAATATTATGGGGAAAGAAAAATAAATACAGTATATATAATTAGACGTTATGCAACAAATATGGGAATTGGTTCATATGTTATATCTAACTTATCCCACATAGATTATGCATTGAAAAAAGGTTTTACTCCTATTATAGATATGTATAATTATAATAGTACTGACTTATCAGGGAAAAAAAATAACACGTGGACACTTTTCTACAAGCAGCCACTTTTCGAAACCATTAATAATTTAGATAATGCATACAAGCAAAGAAAATATATTTTAAGTTGCGGTGGAATACCTGAGGATGCTCCAAATGACTCGATGGAGTTTTTATGTAATAAAGATAAATTGAAATATTGGTCATCTATTTATAGTAAATATTGTGTACTGAATGATAAAACAAAAAAATATTTTGAAGAGGAATACAATGAACTTTTCTCGCCAGCAATGCGAATTGTAGGGGTGTTGTGCCGTGGAACGGATTACTATTCACTAAGACCTGTGGGTCATCCTGTCCAGCCTTTAGCTGATCAGGTAGTAGAGAAGACAATTGAAGTCATGAGAGAGTATTCTTGCAATTATATATATTTGGCTACGGAAGATAAAAATATAGAGTCTACATTTAGACGGCATTTCGGAGAAAAACTCATAACTAATAAGCGTGTTTATAAAGATTACCATAAGGGATATTTGGCAAAAACATTAAATATAAGAGAAAATGATTCTTATTATACAAATTTAGAATACTTATCGTCACTTAATTTGTTATCGAAATGCAACTGTATTATTGCGGGAAGAACAAGCGGAAC
>Ga0192272_1098_pt1 | contig 9908 bp, 8 predicted proteins | sample Koala_Koa24_E3_FD_131262 | JGI IMG/M metagenome (GOLD analysis project Ga0192272, IMG submission 131262) | Enriched cells from koala feces incubated with labeled cellulose particles, San Francisco Zoo, California, United States - Koala_Koa2-4_E3 ... | reverse complement strand
GGCTTGACAGTGGTCAGATATTGCTGGACGATGTTGTCAAGGTCGCGGCCGCGTTCTTTTACGGGAAACTTTATGCCAATTCTTGAAGAGAACTCTGAATTTGCGCAGAAATGGGCGAATTTAAGCACGGCTCACATGGAAGAAGGCATCCACGATCCCATCAAAGCCTGGGAATACCGGAACCGCTTTTATGTAGAAGAAGGAAATAAGCGTGTCAGCGTGATGAAATATTTTCAGGCAGTCTCGATTCCCGGGACAGTGACCCGCATTCTTCCAAAGCGCACGGATGATAAAGAGACTGTCATCTACTACGAATATGTAGACTTTTACAATCTCTCCAAAATAAATTATATCGAATTTTCCAAAGAGGGCAGTTTTGCAAAGCTGCAGGCCGCAGTCGGCAAGAAGCCGGATGAATCCTGGGATGACGATGACCGGCTGAATTTCAGCTCAGCCTACACACGTTTTACCTCAGCCTTTGATGCGAAAGGCGGGAAAAAGCTTCCGATCACACCGGGCGACGCTTTCCTTTCTTTCCTTACACTGTACGGCTATGAGAAAGTGAACAGCATCACTGCCGACGAAATGAAAACGCTTATCGCGAAAGCATGGGAAGAATTCACGCTGCTCGGGGAAGAGGAAAAGGTTGCCCTGAAGATGGATCCGACCACAGAGAAGAAGCCGCTCCTGAGCCGCCTGCTCACGAAAACACCCTCCCGGCTGAAGATCGCGTTTGTTTATGATAAGACGCCCGGTTCCTCTGCATGGACCTACTCTCATGAGCTCGGCCGCCTGCATCTGGAACAGACCTTCCCAGAGGAGGTAAGCACCATCGCATACAGTGGAATCACCGCAGAGACAATCGAAGCCTGCCTGGATAAAGCCATCGAGCAGGGTTGCAACCTGATCTTTACCACGACGCCGGTTTTTGCCGCTGCCAGCGTAAAGGCCGCGATTGCCAACCCGGATGTCCGCATCCTGAATTGCTCGCTGAACACCTCGCACCGTTACATCCGCACCTACTACGCACGGATGCACGAAGCAAAATTCCTCATGGGCGCGATCGCCGGTGCAATGGCGGAAAACAACCGGCTCACCTACATCGCCGATTATCCGCTTTTTGGCACGATTTCAAACATCAATGCCTTTGCGCTCGGCGCAAAGATGATCAACCCGCGGGCAAAGGTTTACCTGGAATGGTCATCCAAAAAAGACGTTGACATCGACGACGAAATCCGACGCCTCAATCCGTCCTGTATCTCCGGCAAGGACATGGTGATTCCAGAGGACGCTTCCCGTCTGTTCGGCATTTACCACATCGTGGACGGCCGCCCGCAGAACCTCGCGATGCCGCTGTGCCACTGGGGACGCTTTTATGAGAAGCTGATCCGCACCATCATGGACGGCACCTGGAAATACGACGATGACACTGGTAAAGCGATCAACTATTGGTGGGGCATGTCCTCAGGCGTCGTAGACGTTATCTGCTCACAGAATCTGCCGATCGGCACCAAGCGCCTGGTCGAGCTGCTGAAAAACACGATCAGCGCGGGCGAATTCAACCCGTTCTCCGGCATCCTGTACTCACAGACCGGCGTCGTCAAGTCGCACTGGGAAGGCGACCTTTCCCCGGAGCAGATTGTCAAGATGGACTGGCTGGCAGAAAATGTAATCGGCTCCATCCCGGAGGAATACGAGCTGACGGAGCAGGCAAAGCCTGTTGTCGCACAGCAGGGTGTGAAGAAATCTCCTTCCAGCCTGACATAATAATAGTACCTGATTAACGTTTTTGAACAACTTGAGGAAAGGACCACACAAAGATGCGGATACTGGCAATCGCGGATGAAGAATCCTCCTACCTGTGGGATCATTTTGAAAAAAGCAAGCTGGAAGGGATTGACCTGATCATTTCCTGCGGCGACCTGCACCCGCATTATCTTTCCTTCCTCGCTACCTTTACATCCGCGCCAGTCATCTACGTGCACGGAAACCATGACACCAAATACGACACGGTACCGCCGGACGGCTGTACCTGTATTGATGACGATATTTTTGTCTATAATGGAATTCGTATCCTGGGTCTGGGCGGCTCTATGCGCTACCATCCCGGCAGCTACCAGTATACGGAACAGGAAATGCAGAAAAGAGTGCGGAAGCTCCGTTGGAAGCTGTTCCGCAATCATGGATTTGATATTCTGGTGACACACGCGCCCGCCTATCAGTTAAACGACGGGCGCGACCTGCCGCACCAGGGATTTAAAAGCTTTCTCACGCTGCTTGATAAATATAGCCCGCGCTTTTTCCTGCACGGGCATGTTCATATGTCTTACGGCCGTCAGTACAAGCGCTATGATAAATATCAGAACACTCATGTGATTAACGCCTACGACCGATTCGTCTTTGACTACGAAGCGGACTGCGAGGAAAAAATTATGGTATCTTATTACGGAATCCAATGACGGTATCATTTCCTGCCGCACTTCCGTCCTTATCAGACCCTGACAACCCGCTTTCCGATCCACTCACTCGCGTGTTCCGCGGCCGATTTTCCTGGAAATAATATACCGCGGTCTCCCCTTCACTTCCTCATAAATCTTTCCAATATAATATCCGATGATGCCAAGACTGATCATCACCAGACTCCCGATCATTAAAATCAGCAGAATTACTGTCGTAAACCCTTCCACTGCATGCCCGGAAAAATACCGCACCAGCGTCTGGATTCCCAGAAAAATGGCCGCGATAAAGACAACCACTCCAGCCATCGTCACAAACTGAAGCGCCGCCGTTGAAAATACGACAATGTTTTTTACCGCATATTCGACCAAAGACCAGGTCGACCATTTGGATTCGCCTTCTGTGCGCTCCTGCACATCAAATTCCACCGACGTCGTCTTAAACCCGATCCAGGAGGTGAGCGCCCGGAAGAATACATTCCGCTCCGGCAGTGACAGCAAGGCCTCCACCGCACGGCGATCCAGCAATTTAAAATCCGACGCCCGCGACATATCAATCTTCACCGCTTTGGAAAGCATTTTGTAAAACAGCCCCGCGCTGAGCCGATGCAGTGTGCTCTCCTTGCCGCGCGTACGCTTGACTCCCTCAATCACCTCGTACCCCTGCTCCCAGAGACGATACATTTCCACCAGCGTTTCCGGCGGGTGCTGCAGATCACAATCCATCACCGCACAGCAGTCGCCGGACGCCTCCGCCAGCCCCGCGAGCATCGCAGCCTCTTTGCCAAAATTCCGCGAAAAACGGATCCCCGTAACATTCGGGTTCTCCTGTGCGGCCTTTTCGATTTCCTCCCAGGTATTGTCCTTTGACCCGTCATTCACAAAAACAATCTCATACGGGATTTTTTCCGCTGTCAGGATCTGGTCAATCCGGGCGGAAGCCTTTTGTATCATTTTTTCCTCGTTATACGCGGGTAGTATTACGGAAAGCACTTCTCTGTCATCCCCTTACTGCTTTAAAATATGTAACTGCTCAGAACAGCAGGCCGCAGACCGTCTTTTCATTTCGATGCTGTTCTGAACTGTTACAAAAATATTTGATCTGCCCGTTTTCGTGTCTGCGCAATTTTCTCATACACACCAAAATCCAGTTTCACCGTATCATGGCTCGGATGCCGCTGCTCCTTGGGCGGGAGGCTCATATAATCCCCATACAGCCAGGTAAGATAAGCGTCATACTCCTTTGGCACCGGCAGCGGATATCCCTCAAAGTCCACATATATCACTTCGTTCAGCAGCTTCTCCGGAAAGGCGCCGCGCGCCATATTCTGACCCATGCCGTCATACAGATATCCGGTTTCCCTGTTTCGGAAAAGCACCAGTGTCTGATCCCGCATCTGAACCGCGAGCTTCATGGGAATCAGGCCTTTCACCCGGCTCACCATCCAGCGGATAACCGGATGGCTGCCATCGCCTTTGATCTCTGTATTGCCCCATTTATTAAAAACAATCGACCGGGTCACCTTCGTGACCATCCGGTGCAGCTTCTGCGACCAGCCATGACAAGCGGTGCGGTCATGCGCGAAAATATCCAGAAAAATGCCGCTGTGGATATCGGAAAACCGCGCCATAAATTCTGAGGCAAACTCCGTCCCATTGACGCGCAGCCTTGTGTACGGATTATAATTCGCTCTCTGAAGAAAAAGCCTGTCGGAAAGGTCGTTTTCCGCCACCCGCAGGAATTTTTCATAGTCCTCGCGCAGCATCATCACATCCACATCATCGTCCCAGGGGATAAACCCGTGATGACGAATCGCGCCGAGCAGCGTCCCGCCCGCCAGGAAATATTTGATATTATTCTTCCGGCAGACACGATCCAGCTCCAGCAAAGTGGCGAGGAGAATCTTCTGCAGCGTTTTCAGCCTGTCGGCGTCCAGCGTTTCATACGTGTCGTCCAAACGCACCCTGTTTCTGCCTGTTTCATCCGTTTGCATGAGCCTTACTACCCCTGTCCCGCCTCAAAAATGAGCATTTTCTGTTATTGTTTGCAACCCGGCCACACATCAGCTGCGCAGGCAGGTTGTGACCTTAATCACTTTTCATCGACTTCATCAGCCGCTCAAACATCTCCGGAAGCGCCACCTGCGCCCTCCAGCCAAGCGCCCGCGCCTTTTCCGAACAGATCAGCATCCGCGAGGTCGGCGCGTAACCATATTTGTTCGCATCCTCCGGAATATCAAACACCAGCCGCGAACCGCTCTGCGGATATTTCTCAATCAGCATCCGGGCCATCCCGCGGATCGTACTGTAGGTCTCTTCATTCGAAATATTATAAGCCTCTCCGTCCGCCCCGCGCAGGAGAACCGTCAGAATCCCCAGCACCGCGTCCGTTGTGTAGCAATAGCAATGCGCCTTACTCCCGTCTGTATGCAGCACAATGTCTTTGCCTTCCATAATGCTGCGCGCAAACTGTGCAAACACACGATTCTCATTCTTCGGAATTCCCGCGCCAAAGGTCTGCGCCAGACGCACCATCTTCACCGGCACCTGGTATTCATGCGCGTAAGCCGCACAGAGCCCTTCCGCCATGCGCTTCCCCTCCGAATAGCTGCTGCGCACCTGCAGCGGGTCAATGTAGCCGTAATCCGTCTCCCGCAGCACTGCGGCTGTCTGCGCAGTGTTTTCTTCAGAAAAGGGCAATTCCGTGTAGTTCGCCGGATCCGGCACGCCGTAAATCTCCATCGATGAGAAATACACCATGCTCTTCACCTGCTTCTGCCGCGCCAGATCAAGCAGGTGCTCCGTGCCTTTCAGCGTCGTCAGAATCGTCTCCACCGGGTGATCCACAAAATCCTTCGAAGTCGTCACACTCGCGCCGTGCAGAATATAATCCACCGGACCGTCCACGGCAATCGGCGATAAAATATCTCCGACCACCAGCTCCAGCCCGTCTTCCAGAAAAGCGCCCAGCATGGCTTTCCCTTTCTCCAGGCTGCGCACCAGCGCCGCCACCTGAAGACCGAGCGAGCGCTCCACGCTCGCGCACACCAGCGCCCGTGCCGCCAGCGACCCGATCAGCCCCGTTGCGCCCGTCACCAGAATCCGCTTTCCCCGCAGCGCTTCCCAGTCAACCGCCTCCGACGCCGCAATCCGCTCCAGATCCTCCTGCAGGATTTTATCCTCACTCCAAACTCGCTCTGCCATTACCGCTCACCTCTCGTTCTTTCGCCGCAGCCGCCGCATCTTCGACGCAATCCGATCCGGCTGTGTCAGCCCGAATGCCTGCTCATTCTCCCGATACTGCAAAAGCGCGCGGAACATATAGACATCCTCCGGCGTCGTCACCTTAATGTTGCCCCGGTTTCCCTGCACAATATGCGGCTGACGCCCCAGTGCGCGGTAAATCGTGCAGGCGTCTACCATGCCTTCGTAGCGGTTCTCCCGCACACGAATTTTCTCATGCGCCTCCAGGATATCTTTCAGGTAAAAGCTCTGCGGAGCCTGCGCCGCATAGCTCTCACTGCGCAGCGGCACATCGTCCACCTTCCGGCCGTCCCGGCTCACCAGAATGGTCTCGTAGCAAAGCGTCGCCGTAATCGCGCTTCCATATTTTTCCACACTTTCAATATTCTCACTGATCACGTCGTATTCTACACATGGACGGACGCCATCATGAATCAACACGATGGAATCCTCCGGATTTTCCTCACGCGCACGAATCAACGCGTTGTAGATGGAGTCCTGCGCAGTCTCGCCGCCCGGGACAATCGCCGCCAGCTTATCAATATGGTAATCTCCGGCGAGTGCTTCCGCATAGTCCATATAGTCTTTGCTCATGGCAAGGTAAATCCGATCGATCTCCTCATGCTCCTGAAACAGCTGCATCGTGTGAATCAGAATCGGTTTCCCATTAATCTCCAGAAACTGCTTGGGAATCCCCGCTCCCATCCGCACGCCGCTTCCCCCGGCAAAAATAATCGCAATATTCATCCGTAAACACCCCCGATACCCATTTCCTGACACATCACAGCATTCCGATCAGCCGCAAAATCCGCTCCGTCGCGTGCCCGTCACAAGCTCCGACATACTGCTCCCGGAACGCTTCGATTTTATCCGCACTATGCGCAGCGTCCGCTTTTCCTCTGCTGCCTTTCACCTCACCATCTTCGGCCCCGCCATTCACCATTGCTAATCGTGCTTTCTGGTCAACTGCCCATTCTTCCCGCCAGCCCATTTTTAATGCACTCTTAAGCGCTTCCCCGGTTTGCGCAAGCGGAAATGGCATACTCCGGTAATCAATGTAAAATCCCCGTGTTTTCTCATATTCATCCAGATCCGGTGCGAACAGCACCAGTGGTTTTCGAAAAAGCAGATAATCAAACAAAACCGAAGAATAATCTGTGATCAGCACATCCGCTGCCGGAAATAATTCCTCGGTCGGAATCGCACTGTTTGATACCTGTTCATGGCGATCAATATGCGGGTGTGCTTTTATAACAAAAAACCACTCATCCCTTAATTCTTCCGCAACCTGCCGGATCTCCTCCAGGCCTTCCAGCCGCGGCCGTCCTGCGTTTCCCCGAAAGGTCGGCGCCCACACCGCAATCCTCCGCCCGGCCGCTTCCGGATGCTTTTTCCGGAAGTTCTCCCGGCATTTCTCATTCCAGCTCTCGTCAAAATAATCGTCCGTGCGGCTAACCCCTGTTGCATAAATATGGTCCCGCGAAAGCCGCAGCGCCCGCTCATGCACCGGCACACAGGCCTGGGCGCTCAGCGTCAGATACGTATAATTGTCAAACATGCTGCCGCGGTAGCCTTTGGGGATATCCTCCCCTGTGTCATACGCAATCTGCTTCATTAGCCCGCAGGAATGCCAGAGCTGCACCACCTTTGTCTCCGGCCGTTTCCGGCAGGAGGACACCGGCAGAAAATAGTCACAGATAAAAACATACTCCGCGACTGCATACCGCCGCATAAAGCAAAGCAGATATTTCGCCATCGCGAAAAACGAGAGCCGGTCAAAATCTGCCACAAATGTTTCAATCCGAAGCTCTGCTTTCATGCCCTGATCCGCGGTTCCGCGCGTTCCCCGATTCTCATCCGGCGCTGTTTCCTGCTGCGTCGCTTCCGCCATCTCCTGCACTGTTTCATACATCCTGCGCATGGAAAAAGGGATCTCCTCATGATGCGCATCCGCGAACAGCACAAGGCCGCTCTCCACCGGCCTGCGGCAATACAGGCGGTAGACCAGCGGGAGCAGAACATTCTGCAGCAGCATTTTAATCCATTGCCTGATCCGAAACATCCTTTCCTCTTTTCTTCTGGAAACGAAGCTTCTCTTCCTGCGCAAGCTCCATCGCCGCAGCAATCGCCTGATCCATGTCTAAATGCTGATAGGTCCCCAGCCGGCCGCCAAAAATGACGCCTTTCTCCTGGGCAGCCAGTTCGCGGTACTTTTCATACAGCGCAATATTTTTTTCATCCCTGACCGGATCATATGGTTCTACAGTATCCTGCAAACGCAAATCGTTTTTCTCTGCGGACGATACGCCATCCTGCAGCCGGTTCGTTTCCGTTCCCACGCGCCACTCCTGCGGATATTCTCTGGAAATAATCGAATACTCTTTCGGGCATTCCGCCTCCGTCTCCGGGGCAAAATGCTTGTACTCCATCACACGGGTATAAGGCACCTCGCGGTTCATATCCAGCACCACCGCATTTCCCTGGTAATCTGCCTCTTCCACTCGTTCCGTCTCATAACGGGCACTGCGGTATTCCAGATGACCATAGCAGTAGTCAAAATACGCATCAATTCCTCCCGTGTAAAATACCCGCTTAAACATCTCCGGATGCTCTCTGCGATACGCAAAAAAGTCCGTATCGGTCATGACGTCCGTATTCTCCAGAATCTTCTCCACCAAAGCAGTATAGCCATCGACCGGAATCCCCTGGAAGCGGTCATCAAAACAGCGATTGTCATAGGTAAAGCGAAGCGGCTGTTCCGGAAGAAGCGAGGCCGGCAGTTCCTTACAGTCTTTGCCCCACAGTTTTTCCATATAGCCTTTGATCAGCTTTTCATAAACCTCCGTCCCCACCAGAGAAAGCGCCTGCTCTTCAACTGTGCTATCTGAATGCAAAGCGTTTTTCTCATCGGGCGGCACAATCTGCGCCGCGATTTTTTCTTTTACCTCCTGCGGCTTTTTCAAATTCCAGAGACGGTTGAATGTATTCATATTTAACGGAAGATTATACAGTTCCTCTCCGTAAGACGCCAATGGAGCATAAATCATGCGGTTAAAATCCGCAAACCGGTTCACATACTTCCATATTTTCTCATTATCTGTATGGAAAACATGGGGGCCATACCGATGCACCTGGATTCCATCCACATCCTCCGTATAGACATTGCCTCCAACGTGGCTGCGTTTATCAATCACCAGGCAGCGCTTCCCGGCTTTTGCCATCTCTCTGGCAAACACCGCACCCGTCAGCCCCGCTCCGACCACCAGGTAATCATACTTGCCCCCCTGCGCCCGCAGCCGTGCCCGGCTCTCTCTCTTGCGGGTACGGATCGACTCATTCTGGTCATCCTGGTACGCGTCGCAGACCTCCTGCGCCTTCCCAATCATGCGCATTTTCCCATGATCAATCCAGATCGCCTTGTCGCAGAGTCCTTTTACAGACTCAATGTTATGAGAAACATAGAGCAGCGTCGTCCCGCCGTCCAGCATCTGCTGCATCCTCTCGTTGCATTTCCGGCGGAAACGCATGTCGCCGACCTCCAGCACTTCATCTACAATCAGGATATCCGGATTTACCACGGTGGCCACGGCGAACCCAAGACGCGCTTTCATACCGGATGAAAAATTCTTCAATGGCGCATCAAGAAAGTTCTCAATATCAGCAAACTCAACAATCTCGTCAAAATGCTCCTCCATAAACTTTTTGGAGTGTCCCAGCACCAGTCCGTTCAGATAAATATTTTCCCTGGCAGTCAGATCCTTATCAAATCCCGCGCCCAGCTCGATCAGGGGCGAAATCTTTCCTTTCACCTTCACGGTGCCCTCATAAGGCTGCAAAATCCCGCTGACTGCCTTCAGGAGCGTCGATTTGCCGCAGCCATTCGGCCCAACCAGCCCCCAGGCTTCTCCCTTTTTTACCTGAAAGGTAATGTCCTGAAGCGCGATGAATTCCTGGAACATCAGCTGATGCTTAGCAAGCTTAATCGCGTATTCTTTCAGGTTATCCACCTTTCCCGTCGCCATATTAAACCGGATCTTTAAATGATCCACTTCAATCACATTTTTACTCATTTTTGTCCCTCAGATGTACAAAATAAACCGATTCTTTGAGCGCTGGAATGTCCAGACTCCGATCGCCAGCATCAGAAACGCGATGATCCATCCGCCCCAGAAAATGCGCGGTCCCGGTATGTTCCCATAATATACGATA
>Ga0192272_1089_pt1 | contig 10017 bp, 11 predicted proteins | sample Koala_Koa24_E3_FD_131262 | JGI IMG/M metagenome (GOLD analysis project Ga0192272, IMG submission 131262) | Enriched cells from koala feces incubated with labeled cellulose particles, San Francisco Zoo, California, United States - Koala_Koa2-4_E3 ... | reverse complement strand
ATAATGGAGCACAGATTCCACATAGAGAATCTCTCTTGGCATAACACTGATGGTGCCTTCCGTTGTACGCAGTATAACCCGCTGCTCCCGATTTCGTTCAATATACCGAGCTGCCTTACGGAGCTTGAGCGCAAAGTCTTGGTATGATATTGGTTTTAACACATAGTCTACCGCCTCCACCTCGTATCCCGCCAAGGCATATTGCGGCATATTGGTGACAAACATAATTACCACATCTGGGTCAGCCTTGCGCAGCAACCGTGCTGCGTCCACCCCATTCATTCCTGGCATATCAATGTCCAGAATCACCAATTCAAATTGACCAGAAAATGTTGCAAAAAAGGCAGTAGCATCTGGGAAACAGGAGGGAGAGAGGGGAATCTTTGTCTCCGCGGCAAACCTGGTCAGATATTTTGACAGCAGAGCACTGTCTTTTTTGGAGTCATCTACTACAGCAATCTGCATATCACGCAATTCCTTTCCAATATGAATGATAATTAAGTATAGCATAAGGGCAAAATTCAGTCAATGAAGGGATATTTCATTACTAGTAACTGTGAATGCCAACGGGCATTAGAACCACATAAGCATGAAGAAATAAGGCATCCCTCGGCGGAGCAATTTCACGATATTGTGATAGCTCTACCGAGGGATATTACACCGGTGGTTTATTTCAGATGGTTGCGGAGCGATTCCTTAAGCGCCAGCATATTCTCATAGAGGATGATGAACTCCGTGGGGGTGCAATCGTTCAACAACTCAAGGATGCTGGAGCCTCCGCGCTTGCTCAGAAGCGCAGACGAAAGGAGCAGGTGGTTTGGCGTGGTATCCAGAGCACCTGCCAAAGCAACAAGTTTGTCGAGAGATGGGAAGCGCTCTCCTTTCTCGATCTTTCGGATATAGGTATCAGAGACACCTACTGCTTCGGCAAGAGCCTCCTGCGACATATTCGCCGTGTGGCGATAATGTCTAATCCTTTGTGCCACAATCATTTTGTCCATAATATCGACCTCCTATAATTCTTTAGAATGAATTTGCTCATTCCAAGAAAAACAGTAGAACGATATGTAGTGATTGCAACTGTCTGTAAAACTTTTTTTCAAAAAGCGGTACACACTGTACCGGTAGCGGTACTCTCTGTCTCTGGTGCATCTGCTTTGCGCTTTGTATAATAGCATCACTATCATAATTCTGGCAAAAAGTGAGTGGGTTAGCGCTAAAAGTCATTACAGACGACTGTGTAATCAGCTGGTTGGAGTGTGTTAATACGGCATGACAAAGTCTGAAGATAAGCAAAAAATCAGAAGCCGTTACAAGGGTATATCGCAAGATGCGCTTGAGACGATCCCGGCTATTGAGAAGAAAGATATTTTCGTAGATGACAGCCCTAAAAGGGTAGGCGTATATGCGCGCGTCTCTACTGGCGACCCACGCCAAACATCTTCTTTTGAGCTGCAGCAAAACCATTACACGGATCTGATTGACCGGAGAGAGGGCTGGACGCTTTATCACATATACGCAGATGAAGGTATCTCTGGCACATCTCTAAAGCACAGGGATGCCTTTGTACAAATGATAGAAGACTGCAAGCAGCATAAGGTCGATTTGATCGTGACAAAAAGTGTATCTCGTTTTGCTCGAAACATCTACGATTGCATTGGCTATGTCCGGGAGCTTGCCGCTCTGAAGCCCCCTGTCGGCGTCCTGTTTGAGACAGAAAGCCTTTTCACGCTCAAGGAGGATAGTGAGATGTCCCTCTCTTTTATCGCCACCTTGGCGCAGGAGGAGTCTCATACAAAGAGCAGTTCTATGAATCTTTCCTATGAGATGCGGTTCAGCCGTGGGATTTTTATGACGCCTGAATTGCTCGGGTATGACAAGGACGAAGACGGCAACCTCGTCATCAATGAAGATGAGGCGCTTACGGTCAGGCTCATTTTCTTTATGTTTCTCTATGGTTATTCGACCCAGCAGATTGCAGACACCCTTATGCAGTTGAAACGGGTAACCAAGCGTGGGAACTACAAATGGACCGCCGGGACTGTCTTGAACATCTTGCAGAATGAACGACACTGTGGCGATGTGCTGGCGCATAAAACCTTTACACCAAATTATCTGAATCACCGCTCAGTGAAGAACCGTGGTGAAAAGGCACAGTATCGTCAAAGAGATCATCATGAGGCGATTATCTCACGAGATGACTTTTTTGCAGTGCAGCAGATCATCGCATACAGGAAGGGTGGTCGAGCAGGTATGCTCCCTCACCTTCACGTCATTGATACGGGTGCGCTCCGTGGCTTTGTTATCATCAATCCCCGGTGGGCTGGCTTCACCGGCGAAGACTATCTGGCTGCGGTCGAAGCTATCCTCCCGGCTCAGCAAAGGGACGACTCAGAAGCAACTATGACCCCTGAGATCGGGGCATTAGACCTGCGTGGATTTGAAGTCGTCCGGGGCCAGTTTTTTGAAAGCTACAATAGCTGTGCAATCACCTTCGCCAGTGATTCAATCAAATTCACAAGTTGCACCCTCTCTAAGCTGAACAACTGCATACAGGTAGAGTTTCTTTTCGACCCGATTCGCAAGTTGTTCGTTGTACGGCCAACCAAAAAAGATAATCGAAACGCTGTTAGCTGGCTCTCTTTTGATGGCAAGCGGTATCATCCTAAGAAAATCATGGGCCACGCTTATCTCCCTGTCATATACGAAATGATGGGCTGGAACAGTGAATGGCCTTATTATGTTCATGGAGAATGCCGGGATAACGGTACAGATAGTTTTTTGGTATTTGACCTGAAAGAGGCTGAAGCCGTCATCAAGATACGAAATGTAGTAAAAGTTGTCGTACCAGAGAACCCGGAAGCTACGAACACCCCGGCTAGTACAGTCACCGCAATTCCCCAGAACTGGCTTTCTAACTTTGGTAACGAATACTATAGCTGTGTCCCTTTACTGACCGATGGCACCAGTGCAACGCAAGAGTGGAATGCACAGGATGCCGGTAAACCAAGTCCTCGCCGTGATACTCTGAAGCCATCGACTGAGCAGGAATTGGAGGAAGGGATAACTTCTATAATTGCCACGATAAGAGAAGGAAGTATGGCGCATGACGCAACAGACATTGTTTGATACAGTAGAAGCAGAGTCGCCCCCTGAGGAGCAGCTCCGCATCGACCCCGTGACTGGGAAGAAGGATGAATTTGTCCAGAATGATGCATTCTCCTATGCGGGGTACCAAATCACTCGTGAGGAGTTTTTTGCTCATGCCAAGGAGCCTGCATTGTGCCTTTGTAACAACGAACTGTATGTCAATAAAGTCTGTCTGAATAAAGCTCCGGATACAACACGGGTACTTATCATGGTCAACTCTGCCCAGAGGAAAATAATCCTCAAGCCTTGCGATGAGGAAATGAAGGATTCTGTTCTCTGGAAAACAGCCAAGGGAAATGCGCGCCATATAAAATGCAAGCCAGCCTTTTGCTCTCTAATATCTTCGCTGACAAATTGGGACTTAAACAACCGCCACAAGATGATTGGAAAGCTAGTGCGCAGCAAAGGTGACCGGCTTCTCATCTTCGATTTGAATGCTGCGCTTATTTACCCCAGGAAGGCAATTCGGGATGAGGAAGGGAACGTTGTCCGCAATAGTGTTAGCCGCGATCCTGTATACATGGAGTCATGGCGGCATCAGTTCGGTCTGCCTGTAGAGGAACATGAACGTACTTATGCGATCAACCGTTTTGACGATTATGTTATTATCAGCGTCCAGAAGCAACCCGGGCAGCGGAAACCGCACCCACAACTCGATAGGGAGGATACAACACCATGAATACTCTAAACGAAGAAAAAACCGCTGGTCTTACAGTTGATCTCAAAAGAGATCGCATTCGGATTCACAAGACCACTCTGACCCTGATGAACAACCCAAAGTTCTTCCGAATGCTGGTAAACCCACAGACGAAGTGCATCATAGTCGAAAACTGCGACGAAATGAGTGACGGCGCCTATCGAGTGGGTTCGATGGCTACCAACAATGGTTCTTTCGAGGTGTACAGCAGCCATCTGGTACATGAAATAGCCGACTGTGCAGGGTTCCATGACTACACATCAGTCAAGCTGTTAGGGCAACAGATTCACGGCCAAAATGCGGTCTTTTTTCGCATGGAATCAGGCCACCCGAATTTGCCGTACAGAGCAAAGGCAAGACAAAACCGATGCTATGAGTGAGCCCAATTTTATTTATGACCCAGAGTTCATTCGGTTGCAGCCAATACTTGCACCTAAAAAGTACGCCCAACTGGAGGAGCATATTTTAAGCGACGGTCGCTGTGACCCCATCGTGGTTTGGGATAACATCCTTGTAGATGGGAAGTATAGATATGAAATCTGCTACCGGCACAAACTCCCAATCGAAGTCAGAGAGTTGGATTATGTCAACCGGGAGGAAGCCATATGCTGGGTCTGCCAATGCTATCTCAGCCAAAAGGACATACCCAACGAGTTCTTCAGATACCTGGTCGGTAAAATGTATATTGCGGAAAAAGCACTTGGAGAGCACCGTAGTCAAGAACAGTTCCACGAAAGTGATGGGACAACAGAACAACCGGCGCAATGGCCAATACACGGTAGAGGCTCTGCATTGCCCATCGGACGCAAGTATGGTATCTCCTGCATGGCTATCTACGGTTACAAGAATATCGCAAATGCTATAGACGAGATTGCTGAGAAAGATAGCCGGTTAGCAGAGATGTATCTGTCCGGTCGGCTGCACATCAAAAAGGACAACCTGGCCACCATAGCCTCTATGAATGAGTGGCAGATAAGGGCGCTGACAAATGCTATGATACGCCAGAATAAAAAAAGCTGTCACACTTCGGATATGCTGTCCGCTATCTCAGAACCGGATTTGCAGAAGAAACAGCAGACCGCAAGAGAACGACGAAAAGCTGCCGCCAACGTAAATCAGCCATCTGTGAAAGATGTACCCACATACGACCCTGACGGTGAAGTGGCAAGCCTGTCACTGACGATTCCCTCCTGGAATTCATCGATCGACAGAGTGTTTACAAAGACAGATATGCACAAAATATCTGATAAAGCAAAAACACAGCTCAGAGAAGAGCTGCTGGCTCTGCGGGACAGTATCGATCTTGTTCTGCTTGCAATCGAGGAGGTATCTGACGGTGGCTAACGGTTTTGGTGGAAGTCCATATATACCAGATGTACATTTTGAACTTATCCCCATTAAAAATCTGGTATCAAACCAGGACTATCAGCGCAAAATTAACAACGCCCATGTAGGTCGTACAGCAAACAATTTCGACATCTACCAAATCAACCCTGTTAAGGTGAGCAGGCGGGATGGAACGAACTATGTATTTGATGGGCAGCACACCGTTGAGACGGTAGCAGAGGCATCCGGTTCCCGTGAGACCCCAGTCTGGTGTATGATATACGATGATCTTAGATACGAGCAGGAAGCAGATATCTTTGCCAACCAGAAGAAATTTACCCGTCCCCTCAAATCAATCGAAATCTTTAATGCAAATATCGAGGCGGGTAACGATGTCCAGATGACTATAAAGCAGCTCGTTGAGAGTTATAACCTGGTTATTTCTGCAAGGCGCATCCCTGGCAACATCAGCGCCGTCAATGCATTAGAGTATATTTTCGACAAATTCGGCTATCAGGTTTTGGATCGTACATTGTTGCTGGCGGTCTCGACATGGGAGGGTGAGGTGGACTCCCTCTCCAGCAATATGCTTAAAGGCATCGCAAAGTTGGTCGTGGCGTATGGAGACAAGCTGAATGATGAGCAGTTCGCTGACCGTCTGGGGAAAGTCTCCGTCCGAGAAATCGTTCGCACAGCCAAGGATCGCCATGCAGGTACACAGGGGTATGCAGAGGCTATGCTGCTGCAATATAACAAACGTCTAAAATATCCGTTACGCTGGAACGCCCTCACCAGCGGAAAGCAAGCAGAATCCAGCGATAGGCAAGAAAAGCCCGCAGCGAATATTGCACAACTGTCCCTGGAGCACAGCATCTTTGTTGACACTGCCACTGGTGAGGTCATAGAAACTGCAACAGACGAGGACGAAAATGATGAGGATGAGGATGGTATCGTTCCAGACGAAGAAGGAGCACTCCCAAATCAAACTCTCATGGATAACCTTTCGCTGCGCACCAGAGGTTAAAAGAGGTGTCAACGAAATGGGTGAAGCTAATCTGGTAACAGTGACCTTTGAGATCGATGAAGATATATTATCTGAGGCAGGAAAAGTGCTTGCTGCACAAGGGCTTACGTTGGAAGCGGTTTTGGAGGGTTTCTTCTACTGGTGTGCCCACTATCCAGAGGAAGCTGCTGCTGCGATACGGTCATGGATTGCAGAGGAGGAAAGCACCTGTGGCAAAGCGTGTTTGTAGGAACTATTACTCTGAGGGTCGATACAGGCATGGAAGAAGTGGCTGGAAATATGAGCATGGAGCGCATGGTACGCTGTTTTCTGAGGGGCGCTTCCCCACAAAACTGCTGCCTGCTGATCTCCCGGCCTGGTATGTATATGGGTATTGCTATCACCAGTATGGGTTCATCTCCGCCAAGGGAGTAAAGGCGCTGCTGTATTATCCCACCTGCTTCACAAATCACCTGTTCAAAGACGATTCGCTGTATATATCTTATGCGCAGGAAATAATCAGGGTAGAAAAGGACGAGCGTACCTATGTAAAAGGCTATGACCACGTCCTGCATGGATGGTTTATCATTGATTTCATTAAGGCAGTCGACCAGTATTCTGAGATAGACACTGCTCCAATCAAACGGCAAATAAATGAAAAACTGGTGTGGTATCAGAAACATTGGGATGTCCACCGGGAGGTTCCTGAGAGCATGAAAGCAATATTTGAGAATGTTTGAGCAGGCACAAGCATAAAGAGCCACATTTTCATTTTAATCATTCTATAGAACGATTAAAATGGTTCTATGGAATGTGTATAGCAAACGGAAACGCCCCTATAATTCTTTATGGAATGAGATAAATCATTCTAAAGGAGGGGCTTCGCTTGGACACCAAATCCTTAGGAAACAGGATACAGCAATTGAGGGAAGAGCGTGGGCTCACCCAGGAAGAGCTTGCAGCAAAGACCGACATCAGCATTAAGCATATCAGTGTCTTAGAGCGAGGATTAAAAGAGCCTCGGCTGACCACGTTCCTGACGATAGCCGAAGCGCTCGACGTCACACCAAATGAGTTGCTCTCTGCTCCAACGACCGAGTCTGATTATATGTCTATTATCTCTTATAAGGCATCACAGCTTTCTGAGGAAAAGCAGAAAAGCCTGTTGAAGATAATGAATACATTGGTCGAAGAGTTATAAGGCGGCTTCCCCTATGTGGAAAGCCGCCTTGTTGTTTTTGTGTGGTCATTCATCAATGCAGATACTGATCTGTGAGCCGTCCAGGAAGAAGAAATTGATGACTCCCATAGGCTCGACCTCGCAATGTTCGAGGGTCTTGCTAACTAGTGAAAGGTCTATCTCCCGAAGCGGCGTGGTGTTACTCGTAAACTCCATGAACTGCTTTGCCCGGAATGCTGCCAATGCATTATCGCTTTGTGCCTGTGTTTCCCAGCCAGGAAGGAACGCCTCACGGTGCTCCAATAAGGTATTCCATGCCATCACAAACGCCCGATGCAGCTCTTTCTCACAGAGGGATTTGCTCGTGCAGCCTATTTTGCCCTTTTCCTTATACCGCTGGCCGCACATCCACACCTTGACTGGGCCGTTCAATCTAGTCAGCGTCCGGCGCCAGAAGATATTTCCGCAGGTTCCGCAAATGACCCGGTTGGAAAACGGCTGGGTGTCTGTGTACCGTCCCATTGTCCGCAGCCCATGTTTCTGCAGGTATTCTCTCCGCCGTGCTATCTCCATCTGAACAGCATTCCAGAAATCTTTATCTATAATGGCTTCGTGGTCATCCTTGACATAGTACTGCTCCAGCTGGCCTTCATTCTTTACCATCTTCTTCGTCAAGAAATCTGCTGTAAATGTTTTCTGCAGGATTGCATCCCCGTTATGCTTCTCATTTTGGAGGATACCCATGATCGTAGACGTTGCCCATCTTGGCTCTCCGCTACATCCTCGTACTCCATCTTCATTCAGTTTCCGAGCCAGCACATCTGGGCTGACACCAGTCATATAGGACTCGTAAATCCAGCGCACGACTCTAGCCTGTTCTTGGTTGATGACCAGCTTTCCGTTTTCATCCTTATCGTATCCGTAGAAGCGATTGGCATTCAGGTGGAGCACACCCTGCTTGAACAGAGAACGGATACCCCACTGGCAGTTTTCCGAAATGGAGCGGCTTTCGTCCTGTGCCAGTGAGGAAAGTATCGTAAAGAGCAGCTCACCGGTGCTGTCCATCGTGTTTATCGCCTCTTTCTCGAACAGCACCCCTATGCCCAGTTCCTTCAAGCGTCTGGAATAGTTCAGGCAATCCTGCGTGTTTCGTGCAAAGCGGCTGATAGACTTCGTAATGACAAGGTCTACCTTCCCCGCCTCGCAGTCTTGTATCATGCGGTTAAATTCCTCCCTGTGCCTTGTAGAAGTGCCGGAGATGCCTTCATCCGCATATATGCCAGCCAGCTCATAGTTGGGGTTCCGAGTAATATACTCAGTGTAATAGGTTACCTGGTTTTCAAAGCTGTTCAGCTGCTCATCTTGCTCCGTAGATACCCGGCAGTATGCCGCCACACGGGTTTTCTGATCAACTGCCGCCGCTCGGTTCCTCATCTCTCTCCGAGCCGGGATGTGTACCACTTCTCTTGCCATTTAGCTCACCCTTTCTTGTGAAATAGAATACGGGCAATCCGGAGAGGACTCGTATTCCTCTTTCGGATAGCCCGTATAGTGCTTCATTCCATATTCATCTTTGTATTCTATCACAGTGACTGCCTCAGAGATTTTCCCCCAGCTATTTGTCTCATTCGCTGGGAGCCAGATGCCTTTACAGGTGGAAGCCCCCACCTTCACATTAGTACGGCAGACCCAGTATTCCCTGTCGCCCTTTTCTCGCTTGTGAATGAGTTTGCTGCCGCACCGTGGGCAGAACAGCTTGCCGGACAGCGGATAGGTCGCTTTGCAGTCACGAGGCGAGACGGGATTGCTTTGCTCTCGCTTCAAATGCTCACTGCGTTTGCGGAGAATGTCCTGTACGGCATCCCATTGCTCCGATGAGACAATGGCTGGGTGGTTATCTGCGATGTACCACTGGTCAGCCTGCCCTTCGTTCTTGTGACGAATGCGCCGGTCATCCAGATAGGTTTTCTGTAAAACCATAACACCCTTGAATGCAGGATTATGGAGTATTCGAAATATGGCTGTATCATTCCATCGGCAACCGGTGCCTGTGGTTACCCCATTTTCATTTAGATAAACTGCTATTTTTGACGGCCATATGCCTTTTCCAGCAAGGTCAAAAATGAGCCGGACTGTCTGTGCTTCCTGCTCCACAATGTGGATAATGCCATCTTCATCTGCCGTGTATCCAAACGTGCGCTCCAGCCCATAAGCAGGGATGCCAGCAGAGAACTTCCGCTTGTACAACAGCTTTGCACCGTCAGACGCTCCCTCGCTCTCTGCCTGTGCGAACGCAGCAATTATCGTAAGCATGAGCTCTCCTGCGCCGGATAAGGTGTTGATATTCTGCAATTGAAAGAAAATGCCGACACCGATGCTCTTCAGCTCTCTGGAGAACTTCAACACGGTCTCGGTATTTCTGGCAAACCTTGATACACTTTTTACAACGATCAGGTCGATTTTCCCCGCTTTGGCATCTGCAATCATGCGCAGGAACTCCGGTCGGTTTTCCTTAAAGCCAGAGATACCCTGGTCAGAATAAATGCCTACGAATTCCCATTCTGGGTTGCTCTGGATATAGTTTTCAAAGTAGGCTGACTGATTTTCCAGGGAATCTTCCTGCTCTGAGCTGTCAGTGGAAACTCTTGCATATGCGCAGAC
>Ga0192272_1096_pt1 | contig 10064 bp, 8 predicted proteins | sample Koala_Koa24_E3_FD_131262 | JGI IMG/M metagenome (GOLD analysis project Ga0192272, IMG submission 131262) | Enriched cells from koala feces incubated with labeled cellulose particles, San Francisco Zoo, California, United States - Koala_Koa2-4_E3 ... | reverse complement strand
ATCTTTTGGTATTTCACGGATGCCAGCCGCCATAAGCCTTTCCCAGAGCTCGGGACAAAGGAAACGCGTGAATTCAATGGGGGATTTCCCGTTCAGGGATTCCACGGCGGCGGAGTTAATGTGCGAAAGTGCGAGGTTGAGTGCCTCCTGTCCGGTCAGCCCGAGGCCGCGAAGGTCGGTCCCTTTCGGGAAAATATACCGGAGCTGTTCATGGTTTACCTCCAGGGAACCTTTCTGTCCGGACTGCATCGGGTCACAATAAAAAACGCGCGTGCGCCTTGTCCCATCCGGACGGTTTTCAAAAGCATCTGCGGCCGTAAACTCCCCGCCGCGATCCGTAAGGAGTACTTCGGCCCATTTGTTGAACAGGTCAGGGCCGAGGAACGATTCGACCGTGTCCAGGCCGGCGACCATGTCCTGTGCCGTTTTCCCATTATGGTAAACAGCAATCATCATGCCTGTGTCAATGAACTTAAAGGTCTGCATGAACGGGCCGTATGACACATCATTATAAACCGTATCCATCTGCAGGACATGGGCAAGGGGGTTCTCTTCCATGTAATGAAGGTAGTCCTGATAGAGGCGCCCCTTGAGGAAGGCACGGTCTTCGCGCTTTTTATATTTACCGGCAGCTTTCTTTGGAAGCCTGCGGGAAGGCTTTCTGCGCAGGTCCAGGTTGCAGACGCCGCCGATTTCCAGGACACCCCATTCGATATAGTTGTAAAGTGTCTTCTCAGATATGCCCAGTTCTGGATGCGCGGCCACGATCCGGTAAGGGGAAAGCCCCTGTTTCAGGAGCGGGCCGACAACGGATGCGATTGTTTTCGCCTCTGAAGTGGTCAGGTTCACGCCCTGGCGGGAATCCACCAGGATGGAACGGTATTCATGCTCTGCCTGTGCAGCGTCGTAGGTATATTTGTCGAAGCGGCAGCTCCTCCAGAAACTGCAACCGTTGCAGGCTCCCGGGGAACGGTCTCTGCGCGGGCATTTAAAAGGCGAGTAATCCGGGCAGTCGGCGGTGCATTTCCTTCCGTGTACACATTTACGGTAAGCACTGCATTCCAGTGGAAGGCTGCATTTTTGGGCACGGGTGCGGTGCGCCTTGATCTCCTTGCCGATTGTGGAATTGTCTTTCCCGAGGGTTTTGGCAATGGCGGCTTTTGTAGAGCCATTTTTGATGCCGGTCTCGATGATCTGGCGTTCAGCGAGCGTCAGGGCCTTGTTTTTGTTGTCAGACATGACAGGTAAACTCCTCCTTTCCTGTAATGCGGCCATTATCGCACAGGAAAGACCGGATGTCAGGAAGGCGGTTTATGCTGTAATGTCAGGAGGATTGGTCCGTGGCCGGAAGCCCGACGGCGGGAGGGAACCCCAGACATTTAAAACAACCTCGGGAACAGTGAGGGCAGGAAAACTGTCCCCGATGTCTTTTTCGGCCACGGCCTGCCGGATAAATTCAGACGAGAAGTGGGAGAAAGCGCAGAAAAGGTCACCATAAAAAGTAAAAGTACGGCTGGTTCCGGCATAGACGAAGCGGACAAGCGTAACCTGGACGGAAAAGGCGATTCCGTCTCGGAAGAAGAAAAAAGTGCGCTTGTACAGCATATGCCGCCAGATACGGGCATTGGGATGGGCCTGGTTATAACGGAACTGGAAGTTTTGGACCCCGCGCTCATAATCAGAAGATATTTTTGACTGAAAATTAAAATTTTGCTTGAAAAGTTCGGAATATTTCTTTATCATAGGTAATGTGATCGGGAGTACTGCAGTGACTGGCGATAATAAATAGGACTCGATCCTGCACAAGCCTGTCAACAGTTTCCGATTGGTGATGAGAGAAAGGACGAACTTTGGACGGTAGGTTCTTTCTCTCTTTATTTGTGACAAAATAACTATAAGGGGAAAAAACAAAACTGTCAAATGGGATGTTGGAGAGATGTTCGTTACAGAAATAAAGTGTAAGACTTATCTCCATATGCTTATGAGTGGAAATGGCTGAAAGACTAAATTCAACTTTGCCCCTTTCGGAGTGGAATTTACTTTTTCACTTCAGCCAAACAGGAAAACTTGAAAAAATGCTTGACAGAAGCCCCTGTTTGGAATAAAATAATTTAGTGTGTTTACGACAAACGACCGTGTCCGTTTATAAACAAACCATGATAAATACGAATAGTAGGGAGGTGTCTGAATTGGCTAATATTAAGTCTGCAAAGAAGAGAATTCTTGTTTCTCAGAAGAAACATGACAAAAATAAATCCATCAAGTCTTCTGTAAAGACCGCAATGAAGAAAGTAGAAGCAGCTGTTGCGGCAAATGACAAGGCAGCGGCGGAAGCAGCATTGCTGGCTGCGACTTCTACCATTGATAAAGCAGCTACAAAAGGCGTTTATCATAAGAATAACGCGGCGAGAAAGGTTTCCCGTCTGACCAAAGCAGTCAATACAATGGCTTAATGCTAATAATAAAAGAAAACCGCAGTCACACCGTCACGTGACTGCGGTTTTTTCATCTGAGGATTCCATACAAAGCGCTTCGATCAGCTCCCATACTTCCTCTCGTCCCTGTCCGCTCTGCGATGAAAATGGTATCATCCTGGTACCCGGATGCAGGCACAGGCTTTCCCGCACAAGCTTCATCTGCTTCTGAATCTGGCTGCGCTTGATCTTGTCCAGCTTTGTCAACAGTATCACCGGCTCATATCCATTCGCGCAGATCCATTCATACATGGTCTTATCATTCTGCCCCGGTTCGTGCCGAATGTCGATCAGCAGAAACACGGCCTTAAGCTGGGAAGAAGTGTGCAGATAGCGCTCAATCATCTTCCCCCATTTTTCTTTTTCCGACTGCGGAACTTTTGCGTAGCCATAGCCAGGCAGATCCACGAGATAAATAGCATTATTGACATTGTAGTAATTGATCGTCTGTGTTTTTCCCGGCTGTGAGCTTGTCCTTGCCAGTGACTTCCGGTTCATCAGCGTATTGATCAGCGAAGATTTGCCTACATTTGATTTCCCCGCAAACGCTACCTCTGGCCTGCCGTTTTCGGGCAGCCGGCTCGTAATCCCACATACCGTTTCCAGGCTTGCCTGTTTAATAATCATCTCTATTTTCCTTATATTGTACCGCCTCCGGCCGCACACCTCCTGCAGCTGTTCAAACCGAAAAGCCGCTTCTCCTTCTGCACCTCTCAGGCCAGCGCTGCTTTCAGTACTTCCGGCATCGCGCTCACAAAATGAATCTTCAGCCCTTCCTTGATCTCATCCTGAATCTCCGCAACATCCGCTTTGTTCTCCGCCGGTACCAGCACCGTTGTAATCCCTGCCTGCTTTGCAGCAAGCAGCTTTTCCTTCAGGCCGCCGATTGCCAGAACCCTGCCGCGCAGAGTAATCTCACCGGTCATCGCCACGTCCGCCCGCACCGGAATGCCGGTAATTGCCGAGAGAATCGCTGTGGCCATTGTAATACCCGCAGAAGGACCGTCCTTTGGAACCGCGCCTTCCGGAATATGAATATGGATATCATTTTTTGTAAAGAATTCCGTTTCAATTTTATACTGTGTGCCAAGGGAACGCACATAGCTGATCGCTGTCCGCGCAGATTCCTTCATCACATCGCCCATCTGACCGGTCAGCAGGAACTCCCCTTTTCCAGGCATGGTATTTACTTCAATCTGCAAGGTGTCGCCGCCGACGCTTGTCCAGGCCAGCCCGCGCACAATACCAACATCATTCTTCGCATTCCGCATCAGGATATTGCTGTGTTTTCTCCCCAGATAGTGTTCCAGATTCTTGCCAGTCACCTTCACCGTGACGGCTCCGTCTTCCAGAATCTCTCTGGCCGCTTTTCGGCAGATCTCATCCAGTCTGCGCTCCAGCTGACGCACCCCGGCTTCTCTGGTATAGCCTTCAATCACTGCTTCCAGTGCAGATTTGGAAATCGTCAGCTGACCCTTTTTGAGACCATTTCGCTCCAGCTGCTTCTTCATCAGATGCTCCCGCGCGATGTGGTATTTTTCATTCGCAGTATAGCTCGAAACCTCAATCAACTCCATGCGGTCGAGCAATGGCCTCGGAATCGTATGCACATCATTCGCTGTCGCGATAAACAGCACATCTGATAAATCAATCGGCAGCTCTACATAATTGTCCCGGAAGCGGCAGTTCTGCTCCGAATCCAGCACTTCCAGAAGTGCGGAGGAGGTATCTCCCTTGTAGTCACTGCTTACCTTATCAATCTCATCCAGCAGCATCAGGGGATTCCGGACCCCAGCCTGCCGCAGGCCATCAGCGATCCGCCCCGGCATAGCGCCGACATAGGTTCGGCGATGTCCGCGAATCTCAGCCTCATCGCGCACACCGCCCAGGCTGATCCGGACAAACTTTTTCTCGAGCGCACGCGCGATCGACTGCGCAATCGATGTTTTGCCTGTACCAGGCGGGCCTACCAGACAGATAATCGGGCTGTCGCCCTTTTCCGTCAAAGTGCGAACGGCCAGAAACTCTAACACTCGCTCCTTGACCTTCTCAAGACCATAGTGATCCTGTTCCAGAATCTTTCTGGCGTTTTTCAGGTCATGGTTGTCCGTCGAGGCCTTGCCCCAGGGAAGCTCCAGCAGCGTCTCTATATATCCGCGCAGGACTGAATTCTCAGCGGAATTCATACCAAGCCCTTTCAGGCGCTCTGCCTCTTTGTAGATTTTCTCCTTCACCTCGTCTGGGGCATTCAGACGCTCCGCCTCTTCCTCATAATGACGCACATCGGAAAGCAGTGTGTCCTCTCCCAGCTCTTCCTGAATCACACGAATCTGCTCCCGGAGCACATACTCACGCTGGTTCTTATCCACGCGCTCTCTCACCTTGATCTGAATCTCATTCTGTACCTGCAAAATATCAATCTCACGAACAAGAAGTGAGCTGAGGAGATTGTAGCGTTCTACCATATCCTTTGTCTCAAGGAGTCCCTGCCTTGCTTCATAGCGCACCGGCAAATGGACACAAGCCGCCATCGTCAGCTTTTCAAACTCATGAATCTCCAGAAGCGAATGCAGCATATCCTTCCCAAATTTCGGATTCAGCTGGCCATAGCGAGTCAGAAGATCCTCCAGTCCCCGTGTCATAGCCTCTTCTGTCAGTTCGTCCAGTGCAACCTCCTCATCCTCCAGGATCTCAACCTGAGCTTCCAGGTAGGCTTCCTGATCCACACTGTCCAGTATACGCGCCCGTTCAATGCCTTCCGCTCTCACACGTACAATGTTTTTGGGAAGCTTCGCAACATTGATAATCTTCGCTGCTACGCCAATTTCAAATAAATCCGCAAGACCCGGATCACTTGCATCCGGGTCTTTTTGTGTCACAAGAAATATCGCCTGGTCTGCCGCCATGGCCTCTTCTACCGCCCGGATGGATTTCTCCCGGCTGACATCAAAGCTCAATACCATGGTCGGAAAAACTGTCATGCTGCGAAGTGGTATCACAGGCATAGTTCGAATCATTTCTTCCATTCCGTTTCTCTCTTCTTCATTGCCCTGCAACTGTTCAGAGCAGTTCCTTTCTCTCACTCACGCTGTCTCTTCAAAAAGGCGAAACCGACGCTTTCTTCTGGGCGTATAATCATTGCTGCGCCAGGTCAGCTCTGGTTCGCCGGTACCTTCGACCGTCTCCTTTGTCACCAGACAGGTCGCAATGGTACTGTCCGACGGAATCCGGAACATCAGATCCATCATGGTATCCTCCAATATAGCGCGCAGGCCTCTCGCCCCCATCCGGCGTTTGATGGTGCGGTCCGCAATCGCCTCAATCGCCTCCGGTGTAAAGGAAAGCTCTACATCATCCAAGCCAAAAAGTCCCTGATACTGTTTGATCAGTGCATTTCTTGGCTCTGTCAGAATACGGATCAGCGTATCGCGGTCCAGGTCATCCAGGGACACAACAATCGGCACTCGTCCCATAAACTCCGGAATCATACCGAATTTAATAAAGTCCTCCGGTAACGCCTCTTTTAAGATTTCCCCGACATTGCGGTCTTCTCTCTTCTGTGTCAGCTCAGAGCCAAAACCGATGCCTTTGCGATCCATACGGGTCTCAATGATGCGGTCAAGCCCTTCGAACGCCCCGCCGCAGATAAAAAGGATATTCGTCGTATCGATCTGAATCAGCTCCTGATGCGGATGCTTCCGCCCTCCCTGCGGGGGAACCGAAGCGACTGTCCCTTCAAGGATCTTCAAAAGTGCCTGCTGCACGCCTTCGCCGGAAACATCCCGTGTAATGGATGCATTCTCCGATTTGCGTGTAATCTTGTCTATCTCATCAATATAAATAATCCCGTATTCTGCTTTTTTGATATCATAATCCGCAGCCTGAATAATCTTCAGAAGAATATTTTCTACATCTTCACCGACATAACCTGCCTCTGTCAGGGCAGTCGCATCCGCGATCGCAAACGGGACATTCAAAAGCCGTGCCAGCGTCTGCGCCAGCATCGTCTTCCCACACCCGGTCGGGCCGAGCATCAGAATATTGCTCTTCTGGATCTCTACGTCCAGATACTTCCCGCTGGTTATTCTCTTGTAATGGTTATAAACGGCTACAGACAGAGCCTTTTTCGCTGCGTCCTGGCCGATCACATATTCATCCAGAAATTCCTTAATCTCGGCAGGCTTCAGCAGGTTAATCGCATCGGGATCCTCCCCGAGGTATTCTTCAGTCAGTTCCTCTTCCACGATCTCCGCACAGATATCAATGCATTCGTCGCAGATATACACGCCATTCGGCCCTGCAATCAGCTTGCGAACCTGGTCTTCTGTCTTATTGCAAAAGGAGCATCTGACTTTCTCCATGATTTTACCTGGCATATCTTCACCTCTTTGTGCGGTCTTCGCCGCAAACGCGAAAACCTGGCCCATATAGTTACAAGGACTGTTACATGAATACTCCGCAACAGTCCTGATTTTCTCATTATCTCGATGTAACCACTTCGTCAATCAGCCCGTAGGCTTTCGCCTCCTCGGCGGACATAAAATTGTCCCTCTCCGTGTCAACAGCAATCACGTCCAGAGGCTTGCCAGTATTAGCGGCAAGCATCTCATTCAGCTTCTTTTTGGTCTTTAAAATATGATCCGCTGCAATCTTAATGTCCGTTGCCTGCCCCTGCGCACCGCCGGATGGCTGATGAATCATAATCTCTGAATTCGGAAGTGCATAGCGCTTGCCTTTTGCTCCGCCAGCCAGCAGGAATGCTCCCATACTCGCAGCCATACCCATGCAGATCGTCGAAACATCGCATTTCACGTAATGCATCGTATCGTAAATCGCCAGTCCGGCCGACACAGAACCTCCGGGGCTGTTAATATACAGGTGGATATCCTTGTTCGGGTCTTCTGATTCCAAAAACAGCAGCTGTGCGACAACCAGATTCGCACTCAGGTCCGTTACCTCTTCTCCCAGAAAAATAATTCGATCCTTCAGTAATCTCGAATAGATGTCATAGGAGCGCTCTCCTCTGCCCGTCTGTTCAATGACATACGGTACAAAACTCATGGTTTTCTTCCCCCTTAATGACTGTCACGGTTCCATGCCGTCTCCGGCAGCCGGAACCGTTTTTCAAAGCTTATTCGTAACTGTTCCGTATCTTCCGGTTATGATTATGCTTCCTCATCCGTAGCAGCAAGCGTTACTTCCTCAAACTCATCTGCTACTTCTTCGGAGCCTTCCACCGCGATCTCTTCCAGCTCATCGCCCTCTGTCTCTACAGCGTCTACCTCTACCGCTGCGTCTGTAACAAGGTCTACCGCTGCCTGAACCCGCAGATCCTCTCTCATCTGCTCAAGCTCACTCTCACCGAGCAGTCCTTTCAGCTTATCAGCCTCCATACGGTAAGAGGCCGCCATCTTCTGAGTTTCCTCATCGAGGCGCTCCTCGCTGACTTCCAGGTTCTCCACATCAGCAATGGCCTCCAGTACAAGAGAATTCTGAATCCGGCGAAGCGCTTCCGAGCGGTACTGCTCACCCAGATCCTCTCTCGTCATACCGGTATATTCCAGATACTGATTCAGGCTCAGGCCCTGTCTCTGAATCTGTGCGCCAAATTCATCTACCATACGGCTGATCTGCTCATTTACCATCGGAGCCGGAATATCCATCTGGGCATTCGCCGCTGCTTTCTCTACTGCCTTATTCTGCTTCTCGCGCTTCATCGCATCGCGCTTCTGCTGCAAAAGCTTCTCCTGTACATCGCTGCGGTATTCGTCCAGCGTATCAAACTCAGATACATCCTGCGCGAACTCATCGTCCAGCTCCGGAAGCTCCTTCACACTGATGGAATGAACCGTGCATTTAAACACAGCCTCCTTCCCCTGCAGCTCTTTTGCCTGATAGTTCGCCGGGAAAGTAACATTCACTTCTGTCTCTTCGCCAATGTTCTTTCCGATCAGCTGCTCCTCAAAGCCCGGGATAAATGCGCCGGAGCCAACGGTCAGCGGATAATCCGTACCCTTGCCGCCCTCAAACGCTTCTCCATCTACAAAGCCTTCAAAATCCAGCTTAATCGAATCGCCATTCTGTACCGGCCGATCATCTACATCGATCTCCCGGGCATTCTGCTCGCGTTCTTTCTCAATCGCCGCGTTTACTTCTTCCTCCGTCACTTCCGGCTGCTTGATCTCAACCTCAAGTCCCTTGTACTCGCCAAGCGTCACTTCCGGCTTCAGCGCAACCTCTGCGGTAAAGATAAACGGCTTGCCTTCCTCGATCTGTACGATATCAATCTCCGGGCGGGATACGATCATCTCTCCGCACTCTTCAACAGCCGCCGGATAAGCGCTGTTGATCGCACTGTTCGCAGCATCCTCATAGAAAATGCCATCGCCATACAGCTTCTGGATCATCTTGCGCGGCGCCTTGCCCTTGCGGAAGCCCGGGACACTGATTTTATTCTTCTGAGCCTGATAGGCCTTATCCAAAGCAGTCGTAAACGCTCCTGCTGAAACCTCAATTGTAAGCTTCGCCATATTACCTTCGAGTTTCTCTACCTGTACACTCATTGTACGTTAATCCTCCTTGATTCTCTGCGGCGATTCATTCTCCTGCCGCATTTCTTAACGCAGAGCTTCGAACCAACCACACAGTGACTGGATTTCCGTTGTTTCTCCCTCTACATCTATGGTTCGGAATCGAACTCTCTCGTTTGCAGTCATTTATATAGTATAGCACAGCGCTATAAAAAACACCAGTACTTTTTTACGCGAAAACAATGGATTTCGCGAGTTTATCCGCCGTCTCCTCTCCCCGAAGCTGCGCTACAAGCGACAATCCAAACGGAATTGCGGTTCCCATCCCGCGGCTCGTAGTCACATTCTGACAGATTTCCACCTGGTTTGTGGTGACAGACGCGCCCGTCAGTTGCTCCTCCAGCCCCGGATAGCACACAGCCGTCTTCCCCTTCAGCAGTCCAAGCTGTCCCAAAACCGTTGGCGCCGCGCAAATCGCCGCGATCCGCCTGCCCGCCGCATCCTGCTCTCTCAAAAGCCTGGCAAGACCCTCATGTGCCGCCAGATGAGTCGTCCCAGGCATCCCGCCCGGCAATACAAGCAGCTGTACTGCTTCCGTGCCAATTTCATCAAACAGCAGATCCGCTTTCACTTCAATCCCATGACTTCCATGGCTGAGCGGGCTCTCCATAATCGAGACCGTCTGCACTTCAATCCCGGCCCGACGCAGCAGATCTACCACCGTCAGCCCCTCAATCTCCTCAAATCCATCCGCCAGAAAAACATATACTTCCGCCATTCTATGCAGCTCCTTTTCTTCTATATTCCTGCCCGTCCCAAAGCATCTTCCCTGCCATTCCCGCAGGCACGAGCCAGGCAGCCGTGTTTTACTGTCTTTCAGTTTAACAGACCCTCCTCACAAAATCAATACACGGATGACCTTTTCTCTCACAAAAAAATGTGATAAACTCTTCTGTATCAGCACAGGCACAGAGAAGTTCCAACCGGAATTTATTGTCATGGAAAGAGAGGTCTCAACCGTAATGGAAATTGAAAGAAAATTTTTAATCGATGTGCTCCC
>Ga0192272_1080_pt2 | contig 10431 bp, 10 predicted proteins | sample Koala_Koa24_E3_FD_131262 | JGI IMG/M metagenome (GOLD analysis project Ga0192272, IMG submission 131262) | Enriched cells from koala feces incubated with labeled cellulose particles, San Francisco Zoo, California, United States - Koala_Koa2-4_E3 ... | reverse complement strand
TTTGCCGACGCCTGTCGGTCCAAGGAACAGGAAAGAACCAATCGGCTTGGACGGATCCTTGATACCGGCCTTCGACCGCAGGATTGCCTCCGTCACCTTCTCGACGCCGTCGTCCTGGCCAACGACCCGTTTGTGCAGCTCGTCATCCAGCGCCAGAATCTTCTCGCGCTCACCCTGCGTCAGCTTCGCTACCGGGATGCCCGTCCAGCGGGAGATAATCCGGGAAATCTCTTCCTCGGTCACACTCTCATGCACCAGCGACATATCGCGCTTCTGCACGGTCTCCTCCTCAATCGCCAGCTGCTGCTGCAGCTTCGGCAGCTCGCCATACTGCAGCTTCGCCGCCTTTTCCAGGTCATAATTGCGCTGCGCCAGCTCAATTTCCTTGTTCATTGCCTCAATCTGCTCCCGCAGGGTGGAGAGATTCTCGACGGCCTTTTTCTCATTGTCCCACTGCGCCTTCTGCGCATTAAAATCATCGCGCAGCTCCGCCAGCTCACGCTGCAGCACCTCCAGACGCTCGTGGCTCGCCTTATCGGTCTCCTTTTTCAGCGCGGCCTCCTCAATCTCCATCTGCATAATCCGCCGCTGCTGCTCATCCAGCTCCGTCGGCAGCGAGTCCAGCTCCGTCTTAATCAGCGCGCAGGCCTCATCCACGAGGTCAATCGCCTTATCCGGCAAAAACCGGTCAGAAATATAGCGATGCGAAAGCGCCGCCGCCGCCACCAGCGCGCTGTCCGTAATCTTCACGCCGTGGTACACCTCATAGCGGTCCTTCAGCCCGCGCAGAATGGAAATCGTATCCTCCACCGACGGCTCATCCACCAGCACCGGCTGGAACCGCCGCTCCAGCGCCGCATCCTTCTCGATGTATTTTCGATACTCATCGAGCGTCGTCGCGCCGATGCAATGCAGCTCGCCGCGCGCCAGCATTGGCTTTAACATATTCCCGGCGTCCATCGCACCATCCGTCTTGCCCGCGCCGACAATCAGATGCAGCTCATCAATGAAAAGAATGATCTCCCCTTCACTCTTGCGCACCTCCTCAAGCACCGCCTTCAGACGCTCCTCAAACTCACCGCGGTACTTCGCGCCCGCAACCAGCGCCCCCATATCCAGGGAAAAAATCTTTTTATCCTTCAGTCCCTCCGGCACATCGCCGCGCACAATCCGCTGCGCCAGTCCCTCAACCGCCGCCGTCTTGCCGACGCCCGGCTCGCCGATCAGTACCGGATTATTCTTCGTTTTCCGCGACAGGATGCGGATCACATTGCGGATCTCCGCGTCCCGGCCGATCACCGGATCCAGCTTCTGCTCCCTGGCCCGCGCGACCAGATCCTGTCCATATTTATTCAGCGTATCATAGGTATCCTCCGGCGTATCCGAAGTCACACGCTGGTTGCCGCGCACCGTCGAAAGCGCCTGCAAAAAGCGCTCCTTCGTAATGCCAAACTCCTTGAAAAACTGCTTCATCGAAGGGCTCAGGTTACTCAGAATCGACAGAAACAGATGCTCCACCGACACATACTCATCGCCCATCTGCTCCGCCACATCCTCCGCACTCACCAGCGCCTTATTCAGATACTGGCCTATATACGGATTCCCGCCGGACACCTTCACCCGCGCGTTCAGTGCCTGCTCCAGCCGATCCTCAAAATACTCCCTCTGGATCTCCATCTTCTCGATCAGCTTGCCGATCAGGCTGTCCTCCTGATGCAGGAGCGTATACAGCAGATGCTCCTCCTCAATCTCCTGATTGCCAAACTCATAGGCGACCTTTTCCAGATCATTGACCGCCTGCATCGACTTTTGCGTAAATTTACTGATATTCATAAGCTCCCTCCTCATCTATACGGTGGCGTACTCCCACACGGTCACGAGAGCAGTTATTATATCCCAGGTCGTGTGCGAATACGATGAAATAACAGATATTTTTTACTTCACAGGAACTATAACACCGATTGTTAGCCAAGTCAAGTGGTGAGTGCTAATTTTGTTAAAAATAACGGGCAGACGTCGCCGCCTGCCCAGATCTATGCGTGGAAACACAGAAAGGAGGTCATACGGATCACACCGCAATAAATCCCACGCATAAATATTACACATGATTATAAAAACTTGCCTTTCCAGAACAATTGCCACCAACAGTGCACGCTGCCCGGAACGCTTTCGCAAAATCCGATTAAAGCGCCGTGCCCTGTGCCATCATCGCGTCTGCTACTTTCTCGAAGCCCGCAATGTTCGCGCCAGTTACATAGTTACCTTCTACACCGTAACGGCTTGCCGCATCGGAGATCTTCTCGTAGATCTCGTTCATCATTCTCTGGAGCATCTCGTCTACTTCCTCGAAAGTCCAGCTGCGGCGCATGCTGTTCTGGCACATCTCAAGTGCGGAGGTACCTACGCCGCCTGCATTGGATGCCTTGCCCGGCAGGAAAAGCGTGCCGTCTGCAAGAAGGAAATCGGTCGCTTCGCGGGTGGTCGGCATGTTCGCGCCCTCTGCTACTGCGATGCAGCCGTTCGCGCGCAGTGCTTTTGCATCGTCGAGGTTCAGCTCATTCTGCGTTGCGCACGGAAGTGCGATGTCGCATTTGATCGTCCAGATGCCCTTGCCCTCGGTATAAACCGCGCTCGGCACCTCATTCACATACTCTTTGATTCTGCCGCGGCGGATCTCTTTGATATCCTTTACAACGTCAAGGTTGATGCCGTTCGCGTCATAGATGTAGCCGTTGGAATCGCTCATCGCTACAACCTTTGCGCCGAGCTGCTGTGCCTTTTCGGTCTCATAGATTGCTACGTTGCCGGAGCCGGATACAACTACCGTCTTACCAGCGATATCGATGTTGTGATCCTTCAGCATAGCGTCCAGGATGTATACCAGGCCATAACCGGTCGCCTGTGTACGCACCAGAGAACCGCCCCAGGTAAGACCCTTGCCAGTCAGCACGCCTTCATACTGGCCGGTCAGTCTCTTGTACTGGCCATACATATAACCAATCTCTCTTCCGCCTACGCCGATGTCGCCAGCCGGAACGTCCTCGTTCGCACCAATATATTTGGAAAGCTCTGTCATAAAGCTCTGGCAGAATGCCATCACTTCACGGTCAGATTTGCCCTTCGGGTCAAAGTTGGAACCGCCCTTGCCGCCGCCGATCGGCAGTCCGGTCAGAGAGTTTTTGAAAATCTGCTCAAAGCCCAGGAACTTCAGGATGCCCTGGTTTACAGACGGATGGAAACGAAGTCCGCCCTTGTACGGTCCGATCGCGCTGTTAAACTGTACGCGATAGCCCTTGTTGACCTGTACCTTGCCATTGTCGTCTACCCACGGAACCTTGAAGGAAATGATACGCTCCGGCTCTACCAGGCGCTCCAGCAGGCTGACCGAACGATACTTCTCCTCGTTCGCATCAATCACCAGCTTCAGTGAATCCAGGACTTCCTTTACAGCCTGGTGGAATTCCGGCTCACCCGGGTTCTGTGTGACTACACGCTCATAGATTTCTTCTGTGTAAGACATGATAAATTAGCCCCCTTGCTAAATTTTGTGTAATAATTCAGTACCGTGCTAAAGTGAAAGAACGCAGCCCGCCCTTCTGAATCATTACAATGATATTTGTGCAATCGACATACAGAAAATACCCGTGGCAGACGCCACGGGTATCTCAGCTGTTTGCTCCGTCGCACACATGCGGGTTTATTATACACGCTTGTGTTTTCTTTTGCAATTGGTTTTCCATCCAAAATCACGGTTTAACAGACTTTTTTTCGCAATTTTTTCTGAAATGGGATGCCTTCAAAGCCTTCCCGGCTTATTTTTTTCCGGATCAGCCGTCTCTGTCTGGCCAATTCATTTTCCGCTCAACCCGCTATCCGGCCAATTCATTCATTCCCATATCCGGTATCTTTGTCTGTCTCAATTGTTTCCAGATGCGCCGCCTCTGCCGCCAGACCTTTCCGAATCTCCGGAATCATCCGTACCAGTTGCGTCATCCGTGCTCTCCGTCTGGTAATCAGAAAGCAGTCCCAGCGTCAGTTCAACCGTTTCTTCAATATAGGTACCGTTCGACTGATAGCTTACCACAATCTCAACGGTCTCGCCTCCCGCATAGTAAGCAAGCAGATTTTTCAAATCTGTCATGGAGCTCACGCTCGTGCTGTCAAACTTCGTGATGATATATCCTGCCTGCAGGCCTGCCGCCGCTGCCGGGCTGTCTTCCGCTACCTCTGTGATATAGATGCCTTCCGGAATTCCGTATACGCTGGACATCTCAGAAGATACTTCCTGGCCGGTGATTCCGATATAAGCACTCTCATCCTCGCTGACTGTCTCAGTTCTGGTCTTCTTATTCATCAGATCTTCAATAATCGAAGTCACATCCGAAATCGGAATCGCGTAACCCATGCCTTCCACGCCTGTATCAGCCGCCTTCGCGGAATTAATACCAATCACACGGCCATTCATATCAAGCAGCGGGCCGCCGCTGTTGCCAGCATTGATTGCCGCATCTGTCTGGATCATCTCTGCGGTATAAGAATCAAGCTCAATCGTACGGTTCAGCGCACTGACAATACCCGTCGTTACTGACTGGCCATACCCAAGCGCATTGCCGATCGCCACTACCTGCTCGCCAAGCTGCAGGCTGTCCGAATCACCAATCTCCGCAATTGAAATTTCCGACATCGTATCACTTGAAATATCATCCAGCTGCACCGCAACCACCGCGATATCAATTGAAGCGTCCGTTCCCTTGATCACGGCCTCTGCAGCCGACTCATCAATAAATCCTACGGAAAGCTCCGTCGCGTCCTCTACTACATGATGATTGGTCAGGATCAAAAGCTCCGTGTCGTTCTCTCCAATGATGATACCAGAGCCAACACTGACGCTCTCATACGTAGTCGTCTCTCCGCTGTCATAACCATAACCGTAAAAATATCCATAATAACCACCGTAATAGCTTTCAAGCTCCGTCACGGAAGTATTTGTAATCGTCACAACCGACGGCAAAGCCTTCGCCGCTACCTCCGCAACCGTCAATGTTTCGGAAGAACTGGCAGATGAACTCTCTTCCGTCACACTGTCATCCGATACCGTTGTCAGCAGAGTCGTCGTGCTCTCTTCCGTATCAGACTCCGAAGAAAATGATGTCGCAACTGCCGTCTCCTTCGAAGTAAAGCCCGTCAGCCCTGCGACTGCTCCTACTGTCAAAACTCCTGCCAAAGCAATTGAAATAACGTTCTTGTTCTTCATAAGTAACCCCTCGCTTTCCTAAAGTGCAGTACCCTGTTCCGATCGAGAGGTGTCCAGTAGTTAACCGCACCCTCGCGGAACATATCACATATATTAAAGATCAATGCAGCCAGCCGCAGATGCCTGATCGGATTCTGTAGCATCGTGCATGGCTTTTTTTGATGCTGAGGGTAGTATAAAGTTCCGGTTTGACCGATTTGTGTTAGAAATGTGGCTGATATGTGGCAAATTTGTGTCTTTTTTGTGAACGCCCGGATTTTACAGGGTTTCGCACGGGCAGTGTGTAACATTTGCAAATTCAGCCCCTTTTTTTACCCTTTTTTGAAAACCGGCCGTGAAAAAACGCCCCGGTTTCCCCGGAGCGTTTCACTCTAATCTGATCGCGCTATTCCATTATCCCGGTTGACATTACTCCGTTGTTCTTTTCCATATATTCTTCCTTTAAATCCTCAGCAAGATAAGCGTCACTCATACAATGCATATCCGAAACACCGTCTTTCACAAGCTGATATAGTTCTGAATGGTAAAAGAAATCCAGCGCCTTATCCAAAGCCAGATCGGTAATCTGCGCAAAGCGGACAACAACCCGAGCATACTTCATCTGCAATAAAATTAGATTCGCGTTCATAGTGACCAGCTCCTTTCAAATGTTATATACTTATCAATAATTGGCTGCGTCCGAAAAGCAATCTGTACATTTGGTTTCTCATATCGGAGTCGTTTGATTGCTTCTTCTTTGTCGATAAGATCATCGCAGTACAGCTCAACAGTATTAAATACTTTATCGTTTGCAACTCCGCCTATTACAATATCATAATCTGTTTTGTCTGCCCCGCGTCTGCAATTTACAATAAAATCAAGCCATTCCTCTGAGTAGGAATCAAAACGCAGTAAGCTGCACCTTGACAAAATGTCTTCATTAAAATCATATTGATTTATAAACGCGCCTTTTCCTTTTCTCCGGAATTTCTCGCCCCACTTCTCTGCCTGTCCTTTGAGAGGCGTCGTATAAAATCCACGTCCAAAATCTACTTCCACTCTGGAATGCATAATATCCGGCTTTGGGATTTCCACATAAGAAGCGTGAAATATAATCATACTGACACCTCTCTCTCTTTCATTAAATCCAGGATATCATGAACGATATATTCCTTTCCCTGCGTATGAAGAACCTCATAACAGGGAACAATGTAACTGTATAAAATGTCGCTCTTTTGGGTCAAGGCGTCATAAACCTTCTCTGCACTGACATTTAATTGTTCCGCGATATTCTCAATACAGAAGATGGCAAATTCCAGTTCATTCTCGTTTTGAAACTTTTCATTTTTTATATTTATCATACACAAAAACCTCCACCATGTAACTATACCCTTCCTTTTCATCTACTACTAAGTGTCTGATTATATTATGGCATAAGTATAACACACTATGCCGATTCTTGCCATCCCGAAAATGCAATTTTCATGGTTGCGTTCGTTCACTTCAGCAAACTTATTCCCCATTCCTGTACGGATATGTTATACTTGTTGAAAAAAAAGAGAAGGTGACCATTATGTCGAAACATTACAGCTTTTATGGATGGGAAAACGCGACGGTTCCCGCAATTACGGATCAGTATGCCGGCATCCGTACACCGCAGGATTTATATGATGCGCTATCTGAACTTTGGTGCGCGGAAACGTGCGCCCCCAGAATGCGTTTTGGCTGGACGCCAGGGAACAAAACACTTGGGCAGTGTTCTATCACCGCGTTCCTGGCACAGGACATTTTTGGCGGTGAAGTCTACGGGATTCTGCGCCCGGGCGGAAATTACCATTGCTATAACGTGGTTGGTTCTTGTGTCTTTGATCTGACCAGCGAACAGTTTGGGAAGGAACGGCTGCATTACGCGGACAATCCTCTGCAGACAAGAGAAGTTCATTTTGCCAAAGAGGAAAAGTATCTGCGGTATGAAAAGCTGAAAGCGGATCTGCAGGATTTCTGTAAAAAAGGTTGCGGGCAGAATAGAAACTTCTCATGAATCCGGATCTTTTTGATAGCGAACGTAGTCACAGGTGCTGGCCTGGCTGCGCGCCTCCATGCGGGCAGCTATTTTATCATGCAATTCTATCTGCTGTTCCCGTTTGCTCTTACTCTGATCACTCCAAAAAGGCCCGTCAATATATACGACGATTTTCGGTTTCGTTCCATGTTTTCGCTGCTGATAAGTTGTCGTCATGCAAAAAGCAGGTGCATGGTACAAAACCGGAAATCGAAATGCCGTAACCGGAAAGGGCCGGACAAACGTACACCAGGGCCAGACATGCGCTTCCGGGTAAATGACGATGCACCGCTTTTTCTCCAGATGATACTGAACTGCCTCCATGAACTTTTTCATCTGGCTCATGGAATCAGGTATAAACAGAGCTCCCAGCATAGGAAGCAGCTTCCCGATCACCGGAATTCCCAGATTCGACACACTGGCAATGGCGCTCATCCGCATGGGAAAGCAATACAGCGCCGGGCCAAATACATCTCCCATTGGCTGTGTGTGATTACCGTACAAAAAGCATCCCGTTTTTCTGGCAGCTTTCAATGCTTTTCGGTTTTCTATACGGATATGCAGCACCAGTTTGTCGTAAATCAGTGCAAATACCAGTGCTGCTCCATAAAGGGCAGAGGACGCCAGACGGTAAAAAGGGGATTTGCGTACCCAGTGATAGCCCTCTGGCAGTGTTTCGTTCTGATGGACGCTCTCCACGAAATCATCCGTATAATCCCGATAGTAGTAGGTTGTTCCTCCCTGCTTTTTACGCATCCCCTGCCGCTCCCTGTAGTTCTGAATCATTGCGTTTTTTGTTACAATTGTGTTATAATGCCCATTTTCTGTTGTGTCAAGTTATTTCATTACAAGGCCACCCTGACCATTTAAATCGCTTCGCGATGGGCCACTTTACAGTGACCGGAAATCGACATACCCCGTTGCCAGATCCTCCGCGTAAATCAGATAGCTTCCGCCCTCCATGTTCAGATAGAGATATGGCATCTCATCCGCACGGACAATCCAGGCGACTGTGACCGTGACGGTCTCTCCTGCCGAAAGGTCGGTAATGTAATTGCTTCCGTTTGTTTCCTCTCCGCCGGCGGTATAATAGTCCATCGCATAGCCGCGGGATATTGTCGCGTAATCCCAATCCCCCTCCTCAAGCGTGCTTCGGTCATAAATGGCTATCATGCCATCGTCATCCTCTGTCAGAGTGATCAGGTCTGCGTTATACAGGATATTGTGCAGAGCCGCTTCTCCGTTATTGGTATATTCAATCGTCGCGCAGATCAGCTTCTGTTCCACTTCCTCCGTCTTTACCACGGTATTCAGAGAATTGACACCATCGCCTGCTTTCACGTAATCAATCTGCATCGGCAGCAGATTGCCGTCTTCGTCTGAATACGTCTGCAGGTCATTGGTATAGATCCCGGAATCCAGTATGCTCTGCCAGTCATCGCCCAAGGCGCTCATATTGTCTGACACCCAGACCTCGCTGACCCGAACACTGACCGTATGGAAAGACTCCTCATCTGCTTCACTATCCGAATAGGCGGATATCTCAAAGGAATCCCCAATCTGGTGCAGGTTTTCCTCCACAGCCGATGCTTCTATCGCCATGCAGCCGCCATCATCATCGTCTATCTCTGGCAAATCATCTTCCTCGGGCAAGGCGTCCGCAAGGAGCATTGTTTCTTCACTGCCGGTCACAATGAGTCCTTCCGCGACCGCAAGCAGCTCGTCCTTTGTTACCTTACCATTCATAGAATAAATCCTGAGAATACGCCATACCTCCGGGTACAGGATATACAGCATCTGCGTCGTATTTTCAGAACCGTCATCCAGATACTCTTTTTCCAGCCAGACGGCGTAGTGACCATTCAACTCCAGTTCCTCGCTGTCGACCACATTGGTTTCCGAAATCTGCGTTTCCGCAGGATTCTCATCCATGAATTCCTCTGTGATGCTGAAGCTTCCGCCCCAGAGATCGTCCTCATAATCAATCTTCCAGCCGTCGTCGTACTGTACCATCCCCTCCGGGAGATAGGACGCTTCCACCGTCACACTTGCCGGAATCTCCTCCGGTACTTCCAGTTCGGCAAGCATCGCAGCCATCGAGCCTTCGGAGTCTGTCTCCGTCTCAGCTGAGCCGATGGTAATGTTTATTCCATAGTCTCCTTCTGTCTCTGTAAAAAACCGCGCTCGAATGGCAGTACCAGCCGCCACGGTCGTACACATGATGGCGGCAGCGCGGCGGCAACCAGCAGAAACGTTTTTCCGGCCTTTTTCCGCCCTGTGCTTCTGCTTCGATTCTTTTGCGGATGCTCTGCCTTAGCACCGTCCAAACGCGCAGCGGAATGCGTTTCCACACTTATCTGCGATGCCACTTCGCGCTCTATCATCGTCCGCATGTTTTCCGGCATTTCCGGAAATTCTTCTCTCATATTTTCTAAGTTCATAGATTACCTCTCAGTCTGTTTCTCTTTTTCACATGATTTCCCTTGCTTCTAATCGCCAATTGCCCCTTCCTTGGCGTCCAATTCCTGTGATTCTATTTTAAAGGCGGCGCTTTCAGCCGTTCTACATGGATGCCATGTCTGGAAAATCTCCCGTTTCCAGCTCCCTGCGCAGTCTTGCCTTTGCTCTTGAAAGGCGGCTTTTTACTGTATTTTCCTTCACTTCCAGAATGGAAGCGATTTCCCGGATGCTGTAGCCTTCCATATAGAAAAGCGTTACACAAATCCGCATTTCCTCGGGCAGCGTTTCCAAGGCCTCATACAAATCCGAGTAATCTCTTCCCGTCTCTTCCTGCTCCGGCACGACCTGCTCCTCGAGGGAAACCAGATGCTTCTGATTTCGCAGAATATCATAGCATTCGTTAATCAGAATTCTGGTCAGCCATGTTTTCGCATACTCGTCCCTGCGGAGTGTGTGCAGCTTTGTAAAGGCGCTGACAATCGCTTCCTGTATCGCGTCCGCGCAATCCGCGTCCTCCCGCAGCAGAGTCTTTGCCACATGATACAGGGAATCCTCAGAAGCAAGAATCAGACGCCCCAATTGTTCTTTTGTCATTAGTTTCGTTCCTCGCTGATATTTTTTGTGGTTTAGGGGGTGGTAATTATGTTAGGGGGGGGGTTGGGTGTGTTTGTTGGTC
>Ga0192272_1084_pt1 | contig 10935 bp, 10 predicted proteins | sample Koala_Koa24_E3_FD_131262 | JGI IMG/M metagenome (GOLD analysis project Ga0192272, IMG submission 131262) | Enriched cells from koala feces incubated with labeled cellulose particles, San Francisco Zoo, California, United States - Koala_Koa2-4_E3 ... | reverse complement strand
TTGACGGGCTGAAAAAATGCAATTGTGAAAATGCTTGGCGGCGAAAGTGTCAGGGTCAGGGTCAGCACCTTTCAAAACGATATCGTTTCATTTAATAATAAAGATGATGTGATGACTTTGCTGATTCATCTTGGCTATCTGGCATATGACAGCAACAAACAAAAAGTAAAGATTCCAAATATGGAGGTTGCCGAAGCTTTTGGAGATGCAGTCAGTGGAACAGACTGGGCATATGTGGCAGCTGCGATACAGGAGTCTGACGACCTTCTGGACGCAACACTTCAGGGAGAATCTGAAAAAGTTGCGAAAGCCTTAGAAAGAACCCATGAAAGTGTCGCTTCTATTTTAGAATATAATAATGAGGCATCTTTAAGTGCAGCCATTGTGCTTGCCTACTATACTGCCCGGCGACAGTATGAAATTATTCATGAACTGCCTGCAGGAAAGGGATTCGCAGATCTGGCCTTTCTTCCACGAAGAAACACAGACTATCCGGCATTGATTGTTGAATTAAAGTATGATAAAGATGCGGACACGGCAATTAAACAAATTAAGGAGCGCCGCTACGATGGCCAGCTAAAAGAATATTTTGGAAACTTACTGATGGCAGGCATTAATTATGATAAAGAAACAAAGAAGCATACTTGCATGATTGAGCAGGCATAGGCGGATGTGCATGCATTTGTGGATACGCCGCGGGGAGCAGGCTGTCTGGATGAGGATTGATTAATATGGAACAGACGACGATTCTGGAAGAACTGGACCAGGAAGGATATGTGGTGATTCCGATTCGCGGAATCAGCATGCGCCCTCTCCTGCGCGAAGATTCTTCCCATGTCCTGATACGCAGATTAGATGGAAAACCGAAGAAAAATGATGTGGTACTCTACGTGCGGCCTGACGGAACGCAGGTGCTCCACCGCCTGATGGGATATGATGGAGATGTGTGCCTGATTCGCGGAGACAATACCTTTGGAATGGAGCGGGTACCGCTCTCTTCCGTAAAGGGTGTCATGGAGACGTTCTGGCGGGATAACCGCGAGATCAATACCAAAGCAGGTGCCCAAAAAGGATTGTATCGCCTCTACGTCTGGTTCTGGAACCTGATTTATCCGATGCGTTTACTGAAACATAAAGGAAAGGCGGGAATCAATAAGGTCGGCAGACTCCTGCTGGGAGACACTTCTCTTGGCTGGATTGTCCGGCAGGTAAGGGGCAGTCTGGCAGGAATTCTGTTTCTGACTCTTTGCACTTGTGTGAATGCCTTTCTTTCTGTGATGCTTGCGCTGGTGATGCGGGAGACGATTGATTATGCCGTGGCGCTGAATCAGCCTTTGTTTCTGCGCTGGAGCGGCATTTTCCTTGGCATTATTATAGTGCAGCTGGCCATTCGGGCTGTAATACGCCAGAAGGATGAAAACATCCGGGCGTCCATTGAAAACAAATTGAAACGGCATACTTATGAAAACATCCTGCGGAGCACTTTCAGCGGGGTGAAGACATTTCATACCGGGGAGCTGCAAAACCGGATGACCAATGATGTCAAGATTGTGGCGGATTATGTCACTGACCTGCTGCCTGGCGCCTGCTCCATGGCGGTGCAGCTTGTCTGTGCGCTTATTATTCTGATGGTGCTTGACTGGCGGTTCGGATGTATTTTCCTCATTGGCGGCATCGTGATGCTGTGTGTCACATTTCTCTTCCGGAAAAAAATGAAGAGCCTTCACAAAGAGGTGCAGGAAGCGGACGGGAAAATGCGCTCCTGGCTGCAGGAGTCGGTGGAAAGTCTTCTGATTTTAAAAAGTTTTCAGGCGGAAGGAATGGCCTCTGAAAGGACGGCTGAAAAAACTGCCGCCCATAAGAAAGCCCGAATGAAGCGCAGGACATTTTCAAATATATGTAATATTGGCTTCGGCGCGGTGATGCAGGGAAGTTATCTGTTCGGGCTTGTATGGTGCGGCTTTGGGATTCTGAACGGTTCGCTGACCTATGGAACGTTGACCGCGGTTCTCCAACTGATCAATCAGATACGCAGCCCCTTTGCCAATATTTCCGGCTTTGTGCCCCAGTATTATGCGATGCTGGCATCGGCGGAACGGCTGATGGAGCTGGAAAAGCTGCCGAAAGACAGCGCCGTGGTGAAGGAAGTGTCAGAAAACAGTGCGGAGGGCGACGTCCTTGCGAAGGACAATGTTTTGAAATCAGCCCCGGGCGGCGTCTCTTTGGGGGATAATGTTCTGAAACCGCCCCTGGATGGTGCTCCGGCAGGCGGAAGTAACCTGATTAAGATAAACCAGAACAGGAAACGAGAGAATTTGCCGGAATTCGCAGGGCTCCATGCCCGAAATCTGACATTTATCTACGATGACGGCGAGGAGGAAGTACTCAGCGACGTTTCTTTTGACATCAAAAAGGGTGAGATCGTGGCGCTGACCGGTATTTCCGGAATCGGGAAATCAACGCTGCTGAAAGTACTGCTTGGCATTTATTCACCGGTGTCCGGGCAGCTTTATGCAGAGTGCGATACGCCGGCGGCTGGCACAGGCGATCAGTCGGCCCAGGCAGCCGACAGCGGGAATTCGCAAACCCCTGCGGCAGACGCAGGCAATCGGCGGAACCCGGCAGCGGATTCAGAAAATCCAACCGATTCCCGTCGGCCTGTCCGGCTCGAAATCAACGCCGCTACCAGAAACTGGTTTTCCTACGTCCCCCAGGGCAATATGCTCATGTCCGGAAGCATTTACGAGGCGGTAGATTTTCTGCACTCCTCTCCTTTTACGAGGGACAAAAAGTCCAAAGTGGAACAGGCCTGTAAGATTGCCTGCGCGGATGAATTTATCAGGGAACTGCCTGATGGTTACAATACCGTATTAGGCGAGAAAGGGGCCGGTCTGTCCGAGGGACAGATGCAGCGCATTGCCATTGCCCGGGCCATATACCGGAACACGCCGGTGCTCCTTCTGGATGAGGCCACCAGCGCGCTGGATGAGGATACAGAACACAGACTGCTTGAAAATCTGAAAGAAATGGGTGGTCAGACGGTGCTTATCGTCACACATCGGCCGGCGGCGATGGAAATCTGCAGCAAGCGGCTGGTGTTTGAGAACTCCCGAATAAAAGAAGAAAAATATATGCTTGCACATGGGTTGCCGCAAATGTATAATGTAGATATCACAGAACCTCCGGAATGAGGTTCTGTAAACTTATTGTACGGGGAGGCGGGCAGTGTGGAAAAACTGAGGATGCCGATTGGCGTTGACGACTTTGAAAAGCTGCGCACAAATGATTTTTATTACGTAGATAAGACCGGCATGATAAAAGAGCTTCTGGAAAATTGGGGAGAAGTGAATCTTTTCACCCGTCCGCGCCGTTTTGGCAAAAGCATTAACATGAGCATGCTCAAATACTTCTTTGAGATTGGTACCGACAAGAGCCTGTTTGACGGTCTGGCGATTTCAAAGGAAACAAAACTGTGCGAAAAATATATGGGACAGTACCCAGTGATTTCGATTACACTGAAACAGGTAACGGGGTCCACTTTTGCTGCGGCAGAACAAAATCTGTGGGAGCAGATTATGGCATTTGCCGACAATTATAATTTCCTGACTGAAAGCGACAGGTTAAGCGCAAGAGATAAAAGAAATCTGCAACAGCTCTGTAATGGCAGCGGGAATTTAGATGCAAGCCTGAAACAAATGTCTGATATATTATATAAGCATTATGGGAAGAAAGTCATTATCCTGATAGATGAATACGATGCCCCGCTTCAGAAAGCATATGAGAATAACTATTATGATGATATGATTGGACTCATCCGCCAGATTTTCGGCTATGCGTTAAAATCAAATGAGTCGCTGCTTTTCAGTGTCCTGACCGGATGTATGCGGATATCAAAGGAAAGCATTTTCTCAGATTTGAACAATCCTGTCATTCATTCGATCAGTGATGAACGCTTTGATGAATGGTTTGGATTCACAGACGAGGAAACTGTTCAGATGCTGAATTGCCTCGGACTGGCTGAATACTATGAAGCTACGAAGGAATGGTATGACGGATATCGGTTTGGGCAGCAGGATGTATATTGTCCCTGGGACGTTATCAACTGGTGCGACCAGCTTTTGAACACCTCGGACCGCATTCCACAGAATTTTTGGGTAAATTCAGGTTCCACAGATATCATCCGGCAGTTTGCCGAACAGGCCGACACGGTCACCAGAGACCAGATTGGCATGCTGATAGAAGGCGGGACCATCCGCAAAAAGCTGTCAGAGGAACTGACATACAGGGACATGATGGAGCAGCCGGAAAATATATGGAGTATCCTGTACACATCCGGCTATCTGACACAGAGGGCACGATACGAGGACGGAAGCTGTGATCTGTGCATACCGAACCGTGAGGTAAAGAACATTTTTATAACGAAAATCGACGCCTGGTTTACCGCAAAGGTTCTCGACGATGAGGACGGACTGAAAGAATTCTTTGAAGCCTTCACGTCAGGGAACGCAGAGGCTCTGGAAGACTGCCTGAATTACCACCTTGGTGAATCCGTCAGCTATCTGGACGGCGGTAATTACGAGGATAAGGAAACTTTCTACCATGGCCTGCTTCTTGGAATGTTCAGGACCAGAAAAGGCTGGGAAATGAAATCCGAGCGTGAGGCAGGCAATGGCAGGGCGGACATTACGGCGTTCAATCTGCGTAAGAAAGACGCATACGTTATTGAAGTAAAGTATTCAAAAAGCAATAAGGATTTAGATGCGGATGCACAGGAAGCAATTGACCAGATTAACAGGCTGCGGTACGACCAGTACTTCAGTGGGCGGTTACCGAAGAGTATCACGCATTACGGAATCGCGTTCTGGAAGAAGCAGTGCAGGGTGCTGGCGGAATCGGGCAAAAATATGTAAAGGCTTGCTTCCGTAAATGGTTTTTCAGCAGTTTTGTGCTGTGAGAAAAATGAGGATAAAGAACATGAGTGAAAACAGAACTGTATTTATCAGAAATATAATCTGTATAGTTATCAGTATTTTACTGATCATTGCCCTTGGCTACCTGTTTTATACTGTCAATCAGGGTGAACAGGCGCAGAACGCCGCGTTGGAAACGATGCAGGACGAGGCGAAGCCTTACGAAGAAGAACTGCAGGAGCTCCGGACACAGTTAAGCAATCTGGAAAATAGCGTCAGCTACACTAGCGACGAAGCAGCAATCATGGTCGGCTTTGTCATTTCAGACGCATCGAATATTACAAATGATATTGCATATATCGAAGAAAAGGCGCAGACATATGCATTCACACCGGTGCTGGTTCTGGACTGTACGGCGGAGCTTTCGGAGATTGAGACGGTTGTCGCTGCTACGGATGCAGACTGGGAAATCATGCTTTACGCGTCTGATTTCCTGACCAATGCAAATGAAAACGTACTGGCTGTTCTCTCCTGGCTGGAATCCGCAGGCAGAGAACACACGGGCGTTTACCTGATGCGGTCTGATTACAGCAGCGACGCGAACATACAATGCCTTGCGGAAGATGGATTTGTGGGATACACAGTCTATCACGATACACCGACGGCCGGGCAGACCGAAGACGGACTGGTGTATTTTGATTATTCATACTTGACCACATCCGGAACAACAGCCGCCAGCAGGCTAACATCTCTTTACAGCAGCAAGTCCTCAATAATCACAATCTTTGATATGGCCAGCATCAATTCCGGCGAACTGCCAGAAGTCTATGTGACGTCCCTCCTTGAAACGATGCGGACCTATGCAGACTACGACGACTGCGCCTTTTCCACAGTGGCAGATACCGTGGAACGGCTGTCCCAGGTCAATTCCATCGAGGCGGAAAACCAGGCAGGCTATGAAGCAGAGGCGGCGCAGATCCAGGAGCGGATTGAGGAATTGAAAGAGATTATTGCAGAGATTTATGGTGAAAATTAAGCCAGCGATGCCTGTCTTGCTTCAATATACATACTGATGTCATCAACAATATACTGTCTCCCTGTGGTATGCAGGGCTTCATAATAATCATGGATATAGTCAATCACCTTGTAATTATTAAAGAGTTCGATGACGCTTTTACCATTCAAGCCCTTGGCTGCTTTATATTCTTCTATGCAGTACACAGCAAAATTTGTTCTTTCTTCCATCCTTATGCCTCCTCCGGGTAAGTGATTTTTCCTGTTTCCTGTTCTTCCATCCACAAATCATACAAGGTCGGGACACTCAAGTGCCAGAGTTTTGTTTCCTCTCGCTCTAACTGGCGGTACAAATCTGACGAATAGAGTGTGGTCAGAGCGGCTTTTTCCGTCAGGTCCTGTTTCTCCATAATCATCCGAACCAGGCGGGGGACAATAAATTCCAGCATTGCTTTAATACTTACATCGCTCATCTTACCTCTCCTTTTCCTCATACTGTCCGATATATGTCAGTTCTTTCAATGCCGCTTCTGTCGAAAAAATCATCTGGTTAAACAGTTTCCGTACTTTCAGCCGGGCAATGGTTTCTTCCTTCGTTAAAATACCTTCTTCATAAGCAACAAATGTGCGGTAGATTGTATCATTGGCGACTGGGCCATAAACTATATCATAGTTGTCCCCGGAATAAGAAGCGCTCCGATTGGCATATACGAAATCAAGCCAATCTTCGTTTGCTTCCGGGAAAATGAGGATCTTCAGTCTTTTCTGCAGTTCCTCGATCTCCGCAACCTCATACATACTTACATGGGGTGTACCAGTCTCTCTCCGAGCAGATACTTTGCCTGCAAAATTAACTGCCTGGTTCGCATTTGTTGTTGTATAGAATCCATACCCGAAATCCAACGTCCGGTTTTGCTTCACAAGTTTAGGGTGACCGACGATAACATTACTTCCATGATACAAAATCATGCGGATACCTCCAACATTTTCTGAGCCGTGGCATATTCTTCTCGAAGCGCTTTCAGCATCTGCTGAATATGCTTTCTGTGTTCTATCTGTTCCTGTAATTGCGCCGTCCGTTCATCATCTTTTCCAATGTACTCCGATACGGTCTTTTTCCCATCCCGATATTGCAAATAATAATATTGGTTTCCCTTTACGGACTTGGTAACTATCGTCCCCTTTGGAAGCGAAGATAATTTTAGCTCATATCCTTCTATCATCCGTTCGATTCGCTGCTGCTCCTGAGCAACGGCATCTTTCAGTAAACTCATACAAATCATCACCGGCCTTCATCTATACCTGTATTATAACCAACAACTTGTCATTGGTCAATATTCTTGTGTGATAACATTAAGATGCGATACTGAACAAGAGAAGTATCGCAAACAAACATTTGCAGGGAGCCGAAGCACCTATCGCCTTGACTGCATTCTCATCGCCTCGTCGCGATGAATCGCTCCAGAATGGGGTTTATAATGGATGGAAAAAAGGAGGATTCCATCTATGAGAACTGGTGAAAATATTTTTAAAAGGAAGGACGGGCGCTGGGAGGCCCGTTTTCGCAAAGGGCGGGACGCTTCCGGGAAAATCATTTACGGTTACTGTTACGGAAGAACCTATTCAGAGGCAAAAGAAAGGGCGGAAAAAGCGAAAAATCAGCCCGAAAAGCCGCAAAAAGATGACCGGACAAAAGCTGCATTCAGCCACTACTGCAACGCCTGGCTGCAGCAGAACCGGCTGAGAATGCGGGATTCTACTTATATTAAGTACCAGGGATTTCTCTGCAACCACATTATTCCTTATTTCGGAGACAAGGCGCCATCGGACATCGATACAATGATGGTAACTGCTTTCACCGAGTACCTGCTGGGTGAAAAGAATCTGTCTGTCAAAACCACAAAAGATATCCTGATTGTTCTGAACACGGTGCTGCGGTATACATCCCGGCAGCTTCCGGGGCAGCTTCGCAATATTGACGTCATTTACCCAAGCAAAGAGCCGGAGGAAATCCGTGTCCTGTCTGTTAAGGAACAGGAAGTTCTGACAAATTACCTGCTGCAGGACATGGACCGGCGCAAACTGGGCATTCTTCTTACATTGATGACCGGAATCCGTGTTGGAGAATTGTGCGCGCTGCAGTGGGATCACATAATGCTGGCGCAAAAGCTGATGCGGATTGACAGCAGTATGCAGCGGATGAAAAACCTGGATGCGGATGTCGCGAGCGCAGCGAATGCCGCGAACGCTACGAATGGTGCAAATGCTGCATATGCTGCGAATGCCAACGCTAACGCCGCGAATGCCTGCGCCAAAACGGTTATCGTCATGGGGCCGCCGAAAAGCCGATCCTCTATCCGCACGATTCCCCTGCCGGACACGCTCGTTTCCCTTTGCCGGCCATTCCGGCCTGAAAACGGTGCCGGCTATTTCCTGACCGGGACGAACCGGCTTATTGAGCCCAGAACGATGCAGCGGGCATTTGGCAGATATGCCAGAGACTGCGGACTGGAAAATGTTACCGTACACACCTGTCGGCACACATTTGCCACCCGCTGCATTGAGGCGGGATTTGAAATGAAGTCCCTCAGTGAGATTATGGGGCACGCAAATGTATCTATCACCATGAACCGATACGTTCACTGCTCCATGGAACTGAAACAGAAAAATATGGAAAAAGTAAGCTGGCCGGGGATTGGATAACCAGAGGGGTAAAGGGGCTGTCGCACTAAGAAATTAGTGCACAGCTCCTTTTTAATGCAAAAAAAATAACTGCCGGACTCGAAAATATCCGGCAGTTGGTGTAATATATAGATATGCGACTACCTATTAAATTACAAAAGAATTATACACTGAACGAGGAAGGATATCAATTAAAACTTCCTCTAAATCTTGAAACAATTATCCCAGAAGACGATTCCGTGCGGTTACTAAGTCAGTTCGTGGAGGCAATGGATTTAACTGACCTGTATTCAACTTATGAAAGAATAAATTCAGTATCGCCAAGAACGCTTCTTAAAATTGTTCTCTATTCATATATGAACGGTGATTATTCCTCACGTTCTATGGAACTGAATTGCAAAAGGGACATTAACTTCATGTATCTTCTGGAAGGTGCCCCTGCCCCTGACCATGCTACATTTGCGCGTTTCAGAAGTATCCACTTCGCTCCTTGTTCCAAAAGAATACTGGCTGAAATGACTGATCAGCTTTTTGACCTGGGAGAAATATCAGGGGAAACCATTTTTATAGATGGCACAAAAATTGAAGCAAGCTCCAATAAATACACATTCGTATGGAAAAAAGCTGTTACAAAAAATCTGGAAAAACTCCTGATAAAACTTGCAGACTTCGTTGCTGAATGCGAACAGCTATACGATATCCGGATTGTCTATGGGAATACCATAAAAATAAAACATGTCAAAAAGCTCAGGAAAAAGCTTTATGCCCTGAAAGAGCAGGAAAACGTGACCTTTGTACACGGAATCGGCAAAAAGAAATCTCCATTACAAAAAAGCATTGAAACATTGGAAGAGTATCTGGCGCGGCTAAAAAAATATAACCAGAGTCTTTATATTTGTGGTGACAGAAAAAGTTATTCCAAAACAGACCATGATGCCACATTTATGCGGATGAAAGAGGATGCCATGGGAAACGGACAGTTAAAACCGGCATATAACCTCCAGCATGGTGTGGATTCAGAATACATCACATGGCTGACTGTTGGACCGCAGCCGGGAGATACGACAACGCTGATACCATTTTTGAAAGATGCACAGGAGCATTTAAAATTCAAATACAAAAATATAACGGCAGACGCAGGTTATGAAAGCGAGGAAAACTATTTATTTCTTGAAGAGAATGGACAAATTTCGTATATCAAGCCTGCGAACTATGAAATATCAAAAACGCGAAAATACCGGAACGATATTGGGAAAATAGAGAACATGGAGTATGATGAGGTTTCAGATTCATATCTGTGTAAAAACAAAAAACGCTTATCTGTTGAGCAGATAAGACACGCAAAGAGTAAAACAGGGTATGTCAGCGAAAAGACGATCTATAAATGTAAGAGCTGTAATGGATGCCCATACAAAACTGAATGTATCAAAGGCAATAATTGTAAAACGCCCTGGGAAGAACGGAACAAAACGCTGCAGGTTGCAAAAACTTTTTTGAAATACCGCAAAGAAAATCTGAAACGAATTCTGTCTGAGGAAGGGATACTGTTCAGAATGAACCGGAGTATCCAGGCAGAAGGTTCTTTTGGAGATATAAAACAGGATATGATGTTCCGTAGATATTTAAGCAGGGGAACGGCAAATGTTCTGGCAGAGAGTACGCTTTTGGCAATGGCCCGAAACATAAACAAGCTGCACAATAAGATTCAAAAAGGGAAGCTTGGAACACATTTATTCCCTGTAAAAGCAGCATAAAAATAGAACATTTAAAATAGAAATTTTCAGCCATGAATATGGCTTGTTAAAGTGCGCTCAAAAAACAAGGCTGCCAAACAAAGCGGCTTGGAATAACACTATTTTGGCAGAAAAACGGACAAAAAGAAGCTGCCGCTTCACGATTTTTTAATCGTTAAAGCGACAGCCCGTTTTTTGAAAATTATTTTTGTTATGATAACAGAGGTTTCAATGAGTCCAAGGGTTTTCTGCCGATTCAAAAATTTTCCTGCAGAAGACGGTGCTAACGCAAATAACTTCTTTTATAAACCATCAAATTCTGTTCTTTGCGTCTTAACATATTTCTGATTTTTACTTGTTGGCTTGTCTGGTATTGTTCTTTCTATCTTCCCAGCTTCTAAAAGCGGTGTAAGATAATTTTTTCTAAAATTACTTCTATCTTTTAAGCCAAGAAACTGCATAATTTCCTTCTGGCTCCGCGGCTGGATACAAAAATCTACAAGACTTTCCATTTTATTCTGTAAGATTTGTCTGCCGCTATCTTCAGATCTATGTTTATTATCTTGGTGGGTATCTTGGTGGGTATCTTGGTGGGT
>Ga0192272_1083_pt1 | contig 11533 bp, 7 predicted proteins | sample Koala_Koa24_E3_FD_131262 | JGI IMG/M metagenome (GOLD analysis project Ga0192272, IMG submission 131262) | Enriched cells from koala feces incubated with labeled cellulose particles, San Francisco Zoo, California, United States - Koala_Koa2-4_E3 ... | reverse complement strand
CTGCCGCGCCGTCTCCTTTCCGGTCGACTATACAAAGCCGGTCTCTGTGATTGATGCCTATGTAAAGGCAGCCAGGGAGCGTGATATCCGGATTGCGGAGGTGGGAATCTGGGATTCTCCCTTCCAGCCTGACACCCGGAAAGCCGCTCAGGTAAAAGAACGAAGCAAAGAACAGCTCTGCCTGGCAGATTATATTCAGGCAGACTGCTGCGTCAATGTATCAGGCGCTTTCGGAGAAAACTGGAGCGGCTGCTACAGGGAAAACTTTGGAGACGACAGCTATCAGAAAACGGTAGAACTCGTACAGTGGCTTTGTGACGAAGTAAAGCCCACTCATACTTTCTACACCCTGGAACCCATGCAATGGATGGTTCCGGATACGCCGGAACAATATCTGCAGCTGCTGAACGATGTCAACCGGAAAGAATTTGCCGTCCACATGGATCTCATTAACTTCATCAAAGACCCTTATACCTACACACATATGGAGGAACTGATCCGCAAATCCTTTGCGCTTTTAGGGCCTCACATCAAAAGCTGCCACATCAAGGACTGCCTGCTCATGCCAGGCACAACCGTGGCAATCCGCGAGGTTCCTATCGGAGAAGGTCGGATGGATTTACCTTTTTATCTGGAGGAAATCGGAAAACTCAGCCCCGATACTCCTGTGCTGGTCGAGCATCTCCCGAAGCTTGAGGATTATATAAATGGCGTAAATGCTGTCAAAAAGCTGCTGACGGAGCATGCTTCCTGATCTGAAAAAGATTTATAAATTTTGCAAAATGGTCAGATCCTCTTCGGTTACCATCGCTCCATACGCATTCAGAGTACCCAATGCGATATTTTTGCGAAAGCCATGGTAATCACTTCCGCCGCTGATCAGCAAGCCGTGTTTAATGGCTATACTCCGCAGGAACTGCACCTGTTCCTGTGAGTACCGCGAATAGTGGCATTCCAGACCGCGAATGCCACTTTCTATCAGAACCCGCAGCTGATCCATGAACTGCTCCCCGGAAAGCAGCTTTTCGCCTTCCCCGCCAAGCGGGTGTGCCCAGACCGGAATCCCGCTCGCATGCAAAATAGCGGCAATCGCAGTCTGCGCAGAAATCCGATCCGCTCCTTTTTCCGCCCCCTGGACATTCGTATGAATATAATTGCGAATCACATCATCACGGTTTTTCCCAATCCCTCTCTTAAGCAGAAGCTCCGCAAGATGCGGCTTCCCAGGGCTTTTCAAACTATACAGCCACTCCAGCTCTTTCTGTGTAAATTCGATCTGGTACGTCTCCCGCACATACGTTAGACGCGCCTCAAGCTTTGCCATCCGAAGGTCTGCGCCCTCCTTAAGCGCCGCCAGCAGCTGTGAATCCGCAGCGTCATAGCCGTAGCCCAAAATATGACACTTGCCCAGCGGCGAAATACAGGAGAACTCCACGCCTTTTACAAATCGTGCGCCCGGCCAGACGGCCTTTTCCATCTCCAACGCACCTTCAATCGTGTCATGATCCGTTACGGCAAAGGTATCAATATCATTTTTTCTGAGTTTTTCCGCCAGTACACGGACAGAATCTGAACCATCCGAGGCTGCTGTGTGAATGTGCAAATCTATCATATCTGTCGTTTCCTCTCCTTGTCTGGAAATGTTTACTGTAAAAATCGTAACTGTTCAGTACCTTCACAGTTACGAGGGAAAAGCCCATTTAAAATCGCTTCGCGATGGGGCTTTTCCCCCACATGCTTTAAGTTTTCATACGTACCTCGCAGCAAGTGCGAGGTACTGTTCTGAATAGTTACTAAAAATCAACCATAGTACCGATGCTACACACTATATTATATGCGAACTATGGATTATAAATCAACCTTTAAATAACTTCGACCAGCCATCTTATTCCCTTCCCGTGCGGCTTTTCAAAGAATTTACAAATTTCTTTTTCACCAGAGAAAATGACTGGGCAATCACCTTAAAAATTGTGGAAGTCCTCAAGATTTCATGCTATACTGTTTGCAAATCAACGTGTCCGCATCTCCGGGCGGTTTTCTGTGTCATTCATACAGACACAATACAGTACAAATACAAGTTCAGAGAAACGTAACACACACAGGCAGAGGAAAATTATGGCGAACTTTGGAATGATCATTCAATACGATGGAACCAGGTACAATGGATGGCAGCGCCAGGGCAACACCGCAAATACCATCCAGGAAAAGCTGGAAAACATTCTGGAACACTTATATGGAGAACCGATTGAGCTGAACGGCTCCGGGCGGACGGACGCCGGCGTCCATGCGCTGCATCAGGTGGCAAATTATCGGATTCCCAGGGTGCTCAGCCGTTATTCCTGCCAGGAAATACGGGATTATTTTAACGAGTATCTGCCTGCGGATATCCGGGTTCTTTCTGTACAGAAAATGGACGAACGTTTCCATGCCCGCCTGAATGCCACTGGAAAGCTCTACGAATATCGCATTGACTGCGGAGAAGTCGCAGATATTTTTGACAGACGCTACTTATACCGTATAGAGGAGCCTCTGAACCTTCCGCGTATGCGGGAAGCGGCGGACGCACTCACCGGGACGCACGATTTCCGTAGCTTCTGTGCAAACCGCCAGATGAAAAAGTCCACCGTCCGGACGATACATGAAATCACTTTTGAAAAAACGGATGGAATCTTATATATCCGCTACTTTGGAGATGGATTTTTATACAATATGGTGCGCATTCTGACCGGCACTCTGATTGAAATAGGCACAGGCGACATGCTGCCGTCGCAAATTCCGGGAATCCTCGACGGAGCAGACCGTTCCCTCGCTGGCTTTACAGCACCGGCGCAGGCATTGTTTCTTGTGGATGTTTATTACGAAAATACTGTCGAAAACGAGAAACTTATATAAGGCTCAAAACAGCTGCGCTGAACACTTACAAAATCCGTTTTCCATTGACGGCAAGTGCTGTCTTTGGTAAAATAATACGAAATGAGAAAATTATGACAAAAGCTTGAGGGAAGGATCGAATTATGCAAATTGAAACTTTTGGATTTATCGGGCTGGGGCTGATCGGCGGCTCACTGGCGAAGGCACTGAAGCGTGCACAGCCAGGCTGCCATATCATGGCTTATACGAGAACCGCAAAAACAGTTGAGGAAGCGCTCCACCAGGGAGTGATTGATGAGATATGTTCCTCTCCCGCTGATCTATGTTATGCGAAGTGCGACTGCATTTTTTTATGCGCGCCGGTAGGCAGCAACGTTGCTGCGCTTGAGCAGTTGAAAGATATCGTCCGGGCAGACTGCATTCTGACGGATGTTGGAAGTGTCAAGACAGACATTCACCTAGCAGCGGAAAACCTGGGGCTGAATGGACGCTTTATCGGCGGGCATCCCATGACTGGTTCCGAAAAATCCGGGCTTAGCTATTCGCAGGCACATTTATTTGAGAATTCTTATTATATCATCACGCCCTCTCCAGGGACGCCAGATGAATGGATAGAAGCCTACCGCGAGCTGGCTGCGTCGATCGGCGCACTGCCTCTGGTGCTTGACTATCGCCAGCATGACTTTGCGACAGCCGCAGTCAGCCATCTCCCGCATCTGATTGCAGCTTCTCTGGTTAATACAGTGCATGATCTGGATTCTGAAGATGAGCTGATGAAGCTGATTGCTGCCGGCGGATTTAAAGATATCACCAGAATCGCTTCCTCCTCTCCCGAGATGTGGGAACATATCTGTATGTCAAACGGAGACAATATCATCTCGGTCATGGATATGTTCATTGATCTGCTGACTGCCTCACGGGAGGCCATGTGCAGCGAGGATGGCGAATACATCTATAAAATGTTTGAAAAATCCCGTGATTACCGCGATTCTTTCGCATCCAGCAGTCCCGGCAGCATCAAAAAGACTTACCGGATCTACTGCGATATTGTGGACGAGTCCGGCGCGATTTCTACCATTGCTACTGTACTCGCGGCAAACAATATCAGCATTAAAAATATCGGCATTGTACACAGCCGGGAATTTGAGGAAGGTGTGCTGCAAATTGAATTTTACGAAGAAGCACCATCCAAAGAGGCGGCCAAAGTACTGAGGAACGACGGCTACCAGGTATGGGAGCGATAATAACGATTTTATTATTCCAGAAAGGAATCTTTCAAATAATATGAAAATTAAGTATACCGCCCCCCTGCGCGGGGAGTTATCCATTCCGGGAGATAAATCCATCTCCCATCGAAGCATTATGTTCGGCGCACTCGCGGATGGCACGACCGAGGTTACAAATTTCCTTACCGGCGCAGATTGTCTTTCAACGATCGCCTGTTTTCGTCAGATGGGTATTGACATTTCACTTGAAGAAAATTCCCAGGGCGGCCATGTGCTGGTGCATGGCAAGGGACTGCACGGCCTATCCGCTCCTTCGGCCATTCTTGACGCGGGCAACAGCGGAACGACGGTGCGTCTTCTTTCCGGTATCCTTGCCGGTCAGGCGTTTGACTCAACGATTACCGGAGATGCCTCTATACAAAAACGCCCGATGAAGCGCATTATGACGCCGCTCCTTGCCATGAACGCTGATGTTTCATCCCTGAATGGCAACGGTTGTGCCCCGCTTCAGATACGCGGCAAAAAGCTGCGGGGAACACATTACAATTCTCCTGTAGCTTCTGCTCAGGTGAAATCCTGCGTTCTTCTGGCCGGATTATACGCAGACAGTATAACCAGTGTCACAGAACCGGCAGTATCCCGCAATCACTCGGAGCTGATGCTGCACTATTTTGGTGCAGACTTACGAACTGGGGAAGAAGCCAAAAATCAGGCCAATTCGAAATCTGCGGTTTCCGGCGGCTTTACGGTATCAGTCTCGCCTGATCCTGTCCTCACCGGACAGAAAGTGTGCGTACCAGGAGATATTTCTTCCGCGGCTTATTTCATCGCTGCCGCCTTGCTTGTCCCTGGCTCTGAGTTGCTTTTAAAGAATGTCGGAATCAATCCAACCCGCGATGGAATGCTGCGCGTCTGCCAGGCAATGGGTGCGGATATTACCCTTCTCAACGAAGATCACAGCGGCGCGGAGCCCTGTGCCGACCTGCTCGTGCGCAGCAGCGATTTAAAGGCGGTCGAAATTGGCGGCAGCCTGATCCCCACACTGATAGACGAACTGCCGATTCTGGCTGTCCTGGCAGCTTTTGCGGACGGCACAACCGTGATCCGGGATGCGTCCGAACTGCGTGTCAAAGAATCTGACCGCATTGCCGTGATGACAGAAAATCTCATCCGCATCGGCTGCCCGGTGGAAGCCACAGCAGACGGCATGATCATCACAGGAGGCCAGCCGCTTCACGGCGCAGTGATCGACCCGCACAAGGATCACCGCATTGCCATGAGCTTTGCTGTGGCTGCGCTTGCCTGTGCCGGGGAGACGGAAATTCTCGACGCAGACTGCGTGAAAATCAGCTATCCGGGATTCTATAAGGATCTCACTTCATTGTATGATTAATAATTCAGCGTTTTGAAAATAAGAACCGGGCCAACTGACCCGGTTCTCGTTCATTGCATTTATCTCTGCTTTACGTCTTTCATACTGAAGCTCATGCGGCCCATCTTGTCCTTGCCAAGGCAAACGACTCTTACCTTGTCTCCAAGTGTGAGCACGTCCTCTACGCGGTTGATACGCTGCTTTGCGATGCGGGAGATGTGTACCATGCCTTCCTTGCCTGGCGCAAATTCTACGAAGCATCCGAAGTCCTTGATGCTGACAACAACGCCGTCGAAGACCTGTCCGGCTTCGAAATCGGTCACGATGATGCGGATCATCTCAGCTGCCTTATCCATCATTGCCTGGTCTGTGCCACAGATGGAGACGAAACCGTCGTCATTGATATCGATCTTCACTCCAGTACGCTCAATGATGGTGTTGATGGTCTTACCTCTCTGACCAACGACATCACCGATCTTCTGCGGATCAATCGTCATCTGCATGATCTTCGGCGCATACTCATTCACAGTCGGTCTCGGCTCTGCGATGCACGGCATCATGATCTCTTTTAAGATGTACTCTCTCGCCTGATGTGTACGGGAGATCGCTTCTTCTACGATCGGACGTGTCAGACCATGAATCTTAATATCCATCTGGATCGCAGTAATACCGTCAAGCGTACCGGCCACCTTGAAGTCCATATCACCGAAGAAATCCTCAAGCCCCTGGATATCGGTCAGTACAATATAGTCGTCATCGGTCTCGCCAGTCACAAGACCGCAGGAGATGCCTGCCACCGGTTTCTTGATCGGCACGCCAGCCGCCATCAGCGACATGGTAGACGCGCAAACACTCGCCTGAGAAGTCGAACCGTTTGACTCAAAGGTCTCTGATACCGTACGAATCGCGTACGGGAACTCTTCTTCGCTCGGGATCACTGGCATCAGAGCTTTCTCTGCGAGAGCTCCATGGCCGATCTCGCGGCGTCCCAGTCCTCTGCTGACTTTTGTCTCACCTACAGAGTAGGACGGGAAATTATAGTGATGCATATAGCGTTTGCAGTTGATATTATCATCCAAGCCGTCAATCTTCTGTACTTCAGAAAGCGGCGCCAGTGTCGTAACGGTGCAGATCTGAGTCTGTCCACGAGTAAACATCGCAGAACCGTGTACTCTCGGAATAATGTCTACTTCAGCAGCCAGTGGACGAATTTGCGTGATCGCACGGCCATCCGGGCGCTTATGATCTTTCAGGATCATCTTGCGAACGGTCTTCTTCTGATACTGATAAATCGCCTCAGAAAGAACAGAAAGCCATTCCTCATTGTCCGCAAATGCTTCTTCCAGCTTCGCAGTGATCTCACGGATATTTGCCTCGCGCACCTGCTTTACATCGGTGAAAACAGCGGTCTCCATCTCTTCCGGCGGCACGATCTTTTTGATCGCATCAAACAACTCCTCCGGAATCGCGCAGCTCTCATATGCGTGCTTAGGCTTACCAACCTCAGCTACAATCTGATCAATGAATTTAATCAGTTCCAGGTTAACATCATGGCATTTATAGATCGCGTCGATCATCACATCGTCCGGAATCTCATTCGCACCAGCTTCGATCATAATAACCTTCTCACGGGTAGAAGCGACCGTCAGCTGCAGATCTCCATTGTCCCACTCATCCTGAGAAGGGTTCACAATCAGCTTCCCATCCACAAGACCCATCTGAGTCATCGCGCAGGGACCATCAAACGGAATATCAGAAATGCAGGTTGCGATCGCGGTACCGATCATCGCTGTCAGTTCCGGACGGCACGCGGGATCAACAGACATAACCATATTGTCAAGTGTCACATCATTGCGGTAATCCTTCGGGAAGAGCGGACGCATCGGACGGTCGATCACACGATCCGTCAGGACTGCGTTTTCTGAAGCCTTGCCCTCTCTCTTGTTAAATCCTCCAGGGATCTTGCCTACTGCGTAATATTTTTCTTCATATTCCACGCTGAGCGGGAAAAAATCAATCCCGTCTCTCGGCTTTTCCGATGCCGTCGCTGTACACAGCACCGTTGTATCTCCATAATGCATAAAGGCGCATCCATTGGCCTGTGCGCCAACGCGGCCGATATCGACGGTAAGCGTCCTTCCGGCCAGTTCCATTGAAAAACTCTTGTACATGTCAGTCTCCTTCTTCGTAATCGTCTATACAGTCCGTTCAGCCTGTGCTGACGTCCTGAAGCTGATTTCATTGTCTGTGTATGCTCCAAAACTTCAGCGAATGAAATCACACAGGGAATTCTCCCCATCCGCTGCACAAAATAAGTGCAGTGTTTATCCCATTTAAATAAGGGAATCTTGCATACCTGCGAAAGAAAGACGCTCACCAGTAAAAGCTCCGAAACTACTGAAAAACCGACAGGCAATCTATCTGCTTTTCAGTGGTCTCGGCTGTCACTGGGTGAAAGTCTCTCTGGAAAGAGGGCGGATCAAAATCCGCCCTCTTCGTTTACTATTTACGAATGCCAAGCTTAGCAATCAGAGAACGATAACCCTCCAGATCGGTCTTCTTCAAATACTCCAGAAGACCACGTCTCTTACCTACCATTTTCAGCAGGCCGCGTCTGGAATGATGATCCTTCGGATTCGCCTGAAGATGAGCAGTCAGCTCCTGAATCCGCGCGGTCAGAACCGCGATCTGTACTTCCGGTGAACCTGTGTCACCCGGGGTTCTCGCATACTCGTTGATAATAGCTGTCTTTTTTTCCTTGGAAATCATTGGTAAATCCTCCTGATATATTTTATAATTGCGCATTCGCGCAACTCGCCCAGCTGAGTTACATTTATATTCTCAGAGGGGCGATGACCGCCTGAAACCAGGAATCCGGTTGGAGCATCCGGGATACCGGGCCTCGGCTACACTCATACTGCTCTACTATAACACAAGAGTGAAAGAGCGTCAACCGGAATTTTCCTTTTAATTTTCTTCCAGATAATTCTCGAACTGCTCAGCGGACATCAGAATTTTCCGGGGCTTGGTACCCTCTTCCGGTCCTACAACACCGGCGTCTGAAAGCTGATCCATAATCCGCGCCGCACGGTTGAAACCGATTTTGAAGACACGCTGCAGCATGCCAATCGATGCTTTATCTTTTTCAATGATAAATTTCCCGGCGTCCGCAAAAAGCTCATCGGTATCTTCAGCCGCTCTTGCGGAAGCAGAAGCCAGCTGTACTTTCGCGATCTGCTGCTCCATTTCGGAATTGCTCGAGAAAGCACTGTTGCTGCTTTTGAGAAAATCGACGACATCGGAAACCTCTTCATCCGAAACGAATGCCCCCTGCACACGTGCGGGCTTTTGATAACCCTGCGGATAAAAGAGCATGTCGCCCTTTCCAAGCAGCTTCTCTGCGCCATACATATCAATGATGGTGCGGGAGTCTACACCGGAGGATACGGAAAAAGCGATCCTCGAAGGCATATTTGCCTTAATCAGGCCGGTGATAACGTTGACAGATGGACGCTGGGTCGCAATAACCAGGTGAATGCCGGCCGCACGCGCAAGCTGCGCCAGCCGACAGATAGAATCCTCTACCTCGCCCGGCGCCACCATCATCAGGTCGGCAAGCTCATCGACAATAATGACAATCTGCGGAAGTTTTTCCGGTTTGTCCGGATCGTCCACATCCGCAAGTGCCTCAATTTTCTGATTGTATCCTTTCAGATCGCGGACACCGGCCTCCGCAAATTTTGCGTAACGATCTGTCATCTCAGCTACCGCCCAGTTGAGAGCGCCGGCCGCCTTTTTCGGATCGGTTACAACTGGAATAAACAGATGCGGAATGCCATTGTATACGCTCAGCTCGACAACCTTTGGGTCAATCATGATCATTTTGACTTCCTCCGGCTTTGCCTTATAGAGAATGCTCATAATCAGTGTATTGATGCAGACAGATTTACCAGAGCCGGTCGCACCCGCAATCAGAAGATGCGGCATTTTCGCAATATCCGACACTACAACTTTACCGGCAATGTCTTTTCCGGTCGCAAAAGCCAGCTTTGACTTATGATTCTGAAATTCATCGGATTCCAGCAGGTCGCGAAGTGGTACGGTACCATTTTCCACATTAGGAACCTCTATGCCGACCGCGGATTTCCCCGGAATCGGTGCCTCAATGCGGATATCGGCTGCGGCAAGATTTAATTTAATATCATCCGAAAGTGAGACAATCCGGCTGACCTTCACACCCTGTTCCGGCAGAAGCTCGTAACGGGTCACACTGGGTCCGCAGCTCACATTCGTCACCGTCACATGTACGCCAAAGCTCTCCAGGGTCTGCTGAAGCTTTACTGCAGTCTGACGAATCTCCTGTCCCTGTCCTTTTTTTGACTTGCTGTTCCCTTTTTTCAAAAGGTCAAGCGGCGGGAATACATACTCCGGGCGCACTTCCTTTGCCGCCTGCGCGGCTTCCGCTTCCACCGAAGCAATCCCTTCTGCGATCTCCTGCTCTGAAGAGCGGGGATTACGCTTGATTTTGCTTCCTGATCCGCCCGGATCCTGCGGCTGTGCCGATTCAGCGGAAGCGTCCGCTTTACCCGGCTGCGAGTTTTCCTGTATACATTCCGACTCGGCGTGTTGTTTTTTCACCCGCTTCCGTGGCGGATTGCTCTCCGGATTCACGTATATATTTGCCGCATCATCTTCAGAAATATCCTTTTCCTTTGATGCTTCTTCTGCAGAAGCTTCGCGTCCGTCTGCTCCGGATGCATCAGAAGCAGCTTCCTGGCTTTCTTCTTCCTCAACGCCTTCAATATGGATTGACAAAAGCTCCGGATCCAGTTCTGGTACAATCGGCGGAACTCCCGTCGCTTTCGTTCCAGATTGATTTTCCTGCTCAAGGGTAATGTAATTCGCCTTGTCATCCGTCCTTATTCTTCTATTCGCCGCAGAACCACTTTCCTCTTCGGCTGCGGCAGCCTGCCGGGAGTTGTTCGCAGCAGACGGATCGTATGCTTTTGGAAGAATCTCGTGAATGTCTGCCCCAACCTGCCCCGGCTCGCCAGTGATCCTGGTATTGGTCGTTACGCCGCTGGCATGACGGTGGTGTCTCCGCTCACCGGCTGGCTCTGTAAACATCATGGAGACATCCAGCTGCCGATGCTCTGCCGCACTCTTCTTTTTCTTTTCTAATTCTTTCTCCTTTTTGCTCCTGCTGGTGTATTCTGCGTCAAAAAATGGTTCTAAACTCTGCGTCTGCTCACTTTCCGGCGTACTCTGTTCCTCAAACTGCTCCCATTCCCGCCGCTTTTTCTGTTCCTCTCTCCGGCGTTCGGAAGATTCCTTTGCTGACCGATAGACACGATTGCTCTGTCGCTTTACGCCGCCAATCAGAGATTTCTGTGTGACCAGAACAAGCGCCACTACAGCGAACACTGCAAACAGAACCGCAACTCCGGCTGTACCCAGGGCAGGCGCCAGAAAATAGACAATGGTGCCGCCAATGACTCCGCCTCCCGCTTTGTCCGTCGCGCAGCGTGCGTAAAGCTTTCCGAGATGATATACACCGTCGTACTCCCCTTCAATAAGGGCCGCAAAACAACACAAACACACATAAAACAGAGCGCAGCCGCCAAATTTAATCCCGGCCAGCCGGTTCCCTCGATTTGAAATCAGAAACGCGCATGCCAGGAATAATAACAGTGGAAATACCCAGGCACAAACCCCAAAAGTGCCAAAGCAGAAATTGGAGACCACACTGCCAACATAACCGCCAATGCCCAAAAAGCTGATGAAAAGAAAGACACATACAGCCAGAATCAGCCAGATCATAGCCTCCCTCGCGAGCAAAGGATTGCCCTGCCCCGTTTTTCGCTCCGTTAACGGTTCAACATTTTCCTGCCGCGAAACAGAGGCAGCCGTTTTTGTATTTGTCCTGCGGCTGCCATTGCTTGTCTTCGTATTTGTCTTCGTATTTGTCTTCGTGCTCGTTCTTGAATTAGACGTTGCAGATCGAGCTTTTGTTGTGCCCGTCTTTGTATTTGATTTTGAAGCCGCCGTTTTTTTATTTGTCCCG
>Ga0192272_1081_pt1 | contig 12064 bp, 10 predicted proteins | sample Koala_Koa24_E3_FD_131262 | JGI IMG/M metagenome (GOLD analysis project Ga0192272, IMG submission 131262) | Enriched cells from koala feces incubated with labeled cellulose particles, San Francisco Zoo, California, United States - Koala_Koa2-4_E3 ... | reverse complement strand
TAAGAAATATTGCAATTATTGCCCATGTTGATCATGGTAAAACAACACTGGTAGACGAGCTTTTAAAACAAAGCGGCGTTTTCCGCGCCAATCAAGAGGTCGGGGAACGCATTATGGATTCCAACGACCTGGAACGTGAACGGGGTATTACCATTTTATCGAAAAATACTGCCGTTTATTATAAGAATGTAAAGATTAATATTGTAGACACCCCCGGACATGCGGACTTCGGCGGCGAAGTGGAACGTGTTCTGAAAATGGTGAACGGCGTCATTCTGGTGGTGGACGCTTTTGAGGGTTCCATGCCCCAGACAAGATGAGAAAGGAAGAGTCAGATTATGTTGGATAAGGTTATTGAAAACAATCAGGTAACAATTGTGGGTGTGATCGAGAGTGACTTTACATTCAGTCATGAGATTTTCGGAGAAGGATTTTATATGACGAGCGTGCGGGTACAACGGCTCAGTGAATCGACGGACAGTATTCCGCTGATGGTGTCTGACCGGCTGGTGAATGTGGAAATAGATTACACAGGACAGCTGATCAGAGTCAGCGGCCAGTTCCGATCCTACAATCGTCACGAAGAGAGACGCAACCGGCTGGTGCTGTCAGTATTTGCCCGTGAAGTGGAGTTTCTGGAGGAGGAAGACAGTCCCCAGAAGACCAACCAGATCTTTCTGGATGGTTTTGTATGCAAGACGCCGGTTTACCGGAAGACGCCTCTTGGCAGAGAGATTGCGGATTTGCTTGTCGCTGCCATCCGCCCTTCTGTGAAATCAGATTACATACCCTGCTTTTGCTGGGGACGCAATGCCCGGTTCGCATCGTCGTTTCAGGTGGGCGGCCGTGCCCGGATCTGGGGAAGAATCCAGAGCAGGGAATATATTAAGAAACTGACGGAGGAAGAAACAGAAAGACGGATTGCGTACGAAATATCAGTCAGCAAGCTGGAGTATATGCCGGAAGAGTGAAATATTGGATTAGAAGTTGACAAAGATAGTGAATAATGCTATATTGGACTTAGTTGAATCAAGCTTCTCAAGCTTTCAAATGAATAGACGATAGAGGTTGCGTTGTTGATGAGTAAGTTGCCGGATGTGTCAGGTGCAGACGAGGGTGTGCGGAAAGGCAATGACGCCGAAAAAGGATATTTTCCTGGCGGGTATTCTTTTGGGCATGCAGCCAACAGCTGCATGACTGTCATTTCCGGTCTGACAGGTGATGTGCAGACAATATTTCGGGAATGGGGAGCTATCTGAAGAAAATTCTGAGACAAAAGTATTCTTAGTCGATCTTTAGAGCAGTTCCATTTTTGGAACTGCTCTTTTTGAAACGCAGAGGCGCGCAGGGAATTTTCCAGCTGAAGCTGGACGCGCCTCGCGCAGGCGAGCAGGAGGCAAAAGCCGCCTCCTGCTCGATCAGAAAGAAAGGAAGGTTCATATGGCAGTATTTACAGGGGCAGGAGTGGCGATTATTACGCCCATGAAGGAAGACTTGTCAGTCAATTATGAAGAACTGGAAAAGCTTATTGATTACCAGGTGGAGAATGGCACGGACGCAATTATTATCTGCGGTACTACGGGTGAATCCTCAACATTGACGATAGAAGAGCATCTGGAATGTATCCGCGTTGCAATTAACCGGGTTCATAAACGGATTCCGGTGATTGCGGGAACAGGGTCTAATTGCACAAGGACAGCGGTGAGCTTGTCCAAAGAAGCAGAGCAGTACGGAGCGGATGCGGTATTGCTTGTGACACCTTATTATAATAAGGCAACGCAGAATGGTCTGGTGAAACATTTCGGTACAGTTGCGGAAAATATAGACCTGCCGGTTATTCTTTATAATGTACCAAGCCGGACAGGGTGCAATATCCTGCCGGAGACAGTTGCGAAGATGGCTGATACATATGACAATATTGTGGCGGTTAAGGAAGCAAGCGGGAATATTTCTCAGGTAGCGAAGCTTGCACAGCTGACAGAGGGGCGGATTGATATTTATTCTGGAAATGACGATCAGATTGTGCCGGTGCTTTCTCTTGGAGGCAAGGGTGTGATTTCCGTGCTGTCTAATGTGGCGCCTAGACAGACTCATGAGATTGTGGCAAGCTATCTTGCGGGAGACGTGAAGAAGAGCCTTGCACTTCAGCTTCAGGCATTGCCGCTGGTTGATCAGCTTTTCTGCGAGGTGAATCCGATACCGGTGAAGGCGGCGATGAATCTGCTTGGATGGGCAGCAGGGCCTTTAAGAGCACCGCTGACGCAGATGGAACCGGAACATCTGGAAAATATGAAAAAAGCAATGAAAGAATACGGACTTGCTATTTAATGATCGGAGAAAGGAGAAGTTAAAAATGATTCGGATATTAATGCATGGCTGTAATGGAAAAATGGGACAGACGATCACAAACCTGATGAAAGATGATACCCAGGCACAGATTGTAGCGGGAGTCGACCTGTATGACGGGATTCAGAATACGTATCCGGTATTTCCTTCACTGGATGCATGTACGGTGGAAGCGGATGTAATTATTGATTTTTCTTCTGCAAAGGTGATCGATGAGCTGCTTGACTACAGTGTAGAAAAGCAGATTCCCGTTGTATTGTGTACGACAGGTCTGAGCGAAGAGCAGACGGCACATATGCAGAAGGCTTCAGAGCAGGTCGCCGTCCTGAAATCGGCAAATATGTCTCTGGGAATTAACACACTTCTGGATGTGATGAAAAAGGTTGCGCCGCTTCTGGCGGACAGCGGTTTTGATATTGAGATCGTGGAAAAACATCACAATCAGAAACTGGACGCGCCCAGCGGGACTGCCCTTGCACTTGCGGATGCAGTGAATGAAGGGCTGGAAGAGCCTTATGCTTATAAATATGACAGAAGCACAGAACGTATGAAAAGGCCGAAGAAGGAAATTGGTATTCAGGCTGTCAGAGGCGGCACGATTGTAGGTGAGCATGAAGTGATTTTTGCGGGAACGGACGAAGTGATTACATTCAAGCATACGGCATATTCCAGAGCAATTTTCGGAAAGGGCGCCATATCCGCTGCGAAATTCCTTGCGGGAAAACAGCCCGGGCTGTATGATATGCAGGACGTGATTCATGCAGGATAATAATGGAGGCCGGGGCGATTATGAAATTTACGAAAATGCACGGATGTGGAAATGATTATGTATATGTAAACTGCTTTGAGGAGAAGGTAGACGATCCGGCAGCACTGTCCATTCAGGTCAGCGACCGCCATTTTGGCATCGGCAGCGACGGATTGATTCTCATCGGCCCGTCAGACAAAGCAGATTTTATGATGGACATTTACAATGCTGACGGTTCCCGCGCAGAGATGTGCGGAAACGGGATTCGCTGCGCGGCAAAATATTTTTATGACCATGGTCTGACAGACAAGACCTCTGTCAGTGCGGAAACATTAAGCGGTATCAAATATCTGGAGCTGACTGTGGAAAATGGGAAGGTAAGCAAAGTGCGCGTTAATATGGGTGAACCGGTGCTTGCGCCTGCACAGATTCCCGTGGCGGCAGAGGGAGAGACTGTAGTCAACAGTCCGATTGTGGCGGATGGAAAAGAATATCGGATGACCTGTGTCTGTATGGGCAATCCCCATGCGGTTGTCTTTGTGGATGATGTGAAAAATCTGAAACTGGAACAGATCGGACCGAAATTTGAGAATCATCCGATGTTTCCAAAACGGATTAATACAGAGTTTGCAGAATTGATTGATTCCACCCATCTGCGGATGCGTGTGTGGGAGCGGGGCAGCGGGGAGACGCTGGCCTGCGGTACAGGCACATGTGCGACGGTAGTGGCTGCAATTTTAAATGGCCTGACGCAGCGGAATGTGACAGTGCATCTTCTTGGAGGAGACCTGGAGATTTTCTGGAATCCGGATGATAACTGTGTATATATGACAGGACCTGCAACCACCGTGTTTGATGGAGAATACTAATAAAAATGGAGGAGACAAAAGATGTTTCAGCTGAATGAAAATTATTTGAAATTGCCGGGCAGTTATCTGTTCAGCACGATTGCAAAGAAAGTGGCAGCTTATCAGGAAGCTCATCCGGATAAAGAGATTATCCGGCTTGGTATCGGAGATGTGACACAGCCCATTGCACCGGCGATTATTGACGCAATGCACAAGGCAGTGGATGAAATGGCGGATGCGAAGACATTTCATGGTTATGCGCCGGATCTGGGATATCCTTTTCTGCGGGAAGCAATTGTAAAGGGCGATTACCAGTCACGAGGTGTGGATGTTGCAGCGGACGAGATATTTGTAAGTGATGGCGCGAAATGTGACTGCAGCAATATTCAGGAGATTTTTGGCCTGGGGAATAAGATTGCAGTCTGCGATCCGGTATATCCGGTTTACGTGGATTCTAATGTGATGGCAGGGCGTACCGGCACGTATGATCCGGAAACGGAGATGTGGAGCGATGTGATTTATATGCCGTGTACGAAGGATAATAATTTCGTGCCTGCGCTTCCAAAAGAGACGCCGGATATGATTTACATCTGTTCTCCGAATAATCCTGTTGGTACGGCTTTGACAAAAGAGCAGCTGCAGGTGTGGGTTGATTATGCCAATAAAGTAGGCGCGGTGATTTTATTCGATGCGGCTTATGAAGCATATATTTCCGAAGAAAATGTGCCCCATACAATTTATGAGTGCGAGGGTGCGAGAACATGCGCAATCGAGTTTAAGAGTTTTTCCAAAAATGCCGGATTTACCGGTGTTCGTCTGGGATATACAGTGGTACCGAAGGATCTGAAATGCGGTGATGTGATGCTGCACAGTCTGTGGGCGAGACGCCATGGTACGAAGTATAACGGCGCGCCGTATATCATTCAGAAAGCCGGCGAGGCAGTTTATTCTGAAGAAGGCAAGGCACAGCTGAAAGAACAGGTTGCGTATTACATGAATAATGCGAAAACCATTAAGGAAGGCCTGGCGGAGGCCGGATACGAGGTTTACGGCGGCATCAATGCTCCTTATATCTGGCTGAAAGTACCGGAAGGGATGACTTCCTGGGAGTTCTTTGATTATCTGCTGGAGACGGCAAATGTAGTCGGGACGCCCGGTTCAGGATTCGGACCAAGCGGAGAGGGATATTTCAGACTAACTGCATTTGGAAATTATGAAAATACGGTAAAGGCGATTGAGAGGATAAAGGCGCTTGCGTGAGTGATTATTAAAAAAGAGACAACTGCTTGGCGTGTTAGCTTATGTGCAGCTGTCTCTTTTGATATACACAGGAACACAGCACCGTGCGGGTTAGTATAAGGCGAAAAAGTCGTTGCCTGCTTGATGAAGTATGAGATTTTTGGAGATTAAATCTTAAAGAACGGATCCTCTTTTACTTTCTGCAGCCGGTTGTCGGCGTTTTCAAGGCTTGTTCCTTTTACGCCGAGATAGTATTTGATTTTGGGCTCGGTGCCGGAAGGACGTACTGCGCACCAGCCGTCGTCTTCCAGTGTAAATTGAAGGACGTTGGAAGAGGGAAGTCCGGTTTTTTCTGTCAATAAATAATCTGTAATGCCGGTAACTTTGAATCCGCCGATCTGTGTGGGAGGGGTTGTACGGATCGCCTGCATTTTCTGTGCAATCTGTGCCGCGCCGTTTTCTCCGGGAAGTGTAAAGGACAGGAGGTCTTCTTTATAATATCCATATCGCTCATAAAGGGAAAGCATCTGCTCCCAGAGTGTTTTGCCATGTGAAGCGTAGTAAGCGGCAGCCTCGCACAGTGCCATTACCGCTACGATGGCGTCTTTGTCTCTGGCATATGTGCCGATCAGACAGCCGTAACTTTCTTCATAACCGAATACGTACTCATAGCTGTGATTTTCTTCAAATTCTTTGATTTTTTCTCCGATAAATTTAAAACCGGTCAGTGTTTCAATAACGGCGACGTCATAATAAGCTGCCGCAGCTTTTGACATGTTTCCGGTAACAATTGTTTTGACGATTGCGCCGTTTGCAGGCAGTGTGCCCAGAGCCTTGCGCTGTGAAAGTTCATATTCACAAAGCAGCATGCCGGACATATTGCCGGTCAGTTCCCGGTAACAGCCTTCTGCGTCTTTTACATAGACGCCAAGCCGGTCTGCGTCCGGATCTGTGGCGAGTACAAGATCGGCATTTTCCTTTTCTGCAAGGGCAAGAGCCAGCTTAAAGGCACGTTTGTCCTCGGGATTGGGAGAAATGACGGTGGGAAAATCGCCGTCCGGACTGGCCTGTTCAGGAACAGTGATTACATTCGGAAAGCCGGTTCCTTTTAAAATACGGGGCGCCAGTCTGCAGCCTGTACCATGAAGAGGTGTATATACGATTTTTAATTCTGCGCCTTTTGAACGGGCACATTCAGGATGCAGCATCTGCGCTTTTACATTTGCCAGATATCTTTCGTCTAAAGAAGAATCGATTACATGTAAAAGTCCTGTCTGCTTTGCGGTCTCTTCAGTGGTGGTTTTTACCTGTGAAAAGGAGCCGATCCGGTCTATTTGCGCGATGATTTCGCCGGCGCGGCCGGGGGTAATCTGACCGCCGTCCTGCCAGTAAACTTTGTAACCATTATATTGCGGCGGATTGTGGCTGGCGGTAACGACTACGCCTGCAATGCAGCCAAGGTCTCTCACTGCAAAGGAAAGCTCCGGTGTGGGACGCAGGTCGTCAAATATCCATGCAGGAATGTGATTGGCGCACAGGCAGAGGGCTGTTTCCATGGCAAACTGCGCGGAATGGTGGCGGGAATCGAAGGCGATGGCGACGCCCTTGTCTGCACCGCCCGTTTCCAGAATATAGTTGCAAAGCCCCTGAGTTGCTTTCCTGATTGTATAAATATTCATACGGTTTGTTCCGGCTCCCATAACGCCCCGCAGGCCGCCGGTGCCAAAACGCAGATCGGTATAAAACCGGTCCCGGATTTCTTCTTCGTTCCCTGCGATAGATGCAAGCTCTTCTTTCGTGGCGTCGTCGAAACAAGGATCAGTGAGCCAGGTTTTGTATTTGTTCATGTAATCCATAAATATTGAATTCCTTTCTTATCGATGGTAAAAGTATAGCATCAGGCATTTTGAAATACAATAGGGTGAAATCTTTTTGTATTTGAAAATTCCTCTTTAAAAATGAAGGAAAATCGGTATAATAGAGATTAGGGGGATTGTGAAAGGGACGCATTTGCGTGTAATGTATCTGTATGAGGACACGCTTTCGCTCGGGAAAGAACACAGCTTTAGGAATGGAGATTATTATGAGAATAGGGATAGATGCCTCGGCGCTTGTGAAGGAAGCGGCGGGGATTGGACAGTGGATTTTGCAGGTTACGCAAAATATGATGGAGTTGGATTCGGAAAATGAATATTTTCTGTTTACGTATGATGAGATCAGACTGCCTTTCGAACTGAAGGACAACTGGGAGATTGTTTCTTATGGAGGGAAAAAGAACCGGCAGATTAATTTTCTGACGACGCTTCCTTTGATTCTTCGGGAGTATAAGATTGAAGTTTTCCTTGGAACACGTCATTATCTGCCGCCGTTTAACAGGAAGATTACATATGTGGCGATGGTGCATGATCTGATTCCGTTGTATATGCCGGAATTGTTCACAAGAGAGCATAAGCAGCGGTTCCGGTTCTTTACTGAATTGTGCAGGAGACAGGCGGATGCGGTGATTGCCGCTTCGAATGCAACGAAAAAGGATATTCTGAAATATATGAAACTGCCAGAAGAGAAGGTAAAGGTCATTTACGAAGGCGCAAATCCGATGTACAATGCAGAACGGGATGAAGATGGTATTCGAAAAACGATGGACAAGTACCATATTGATACAGAGTATATTCTGTGTCTGTCCACAGTAGAGCCCAGAAAAAATATGCTGCGCACGATACAGGCATATGAACAGTGTTTGCTGGAAAAGAAAATTACACAGAAAATGGTAATTGTAGGTGGAAGCGGCTGGAAAAACGGACCGATTTATGATTATGTGCAGGAGAAAAAACTGTCTGACCATGTGATATTTACTGGTTATGTGGAAAATGAAGAGGTGAAACATATTTACGCGAATGCGACGTTGTTTGCATATGCTTCTCTATGCGAAGGATTTGGTATTCCGGTGCTCGAAGCCATGCAAAGCGGCGTACCGGTAATAACATCAAATGTATCTTCCATGCCTGAAGTGGCGGGAAGTGCTTGCGAGATGGTGGATCCGTACAGTGTCTGTGAGATTAAAGAAGCGATGCTGCGAGTACTGAGTTCAAAAGAACGACAGGAATCCATGCGCCGCCTTGGACTGGAACAGGCTGCACAGTTCAGCTGGAAGAAATGTGCGAGGGAAGTATGGCAATATATGCTGCAGGCTGCAGAAAAGACACATTAAAAACAAAGAAAAAAGGGCGATGAGAAACACATTGGTGAATTTCCCATCGCCCTTTCTTCTTATATGCGCAGGGGTGCATATGGAGTTTTCCAGCAGGAGCTGGATGCACTCCGCGCAGGCGAGTACGAGGCGAAAGAGCTGCCTCCTACTCGATTCTTATTCGTATCCGGTCTCTTCACCGCTGGATTCATAGTCTGAACTGGAACTGTCAGAATCTGAACCGGAAGAGGAGTCGCTGTAAGAAGAATCAGTGTAGTCTGAAGAAGAACTCGAACTGTCAGATCCGGAGTCTGTATAATCGGAAGAAGAGTAAGAACTGTCGGATCCGGAGTCTGTATACGAAGAATCCGTAGAAACACTGGAATCACTGGTTCCATAATCTGTGCCGGTGCTGTCAGAGTAATCGGAGCTGGAAGAATCTGATCCTGAGTCGTAATAATCCGATTCTGAGCTGGAATAGCTGCCGCTGTAAGAATCAGAAGAATCCGAACTGTCTGAGTAGTCATAAGAGGAGCCGGAGCTGGAGGAGTCTGAATCGTCAGAATCATCATCCGAACTGTTGTAATAATCCGAGCTGTAGCTGGAAGTATTTCCACCCAGTTTATTTGTAATATAATCCGAAATTTCCTGTACGCTTTCTGGTACTTCGTATTCTGTATCGCCATAAAGATACTCGTGAAGCTCTTTTACATTTTCAGCCAGATCATCCGCATATACATAAGAGGAATCATCTGTTACATTAAAAGGAAATCCGGCAGAGCCCTCTTCGTCATCCAGATTGTATGATTTTACACTGTTTACAAGAGAAAGCATCTGCTTGGCTGTCAGGTCGGTGCGTACTTCCGGGGCAATCAGTTCCACCAGATCAATCAGAGTATCAATATCTGCTTCCTGTGCTTTAGCTGCCGCCAGAAACAGGACTGTACGCTGGCGCTCTGTACGTTTGTAATCATCGCCGGTCGTATGACGAACACGTCCGTAAGCAGTTGCCTGCACACCATCAAGCAGGTAGGTGCCGGCTTCGGTAATGTGTTCGGAAGATGTGCCTTTGATGGAATTGATCTCATCAATGTACTGATTGATATCATTGCATTCTGACTGGGTCAGTTCGATTTCAACACCGCCAAGTGCGTCAATTACATCCGCCACAATGCTGAAGTTGACAGCTACGAAGTTATCAATTTCAATATCCAGATTGCGTTCCAGCATATCAATGGAGAAATATGGTCCTGCATCAATCGTTTCGTCTCCGGGAACCAGATTGGCGGAACCGTAAAAATAAGCATGTGTTGCTTTGTCGTAGATATAGTCCCCGCTGTCGTAATAATCTTTTGCCCGCATCTGCAGGTACGTGTCGCGGTATACGGAGAGTAATTTGATATCGCCGGTTTCCCGGTTGATGCTGATTATGATAATACAGTCAGAACGTTTATCGCCATAATTGCTGGTATCCATATCTGTCAGAGATTCTTCCTTGCGGGAATCCAGACCAAAAAGAACAATATTCCAGTAACCGGTGTCTTCTTCTTCAATCGCCTCTTCATCTTCTGTATCAGTTGAGTTTGTTTTGGTATCAATCACATCCAATGCGGCTTTCAGCCTTGTCAGTCTCGGATAACCCCATGCAAAAATTCCGACACAGGCAACACAGAGCACAACAAGCGCAATGTTAATTCCGAGTTTTAGCTTTCTTTTGTTCATGATGATTTTCAATCTCCAATCTTTAATATGCGTTTTTATTGATAAAACCTTTGAAAACGGTTAGAAAGAGTATTTTAAAGTCCAGACCAAGCGTCCAGTTTTCAATATAATACAGGTCATAGTCGATACGCTTTTTTATTGAAGTGTTTCCGCGATAACCGTTAATCTGTGCCCAGCCGGTCATTCCGGGACGAACCTGATGCTTTATCATGTATCTTGGAATTTCTTCTTTAAATTTTTCCACAAAATAAGGCCGCTCCGGGCGAGGGCCCACAAGACTCATATCGCCTTTCAGTACATTAAACAACTGCGGAAGTTCATCCAGGCTGGTCTGTCTGATGAACCGGCCGAAACCGGTTACTCTGGAATCATTTTTGGTAGTCCATGCTGTGCGTTCCGCCTGCTCTGGCTGAACGCTCATGGAGCGAAACTTGTACATCTGAAAAGTTCTGCTGTGCAGACCGACGCGTTCCTGTTTGAAAATCAAGGGACCCGGAGAAGTCAGCTTGATGAAAATGGAAACAATAAGCATAATCGGTGAAAAAAGAATAATCAGCAAAAAGGCGCCGATGATATCAATGGCTCTTTTCACTGTTCTGTTAAATGTTCCCATCAGCGGTACATGCCTGATGTTGACAACAGGAAGTCCGTACAAATCTTCTGTATATGGCCGTGTAGGCACAATATTATTATAATCCGGTATAAATTTAGTGTGCACACCGGATTTCTCACATATGGCAACAATACGTTCTAATTTATAATATTCTGTAAGGCTCAATGTAATCGCAATCTCATCAAGTCTGTTTTCGGGAAGAATCTCATTCAGCTCTTCAATTTGCCCGCAAACGGGAATATTGCGATAAACGGTACCTGAAGCTGTGTTGTCGTCTAAAATGCCTTCTATAATATATCCCCACTGTGGATTGGCAATAATCCTGTCAATATAGGCTTCAGCTGCGCGCGAATAGCCGACCAGCAAAATGTGTTTCTGATTGAAACCCTGCTTGCGGATCGTATTTAAAATAAATCGCAGAGAAAATTTAAACAGGAATTCCAGTCCAATGTTTAAACAGTAGAAAACAAAAAGCATCTCTCTTGAGAAAGAGGGCTCATGTTTTAAATACAGAACCAGAATAAATATTAAAAGTCCGACGGTATTTGCCTTTATAATATTCCAGAGTTCATTTCGCCTGCTGGTCATGCGCTTCGGCGTATATAACTGAAAAATATAATTCAGGAGCAGATAGCCCGGTACAACAAAAATTAATGCGGTCATATATGTCCGATCAGAAAGACGTGTGCCTTCCGCAGAGAGCAGACCGCTGTGGAATTTAATATACCATGCCAGTACGTAGGAAAGAATAATAACAAAGGCGTCGATTGCAACGTGAAGCCGATTCAGTCGGTTTTGATTATTTTTAATCAAGTGCATCACCTTTTACTTTTCCGTGTTATTATTAATTTTGTATTATTATTGCAGCCCGGGAAATGCAGGGCGTACAATCCATTCTCTTATACTACATGAATCAGGGAAAAAGTGCAATGGTTTTTTTGTGAACTTTCGGATATTAAGCGTGAAAATACAAGCTTTATTTATGATTTTTACACACTTCCTACACATTTGGTTACTAGACTTGACATCAGAAAATCGGGCAGTAAATTGTATATAGTGTTGCTTGTATGAAGAAAGGAGTTTTGGGGAGACTCATGGACGAGAATAATAAAAAAGAGGAATTTGAAACAACAGAACAGGATTTTGATGCATCTATGACAGATGAAGCGCCTCAGATGGCGGAGACGACCTGGGAAGAAGCGGTCAGATCGTCGGATGCATCAGATATACAACAGAACGGTTCGATGGAAGGCGATACAGTTTATAGCACAGGCTCAGAGGAAGATTCGGACAGTGACGGAATGGCACAGACTGATGAATGGAGTGCAGTGAGGGATATGTATCAGACTGATAATGATCCC
>Ga0192272_1079_pt1 | contig 12423 bp, 12 predicted proteins | sample Koala_Koa24_E3_FD_131262 | JGI IMG/M metagenome (GOLD analysis project Ga0192272, IMG submission 131262) | Enriched cells from koala feces incubated with labeled cellulose particles, San Francisco Zoo, California, United States - Koala_Koa2-4_E3 ... | reverse complement strand
AGAGTTAATGCTTGCACCCAGGTAATATCTGCCAGCTCGTCTGAAAAATAAAGGAATAATTCTCCCAGCGTGCGTGGATCTTCTGTCTCACGGTGTTCTACTGATAGCATCATATATCGTGTAAACACAACCGCAACGTGTGCTGTCATGGCGTCATAAGACAAAGACCGGCATTCCTTTGCAAGACGGAGATAGCTCTTGCATACTTTAAAGAAGCATTCTACCTGCCACCGTTTGCCGTATATCCGGATTATCTCGTTTTCATCCAGGCTTGTGTCTGTAGACAGAAGGCATAAATATTCTTTCCGGTTCGTACGGTTGCGTACGTAAACAATGCGTACCGGAATGACAGTTCCGTCTTTCTCTGCCTCAACTTCCACAGACAGGAGATACTTTGAACGTCCGCGACGCTTTTTGTTCATGCGGTAAATTTCGGTCAGGCTGCGTTTCTTCCCGTTGTAGGTAAATGTCATTTTCGGAGATTTCTTAACCATTCCGATTACATGATATCCGAGTTCCCTGACGGCATGAACTGTTTTGGGTGATGTGAACCAGCTGTCAAATAGCACGTAGTCAGCCGGAATTAACGCCTTTTTTGCGTACTTAAGTAATTCCAGCATGACTTCGGTTCCTTTTTTCATTGCCAGAGTCCGTCGATGGTAACCATTTGTGCGCTTATCAATGTCATTTGCCTCGTTGATGCGGGTTTTCTGCTTTTCGGACGAAAGCAATACGCTGTTGACCGGAACGAAAGAGTTCCCATCCGTCCATCCAAGGGTGAGCATCCGGAAACCATAGAGATATTTATGCTCAGCATGATCATAGATCTTTGCAAGCAGTTCTACCGACTTTGACCTGCTTCTGGAGAACACAGAATCGTCAATGATAAATGCATTAACACGGTCCTTCGCAGTAGCAGGCACCATGACTTCATTGGCAACTCTGGAGGCGACAGCGGTTGTGAACTTCAGCCAGTTGATATGGATCGACTTCATGAAGCGGTATGCAGTATCTTTGGCAAACTGTCCTTTCGTCTTACCCATTAGGTAATCCATATACATTGATTTTCCACTAAAAACCAGCAGGAACAGATACTGAAAAATGTTTACAGGAGAGAATCCTTTCTCCTTTTTTGCATTAGCACGTTTAAGTTCTGTTGCGATTTGGAACCGGGCAAAAAAGTTTGAAACAGAATCAGAAAACAGCTTCGCATCCTGATCATTCTGTGATATAATCTTAGCCATAGCGTAACTCCTCTTGTTTGAATGGTTTTTGGTGGTACTTAAATTATATCAAACTTGCGGGCGTTGCGCTTGTTTTTTTCCAGTATTTATTGAATTTTCAAGGTGCAATCGCACTTTTCAATGTGCGAAGTTTGAGTTAAACATAATATAATAGCAATTCATCTCAAACTCTGAACATTCTCTTTTATCGACAGGGAGACATCTCAATAATTTCGACCTTACTTCCGGGTCTTTTAATTCTTCCCGTAAAGAATCCTGTATTCCATTTATTTTCATAAATTTTTTGACCTCAACCATTGCCCTGTCGAGTTTTCTTTTTTCGGCAAGAAAATCCATATTATAACGCGTTTCCGTTTCCCATTCGCTCAACATTTCCGCATGATCATCCAGCCATTCCGTCACAATCAGATTTGCTCCGTTATTAGAAATCATTGCGACCAATTTACTGATTTTATGAGAATACGGCACTGTCACACCCACACATTCCAAAGCACCTTTTAAAACCTTTTCCACCGCCTGCTGTAAATGATATGCAGCGTTATTTAAAATCATCTCATCATTCATCTGCGCCCGCCATACCATTTCTGCCGTTCGGTAATCCATTCTGGCACTCCGAAATAATCGAATATCACACATAACATCACCTCTTTTCATACATTCTTTTTATTACGCAGAAATCTTTCTACCTTTCAAACAACAATAATCCGGTTCTGTCAATTTCCTGATACAGTCTGGAATCCGGCGGCAAATTTGCAATCACATCCACCTCACAGTCCAGTTCCGGGAAATTTACTATTTTTTTGTTTTTATCATATTTTTCTATATAAAGGTCAATATCACTGTAGCTGTTGCACCGAAATTCCAGCGAGCTTCCAAATAATACCAGTTTACGAATATTATCATCTTTTTTCAAAGCGGAGATAAGTGTATCAACTCTTTTTTGCATAAGCGGGTGAATACGATTTGCATTTGAAAAAGAAACCCCATCTGTTACCGGGAAATCCCACATATTATTAAAATTGTTCATTCTGAAACCGCCCTCCTTATGCGCCCATATGCATATTTATTACAATTCAGAACAGCCGAACACAGATCTGCGCTCCGCCTTTGAACTATTACGCATATTTTAACATACTTTATTCCGCATGAACATTGTTTCTTCACATCGTATCATACAAAGGCCGTATCCGCTCATATATCTGTGAGAAGTCCACCTCACATTCTCCCTGATAAATCCCAAGGGGCACTCTATCCTCAAATCCATAAATCCTGGGGAAATCGCTCTTTTCAAACTCATAAACAAAAACTCTCTTTTTGTCCGGATCTACAATCCAGTATTCGCGCACCCCTGCGTTTCTGTATTTTACCAGCTTCAGTCTGCGATCCCTGGAAGATGTCGATTTTGATAATACCTCTACCACCATATCAGGAGCCCCAAATATACGTCCTTTTCGGAATTTCGTCGGATCACAAAGAATTAATACATCCGGCTGAACAACAGTCCTGTCATCACAATCCAGCTGGACATCCACCGGAGCGGCTAACACAAAACAGGAACCATGCTTTCTGTCAATATACTCTAAAAAATAACTGCCAATCCGCAGGGAAATCACCTGATGAATATAGTTCGGTGCCGCCATATCGTAAATCACACCATCAATCAGCTCCACGCGCTGGTCATCCGGCAATGCCAGGTAGTCCTCCAGCGTGTACTCGCCCTGCCGCTTTACTTTCGCATATTCTGCCAGCGCTTCTGAGACAAAACAAGGCTCGCTTTCCTCGAAAGAATACTCCTTTACGCCGTTCTTCTTATCCGTCATGCAAACTCCTCCTCTTTCCATTTTTCATATCCTGCATCCCCAAATGAAAAAATTACTTCCATGGAATTTTATTCATTATACCATTTTTATCTCATTTTTTCAACTATTTCCTCTTATTATTTATGTTGTATTCTCAAATATATTCAAAAACCAGTTGACGATTCGAACCTTTTCGTTGTATGATTGTTAACTTCCTGAAATTTTACGCCTAAATGCATTGTTTCTCATATCTCAATACCATTCGTCATCCTCTGGATCGCTTTGAATAAACTCCATGATCTCGTCAAATGAGCGTCTGCTGGTCGAAACCGCATCCAGCAGCATTTTGTCCCGGCCCTCTTTCTTCAGCTTCACTAATGCAGCCAATTCTTCCACAGCCTCGTCATACGGTTTTTTATACTTAAACACTTTATCTTCGGCCACCTTAATCCGTTCGTCCAGCGAAAGGTCTTTGTCCTGCTTTTTCATCTTATTCCTCCGTCTCTGCTTCTGTCAAAAACCGAATGATCTCAGCGTAACTTTTGTTACTACTTGCGACTGCCTTTATGATCTCCTGTTCCTCCAGCGCCGTCTTTTTATCAAGCAGCTTCTGCAGGTCATCTACCGCCTCGTCATAAGCCGCCTTCGTGCGGATCACCCGTTCCTGCGCTTTCTCTATCTTCTGTTCCAATGCTTCCATCCCAACTGTCCTTGCCATTCCTTCATCCCTCCTGCTCTTTTTTGCTGCTTTGCTAACTTTTCACTTATTTTAGCAGCCTGATATTTTACTTGTGCTGCATCTATCCCAAATGCTTTTAAGATGGTTTTCTGTGTCTTTGTGACTGCATGATCCATCCGGTATACGTTGTCTGTCAGGCGTACCATTTCGATCTTCTCTAGTTCCTTTAAAGCTGCAGGAACCGTCATATAATTCGGCTTCGTTTCCAGTTCTTTCATTTCATCATTAAGATATGTATAGATGCGGTTCCGCACGATCAGCGCTACAAACTCAATAAATATTTTGCCGCCGGCTGATTCATCTGTATAGACCCGGAGGCTGTTGTTCCCAAGGTAGCTCTTGTCTCCACGGAAAAGCTTTTCGGATGCATCCCTGCTTTTGTATTTAACCAACGCTTCCTTTGCAGTCATCTTTTCCGATGATATGATGCAATAATACCCTGCCAGTTTCGATTCTTTCTCGATTGCGCTGACCCGCTCCTCTGCAAACTGGAACTGTTTGGTTTTTTCGTTGTAGTGGAGAATAAAATATTGTTCAAAACCACTGCCGAATTCCCTGACTTCGTTCGTATGCTTCTTCATGTACTGTTTCATCTTGCGGATCCTGTCCTCCAGATTCGTCCGCTCAGCGCTTTCCTTTTGTATACTGTGGTAAATATGCACGTAGACGTTCTTTTCATCCGTTGCAAACAGCTTTGTTTCTATTGTCGTTCCATATGCGTCGAAACCCTCTATATAATTCACCCGTTTCTCTTCGAATGTCCACCTTTTCTCCAGAACAAGCCCGTTTACGAAGGACGCCATACCTTTTACCATTATCAGGTAGGAATAGCCTTTTTCCCGGATGGCATCGAGGTTCTGCCTGCTGAAATATCCCCGGTCCAGTATAAAACCGATCTTCCTGTATCCATAACCATATGCCCTGTCCAGCATGAATTCCAGCTGGGATATGTCATTGATGCTGCCCGGATACTTCTCGTAAAAAAGCGGCTCACGGTTATGTGTGTCATAAGCGATTGCATAATTAAAGATCGGCTGCCCCTGATCCACCTTTGGATGGCCGTATTCCACAATCTCCAGGTCACCTGCCTGGCAGTTTTTGTTCGTGGAATCATAAGAAATATAAATTTTCTCACGGTGATCCCTTTTTGAATTCCACTCGTTCAAGAAACTGACACTCTGGTCTTCCGTGACAAAATGGAGGAATGTGGATATTTTCGTGTCAGAATAAATACGCATATCCTCTGTAAACAGCGGATGGTTGTATGCATACTCAGGGTAATACTGTGCAACATTACTTTCCGTAACAATCGAATACGCTGCAAGGTCAAGGAACAGCCCCAGGTCTTTCCCTTTGAAATAATGCGAAAGGATCTCCTCCAGATGATATTCTTCCATTATCTTCTTTATTACAATGTAGTCTCCGATCCTCAGGCAGCTGCTCCGGTATGTCCTGTCCATCTCCTCCGGCAGTTCCGTTTCCGGAAAATATTTCAGAAAATTCTGGTTCGGCTGCATTTTTGTAGGATCGTCCTTGGAACGTTTCCCGATTGTTGCTCTTTTGGGATTTGTGAGCTGCGTTCCTTTATCATACTTGCGGTCATACTCATAATAAACATAGTCCGTATCTGCCTTCCGCCGGTAGGTGATTTTGCCCGGAACGCCAGGAATGTCAACGAGAAATTTCAGGTACATGGCTGCCTCCTTGTATAGGTGTAATTACACCTATATTTAGTATAGCATAATTCCCGGCCTTCTGCAAGCGAAAAGTCGCAGAACACCGGGATTTTTTCGACATCCAAACCACTTTTTTCTCTTTAGGCGTAAAAACTTACGGGAAGTTCACAATGATAAGAAGAGTTCAAACAAAGGCGTTTTGCATACTTGCATTGCGCCTTTTTTTGCGCACTGCCGTATAAAGAGAGTTTTCTGCAAAGCATGCAACCCTTTCGAATGACCGGGCGGATTTCTGCCTGATCGGATAGGAGAACTACTCTTTTCCCTATCCGCCGCTGTGCCAGAAGGGTGTGGCGTTTATCCTGTCCGAAAGACAAAGATGCTACACAACGAGCGCAAGCGAAAAAACATAACAAGTATTTCAGGAAAGAGAGGGGTTTTTATGCAGGAGATGGATCTTTACCGCCACACTGACACCGTCAATGAGCTGCTGGCGCGGTATGGCGTAAAATTCGGTATTTACAAAAACAACGAGTTCAAAGAACAGCTGTTTCCGTTTGACGCGATCCCGCGCGTGATCGAAGCGGAAGAATTCACGTATCTGGAAAAGGGCTTAAAACAGCGTGTCATGGCGCTGAATCTGTTCATCAAAGATATTTACAGTGAGAAAAAATCATCCGGGACAAGATCGTACCGGAGGAGTTTATCTATGCGTCAAGCGGGTATCTGGCGCAATGCGAGGGCGTCATGCCGCCGAAAGGTGTTTACGCGCACATTGCCGGGATTGACCTGGTGCAGGGCAAGGATATGGAATGGTACATACTCGAGGATAACCTGCGTGTGCCGTCGGGCGCTTCCTATCCGATGATTGCGCGTGAGCTTTGCCGCAGAAGCAGTCCGCTGACCTTTCAGCAGACACACATTGCAGACAACCGCAATTACGCGGAACTGCTGCGCCGGACGATGGATTATGTCAATACGGGCGGACATACCGTTATCCTGACGCCGGGCCGCTACAATTCCGCATATTTTGAACATTCCTATCTGGCGGAAAAGACAGGGGCGCACCTCGTCACCGGCAGTGAATTGCTTGTGGAAAACGACCATCTGTATTTCATCGATTATTCCGGACGCAAGGAACCGGTCGGCGCAGTATACCGCCGTATCTCGGACGAGTACCTGGATCCGATGAATTTCTACGAAGGATCGCTGATCGGCATTCCGCACCTGTACGATATTTTCCGCAAGGGCAATGTTGCGCTGCTGAACGCACCAGGCAACGGCGTAGCAGATGACAAGGGCATTTACTACTTCGTGCCAAAGATGATCAAATACTACCTCGGCGAGGAGCCGATCCTGCACAATGCGCCGACCTACCTGCCTTTATATAAGGAAGACATGGATTACGTTCTGGAGCATTTTGACGACCTGGTACTCAAGGATGTTGCGGAAGCCGGCGGCTATGGCGTGCAATTCGGCAACAAGATGACAAAGCAGGAAAAAGAAGATTTCATTGCGCTTCTGAAACGGGAGCCGCGGCGCTTTATCGCGCAGGAAGTCATCGATTTCCTTGATATTGATATTTTTGAAAACGGAGAATGCGTACCGCGCAAAGCGGACCTGCGCGCATTCGTACTGATGGCGGATGAACCGCTGGTATGGAAGAGCGGACTGACCCGTTTCTCCCGCAACCCGGATTCCTTCATCGTCAACTCATCTCAGGGAGGAGGATTTAAAGACACATGGGTATTATCTCAGTAGAAAACACAGACCGCCTGTTCTGGCTCGGGCGGTACAGCGAGCGCGTCTATACTACCATCAAACTGTTCGCGGAAAGCTTCGATACCATGATCGATATTGATGAAATGGGCAGCCTGGACGGCTTTTGCAAAAAACTGGAAATTCCGAACATCTACACATCCGGAGAGGATTTTGTCGGCCGTTATTGCTTCGATCCGGAGGATCCGAACTCAATCTACTCCAACCTGACCCGCGCCTACGACAACTGTATCGTACTGCGCGAGGAAATTGGCAGCGACACCATTTCCTACATCCAGCTTGCGATGTACGAAATGAACAAGGCAAGACTTTCCCCATCGCCGCTGATTGAGCTGCAGCACGTACTCGATGACATTCTCGCATTCTGGGGCATCGTAGACGACGAAATTGACAGTGAAAACGTCCGCAACATCATCAAGGTCGGCAAGCGCGTAGAGCGTCTCGACCTGTACGCGCGCCTGCATATGTCCCGCGAGGAACTCAAGCGCGAGGTAGACCGGCTTTCCGGCCGAATCTGGCGCACCTGCCTGAAATACCGGCAGTCTTATCTCGACGAGCTGAGCCGGCTTGTCGACGCCCCGCGGATTGATTACATTACAATCGTGCAGAAGACGGAAGCACTGCTGGAGGAATAATAATTCCTTATGACTCTGACTGCCTGGCACATCACCTCGCAAGGTCAAATGCCCAGATGCTGCTATCAGGGTGTTTGACCTCGTGGGAATAACTTATTCTGAACAGCAGGCCGCAGGTCTACACTCCGCTTCGGTCGTCGCTAAACGGACATCCACTGGATGTCCAGCGCCCGCCCATCCCGAAATGAAAATACAGCCTTTAGCAGGTAAACCTGCACATCTCCGCTTCGCTCCGGTCGGTGCTAAACGAGCGCCACTGGCGCTCAGCACCTGTCTTTTCATTTCGATGCTGTTCTGAACTGTTACAAACAAAAACTGACTCCGGAGGATTCGCGCATGAAAGATCTGCTCTTTGAGTACGACATGCACCTGGATTTTGCACCGCCGGTCGAAGAACACCGCTTTACCCTGAAATGCATCCCTTTGACAGACGAACGACAATTGATTAATCGACTCGACGTGGAGGTATACCCGAAGGAGTTTTTGTCTACTGATAAAGACTCCTTTGGCAACTACAGCATTTACGGCTACACAAAGGGAAAACATGACCGGTTTTTCGCCCGCGTCCGCGGGCAGGCGCGCACCGGGCTCGCGCCATACCTGACTGCGAAGGAAAAGCATCAGATCGGACTGTTTAAATATCAGACCGACTATACCAGGCCTGGACCTGCGATTTTGAAATTCGCCAAACAATTTGAAAGCGCTGCGGAAAAATACCAGAATTTAAATTTTGCCATCACACTCATGCACGGCCTTTACGAGAATTTTTCCTATGTGCAGGGTGTTACGGACGTCCGCACCACCGCAGAAGAGGCGATGGCGCTCGGCAAAGGCGTCTGCCAGGATTATTCACACATCCTGCTCTCCCTGTGCCGTATCTGGAAAATTCCCTGCCGCTATGTGGTCGGCATGCTGATCGGCGAAGGCCTGAGCCACGCCTGGGTCGAAGTCTGCAGCGGCGGCCGCTGGTACGCGCTCGACCCGACAAATAACCTGATTGTCGACGACCAGCACATCAAAATCTCCGCCGGCCGAGATTACCACGACTGCATCGTCAGCCAGGGCGTCTTTGTAGGACGCACCACGCAGACACAGACGGTTGCGGTGCGAGTGAAGGAAATGAACCCGTAACTGTATTTTCATATTCGGAATAGACCGTTACGTAAGCATAGTTTATAAAAAATATACCATTGACACAAGAAAGGGTATCCTATGATACAAACAATCGCAAAAACCAATATGCCGGTGGATGAGGTGCTGCGCATCCGCAAGAATCACATCCAGCCGGAAAACATCTCTTCCTCAAAGCGCATCAGCATTGTCACCGGTATCCACGGCGATGAACTGGAGGGACAGTATGTCTGCTATGAAATTGCGCGCAGAATCGAAGAACATCCGGAATGTCTGAAAGGGACAGTCGACATCTACCCTGCCCTGAATCCATTCGGCATTGATTCCGTGACAAGGGGCATCCCGGCCTTCGACCTTGACATGAACCGCATTTTTCCGGGAAATACAGACGGAGACATGAACGAATACCTCGCCGCGGAGATCATCCGCGATCTTCAGGGCTCCGATCTCTGTCTCGACATTCATGCGAGTAACATCTATCTGACGGAAATTCCGCAGATTCGCATCAACGAGCTGCACACGGAAACTCTGCTGCCCTGGGCAAAACTTGCCAATGTCGATTTTATCTGGGTACACGGTACGAGCACGGTATTGGAATCCACGCTCGCGTTCAGCCTGAACAGCCGGAATGTTCCGACCCTGGTGGTTGAGATGGGCGTTGGCATGCGCATCACAAAAGAATACGGCAACCAACTCACAGACGGCATCTTCCGTCTGATGAAAGAAATGGGCATCTGGACCGGCCCGGCACCAGAAGTACGCACACCAGTCATCTCCGAAAATCCAGATGACGTTGCCTTCCTGAATGCACCAGTTTCCGGCATTTTTATCAAGACACGTTCTCATGGATCTATGCTGAAAAAAGGCGATGAGATCGGCCGGATCGTAGACCCGCTGCGCGGCACATTGCTTAGCGTCATTACCGCCCCGGTTGACGGATGGCTTTTCACCGTACGGGAATATCCGGTTGTAGACGAAGGATCTCTGCTCGCACGGATTCTACAAAATGTGTAAAGAGGAGAAGCGTTATGAAACAATCCGTTTTATTTGAAATAAAAGCACTTTACCGTGACAATTTCCGCGTCACTGGCTTCACCTTCGGTGAGGGTGAAGAATCCATCTGTATTGTCGGAAGCATGCGAGGCAACGAAAACCAGCAGCTCTACGCCTGCTCCCGCCTGATCCGCAAGCTGACCGAATTAGAAGAGCGCGGGCGCATTCTGCCTGGAAAACAGATTCTTGTCATTCCCTGCGTAAACCCATATTCCATGAATATCAAAAAGCGTTTCTGGACGATTGACAACACGGACATCAACCGCATGTTCCCCGGCTACGACCAGGGCGAAACTACACAGCGCATCGCAGCCGGCGTATTCAATGCCATCCAGAACTACAAATTTGGCGTCCAGTTTGCTTCCTTTTATATGCCGGGAGCTTTTGTACCCCATGTACGCATGATGAAAACCGGATTCGAAAGTGTCGATCTGGCACAGCAGTTCGGTCTTCCCTACATCGTTCTGCACGACCCGCGCCCATTCGATACAACAACGCTGAACTACAACTGGCAGATCTGGGAAACAAACGCATTTTCCATCTATACCACCAACACCCAGCGCATTGACCGGGAAAGCGCAAAACAGGCCGAGGAAGCTATCCTGAACTTCATGGAAAAACAGGGCATCATCCGCTACCGCGGCTACAGCGGCTATCACTCCCGCGTCATCGAAAGCCGCGACTTCATCCCCGTCCGCGCGGAGGATTCCGGCTTTTTCGAAGCCCTGGTACACCCCGGCGAGGAGGTCGACGAGGGACAGCTGCTCGCCCGGATCTACGACCCTTATCTCGGCACCGTCCGCTGCACTCTGCATGCGCCTGCCCACAGCACCATCGCTTTTGTCCATGACGAAGCCATGACCTACCAGAGTACCGCAGTGCTCATGCTCATTCGGGAAGAGGATTATTAAAAACGCAAAAATTGCTATCTGCTCCGCTGTTTCGCGGAAATGAAAAAGACGCAGGAACCGGAACCTATCCTGGCAGGAAATTCGTTTTCCGCCGCAGATTCCGGCTCCTGCGGCTTTTCGTCCTCGATCCCGCAGCCAATATTCCGTTTCTCTGACTGAATACCGCAACGGTCTCCGGATATGAAATCTTTGAGCAATTCAGGCAATCAAATCTGAACATATCTTTATGAAGAATATGACCAAAGCAAACAGCATCAGCGGCTTTACGGATTTTGCTCCCCACCGCGCAAAGAACCATGTGCCAGCATAATTCCCTGCTATGCTGAAACACCCTGCCGCCAGCCCCAGAATAAAAATTACTTTTCCATTCAGAAGATAGACAGCAAGCGCAGTGATATTCGTTGTCAGGTTAATTACCTTTGCCACTCCGTTTGCTGATGTAAGCCGCATATGGGCAATGGCAGTCAGCAGCAGTAACAGGAATGTACCCGTTCCCGGGCCATAAAAGCCATCGTAAGCGCCAATCACCGTTGCAGCGATCATACTTAAAATCGTGGTTTTTTTCTCACTATAAGGAGTCTTCTGTATATCAAGCGAATGACCGCGCATCACATAAAACGCAGTAATCGGCAGGATGACCAGCATAATGATTTTGAAATATTCATCGCTGATCATCAATGCCAGATTTGCTCCGACACTGGAACCAAGCAAAGCGCATAAGACACATAAAGCAGCCTGTTTCCAGATGATATATCCGTTTCTGGCGAATCGCCAGGTAGCCAGCGCGGTTCCCATGCCTGAACTGAGTTTATTTGTACCAATCGCCATATGCACAGGAAGCCCGGCAATCATATAAGCAGGCAGGGAAATTAAACCGCCCCCGCCTGCAACTGCATCCACAAAGCCTGCCAGGAACACCAGCGGGCATATAATCATAAACTGCAGCGCAGTGATTTCCATACAGCGCCTCCACAGTTATTTCAGTTTCAGACCGTCTCTGAATGCTTCGCCTACCCGCTCCGTAACCTTGTAATATCCATGCGTATATGGGTCAAAAGCGATTGCAGAAACTTTTGAAATATTCACCTTGTCGCCATCCATAACAGCTTCATCCGCGGTCGTATTAACTACTTTACCTATCACCCCGCAACCGAATTCTCCATCCTGATATTCGATAAATTCGCATTCCATACACAGGGGAAATTCGTTGATGATCGGGGCATCCACATATTGAGATTTTGTCGTGGTCAGACCACTCTTTTCAAATTTATCCGCAGTGTTATTCCCGGATACAACACCAAAATAATCCGCTTCATGCTTACCTCCAGGTAAGTACCTGACATAAAAGTTGGTACTTGTTTTAAATCTGACACTATGATAGCATAGGTGCAGCCAAAGGGCAATCAGAAAAAATCCAGGAGGTTTATTGAAATGAGAAAAGATATAAAGACTACGG
>Ga0192272_1073_pt1 | contig 13075 bp, 9 predicted proteins | sample Koala_Koa24_E3_FD_131262 | JGI IMG/M metagenome (GOLD analysis project Ga0192272, IMG submission 131262) | Enriched cells from koala feces incubated with labeled cellulose particles, San Francisco Zoo, California, United States - Koala_Koa2-4_E3 ... | reverse complement strand
TCTTAAATAAGATATTTTTAGTTAAAACAATTCATTAATAAGGTGTAAAAAACTATAAATTAAAAAAATATAATATATTATTCTGTCTTAGGAAACTTTATAATCAAGATTATCAGACCATTTTCTTGATAAAGTCAAAAAATATTAAATTCTCATTTTATTGTCATTATTAATACAAAATATTATTATTTTTTCTTGAAATAGTGTTTTCATAGGTATATCATGTTGTCCGCAGTTTTTATGTGTATGGATACATTTTTTATTAAGGAGAATAAAATGAAAATTGTTCATTTCAAATATTCAGCATTAACACTTGCTTTAATGGCGAATTTTGCCATTGCAAATTCAGCTCAGATCACACAAACAACAGATGAAGCTCCAATATATGTACAGGATCTTCCATATTATAAGTTAACCAATAAAAATATTACAGATTCCTCAAAATACGCTTCCTTACGTATCAGTAATGTGACAACATCTGTGCTGAATAATGTTTCTATTATGCATTCGTCAAAGCAGGTAGGGATTGCTAGCATTAGCGAAACAAATATTACGATTGACGGCTTGAATATAACTTCAACAAGTGACAATAGTTACTTTGGTGTTTATCTTAATAGTTCGAACGCCAGTATTAACAATATGACACTTGATGCAACTATAACACGTTCACCTAAGAATTCCCCATTTTTTGGTGCCTTGCAGTTTCTTGAAAATGGGGAACAAGCATCTCAAGTGATCAATTCATCCATCACTAATCATGGTAATAGCAGTTCAGTGGTTGCACTGGCCAGAAGTAATGCAATATTTGACAATGTAAAATTAAATGCCACAGGAAAAGACTCAGCGATATTCTCTATAAAAGATCGTGCTGATGTAATTGCTCGAAATCTCACAGCTAAGAACACGGGCGAGAATGGTGTTTTTATTCAAGTAGAGCAAGGAGATTTAGGAGAGGCTCGTCATTATAATTTTACCCTTGAAAACAGCAATATTGTTACTGACAAAGGGATTAATTGGGTTAAAAGTGGTAAATCTACATTTAATTTATCTGGAGCCGTCCAAGCTGTTGGAATATATTTGAATAATACAACCTTTAAAGTGGAAGATGAACTAGTTCATGCCATTTATGATGAAAATTCATTTGACATATTCACTACGGTACTTGAACTGGACAACAACTCTACATTAATCGGTGGATTTGAATTTCCGAACAGTTATATTGATATTAGTTTAAGACCACGGTCTAAATGGAAAATGACAGCTAATTCGCATGTTGACAATTTAAGCTCATTAGGTGGATCTCTCATTGATTTTGCTTATGACGACAATAAAACTAAGACATTAAAGGTAGAGGGACAATATTCAGGATCCCATTCATTTAATTTGAATTCAAAACTAATCGATAATCAAAGTGATAAGATCGTACTAAATGGAAAGATTAAGGAAAATTCAAGTGCCATTTTAAATATTACAGATAGAAGTGGTAATGATGAATTTGTGGCCCCTAGTCACAGTGCGATAGTTCTCGAAGCGATACCAGATTATGCAAGTAATATTACGGTAACACTAAATGGCACAATTTATGTTAATGCAGGTGGCTATCGTTATCGTTTGATGAATGAAACAACGGATGGACATGCTATTTGGAAATTGACTAATTTACTTGAAGACGGCAATCTTGTAAAAGATCCTGATTTTAATAAACCAAAAGCGGAAGAGCCAAAAGCGGATGAGCCAAAACCGGATGAGCCAAAAACAGATGAACCAAAAGCGGATGAGCCCAAAGTAGATGAGCCCAAAGTAGATGAACCCAAAGTAGATGAACCCAAAGTAGATGAGCCAAAAGTAGATGAGCCCAAAGTAGATGAACCCAAAGCAGATGAACCCAAAGTAGATGAGCCAAAAGTAGATGAGCCAAAAACAGATGAACCAAAAGCGGATGAGCCAAAAGCGGATGAGCCAAAAGTAGATGAGCCCAAAGCAAATGAACCCAAAGTAGATGAACCCAAAGCAGATGAGCCAAAAGTAGATGAGCCAAAAGTAGATGAGCCAAAAGCGGATGAGCCACAAGTAGATGAGCCACAAGTAGATGAGCCAAAAACAGATGAGCCAAAAGCAGATGAACCAAAAGTGGAAGATCCAAATCTTCTACCTAAGGATGACAATAAACAACCGGAAACTAAACCACAAACCAAACCAAACAGTGGTTCAACCGCAAAACCGCAGTTGGAGTTGAATGATACTGCAAATAACTTAACGTCTTTGCGCGCGGCACAAGTCGCAATATTAGATGCAGAATTAGCCGGTATTCATCAACGTTTAGGTGATGTAAGAAAGGGTACATCAACGAGTGTTTGGACACGTAGCGTTAATCAAAGCCAAAAATTTGATGAGCAATCGGTATCATCACAAAGTAAAACATCTGGTGGTACACTAGATACTTACAATTTACAAGTCGGTGCGGATACGGGCGTAACGGACAGTGTCCGTGTTGGTGGATTTATCAGTGCAACTGCCGCCAAAATGGATTTCGACGGTTCATATAGTAATGCTAAATTGTATTCAAAATCAGTTGCACTTTATGCGAGCTATTTGAATGAAAATGGCTTCTATGTGGACGGTATTGCCAAATACTCTCGTTTACGTTCTGAATTTAATGCGGGTGGGCAGAGTAAAAAAGATGTAACATATCATTACAATGCTTACACTGTTTCTACCGAAGTCGGTCGTGAATTTAGTTTTGCTGATCAATGGTCAGTGACGCCGCAAGTACAATTAGGTTGGTCAACTATTTCTGGTAACGAATATGAAGATCGCTTAAATGTATTGCATAGTAAAGCCGGTGTACGTGTGGCGAAAGGTATTCAAACCGGTCGTTTGAGTTTGAAACCATTTGCTGAAGTAAACGGTGTGTATGATAAATTTAACCATAGCAAAGTGACATTAGGTCAACAAGGTTTTGATATTGCCCGTCTTGGTGGCAGAGTGGAAACGGCAGTCGGTTTAAGTTTATCTGGTGGTAGCCATAGTTTTAGCGTTCAAGCGAACAATGCCTACGGTCAACATATAAAACAACCTTGGTCTGCTCAAGCTACTTACCGTTATCAATGGTAAGCTAAATAAAAGATCTGCCTTGCTTCGCTATAGATGGTGAAGTTTAGGCAGGTTTTTTTTATGTTATAACGCTAGTTAATCTTTTTGAAAGAGCTGATAATTTTTTATGTTTATTTTGTTATCATCATTATCCTTTCATAATTTATTTCCGATCGAAAAACGTAAGTTAAAATTATTAAGAGAGTACTGCCGATATAGGGTGCGATTATTTTTATATAAGCAATCTATTCAACAGTTGTCAGACTATTTAATCGCACATTCTATATGGCAACCTGTTTTTCAGAAAAATATTTACCGTGCGAATGCATTATTAAATAAATACTGTGATAAACGTTTTAATATTAATGCTCGTTTGAACGCGATAATGGCCAATTTTTATTTGGTAGAACGTTATTTTCCACAGGATAAACTCACGCTATTAATTGAGCAAGAACATATTTTATTAGCTAAATTAACCGATGAATTAGATTTATATTTAAATATTAATAGGATAGATCCTTTTGAAGGATTTTTCTCATTAAATATTGTGAATCAACAAAAAAGCCGTATTTATGATGCATCATTTACTTTTTTATTCCCCAATAAATTATTAATTGCATCAATTCAAGGACCAAATCATGATCAAGCTCAAAATATCGTACGTGATGCAACTAAATTGTTACATGGCACTCGTCCTATTTTTATGTTAGTCAACGTATTTAAAATATTGGCTCACCTATTAGGTTGTGAATTATATGGTATTCCACATAAATACCAAGCTAAATATCGTTGGAATGATAATAAATATTTATTGTTTAATTATGATGTATTTTGGCAACAAAATGGAGCGACATTCGTTAATAAATACTGGCGGCTGTCGAATGAAATTAAGCGAAAATCATTGGAAAATATTGCGAGTAAGAAACGATCTATGCACCGTAAACGTTATGAAATGTTTGATCAGGTGGAAAGTCAGATAAAAGCATTTCTAGAAAATGAGTAGCAATTTTCACCGCACTTTTGCCAAGTGCGGTGTTTTTTTATGAACTTTTGGTGGATAAATAAAGTAATCCATAACCTAAAATAGCTGAACTACAAGAACCTAATAATACCCCTAATCTTGATAATGTATTGATAGTACTAGCTACTCCTCCTTCAAAGGCAAGGCTGGCAAGGAACATTGACATGGTAAAACCGATCCCACAAAGTACCGCAATGGCAAAGACTTGTTTTAAATTCACACCTTCTGGCAATTTCGCTACACCAAGTTTAATGGATAAATAACTAAAACTAAACACGCCAAGTGGTTTACCGATGAATAAACCAAGGCTAATTCCCACTGGTAAGGCAGATAAAATCATATTACTATTCACATTACCAAGAGAAACCCCGGCATTAGCAAAAGCAAATAATGGTAATATGAAAAAATAACACCAAGGCACTAGAAAATGTTCAACAGTATGCAATGGGGTGTTGCCGTTTTTATCTTTTAATGGAATACAAAAACCAAGAATCACCCCAGCAAGCGTGGCATGCACACCTGATTTTAACACCGATGCCCATAACACTAAACCGACTAATAAATAAGCACAAATATACCCGACTTTTAGACGATTTAAAATAATTAAACCAATAATTGCAATAGCAGAAACGGTTAAGGCTAGGGTACTTAAATCTGATGAAAAAAACAATGCAATTACCACAATAGCCCCCAAATCATCAATAATGGCTAACGCGAGTAAAAAGACCTTTAAAGGAAAAGGTACCCGCTTACCTAACAAGGCTACAATGCCTAATGCAAAGGCAATATCGGTTGCCATCGGGATAGCCCAACCATTTGATAACTCAGCATGTTGTTGAGTAATAAACCAGTAAATTATAGCAGGAATAATCATTCCACCGATGGCAGCAAATGCGGGAAAGATTGCTTGTTGATAGCTAGATAAGGAACCTTCTAATATTTCACGTTTGACTTCCATGCCAACCAACACGAAAAATACCGCCATAAAGCCATCATTGATCCAATGAATAAAGTTTTTATTAATGCTAAATGTACCGAATTGTATTGCTACCGGAATATCTAGAAAGTCGAAATAAGCAGATTGTAAACTACTATTTGCGCATAACATTGCGATGAAAGCAAAGATCAATAATAAAATCCCACTAGCAGATTCCATTTTAAAAAATCGCTGAACAAAATTGAGCATAAAAATGTTTCTCCTACAAAATATAAAAGGGAAATATTATCATAATTAAAGTATAAATGGGGAGATTTTCGTTGAGCTGTGGGGATTATGTAAGGGATTAATGTGATTTGGAAATGGTTATGGATGTTGCTTAATGCTTAGATAGTGTAAGAATAGAAAGTTTTTTTGGAGAGAATGAAATTAAAATAGCAATTGATCATATTCCGCTATTACAATATACAGCAAATTAGGTTAAGATTAAGAGGACCATAACAAAATATTATTATTAGTCATGGAAATTGGAACCTGATCTTTTGTAACACACTCATAAAAGATAACCCCTCTTTTTATAGAATACAATTGTTAAATAATAGTTAGTATTATGTTATTTATTCTGGAGTTAAATATGTATAAACAACAAGAAATATTAGATGAATATGAAGAAGTGATTGAGAACGTAGTTCCTCCACAAGATATTTTTGCATTCAATGAATCACGTTCATGTGCGGATCTCAAAAGAATGTATGATAAAAAACAGATTGATATATCTCCAGATTTCCAACGTGAGCAGGTTTGGAAATTACGAGATCAGACTCGATTTTTAGATTCTTTATTGAAGAATCTTCCTATTCCGAGTATGTGTATTAGTTTGGATATTAGTAGTCAGAAAAGAGTTGTAATTGATGGATTACAAAGAATATCAACAATAGTAAAGTTTCTTGATGCTGTAGAAAATGATGATGAGTTTCAGCTATCTTCTTTAGATGATATAGATGATAGACTTTCGGGAATGAAAATTAAGCAAATAAAAGAATGCTTTCCTGAAGTGATTAGCTTCATAGAAAATGTTTCTATTCCAGTTACAGTATTGAGATGTGATCTAAGTAAACAAGATCATATGGATTATATTTTTACTATATTTCATAGACTTAACACTGGGGGGGTAAAGTTAAATAACCAAGAAATTAGAAACTGTATTTTTAATGGTAAGTTGAATAATCTCCTAGTTAATTGTGCAATAGATAAATATAATGAAATTAAGGCATTATTAGGAAGTGAGAATTCTCGATTTGCATTTGAAGAATTTATTTTGCGATTTTTCGCTTTTCAGGATGAATTTAGTATTTATCGAGGTAATTTGACCAAATTTTTAAATGATTATATGGCACGTTATAAAATGATAGATGATGAAGAGTTTGAGAAAAAGAAAACCCTTTTTTCGGAAGTCATAGATTTAGTATTTGCAAATAATATTGATCATAAAAAATTTTCAAAGGTTATTCTCGAAGCTATTCTTTATGGAGTAGCAAAGAATTTAGAGTATTTAAAAAATGGCGCTAATGTTGATTTGAGTACTAGATATGAAACGCTCATCAGTTTGGAAGAATTTAAAACTGAGAATTTACAAGGAGGGTTGATGCAGAAACAAAAAGTTGAAGCAAGATTAAATCAGGCTAATAATGTGTTTGGAGATAGCTTTCAAAAATGATGGATACTCAAAAAATCCAAGCAACTCTTGATAGTATAGGGGAATGGTACGATCGGGATATTACTGAACCGAATTTTGATCTCCAATTAAGTCTATATTGCAAGATGGCAGCACTTGAACTTTGCGGGTGGTTAGAAGAGGTTTATGATAATGTAATAATATCTTTTTTACATAGAAAAGGATTATCAGAAAAAGAAATAGAAAATTTTGAGAAATCATATGTTAGAAAAGTTCATGGCTTAAGTTACTCTGAACATTTTCGCCGTTTGATGATTGATACTTTGGGTTATACGGTTGTTTTGGATATTGAGTCAAAAACGCCAAAACTTGAAGCGTTAATATCCAATCTAGATACATTACACAAATATCGTAATTGCATGGCCCATAGACAATACTTTGATTATCGGGAAAAAATTCCAATAAAAGCGCAACAACAAATCATTTCTCCAAGTGGAATTAAGTCTATATTTGAGGCAATAAATCCAATTTTGAAAGAAATTGTAGATAAAATTGATATATTATAAAGTATAGTAATAATAGAAGTTAAACTACTAAGAGTTTTTTAGCCCATGAAAAATGTATAACAACATACTTGATATAACCATAACATAAGGAATGTATCTGCATAAGAAATGCGAAAGGTTGGAGATGGAGTATGAGTAAAAGATTAGTCGAGTCTATAACAAAATTTGTGTAAATACCTGTTTCTGAGATAATATTCAAAAACAGGTATTTTTATAGGATACCACTGCTAGTCAGGTTATACACCGATTCGTTCTTTCGCTTCTTCAATCGCTTCTGCCACTCTCAACGGAGACACACCACCCTTGGCACTACGTTTATCCAAGCAAGATTGCAATGACAAAATAGGATAAACATCCTCGCTAATGACATCGCTAAATTGATGGAATTCTTGTACAGTTAGATCTTCTAAGCCTTTTTGTAGCTTGATGGCATAAACCACAGTTTCACCCACAATATGATGAGAATCGCGGAATGGTACACCTTTAGCGACTAAGTAATCCGCTAACTCAGTGGCATTGGAGTAGCCTTTGAGAGCGGCTTCTCTGGTACGATCCACATTAACTTTAATATCTTCTAACACAAATGATGCCATGGTTAAACAATCGTGCCATGTGTCTAAAGCATCGAAAATGCCCTCTTTGTCTTCCTGCATATCTTTATTATAGGCTAATGGCAAGCCTTTGATGGTTGTCAACATTCCCATTAAAGAACCGATCACACGCCCTGTTTTACCACGAATTAACTCGCATGCATCGGGGTTTTTCTTTTGTGGCATGAGTGACGATCCTGATGTGACTCGATCGGATAATTCCACAAAATCTGCTTCGCCACTGTTGAAAATAATCATATCTTCAGCGAAACGGGAGAGGTGTGCCATACTTAATGATGCAGTGGAAAGCAATTCAATAATATGATCACGGTCGGAAACACTGTCTAAGCTGTTGCGAGTTGCCATAGCAAAACCAAGATCTTGTGCTAATTGCTCACGATCGATAGGGTAGGCTGTCCCCGCTAATGCCCCACTGCCGAGCGGACAAGTATTCATGCGGCGATAAGCATCCGCTAAACGGCTGTAATCTCGTTCTAACATTTCTACATACGCCATACACCAGTGAGCAAAGCTGATTGGTTGAGCGCGTTGTAAATGGGTATAACCAGGCATCACGGCGTGTTGATTATTTTCTGCGGTTGCCACTAATTTGGCTTGTAGTTCACGTACACTGTATTGCAATTCTGTGACTTGCTGTTTGCACCACATTTTTATGTCAAGGGCAACCTGATCGTTACGGCTACGTCCTGTGTGTAGTTTTTTACCTAGATTGCCGACTTTATCAATGAGCTTACTTTCTACCCAACTATGAATATCTTCCGCATCATCTTGCAAAATCGCCAGCGGATTTGACCGCACTTCAATTAACAACTGATTTAACGCTTGTTCCAGTTGAGCCTGCTCATCTGTGGTGAGAACGCCGACACTCACTAATGCCTTTGACCAACCCACTGAACCCTCAATATCTTGTTCTGCTAAACGATAGTCAAAACGCAGTGAATCATTAAAATCTTTAAAACGTTTATCTGCCGCTTGGGTAAAGCGACCGCCCCATAATGCCATGTTGTTGTCCTTTTATTTTTATTTAGGGAGTAATTCTTGTGCCGATAATTTCACCCGCAAAAAGTGCGGTGAGTTTTTCAGGATATTTCCAATTCGCAATATCTACGCCACGTTGTAATAATTGTGCTGCGTCTAACGCTGCTTTTACTTTGACAATCATGCCGTCAGTAATCACTTTATCAGCAATTAATTGTTCAATTTGTGCTGCAGTTAATTGTGAAATGCGTTGCTTATTGCCGTCTAATACGCCGTCCACATCCGACAACATGACTAAATCTGCGTTAATTAATGCTGCAATAGCGGTGGCAGCTTGATCGGCGTTGACATTCATTAAACACCCTTGATCATCAACAGCAATAGAGCTAATAATCGGTAAAAAATTGCTGGTTAATAATTGCTCTAACAGAGTAGCGTTTTTTGCTTGTACATTGGCGACATGACCTAATTCAGGATCAGATTGCACTGCACTGGTTAAATTGCCATCAGCAAGACTTAATCCGACAGGATTTAACTGAAATTTTATGGCTTGTGCCAGCAGTTTTTTATTGGCAATGCCAGCCAACGCTCCTACAATAATGTCAATTTGATCGCTTGGGGTCACTCGCAAGCCATTTTTCTTTTGTACGGGTAAGCCTAATTTTTTCATTAAATCATCCACTACGCAACCGCCACCATGCACGATAACTAAAGGGCGAGTAGAGTGTTGTAGATAATGAGCTAAAGCAAGAAATAAATTTTCCATTGCGGCTGGGGTATCTAATAACACACCGCCTAATTTAATCACTAAAGGTCTAATCATTGCGATAAATCCTTAAAATAAACCGAGCGTTTCATTATAACCAAAGCGAATATTGGCACATTGTACCGCTTGTGATGCTGCCCCCTTGAGCAGGTTATCTTCTGCTCCTACAATCACTATATGTCCGTTATGGGTGGCAAAACCAATATCACAATAAGGAGTAAATTCTACCGCCTTAATACTTGGTAAGCCCTGTGCGTAAATTCGCACTAATGGACAATTCGCATAATATTGCTGATAGGCAGATGTAATTTGCTCATCCGTCACATTTTCTTGCAATTTAGCCGTAATTGTCGCCAAAATACCCCGCTTAAAGTTACCTAAGTGGGGGGTAAAAATCACTTCGGTACCTAAATGGGTGGCGATTTCAGGTTGGTGACGGTGCGTAAAGACACCATAAGCGTTTAGACTTACTTCACAAAAACTGCTGGTAATACTGGGTTTGCGTCCGGCTCCACTTACCCCACTAACTGCATTAATAACAGGTAATTGATTGAGATCTAATAAATTATTTTCAATTAATGGTTTGAGACTTAACTGTGAAACGGTTGGGTAACAGCCGGCAACAGCGACTAAATCTGTTTGCTGAATCTGTTTACTATTCCATTCTGCCAAACCATATACGGCAAAATCTAATAATTCTGGATATTTATGTTCAAATCCATAATATTTGGTATAAAAGTCAGCATTATTGACACGAAAAGCCCCAGACAGATCGAAAACATGGCAATCTTGCTGTAGGAAAACAGGGGCAAGATCGTGACTGACTTGGTGATCTGTGGCTAGAAATACTACATCCGCATCAATTGCTAATAGGGATAAATCATCAGGCAACGGTTGCAACGGTAAATCGCAGAACGTTCGTAGTTGTGGATAAAGATCCGAAATTAATTTATTCGCATCTAAACTTTGTTGTGAAACATAAAGTCCAGCCAGCTCAAAATGCGGATGACGTGTTAAAATCTGAGCTAATTCTGCACCAGTGTAGCCACTGGCACCGATAATAATGACTTTTTGTGTCATAACTTCCCCCCTTTAGAATACAGTATGATGATTATTTATGCTATTATTCTGCATAAATATACAAAAAGCAACTGTTATTCGGCAAATATAATGAAAAACTTAGCGAAATTATACCGCACTTTTGAGGCAATTAAAGGGCACATTCTCCATCAGGATAAGTATGGTGTAATTATTGTGTAATGTACTTATAAAATATTTGTAACGAAGTGTTTTTATTTTGTGATCTTTCTCACATTTAAGTAATTTTTCATATTAATACCTTACTCTTTTAATCAAGTATTAATTATAATAAGAATGATTATTAATACTAATAGAGATTATTATGAAAAAAGAAACCTTTTTAAGCATAGTGGTATTAGCAGTGACACCAACGGCTTTTGCCACCGATCTTGCCGATCCTGATCAAATTCAACCGTTAAAATCTTTTGCCCCACCGAAACCTATCGCCCCCAATATTGCGCAAGGTTATATGATTGAAAATCAATTTGATCGCACTGACCGTTTGTCGTATTTTTCTGTGGCGAATAAAGTCAATGAGGGCGTTGCACCGTTAAAATTAAGCTCAGGTGTTTATGGCTCAAGTTTTTATAACTCCCTGTTTTCAGGTTTCCGTGAAGCCAATTATTATGCCTTGTTTAATGTGAATCACACCAAAGCCAATCGCTATAAAGACGGGCAGGGTAACAAGGTGAATTTTGGTTATGAACGTTTTAATCAAGCGGCGGTGTTGGGCTGGTTACCTAATGACCGCACGGAGTTTCGTTTAACCTTTATTCATGATGATTTGGACGAGGATAAACAGCCTGAACATCAAATGGATCCTGTCAGTACCGAGCGTTATGTGGTGCGGTTAAATGGGCGTTTTGGGCAGGAAGATTTGAGCAATACGCTCAGCACCGAATTGACCTATCGCCATGTGAAACGCCATGCGGATAACTATACTTTACGCTCTGCGGCGGGCAATAATGTGTATGTGTTGTTGCACCGTGAGATTTTTGATGTGGCAGTGAAATATGATGTAGATTGGCGCAAATTCCACAATCAAATTGGCGTAAGTTTCCAACATGATGATCAAGATGGCGACCGCTATTTGCACACCGCCACACGGGATATTTTAAATGGTTATCGTTTTGGTAATGTGCATATTGATCGCTATCGGGTGTTTGATAATCTGCATTATACCTTTAATGATCAGCATAAACTGGGCTTAGGTGTCACCTATGAATATAACCGTGCGGATGTGCGGAAATTCAATAGCAATTTGCCAAATCCAATGATGCCTGGCACGCAATTTGCTAATATTCAAACCTTGTGGAAAACCTATTTCGGGCGGAATTCAACGGACGGCAAAATCAAACAAAATGCTTTGTCTGCTGAGTTGAAATATGAATTTACCCCAACTGAATTACAACGTTATGAATTAAGCCTGGGGCATTTAGAACGGGTGGGCGACAATATGGAACGCTTTAATTCCTTGGCGTCTATTGTGGTTCGTCCGAATGGCACAACCATGAATCAACAACCTGCCAGTGCCATTGTGGATAATCCTTGGTTGAAACCTGAAGAGCATAATCGGATTAAATTTGATTTTGATTTGAAAAATGAATTTTACAAAGGTTATTTAAATTCTATTTTGGATAACGGCTGGAATGTTGGCGGTGCTTTGGTGTATGACGATGTGAAAAACTTGATTATTTTTGACCGCACTCGGGGACAATCAGGCACCGTTGATCGTAGCGGTGGCATTATCACTCGCAATGTGGATGCCAAATTAATCGTAGCGAATTTATACGCCAACTACAATTTCTTGCAAAATTGGGCGGTGGGGGCAAAAGCCTTTTATAACTACGGCAAAAACGACACCGATAATCGCCCGTTATATCAAATTCGTCCTTTTGAATTGAACGCCAATTTAGATTACCGCAATTATTTCCAATACGGCAGTTACAACCTTGGTGCGGCGGTGCGTTATGTGGCGAAACAAAACAAAGGCGATTTTGACCGCACTTCTGGCTTAGGCATTGACAACCGTGAAGCGACGAAACAATTTACTGTGGTGGATTTGTATGCAGGCATCAATTTTCAGGATAAATACGCCGTGCGTTTGGGCGTGAATAATCTGTTTAACCGCCAATATGCCGAATTTATTAGCGGCGATCATGTGTTGGCACTCACCCCAAATGTGGTGAACGCCCCAGGTCGCACATTCTGGTTAAGCCTACATGCTTCATTCTAAGATTGGGAGAAAAAAGATGAATACTGAAATGCACTATGAAATTGAGCGCCGAACTTTCTTAAAATTAAGTTCCGCCCTATTATTATCCAGTGCCGCACCCCGTTTGTTTGCG
>Ga0192272_1072_pt1 | contig 13650 bp, 12 predicted proteins | sample Koala_Koa24_E3_FD_131262 | JGI IMG/M metagenome (GOLD analysis project Ga0192272, IMG submission 131262) | Enriched cells from koala feces incubated with labeled cellulose particles, San Francisco Zoo, California, United States - Koala_Koa2-4_E3 ... | reverse complement strand
GCGGTACCATTCACGCCGCCCATAGAGTGCCAGAACTCAATGGTAACTGCCTCAGATGCGGCAGCGGTCATCGCTGAGCCAAGTACCGTGCTCATCGCCAGTGTTGCAGCGCTCGCTACGGAGCCGCGCAGAAAGTCTCTTCTTGATATTTCTCTTCTCATTTTTTCAATCCTCCTCAAATTATAAACATGATATTTCGTAACTGTGAAGGTACTGAACAGTTACACTTTTTTGTTGTCCGCCCTGACTCATAAAATCATAATTGCGGGCAATTCCCTGATTTTGAATTTCAATCAATCAAGGTCATTACGCACACCGAGGGCTGCAAAACAGTTTTTCCTCCCGGCTGCGTATATATCATCCCTTCACTGCGCCCGAGAACATCCCCCGGATGAGCTGTTTCTGCCCTACCACGAATATGGAAAGGGACGGGATAATAACGATTACAACACCTGCGATCATCATGGTCATGGACTGTGCGTCGACGCTGTTCAGCATACTGATACCGATCTGCACGGTTCGTTTTTCCTGAGAACCGGTAACCAGCAGAGGCTACATATACATATTCCAGGAATTGATGAAGGTGTACACAGCCATCGCTCCGATTGCCGGCTTGGTCAGCGGAACCAGAATGGTTGAGATAAAGCGCAGGTTGCTGCAGCCATCCAGCTTTGCCGCCTCATAAAGAGAAATCGGGAAAGCCGAATAGAACTGGCGGAACATGAAGATGCCGGTAGCCGAAGTCAGATACGGGATAATCAGTACATAATAGCTGTCCAGCCATCCCCAGCTGCTGACGGTCAGGTAATTCGAGATGATGGTCGCTTCACCGGGAACCATCATGGTCGCCATGACTACCATAAAAAGCACGCCTTTTCCTTTAAACTCAAGAAAAGAGAAAGCGAACGCCGCCAGGGAGCAGGTCACGATCTGACCAAGCGTAATCGCAATGGATACGCCGAAAGAGTTCAGCACAAACCGAAACAGAGGAACCGTTGTAACGGCCTGTATAAAGTTCTGCAAAGTCGGGTTCTTCGGGATCAGATTCAGTGCCTGTGAATATAGCTCACTCGAAGGCATAAAAGCGATGCTCACCGCGTAAAGCAGCGGGGAAAGAATCAAAAGTGCCATCACTACATTCAGGATGACCCGGCAGGCTGTCCGGACTCGTTTCCGATTCATGGCTTCCTGCTCTTTTGACTGATGCAGCTGCTCCAGCTCCGATTTTGATTTATTTCCGGCATAATTGACTGCTGCCTGATTTGATGCGATTGCTGCCATTATTCTTTCACTCCTTTGCCCTGTACCTTAAACATAATCAGTGTCAGTATCATGATGATGACAAACAGTACCACGGATTCCGCCGCCGCGCTGCCGAAGCGGTAGTTAAAAAACGCGTTGCGGTAGATTGCGTACACAATCAGGTTTGTCGATTCGCCGGGGCCGCCCTCGGTCAGGATCTTGACCTGTCCGAAAGACTGGAACGCCTGAATGACATTTACGACCAGCGTGTAAAACATGATAGGACTCAATCCCGGAAGTGTCAGACTGAAAAACTGCTGCACACCGCTCGCTCCATCCACCGACGCGCGCTCATAGATGCTTTCATCAATGTTTCCGAGTCCGGCGGAAAAGTACAGAAAGTTAATGCCGCTGTTCAGCCATGCGGTCAAAATCGCGACGACCACCAGAGCGTATTTGGGATCATTAACCCAGTTGATGTCCACCCCTAAAAGCTTATTAACAATACCAATCGTCGGGTTCAGCATAATCTTGAAAATCATAGCCGCTGAGCTGGACGCGATTGCCATCGGCAGAGCGTAAGCGGTGCTGAAAAAGCGGATGCACGGAAACGCCTTATTGCAGAGAACCGCGCCTATCAGTCCCAGGAGCATACCGCCCGCCACGACAATAACCACGAAAATCAGCGTTACTCTCAGGCTGTTCCAGAACGAGGACGAGGTCAGCAGTGACACATAATTGTCAATTCCGGCAAAAATTTTCGCCCGCCCCATATTGTCCGTCAGATAAAAGCTCAGATAAATCGTTTTCGCAAATGGATAAAACAGGAAAACCGCGAAAACAAGCATGGCCGGTACCAGATACAGGTACGGTGTAATTTTTCCTGCCAGTGTATTTTTTGACTTCATAGTTTCCTCCCTTTACTTCAGCGTCAGTCCTGTATCCGTATCAAACAGATGCATTTTATCCTGGTCAAAATAAATCCGTATCTTATCACCCACATGCACCTCATTCTCAGGCGCCACCCGGGCACAAAACTGTTTTCCCGCCAGCTGGAAAAAGAGCATCGTCTCTACACCGAGCATTTCAATCGTTGTGACACAGACCGGAATTCCCGTTCCATTCGTGCGCAGTTTTCCATTCCGGAGCTTTATATCCTCTTCGGTGTAAATATCCTCCGGGCGGATTCCCACAGTCACATTGGAATAGCTTTTGCCCTTTCTCCCTGTCAGGAGTGCGGCGTCTTCTTTCCCCAGCTGTACGCTGACAGAACTGCCATTGTTTCCAAGAACCAGTTCAGCCTGCCCAGACGTATTTGCACGCACCGCGGCGTCCGCAAAATTCATTGCCGGAGAACCGATGAATCCGGCCACGAACAGATTTACCGGGTGATCATACAGCACCTGCGGCTCATCCACCTGCTGGATCACGCCTTCCTTCATCACCACAATTCTGGTGCCAAGCGTCATGGCCTCTGTCTGATCGTGTGTAACATAGATCATGGTCGCCCCCAAACGCTCATGCAGTCTTCCCAGTTCCACACGCATCTGCGCGCGCAGCTTCGCGTCCAGGTTCGAAAGCGGCTCATCCATCAGTAAAATCTTCGGATTGCGGACAATCGCGCGGCCGATCGCCACACGCTGTTTCTGGCCTCCGGAAAGCGCGGCTGGGCGGCGCTTCAGCAAATTCTCAAGGCCAAGCACTTTCGCTACTTCTTTTACCTGCCGGTCAATCTCCGCTTTCGGCACCTTCCGTATTTTCAGTGAATAAGCGATGTTGTCGTATACCGTCATATTCGGGTAAAGTGCGTAATTCTGAAACACCATCGAGAGATTGCGTTCCTTTGGTTCCACATAATTCATCAGTTCGCCGTCAATCCAGAGTTCTCCCTCTGAAATTTCTTCGAGTCCCGCAATCATGCGAAGCGTTGTCGATTTTCCGCAGCCGGACGGACCTACAAAAATAATAAAATCCCCATCGTTAATATCCATGCTGAAATCCTTTACCGCATAGACATCACCGGGATAAATCTTGCAGACATTTCGCAATGCCAATGTCGACATGCCAGTTCCTCCTCTTCTCTTTCCCCGGCAGCCTGCATCGTAATTCCACATGCATTCTGCACAAAATTCTCCGATCCAGTCTGCCAGATATATAAACGCACAGGGCTTCCTTTCCGCTCTGCACCGAACGACGTCTTTACGTCATTCCTGCCGCAGAAACCGTCCGGTTCACACACATCTGCCGCTGTGGTCTCAGCGAACGCTTCTGCTTTCTGACGCATGGATTATAAGGCCGTCCTGTAAAATCCAAATCCATTTCCGTGTAAAAAGCAGGTAAGAATTTTCTCAGCTTTTATCTGTGCGAGTCTGCTCTTGCTGTCAGGCTGCGGCAGAATACTTTTCCAAATACGTCATTTCGCCCATACGCCTGACGACGCATAGGCGAACGAATCATCCATTTACAAAATTTCTCTGTTTTTTACCCATACCTCGCCCAGCTCTGCACCAGACGGAAATACAAAATCCGCAAAATACTGGGACTCCTGCAGCTCCTGCCTGGTCGATTCGCCGCTTAATACCAGCGCGGCCGAGACGCCGGATAAGTTTGCGCAGGCGATGTCCGTATAAAGCCGGTCGCCGACAATGAGCGCCTGTTCCTTTTCAAAGCGGCTGCGGCGGATTGCCATGTCCACCATACAGGTGGAGGGCTTGCCGATATAAATGGGACGGCGTTTTACTGCGTGTTCCAGCATTTCGCAAATCGCGCCGCAATCCGGCACAAATCCAAAATCGACCGGGCAGACCAGATCCGGGTTTGTCGCCATATAGCCGAGATCCTTCCGCAGCGTCAGAAGACGGCTGACATCGGTGAGCTTCTGATAGGTAAGCTGATTATCATAAGAAGCCAGGACACAGGCGATCGTCGGATCCTCCGGATCGCAAGTTACCCGGAGCCCCTGCTGCCGCAGTTCGCCCATCAGAGACTCCGTGCCCAGCACATAGATTGTCTCCTGTGCATATTTTCCCTTCAGCACATCCGCCGTCGCCAAAGACGCAGTCAGAAAATTCTCCGGCCCGGTCGGTACTCCGAGACGCTCAAACAGCGCGATATAGTCACTGACACTGCGCGTGGTATTGTTTGTAATAAAAACAAATTCTCCCCCATTCCTTCGGATCTGCGACAAAAAACGATCCGCGCCGGGGATCAGATGATCCCCAAGGCAGACCGTCCCGTCAATGTCCAGCAGGAAAAGTCTTATTTTTTTCCAGTCCATTCATACGATAGATTTCATTCCTCCTGAAATCATTTTTCTGTTACTGACGGAATGCGCCATCTGGGCGGCAGACACCAATGGAACATTGCTTTTGTACGGTTAAATGATATAATTCCCGGCAAATACTGTTAAGTAAAGCTCTTTTAAAGAAAAAGTCAGGCAATTGTAAAAACCTGGAAAAGAGCGCAAAAAAATCATGCACGGAATGCCAGCTGCCGTGCATGATTTTTAAATGCGCAGGGCTGCGTAAGGATTTTTCTGGCTGACGCCAAACGCAGCTCGCGCGGACGAGTAGGAGCTGACTAGTTGCCTCCTACTCGAATTAAATTATATAGCTCCCAAACTGATCTACGCCAGCAGTGCCCGCACCACCTCCGCGTCAAACACCACGGATGTGACATGGTTCACCTCGATCTGATAGAGCGCGTTCGCGGCGATGTGCTCGGCCGCCTGCTCCAAATCACGAATCCCCGTCGTGTCAGCGTATTTTTCAATAACGGCATCGACCGCCTCCGGCGGCATGACACACTCGTCCTCGCGGATACTCATACGCCGCAAAACCTTCGGCAGCGCAAACTGCGAGAATATAATTTTCTTCTCTTCCGGCGTGTAGTCCGGCAGTTCAATCACAGCAAAACGCGACATCAGCGGCGCGCTGATCTGGCTTAAATCATTTGCAGTCGCGATCGGATAAACGCCGCCGGTCGGAACCGTGCATTCAATGTAATTATCTGTAAAGCCCAGATTGTCCAGCAGAGTTAGCAGGACATCCGCAGGATTGCCATTGCCCTTCCCGGAAGCCGCCTTGTCAAGCTCATTGATGATAAAGACCAGGTTTGACTCTCCCGCTGCGGCAAACGCTTCCATAATAATACCCGGCTTCGCGTTCGAATAAATACGGGAGCTGCCCGTGAGCTGCTCCGGATCGTTGATCGAACTCATATCCAGCGTCGTCCATGGCAGCTTCAGAATCCGCGCCACCGCGTAGGCAATCTGCGACTTACCCGTCCCGGCAGGACCGACAAGCAGCATACCATAGGCCGGAAGCGTGTGGGTGCGGTTGATCTGGATAATCGTCTCGATGATTCTCTGCTTTACCCGCTCCATCCCGTAAAGCTCCTCATCCAAAATCCGCCTGGCCTCCTGCGGGTCAATCGCTTCAAAATAATTGCTCTTCCAGTGGATATTCAGCATAATCGAGAGCGCCCTCTGGGCGTGCCGCCGCTCCTCCGCAGTCACCTCATGAGAACGCGCGACCGCCAGATTCCGCCGCGCCCACAGGCGAATGTTATCCGGCAGCGTCCGTCCCGCGCAATTCAGAAAATCCGTGATGCTCTGCAGGCTGGTCAGCTTCATCTCATCGCCGGTCTCCTCCTGCTCATCCTCCTCCGGCTCCTTTTGCGGCGCATCGCTTGCGAGCAGCCGCTCAATCATAAACTGAAGGAACCCATCCTCCGCGGAAAGCTTCGTCCCGCCGCCGTACGCAATCTCACGAATCCGATAAACCGCGTATCCGTCCTCCCGGTTCGCCCCGGAAAGCCGCACACGGATATGGCTCTCCCCAAGCCAGCGAAGCAGGCTGACAAACCGCGCGTCCAGCTGCAAAATATCCGCAGACTGCGTACCGTCCTCCTCATCAAATTCAAACGCCGTCTTCTGATCGGGTTTCGAAAAAATTCCATTCGAGTGATGCTTCCACGCCCGGCGGCTGTTATCCAGCACCAGAATTGGCCGCTCGGCAGACGGTTCCGCTTCATTTGAGCAAAAAATAGTATAGGTACATTCCGCAGCTTTCTCCTGTTTTGGAGCGCTGTTACTAAAATCAAAAACTGGCATGGTTTCCTCCTCACTTCCCCGGCTGTTCTCTCCTTATTAAAAACTCAACACAGCCAAATCCAACCGGCCTATTTTACCACACTTCTTTACCCGTATGGTAGTACCTTTTGTAAGAATTTCAGAAAAGCTGTTTTTGTATCATAATACCCGCTAATCGTATCCCTCAGGTTCTGATATTTTTCGGTAAAATCTTCTATTGTAAATCAAAAATAAAAGGGGTAGAATATGGCAAAACTTTAACGAAGGAGAAAAATTATGGAGAAATTGAAGGCATTCCTGAAGAGAAAAGACATCGAAATTTCCCTGAAACGCTACGGCATCGACGCACTCGGAGCGATGGCCCAGGGTCTGTTCTGCTCCCTGCTGATCGGCACGATCATCAACACCATCGGGACGCAGTTTCAGATTCCATTCCTGACACAGACCGTCGCTACCGTCAGCGGCGTGGATTACACCGTCGGCTCCCTTGCCACCGCCATGAGCGGTCCGGCGATGGCCGTCGCGATCGGCTACGCGCTGCACTGTCCGCCGCTCGTCCTGTTTTCCCTGATCACCGTCGGCTTCGCAGCAAACGCGCTCGGCGGCGCAGGTGGTCCGCTCGCGGTTCTGTTTATCGCGATTCTCGCCTCCGAGATCGGCAAAGCTGTCTCCAAAGAGACAAAGATCGATATCCTTGTTACCCCGCTTGTCACCATTGGCGTCGGCATCGCACTCTCTGCCTGGTGGGCTCCCGCCCTCGGCTCTGCCGCGATGAAGGTCGGCAACCTGATCATGTGGGCGACCAATCTGCAGCCGTTTTTGATGGGCATCCTGGTATCCGTCGTCGTCGGCATCGCGCTGACCCTGCCGATCTCCTCCGCCGCAATCTGCGCCGCGCTCGGCCTGACCGGTCTGGCTGGAGGCGCAGCTGTCGCAGGCTGCTGCGCGCAGATGATCGGCTTCGCCGTCATTTCCTTCCCGGAGAACCGCTGGGGCGGACTCATCTCACAAGGTGTCGGCACCTCCATGCTGCAGATGGGCAACATTGTCAAAAATCCCCGCATCTGGATTGCCCCGATCCTGACCTCCGCAATCACCGGGCCAATCGCGACCTGTGTCTTCCACATGGAAATGAATGGCACCGCCGTATCCTCCGGCATGGGCACCTGCGGTTTTGTCGGACCGATCGGCATCTATACCGGCTGGTTAAGCGATATCGCCGAAGGGACAAAAGCAGCCGTCACCGCCTCCGACTGGATTGGTCTGGTTCTGATCTGCTTCCTTCTTCCGGCCATCCTTTGCCCGCTGATTCATCTGATAGTCCGGAAACTGGGCTGGGTCAAAGACGGGGATATGAAACTCGACTAACACAGGGAATTCAATTGCCCTTTGTCCAAAATGATAGTATAGACCCGGTGCGGCATCAGCTACAAACCACATTGCCTGGCCGCGCGCGTCATAAAGAACGCCGCATGGAATTTTATCCATGCGGCGTTTATCATCATCTCCATTTCATGCGATTTTCTGCCAGAAATTTCTCATCGTCACAAAAAATCTCACATTTTCTTTGCACAAAAAACAACCTACACCATCTGCCCGCTTCCCCCTGCATTCGATGGCTGATTATCCTCGGAATCCTCAGTCGCCTGCTCCTCACTTTCATCAGATGTCTGACCATCATCTGGCAACTGCCTGTCATCCGGCATCTGGCCATCGTCCGACATCTGGCTATCGTCAAAGTTTTCGTCCGCCTGAGCATCGTCCGGCATCTGGCTATCTTCAAGGCCTCCATCCATTTGACCATCATCTGTGCGATTCCCCATCCGACCGCCGCTCATCCGTCCGCTATAATTTCCAAATCCATACGTTCCGCTGCTCTCCCCTGACCAGGAATAATTCCCAGCCACAGACGTCAGCGTAATCTCTGTCGTATCGCTGTCCACTGTGATCTGATACGTGCCATCTTCTTCCAGATCTGCGGAGCTATATATAATAGAAGAAAATGCTCTTTCGGAGGTATGTTCAAACAGCACATTCCCTTCGGCGTCACAGATTGTGATCACACTTCCTGCGGCATAATTCGAAGAAAGGCTGAGCATAAACGAACACTGCGCAGAACTGCTGCCAAAGTTTTCCGCCATACCGGACGCGCCGATTGCCAGAATCGTTCCGCCGCTGATGGTACAGGTTCCCCCGTTTTCTGAACCATAGTCAATGGAGCCGTTCATACTGTCCGAAGGACCGTCCACGATAATCGTGCCGCCTTCAATCGTCAAATCCGCATTCGAATCCAGGCCATCCCCCTGCGCGTTTACCCAGATTGTCCCACCCGTGATCAGAAGCCACGGTGTTGCCTCGGAAGTATTTTCAGATGCATTTTCCGCATAATCTCCTGAAGCATCTGTGTTCATATCTGTACCCACATCGCTGTTCGAATCCATGCCGTTGCCTGCTCCCATCATGCCCCAGCCCATTCCCCAGCTGTTGCTTCCGCCGTTGGCATTGATTCCGTCATCGGTAGCATTCACCTGAATATCACCGCCCTCAATCAGTATCTGGTTTCCCTCCAGCCCTTCATAGGACTGCGATACCACGATCGTGCCATCCGAAATCGTTAATTCCGTGTCCGCGTGAACTCCATCGTCCCCGGAGGAAACCGTAATACTGCCATCCAGAATGGTGATCGTCCCGTTTGAATGAATCGAGTCATCGTAAGAATCCACCAGAATCATGCCGCCCGCGATCTGCATCTCACTTCCAGCTTTGATTCCTTTCATGCTCTCTGTATCTTCATCCTCCATGTCCCAGCCGCTGAAAAAACTGGCCCAGCCATCTGACATGGACGTCGCGCTTGCCGTGCCTGCCTCCGCACTGCCGCCGCCTGAAGTAATCTGAATCGACCCGCCGGAAATCGTCAGCACCGTTTCCGCCTGAATGCCATCCTCACCACTCTCGATCTGTATCTCTCCATCTTCAATCGTCACAACGCCATAGCCATCGTCCGTATCGTCATCCGATTTAATCCCGTCTCCGCCGGCCGTCACCGTAATTGTTCCGCCCAGAATCGTCACAGAATCTTTTCCCTTAATGCCATTGTTCACAGCATCCACCGTGATCGTCCCACTCTCGATCGTAAGATCATTCGACGTCTGAATGCCATTATTTAAAAAACCCTTCACGGTCAGCGAGCCGCTGCCCCCTATCATCAGATCATCCTTCGCCCAGATCGCACCGCCCTCCGCTGTGTCATCAACTTCACCATCCGCAGCTGAGTTTCCGGTATCCGCTCCGCTCACAATCAGATTATCCGTGCCATCCGCCAGGTAAACAATCGCCCGATCCGCATTTTCCACATAAATCGCCGCATCTGCAGAATTCGTAATCTCCACGTCCGCCAGCATCAGCACGACCGTCTCGTCCCCATCCACATCAACCAGAATCTGTCCTTCTGACAAACTTCCTGTGAACCAATAGGAACCGCCTTCGCTGATCGTAATCACATTTCCGGAAGCCGACGCCCCGTTTCCGGAAACCGTCGAGCCATCATCCGCAAGCGTGATCTGCACTGCATTGTCCTCATCTACATATGTATCAATGGTTTTCTCCGTCGCCGCTGCACGCTCCGCATTCGTATCCGTTTCCTCCGATGCGTTTTCTTCTGCCGTCTCTGACGTATTCTCCTGCGCATTTTCTTCTGCCGTCCCCGACGCATCCTCCTGCGCATTTCCTTCCAAAACATATGTCCCTGCAAAAATCAGCGCCAGGCAGACAATTCCTGCCTTCTTCCCTGCTTCTCTGAGTTTTCGCCAATGCTTCCTGTTCCTCATACCATTCACCTCTTTCATACGCATCCATCTGGCATTTCAGGCAATCTTTTCCTCTGGCGCAATGACCTGTCCCGTGTCTCAGATGCCATTTCCCGCATTTTCCCATTCATCAGAGCATCTCCCGCTCCGAAAAATCTCCAATTACAATATTCAGATTCCCGTTCCGCGTCCGCAGTTCATCAATAAACGCTTTTGGCACCTGTGCATCCGCAAACTGCGCGTGATAAGTCAGCTCGTAAAGCGTCCCCATATTGGTCGTACGAACGCGCTCCAGCCGCACATCCACCTTGTATTTCTGAAAAATGTCGTCAAAAAGCCCCTCGTAATTAAAATTTTCCGGTATCGTGATTTTCAGCTGTTTCTCCGCCCGCGACACCGCACCGAAATCGATCTTTGTCAGCACAAGCGTAAAAACAGCGACCAATACAAAAAACAGCACCGCAACTCCGACATATCCCATGCCCAACGCCAGGCCAAGCGCCATAGTCGTAAAAATAGCGGCAATCTCCCTTCCCGTTCCCGGTGCGCTGCGGAACCGCACCAGGGCAAACGCACCCGCCACCGCAACGCCGGTTCCAATATTGCCATTGACCAGCATGATAATCGTCGCCACCGTCATCGGCAGCAACGCCAGCGTCCGCGCAAAGCTGGCGCTCTCACGGTTCTTATACGAAAACACCAGCGCGGTCAGCACGCCCAGAAGCATAGCAGTTCCCAGGCAGATAAGAAGCGGCTGCAAGGTGATCGGGCTCGTCATAATACTGTTCAGCATAATTTTTTCCTCCTGTAAATACCGCGGGTGCAATATACCGCTGATAGCAAGTTCCATATTTTGAAAAAGAATGCGGATAAATCCGATGCTCGCTCAAAAGCTCCGACAGCCACAGCGGCATCGCATGCGCAATCTTGATCTCCATCACGATTCGCTCATCCGGAAGAATCGGTTCCCCCTCATCCCCGTACATCAGATTCAATCCGCCCGGCCGCCAGCGAATATTCCAGTCAAAGGTCACCCGCAGATCCGCCTCCTGCCTGCCAAGAAAGGCCCTCCGCTCATATCCGATAAACGCTTTCGGCACCGGCCGGTAGCTTTGCAAAAACCACTGAATCTCCCGCTGAATCTGCTCATCATGCGGCAATGACCGCTTTCCATCCAGAAACGCCTGAATCTCATCGGGATGTCCTTCTACTCGGCGCTTATAGACAATCCCGCAGCACTTTTTCTTAATTTCCGCATATATGTAATCGTCGCGTCCCGGCACTCCATAACTGCGCAGCCGGAATTTTTCCTTATATACCGGCGCATCAATCGAAGCACGGATCAGATCATAGGTCGGCGTGTCATAATAAATACTGCAGACCGTATGTATGCCATATATTTCCTCATCCATCCGCGCCTGCAAAATCGGAAGAATTTCTCCATACTGTTCCGGCGTCAGGAGGAACTTTTTTTCATACCGCTGAAAAGAATGCTGTATTTCTGCCATAGATGCCGCTCTCTCCTTTCCGGTGTCCGTTCATTTCCAGTGTAAAATCACTCGCAATATCCGCTGGAATTCACGCTATGCCTATCGCAATTTCCGGAAAGTATAAATGACATATGTAAGAGATTTGTAAAAAATAGGTGAAAAATGTGTGAAATATCAGGAAATCCGCGGGTTTCCACGAGCAGTGTGTAACACCTTGAAACCGCATACCCTTTTTTTACCCTTTTTTGAAATGATACCCATTTTTTGATGTTGATCAGAACGTGGCACGCCGACACACCCCTCCGTTCCGAGCGCCAGGCACCTCTGAAGTTTGTGCACATTGTGTAGGCTGTGCCCACTAGAAGGCTATGTACGATGCACCAGTTGCTCTAGGTACTCTACTTCTAAGGTGCGCAGGATATTAAAGCCCCTTTATCGCAGCTGGCAGCTTTCTACTGGGACTTTTCGGGGCGTTTCATCCAACAAGCAAGCACATTAACAGGGCGTTATGTATTTTCTTAAATTTCTGCACCAGGTTGGTGCAGTTTTGTCATTCCAATGCTCCGTAAACGATATTCCGTACACGGGGATGGATGTATTCTTCCATATTCGGAATCATGTTGTGCATATATACAATCGATACTTTCTCAGCAGGGTCAATTGACACATAAGTGCCTGCCATACCTGTCCAGCCAAATTCGCCTACAGAAGCGTTGTTGCCCCTTGCAGGATCCATGAGCGTTCTGACTCCCAAGCCGTACCCGTATCCATCCAGATAAGGGCCGCTGTGGAAGTCCTTAAGCTGCTGCTCATTCAGGCGGTTCTGCCGCATCAGGTCAATGGTTTTCCGTCCGATTATATGTTCCCCCTTGTATTGGCCGCCGCAGGCCATCATCTGTGAAAACTTCAGATAATCACCAACCGTGGAGAATAATCCTGCGCCGCCTCCTTCGTATACTGCATCCGGTTCGTGCAGGTCGTCCATTGGCCCGTCAATGGAAATCCTATTTCCCGTTTCATCCCTGTGGTATACAGTCACCATTCTTTCTCTAATATTTCCGAAATACCGGTAGCCAGTACTATCCATCTGCAGCGGTTCGAAAATCTCTTTTTTCAGAAATTCGCCAACCGTCATTCCAGACGTCGCCTCGATCAGACCAGCGACAAGTTCATGTCCAAAACCATACAACCATCTCGTACCAGGGTCAAACTGAACCGGTACCTTTGACATTGCACGGATATCATCCCGGAGCGTATATTTCCCCTTCATCGCCTTTAGATCCTCGCGTACCTTAGCTGCCATCCTGTGTGTATAATCTTCCCCACCGTAGCCAATTCCCATTGCCATATTAAAGCAGTCCTGTACCTGGATTGGCCGTTTTACTGGACGGATAATAACAGAGCCATCTTCCTGCGTATCAGCAACCATCGTATCCTTCCATTCCGGAAAGTATTCGCTGATTGGGTCTGTCAGCAGGAACTTTCCTCTTTCGAAAAGCATCATGGCAGCAGTTACGATTATTATTTTCGTCGTGGAAAATTGCCGGTATACAGAATCAGCCGTGACCGGCACCTGGTTATCCATGTCGGCATAGCCGTAATAGTTTTCATACAGAATCTTCCCATCCTGGGCAACCGCGCACCCGCATCCCGCAGGTCCTATAATGAACCCATAAATTCAGACAAAAAAATCGTTGATTCTAAGTTGGATTTCACCTATGATTTTAACCATGAAAGGAGACCAACTTATGGCAAGGAAACAACACACACCGGAGGAGAAAGCCCAACTCGTGCTTGAGGCATTACGGGGAGAACGAACGATAAATGAAATCGCTTCTTCAAACAATATACATCCCAACATGCTCTCTAAGTGGAAACGTGATGCTGAGTCCAACCTGTACACCCTTTTTCAGGACAACGCCGCGAAAGAGCGCCGTGAGAAGAAGGCTCATGAGGAAGAGCTTCAGGAGCTTTACGCACAGATCGGCAAGCTTACCACCCAAAATGAGTGGTTGAAAAA
>Ga0192272_1070_pt1 | contig 14501 bp, 4 predicted proteins | sample Koala_Koa24_E3_FD_131262 | JGI IMG/M metagenome (GOLD analysis project Ga0192272, IMG submission 131262) | Enriched cells from koala feces incubated with labeled cellulose particles, San Francisco Zoo, California, United States - Koala_Koa2-4_E3 ... | reverse complement strand
CAGAAGCTCCAGGCTGCTCTCCCAGGCAAGACCGCACCAGTCCTCCCCGGAAGGATAATTCCGTTCCCCGGTTTCGCTCGTGTCAGTTTCACTTGTATCCATTTCCTGCCAGCCTGTATTTTCCGCTTCTGCCTCGGCCGCAGCCAAATCCTCCGTATCCCAGACAGCTGTATCTGCACCAGCTTCATCGTCCCCAGCATCCGTATCATTTGTTTTCGTGTTTTCTATGTCATCCGTATCTTCGTCCGAATCCACCTCACATATCGTTGCAGAATCGAAGTACAGCGTATATTCAATCTCATGCGGCGTACTCATCGCGGTTGTATCCGCAGTGACCGCCATCTCATAATCAAAGCCATCAACCGGTATCTCAAAAGTGGAATTTCCTTCCGTATTCACCGGCTCATACCGTTCCCCGTCAATCAGCATATAATCATAATAACTACTGCTAAAAACAATGGTGGCAGTTACCTGCCCATCCTCAATCACAATTGTCGCCGGACTCTCGACCGAAGCCCTGCCGGAACCGCCACTCAGAGTAACGTCAACCTGATAGGTACCATCTGCAAGCCCCAGATCGTCTGCGCTTATTTTTGTGTCCGTACTCTCAGCTGCGGATATGGTCAAAAATTTTGCCGGATAAATCCGATATATTGCAAACAGCATTCCGGCTGTTATCAGTAAAGCAGCTAACATTCCTGAAAATAAAGCTTTTCTATTCTTCATAATCATCCTCCGACATCCTGCAATTCCAGCTTCGCAACGGTTACGCCCGTGCACATAAAACAGATTCTGCCCCCGCAGAAGAAAAAGCGAGGGCAGATCACATCAAATGTTTCAGTTACTAGAATTTACTCTACCGCTACCGGGTTGGAGACGCTGACCTTGTGGTCATACCATACGCCCTTTGTCCCGATCAGTGCCACATCGTATTCCTCGTCCAGAGCCGGTACTGGAATATCAAATCCATAGACTTCTTCGGTCGTGCCATCGCTGTAGGTAACGGTATCAATCGTCGGCTCAAGCAGAACCGCGCCTTCTGTCTCAGCATCCGCAGCCAGCCCGTAATAGAGGTTCACAATGCTCTGAGATACCAGAGATACATGGACAGTCATCTCACCATTCTCGACGGTCAGGGTCGCCTTGCCGTCCAGAGCCTCATTTACGTGAAACATACTGCTGTCGGTGTCAAAATCCACCGTGTATACGCCATCTGCCAGAGCAGCCGTCTCGGTCGCATCCTCTGCCTCATCCGTATCTGCACTGCCATCAAGTCCCAGGGATTCAATCGCCGCTGCGGTGTGCGCTACATAAAGCTCCTGAACCGCTTCGATTCTTCCCATGCCCTCGATCTGCGTATCAACACTCTCAAAATAACCAGACGCATTGAACATGCTCAGCCAGGAATCCTCATCCTCACCAGCCATATCATTGTTTGCGTGGTCGCCTGCCACTACCATCAGCGGACGCAGGATAACCTTTGTGTAGCCAGCCGCGTAAACAGACTCAATGACTGCCTCGCATGCGGTCTCCTCCGGCTCGCCCTCTACCGTGCCGATAAATACGTTTTCATAGCCAAGCTCTTCCATCTGAGTCTGCATCTGGCTGTAGGAAACCTTTGCGGTATGAGAAGTGCCATGTCCCATCAGCACGATCGCGGTGCCATCCTCTGCCGCCGCCTCCAGACTGTCATAATCAGAACTCTCTACTGCTGCCGCTACCACAGCCTCAGCTACAGCTGCCTTATCCTCATTGATGACCGTCGCGTCGTCGCCAACCTCGCCAAGCAGCGGTTCTGCGACTGTCACAGACTCAAACTGGTCTGCGTACTCCTCAACCGCCTCAACGAGTTCATCATACTCTGCACCGTGCATCAGATGGGTCGGCTGAATCACCAGATTCTTCACGCCGTTCGCAACCGCGCGCTCCAGCGCCTGCTCTACATTATCAATCGCCTCGCCGTCGCGGGACTGCACATGGTTAATAATGATCTGTGCGGTAAATGCTCTTCTTACCGACCAGTCCGGATATGCCTCAGCGATCGCGTCCTCAATCGCCTTGATATCCTCTACACGGCTGTCGTTAAAGGATGTACCAAAGCTTACGACCAGAATCTCATTCTCGCCGATATCATCCTGATTCCGCGCGTCATCCAGAGAAGCGTCGCCGGTATCTCTGCCAAAATAATCCGGATCCGCATTCTCGCCCTCGACCAGCTCCTTCTGCTCGTCGGTCAGCGCATCCCAGGCTGCCTTTGCTGCCTCACACTGCGCATCTGTGTCATCCGTTCTCGTCTGCACATAGATCGCGTCGATCAGCGCCGCTACCTCATCCGCTGCCGCCTGATCTTCGTCCGAAGCTGCCGCTTCCGTTGTCTCCTCCGCAAAAACGTTCGCCGACCCCATCGAAAATACGGTCGTCATCGCAAGCGCAACTGCAAGAGCCTTCAGTGTTTTTCTTTTCATCTTGAATCCCTCCTGTAATATGTCATAAGGGGGACCAACTTGCCGGTAGATCCCTTATGACGCAGGCCGCGCCATTGCCGAAGGCAATTTAGCATGGTGCGGCTCTCCCGGATAATAGGTACAGAGTTTCTCTCAGCTAAACGCGCAAGAAAAAACCCTCTTACACAGGGTAAAAGGGTGAACGAAACGGGAGTATACTTCCTGGTCGGCCTTCTTTCAAAAGGTCAATTCCAAAAGCAACTCCTCTCCATCCGCGAACCAATTCCCCGTGGTCCGGAACACAGTCTGATCCTCGCAAAGTCCCTTCGAACTCTTCCGGATAAATCCATGTTCCATGGCATGCAGCAGGCAGGTCTCCTGGCTCATCGGTCATCGCATCAGCCGCCTTCCCAGTTTCCCAGTGGCATATCGGCCGCACTCCCGAAATACAGTGACGGGATCGTACAGGATTCTCACCTGTTTCCCTCTTAGCCGGATTATGATCCATCTAAACGGATCAATCGCTTTTTATCAGCTATTGAAGCCAGCAAATCATAATCCGGAACCAGCTGCATTATAAAGTTATAAAAGTCTCTCGAAGCAAAAATCCCTCACAGCTGCACGAGATCTCCGCTTCGTTTTCCTAGTGTACTACAACGATTGTTGTTTTTCAAGCAATTTTTCTGCCAGGCCACAGTCTCACTGTCCCCTTCTTCCATTCTCTATCTCGTGAAGTTTGCGGCGAAGAATCTCCATCTCATTCTCTAAAGCCGCATTCCTATCTTCAAGAACCGCGTTCTTATCCGCAAGGGCTGCATTCTCACCTGCTAGTGTCGCATTCTTTTCCGAAAGGACTGCTTTCTCATCTGCTAGCATCGCATTCTCTGCCTCTAGTTTCGCTCCCGGAAGCAATGGTTTCATCTCCTTGTCGCCCCCTTTCCTCTGATACTGCAGCACAATCTGCTGGTATAGCTTGTTCAGAAGCTCCAGTAACTGATTGTAATCATCCAGAGTGATATTTCCAACCTCCAGATTTGCTTTTATGCTTCCCAGTATATCAGAGTCGATAAACTTTTTCAATTTATTTTATGAGTTTTATCACATGCTCCAGAAGGATAAAAAAGAAGCTAGTCAAACAGAGCCAGAAGTGTCAGCGTCAATACTCCCGGCTCTGTTCTCTATTTGTTTTATATTTTTAAATCCAATACCTGATACGTCAATGCGTTTCGGATATCTTTTTGTTTATCCATACAACTGCCCATTCACTACCGTAAACGTAGCCCCATCGTACTCGATCGTTCCATTATAATCGGAATCGAGGATTCCGTCTTTTACAACGAACCATTCACCATCGTACATAGTAACCTGTGATACGTTGCAGACCATTCCGGCTGCCAGGAAGTACCACTTATTGTCCCCGCCGATGGACGCCGCGTTCAGCCATAAGCCGTTGTACTCATATACCAGCCGTCCGGCCGCGAACAGGAATCGCTCGCCGTCGTATGGGATCAGGCCGTTTACCGTGGTATCCAGGATGCCTTCCGTGATGTAGAACCACGCGCCATCGTGCATCGCCAGGCCGGTGTACTGCAGCTGTACCTGCCCCAGGGATACGTAATACCACACGTCCTCGTACAGGCATAGTTCGTTTGCCTCAAAATCAATCAGGCCATACTTGATGAAGAACAGACCGCCGTCATAGGGTACGACTCCAATGTAGTCTTTCGCAAACACGTTATTGATATAGTAGCGGAAGACGCCGTCCGGATCCAGGATCAGACCGTGTTTCCAAATGCCAGAAGGACTCGGCTTCGGTTTCTGCCCGGACTCGGTTTCTGACTCGGTCTCCGTTTCTGTCTCGGTCTCCATTTCCGTCTCGGTCTCCGTTTCCGTCTCGGTCTCCGTTTCCGTCTCGGTCTCCGTTTCTATCTCGGTCTGCGGTTCTGTCTCAATCAGCTTCCATCCGATGATGATCGGTGAAAGGCCGGTCAAAGTAACCTGGAGGCCGTCATCGGTCTTTACAGGATCCAGTGTTTCCGTATCTCCTGGCGTCTTACCAAAGGCAGTTGTCGTAAACATGTGAATCACAGTAAAGTCATACTCGTCCTTATTCGTGCCTTCCGGATAAGGAAGGATCACGGTAAGGCCGTCCTCCGGGAAGTTCTCTTCTGTCGCTTTTTCCCAGGTAATGCCGCCGTCAAAGCTGATCATCAGGATTACATCATAGATGACTGTATATTCGTCTGTATACCCATCCACCTCAACGACAAGGGATACCAGCGCTGTCTCAATCTCTTCCACGGTATCCAGATCCGAGATTTCCTGCAAAGCTTCCGGTACTTCCGTAAGTCCTTCTACCAGTTCAATCTTGTGCTCCGCGCTGTCATCCGGGAAGGTCTGCTCCGGCAGTTCTATCAGAACGGAAACCGTCAGCGTCGCCGTCAACGAGTCGATTGCTTCATAATTATCCGTGTCGCCGGTGAAAGTCGCGGTTGCGGTGATGCTTCCCGCTTCCGTCAGGGTATTGTTGGAGTACGTCACCGTCACGCCGTCAGGGAGGGAACCGCTGATTTCCAGCGTTTTCTCTTCCCCATCATATTCGAACGTTGTATCTACGTAGCTTACGCCGCTCATGTCATAGATCGCTTTTTCAATGGTTACGGTAAAGGTGCCTTCCACCGTTTCATAATTTTCCGCCTCAGCACGGTAATACACCGTATATGTCCCAGCGTCTGTAAATGCAGGAACCGATGCGGTATACGTCCCATTTTCGGAATCGCTGTAGGTAAAGGTAATCGAATCGTCCGACCCGTCGACCGTTTCGGCGCTGGCTGTGACTTCTGCGGTCTGCGCTGTCCCATCATAAGTCAATGTGCCATCCTGTTCTACCGAAACATCCGTCAGCGCCGCCTCGTTCACCTTTATAGTAACCGTTTTACTTATGCCATTATAATTATCGCTGTCCACGATGCTCAATGTAATCGTAGCTTCGCCTGCGCCTGTGATTGTCACGTTACCGTCCGAGTCCACCGTGGCCACGTCCTCGTCACTGCTCGTGTAAGTTACCGTACCGCCCTCACTGATCACTTCCAGTGTAAAGGAATCGTCCCCATAGGTCACTTCATACGCGACTTCTGTTACAGTCAGGGTGCTGTCTTTCTTTTCCACCGTCAACGTAATCTCCACGCTGCCGCTAGTATAATTGTCAGTCTCAGGTACACTGACCGTGATGGTGGCCGTGCCTGCACCTACGATTGTTACCGTGCCGTCCTCACTTACAGTCGCGACATCCGTGTCACTGCTTACGTAAGTGGCTGCGGCATTTTCCATATCCGTCCATTCCGCACTCAGAGCGAATGCTTCATCTCCGTAGGTTTTGTCGAGTTCCAGATCTACACCCCCCGACCGACCAGCCGCCGCCTTCTCGACTGTAAACTCCGCCGTCGTCGTTCCGTCCAGGCTGTAGTTTGTATTGCTAATCGTAGCGGTCACGGTGTAGGTACCCGCCAGGGTCGGCGCGGTTGTACTTTCATACTCTGTGCCGTTATTCGCCGTGCCAGTATAGGTCAGGGTAACATCTACACTGCCTGTATCTGCGTCTATTACGCCATCCAGCGTCGCCGTCGCAGCCGTAATCGTACCGTCATAGGTTCCACTGTTCGCAGTAATAGTTACAGTGATCTCCTTCGCGGTAATTGTACCGTCTGTCGACACCGTTGTGGCTGTGATTTCATAATTGCCTGCATCATCACCGCTCAATGTTATGCCGGTCGCAGTGATCGTATCTGCTGATTCAACCTCCGCTGAATTATAAGTATAGCTTTCCGCCGTGGCGGTAACCGTATCGCCGTCCACCACGCCATCTAACGCAATCGAAAGCCCCTGATCCGCCGTTGTATCTGCTGTGCCGTCGTAGGTCTTCTCCGTCGTGCCGCTGATGGACGCTGTCACGCTCTTCGTATCAATCGTCACGGTAAAGCTATCGCTTACCGTCTCATGGTTGGCCGCTTCGGCGCGGTAGTAAACGGTGTATTCACCAGCATTTGTAAATGCGGGAACTGCAGAAGTATACGTCCCATCTTCGGAATCGCTGTAAGTAAAGGTAATCGAATCGTCCGACCCATTGACAGTTTCAGCGCTGGCTGTGACTTCAGCGGTCTGCGCTGTCCCATCATAAGTCAATGTGCCATCCTGTTCTACCGAGACATCCGTCAGCGCTGCCTCGTTCACCTTTATAGTAACCGTTTTACTTGTGCCGTTATAATTATCGCTGTCCGCAATGCTTAAGGTAATCGTAGCTTCACCCGCGCCTGTGATTGTCACGTTACCATCTGCGTCTACTGCAGCAACGTCCTCATCACTACTCGTGTAAGTTACCGTACCGCCCTCGCTGGTCACTTCCAGATTAAAGGAAGCATCCCCATAGGTCACTTCATACGCGACTTCCGTCACGGTCAGGGTGCTGTCTTTCTTTTCCACTGTCAGGCTGATTGTCACACTGCCACTGTTATAATTAGCGGTCTCAGATACATTCACCGTGATAGTGGCTGTACCCGCACCCACAATGGTTACCGTGCCGTCATTATCCACTGTCGCGACACTCGTGTCACTGCTTACGTAAGTGGTTGCGGCATTTTCCATATCTGTCCATTCCGCACTCAGAGCGAATGCTTCATCTCCGTAGGTTTTGTCGAGTTCCAGATCTACACTCACCGACAGACCGGACGCCGCCTTCTCGACTGTAAACTCCGCCGTCGTCGTTCCGTTCAGGCTGTAGTTTGTATTGCTAATCGTAGCGGTCACGGTGTAGGTACCCGCCAGGGTCGGCGCGGTTGTGCTTTCATACTCTGTGCCGTCATTCGCCGTGCCCATGTAAGTCAAGGTAACATCTACGCTATCCTCATCCGCGTCTATTACGCCGTCCAGCGTCGCTGTCGCAGCTGTGATCGTATCGCCATAGGTTCCGCCGTTCGCAGTAATAGTTACAGTGATCTCCTTCGCGGTAATTGTACCGTCTGTCGACACCGTTGTGGCTGTGAGTTCATAATTTCCTGCATCATCACCGCTCAATGTTATGCCAGTCGCAGTGATCGTATCCGCTGATTCAACCTCCGCTGAATTATAGGTATAGCATTCCGCACTGGCATCCACATCATCGCCGTCCACCAGGCCGTCTAACGTAATCGAAAGCCCCTGGTTCGGCGTTGTGTCTTCTGTGCCGTCGTAGGTCTTCTCCGTAGTTCCGCTGATGGACGCAGTAACCTCTTTCTTGTTGATGGTAAAGGTATAGGTCAACGTCCCGGTGTAGTTCCCATTTCCAGTAATCGTAATGGTAGCTGTCCCGGCGTTCGTGTTATCCTCGTAGGAAACAGTATAATCCGTAGTTTCCGTCAGATCGCTCTCAATTGTCTTGGTAATCGCGGAGCCAGTATAGGTTTCACCCTCCGTGTCTACGTCAAAATCTTCCGCACTCAATTCCGCCGCGGTTATGCTTCCAGTAATGGTTGCTGTAGTATTATCAAGTGCATAACATTCATCCCAGGGTGACTCTAAGGTAATGCCACTTGCCGTGATTGTTCTATCCCCAACGCTTGCGGAATCATAAGCAAAACCTGCTGTAACAGTCGGTTCATCCCCATCTACCGCTCCACTTAAACTGATGGAAACATCATCGGAGACCGCTGTCGTGCCGTCATAGGTTTTCGTAGTTGTCCCGGTGATAGATGCAGTTAAAGTTGCCTTCGCTACTTCCTCTGTGGTGGCCGTTAGGGTGGTGGTGCAGCTCGGGTGAGAGACCACAACTGTGATCACACATCCCACATCATCCGCTGTTAAGGTATAAGTGCTGTCGGTTGCGCCACTGATATCAGCGCCATCCCGCTGCCACTGGTACTCCAGCGAATCCGCTGTCCCGTCAGGGGTATCAGAAGCCTTTGCTTCAAGTGTCTTCCCATATACAGCATCCCCATCGATTTCGACAGAACCGATGATTGGTGTTTTCTCTACAACCTTGTACGGATAGGTCGCTTTCGTGGACGTTTCGGTATTGCTCCTTACGCCATAGGCATCCGCAACCGTCACTTCGTATACGGTTCTTTCAGCGATCACGCCTTCGCCAAAACATCCGCCGGTGATGGTGATCGAGCCGTCAGTGCCTTTGTAGCCATTGCCATCGCCGATGCTGCTTGTAACGATATACCCGCCACTAATGGAAATAGTGCCTGACGCACTCAGATTTCCACCACCGATGCCTGCACCACTGGTATTGCCGCTTCTTGCTTCTATAAAACCGCCGGTAATGGTAATAGTTCCTCCACTGCCTCTGTCGCTGCTGCCGCCGCTGCCGCCGCCAATCCCTGCGCCATAATTGCCGCCTGTAGCCGTGACCGTGCCGCCATTGATCTTTATCGTACCACCATTACCGCCGCTGCCACCGCCAATGCCAGCAGCAGCTGTCCCTCCGGTAGCTTGTATGGTCCCGCCATTAATTGTAATGGCACCAATACCAGTAGAGTCATTTAACTCTCCGCCAATCCCTGCACTATAAGTACTGCCCGTTGCTTTTACAGTGCCAGTGCCGTTTATCTGACCATAAATGACAAGCGCATTATCTTTGCGCACAGAGATTCCGTTGTCTGCGTCCAGCGTATAGCCATCCACCAGAATCAAATGCACTTCACCGGAAACGGTAATCCGGTCAGAAATCTCTACATCACTGCCCACAACATACCAACCGTCAGACAGTGTCGTCATATCAGAAGTAAGCAGGGTATACTCTGTGCAGGTCTGCTCACCCCCGTTTTCGTCGATATAATCGACAGCCACCTGTGTATAATTTGCATACAGAGTATGGTTTTCGCCAATGGAAACGATGCTGTCAGCTGTGATCTGATCGCCTTCTCCATCCTCTTCTGTGTACCAATTTTCAAAAATGCACCAGTCCTTCTCAGGCTCAGGCAGTTCTCCATATTCATCGTCGAAAGTTACACTTTTCGTCTCAGGATCTACTGTGCCGCCTGCCGCATCAAAAGTCACGGTAAATGTAGCAGCTTCAAAGTAAGCATACAGAGTATGGGCACTCTCAGTAGAGACTGTAGTATCACTCTCTACCAGTTCACCTTCGCCGTCTTCCTCCGTATACCAGCCCTTAAATGTGTAGCCATACAGGGCAGCTTCCGGCAGCTTACCATATGTACTTCCATAGGTTACAGTGACACTTTCAGATGCACATTCGCCGTCGCCGCAGTCCAGAGTAACTATGACGGGATCTACCATTCTTGCATAAAATGTCTTATCTCCGCTTGTGGTAGAACTGATTGTGGTATAGGGACCATCCGTACAATCTTCATCTGCGTACCATCCCGTAAACGCGTAGTTGGTGTTACAGGTAATATCGTCCGCCGCAGGAAGTGTTGCCCCGGTGCCTACCGCATAAGTTGCCACGTTATTGCTGGTTACTTCTGCATTCTCAATCACCAGTGTTACTGTGTATTCCGTGCCCTCTTTAAGGACAATGTATGGATAAGTCTCTTTTGTATCTTCGGTGTTGTCGTATACGCCATAATTGTCTGCGACAGCAGTACTGTAAACAGTATTTGCAGAAGTATCTCCTGTGCCAAAGTATCCACCGATGATGGAAATGGTATCGGCTTTCAAAACATTTGAGCTTCCACCGGTTACCAGAATATATCCGCCGCTGATGGCAATCTCACCGCCGCTGCTGAGATCAGACCCTCTTCCGATGCTGCCGGTCGTAATCGTTCCACCCGTGATCGTGATGGTGCCGCCGGTGCCGACGCTTCCGCCGCCGATCCCGCAGGCCTTAGTGCCGCCTGTGGCCGTAATTGTGCCTCCACTGATATTTATAACACCATCAGAAGAAGTGCCTCCGCCGCTGCCAATTCCGGCACCACTGTGACCTCCTGATGCCGTAATTGTGCCGCCATTGATAGTGATGGTGCCGCCAGAACCATTCCCCCCAGTGCCAATTCCAGCACCATTTTTACCGCTTGACGCTATAACTGTGCCGCCATTGATCGTGATGGTTCCGCCGGAAGCGTTGTTTCCACTTCCTATCCCTGCGCCAGCGGCCTTGCCAACAGCAGTAATCACACCTCCGTTAATGATGATAGTGCCACAAGCTTGCTTATTAGTACCGCCAATTCCCGCATAATAATCTGTTGTTGCGGTTGCATCCAGTGCTCCTGTACCGCCTGACTGCCCATAAATAACTAACGTATTCCCGCTGTTCACGGTGATGCCGCTGTCTGCCGTCAGCGTACATCCATCCACCAGGATCAAATACACTTCACCGGAAACGGTAATCCGGTCAGAAATTTCCACATCACTGCCTACAACATACCAACCGTCTGACAGTGTCGTCATGTCAGAAGTGAGCAGGGTATACTCTGTGCAGGTCTGCTCAGCCCCGTTTTCGTCGATATAATCGACAGCCACCTGTGTATAATTTGCATACAGGGTGTGGTCTTTCCCAATAGAAACGATGCTCTCAGCTGTGATCTGATCGCCTTCTCCATTTTCTTCTGTGTACCAATTCTCAAAAATGCACCAGTCTTTCTCCGGCTCAGGCAGTTCTCCGTATGCTTCGCTGAAAGTTACACTTTTCGTCCCGGTCTCTACCGTACCGCCTGCCGCATCAAAAGTCACAGTAAATGTAGCAACTTCATAGTAAGCATACAGAGTGTGGGCACGCTCAGTGGTAACCGTAGTAGTACTCTCTACCAGTTCACCTTCGCCGTCTTCCTCCGTATACCAGCCCTTAAATGTGTAGCCATACAGGTTAGCTTCCGGCAACTCACCATATGTACCTCCATAGGTTACAGCGACACTTTCAGACGTACATTCGCCATCTTCGCCGCAGTCCAGAGTAACTACGACGGGGTCTACCATTCTTGCATAAAATGTCTTATCTCCGCTTGTGGTAGAACTGATTGTGGTATAGGGATCATCTGTATAATCTTCATCTGCGTACCATCCCGTAAACGCGTAGTTGGTGTCACAGGTAATATCGCCCGCCGTAGGAAGCGTAGCCCCAGTACCAGCAACGTAGCTTTCCACATTATTGCTGGTCACTTTTGCATTTTCAATTACCAGTGTTACTGTGTATTCCCTGTCTTTTTCAAGGACAACGTATGGATAATTCCCTTTTGTATCTTCGGTGTTGTCGTATACGCCATAGCCGCTTGCAACGCTTACACTGTAAACCGTATCCGTGTCCGTATCTCCGGTGCCAAAATAACCGCCGGTGATCGTAATCGTGTTCGTGCTGCCGCCGTTGCCTGCACCAATGGCACTACCGCTGCCTCCGGCTGTTGCAGTGATATACCCGCCGGTGATCGTAATCGTACCGCTGGCTCCGCTGCTGCCGCCGCCGATGCCTGCTCCGCCGGAAGAGCCGCCTGTGGCCGTTACCGTACCGCCGTTGATCGTAATGGTGCCGCCGGAAGCATTTGTACCGCCTCCAATGCCCGCACCGCCGCCGTAACCGGTAGCCTCGATAATACCGCCGTTAATAGTAATCGTACCACCTGCCTCATTCTGATTGCTGCCGATTGCGGTGGATTTGTCATCATTCACACCCGTCGCAACCAGCTTGCCTGTACCTGCACTCTGTCCGTATATAGTCAGGTAACATCCATCATAATTGACTCTCACGCCCCTGTTTGCTGTGAGCGTATAGCCGTCGACCAGTATCAGATATACAGTTCCCCTGAACGAAATTCTGTAGGTGCTGGAAATCGTAACATCGCTGTCCACCACATACCAGTTTGTTTCGCCCTTTTCTCCCAGATTCAGCTGGTCTGATGTATATTTCGATGAATCGGCCGCAGCGTCAGAAAAGAGAGTATATTCATCGCAGGTCTGTGTGTCCCCGTTTTCATCGATATATTCAACAGCCACCTGTGTATAATTTGCGTACAGCGTATGGTTTTCCCCAACGGAAACAATGCTTTCAGCGGTGATCAGAGTGCCTTCTCCATCTTCCTCTGTATACCAGCCATCAAAAGTATACCAGTCCCTTTCTTCGACTGCTGGCAATTCACCATATGCGTCATCGAATGTGACCTCCCTGGTCGCATCATCCGCAGATGATAATGTGCCGTCGCCAGCATCAAAAGTGACTGTAACCGTGACAGCTTTCCATTTTGCATAATAGGTCTTATTACCATAATCTGTCGAACTGATTTCGGTAACGGGATCACCGGAAAATTCGCTGTCCTCATACCAGCCATCAAAGGTATATCCTGCCCTTGTCACAGCCTCAGAAACAGGAAGCGTCGCACCTTCTCCATATGTATAGGAAGTCAAATCGTATCCATCGGTGATCGTTCCACCATTTGTTTCCAGTGTCACGCTATAAATGCCGCTCGCGTTGGTGACGAAGTACGGCCAGGTGTCCTTTGTGCTTTGCGTATTATCAATTACATCACAGCCTGAGGCAACACTTACACCATAAACCGTTTCCGCACTCGTATCTCCTGTACCGAAATAGCCGCCGGAGATGGTGATACTGAGACCTGTTTGAGGTGAATTACTATTAACGGCACCGTTGCCAATGGCACTTGCGCCGGATCCGGCTGTGGCTGTGATATACCCGCCGGTAATCTGGATGGTCCCGCCATAATACCAGTTGCTTCCACCGATACCGGCAGCACTCGATCCGCCGGCTGCCGTTATAAATCCGCTTTCGATCAGAATATTTCCATAGCCCCCGGATCTGCCAATTCCCGGCCAGTACTGTCCACCCAGGGCAGTTAATGAGCCGGTACCAGTAATTGTCACCAGATTATTTGCCGGAACATAAATGCCAGGCCCCTGATCCGTCGATTCGCTGCCATCCAGGATATTGGTTGTGCCCGCCTGCAGCGTAATCGTGCTCGCTCCTGCAACGCCCAGATAAAGCGGACACGAAGTCCAGTTTGTGCTATCGTTCCCACTTGTTACAATATTTACTCCAGCCAGGATAATATTTGCCGACACACCGGAATCCACAACAATATGATCAGAGGTAGTACTCACACCGTCACTGTTAGCGATCGTCAGCTGTGTACTGGATAAGATTGTCAGTGTCCCATCCTCATAGGAGTAATCGGTTCCATATGTACCGCCAGTTACAACGAAATCTCCGGTATCTTCCTCATCATCCGCCTCAGAGACCGCGCCGCTGAAATAATCCAGCACATCCCACAGCGTATCAATATTGGAAACCAGCTCCTGGTCTTCCTCGGACAATGCGTAATAAGTATCGCAGATCTCCGATGCCTGTATATAAATTTCATTCTGTCCGTCCGTGTCCATCGCAGCGATTTCATCCACGGTCGGCAGCGCGGAAATCAATGCCTCCAACTCACAGATCGCGCAGGTCTCCGCGTCATTCCCGTGATCGCAAAGCGTGGATGCGCTGCTTCCGAGAAGAGCGGCAGCTGTTGCGGTTTCTGTTTCCGTCTCCGTTTCAGCTTCCGTCCCGGTTTCTGTTTCCGCCTCAGTCCCGGTCTCTGTCTGCGTCTCTGTTTCAGTCTCTGTTGCTTCTTCCGTCACCGCTTCCGTTACAATTTCCGTCGTTTCGGTTGTTGCTTCTGTCTCCGTTTGAGCGGAATCGGTTGAAGCTTCTGTTGAGACTTCTGTCATGGTTTCCTCTTCGCTGGATATCACAAAGCTTCCATCCTGCGCAAAGGCTGCATCAGGAATCATCCCGGCGACCAGGCAAAATGCCAGGACTATACTTAACAGCTTTCTTAACCCTTTTCTTCTTTCCATAATCATTTCCTTTCTGCCTCAATGGCGGTTGCTGCCATACCTGTCCGGTATGTTTTTATATAGAAAAAGGCGCGTTACACCTACCATATTCATGTAGGCGAAACGCACCCTGTAAAATAATAAAAGCATCGAAAATAGACAGGATTATCCTGTCTGTCTGTCTGTCTGTCTGTCTGTCTGTCTGTCTGTCTGTCTGTCGAAAGTCTATCCCGGTTCAGCATACCCGTCAAGTCCTTTCCTGCATATTTTGTAACAGTTCAGAACCGAAGCACCTGCGGC
>Ga0192272_1067_pt1 | contig 15192 bp, 20 predicted proteins | sample Koala_Koa24_E3_FD_131262 | JGI IMG/M metagenome (GOLD analysis project Ga0192272, IMG submission 131262) | Enriched cells from koala feces incubated with labeled cellulose particles, San Francisco Zoo, California, United States - Koala_Koa2-4_E3 ... | reverse complement strand
GAGGTGCTTCATTACTCTAAGGTACACATCGCACCAGAGCCTATGAAAATAAGATTGCCATTGCCACATGTAATTATCCCAGCGGCCAGCCGGTGAAAAGGCAGCTGATATATGGGGAGTATTTTTATGTTTGAGACACAAGATCTTTTACTGGATAAAGCAAAATTCCCAGACTGGGAACCGATGTATCGAAATGTCTGGTCTTATCCGGAGAGTGCCAGGTATATGATGTGGAGCGTTACGACCAGTGAGGAGGACGCCAAAGTCCGGATACAGAAGACGATAGAGTTTCAGAAAGCTCATGACACCTATCTGGTTTACGAGCGAAAAACAGGGGAGGCCATAGGCTTTGCCGGTGTAGAAAAGGCGGAGCCGGGTGTATGGGAAGAGGCGGGAATCTGCCTTGGACCGCGTTATGTCGGAAAGGGATACGGAAAGCAGATTCTGCAATGCCTGATTCGTTATTGCAAGGAAGAATTGGGTGCAACAGAGTTTCGTTATAGCAGTTGGGAAGCCAATGAGGCATCGAAAGGGCTAGCGAAATCTCTCGGATTTCAGTTGATTGGCAGTGAGGAAAAGACAGACGGGCGCAATGGCCAGTATTATGTTCTTCAAAAATACTTTCTAAAACTGTAATTTTCAGCTTATCGAGGTGACACTGTGACAGAACGAAAAGAGGGCGAAAAATGAGAATGTGCCTGCTATTTACATTTCAACGAATCATACCGGGCTGTATGAAAAATATGGATACAGTTTTTATCAGATGATGCAAGACATGGAAGGCGAGTTATCCAGGGTTTACAGGAAAGAACTTGTGTGAAGCCATGCTGTAATTCAATCAGCTTCGCAGGAAGGGAGTGAGAAACATATGACAAGAATATATTTCGTGCGTCATGCACAGCCATTACATTCATGGAAGGATGATAGAACAAGACCATTGGCAGAGGAAGGATATAGGGATACTTCGTCGGTTCTTGCTTATTTGAAGGATAAGGAGATTGATGATTTCTATTGCAGCCCATATAGGCGAAGCCTGGATACAATAGCCAGTACGGCGGACTATTATCGTAAAAATATTATGGTAGATGAACGGCTAAGGGAAAGAGAAGCAGGCGATGGCAGTAATTACGAGGGAATGTTTCGGAAACGCTGGTAAAAACCTTGACTATTACGAAGAGGGTGGAGAATCCATCCTCATGGTCCAGAAACGAAATATTGAGGCTCTGAATGAAATTCTGGAGAAAAGTGCTGGAAAAATTATCGTTATTGGCACACATGGGACAGCACTCAGTTCGATTTTAAATTACTATGATAATGGTTTTGGCTGCGATGATTTCCTGCGTATCATTGACTGGATGCCGTATATTATCCGACTTGACTATGATGGGAGGCAGCTTCTTCAGATGGAAGAATGTTTTCATATCGAAAAAGAATATAAGGGGTGATAAGAATAAATTTTTATGGCAGATAAAGTTTTTTGCAAACAGAGGTGCAGGATAAGATTTAATTACTCGAATAAGCGGAAATGGAAGGTGATATGAATGAGTAAAAATTTGACAACGTCAAAATTAGATAGACAAAATATTCTTAACAATGAGTTTGCCTTGTCTGAGATTCAAAATCAAACTGGCATTCAAGGAATTTTGTTTGAGAATAAAATTTATTTTACCAAAACAATGGTGGCAACCTTTTTCGAGGTAGATATAAGAACTGTCGAGAGATATGTTAGCGATAATATAGATGAGCTTTCATATAACGGATATGAAATTATTAAGGGAAAACGTCTAAAGGAATTTCTCGATAAAATTGAAAAGTTGGATGTTCCCGACATTAATGTCGGGAACATCAGTAATCGTACACCTCAACTTGCCATCTTTGATTTTCGAGCATTTTTAAACTTGGCTATGTTGCTTGTTGAGAGTCAGCCAGCAAAGAGTTTGCGCCAAATTATATTGGACATAGTGATAGATTTTATAAATCAGAAAGCTGGTGGTGGAACAAAATATATTAATCAACGAGATAGTGAATTTTTGGGAGCATTTTTGCAGGAAGAAAATTATAGAAGAGAATTCACTGATGCTTTGAGGGATTATGTTGATATGGGTAATGCCAAGTATGGAATTTATACGGATAAAATATATCAAAGTATATTTCGAGAAAAGGCAAAAGAGTACCGTCAAATTTTAAAGCTGTCTGATAAAGATAAAGTGCGAGATACTTTCTACTCGGAAATACTGACGCTGATTGCATCATACGAATGTGGACTAGCAGATATGATAAAACAACAGTCCGAAGCCCTGGGACATAAATTAAATAACTGGGAAATGACGGATCTATTTAATGCGTTTGAGACATTACCGTTATGGAAACCATTGATTGTACAGGCGAGAACTAAGATGGCAAGTAGAGATATGGCGTTAAGGGATGCATTTCATTTTCAATTAGAGGAATATATAAAACCGTTATCGGGAGATGAATACGAGAAATTTTTAGGAACAGCAGGCGATGAACTTGAAAAATTAATGGCAGAGAATCAAGATGTGCTGAAGAGACTGAAGGAGAGTGAATAATGGGAAGCTATGTATATATCACTCCTGAACAAGCCAAAATAACGCACGCAAAAACAATTGAATATAGTGGTGGAGGGACACTTGACGAACTTGATTTCGGAAAGTTGGAAAGCGTTTTATACAATATACAGAATGATGACTGGTATCCAACATTTGTAGATAAATTAACGCATTTGTTTTTCTGTACATGTCAATTTCATTGCTTTGCTGATGGAAATAAAAGATTGGCAATCACATTGTCAACGCTGTTTTTACTTTTGAATGGATATATGTCCATAGCGGCTACATTTTTACAAAAGACAGAGAATATCAGTTTAAATGTGGCAGCTAGTAAAATAGATAAAGCTCTGTTGCATAAAATTATGGAAGCAATAATGAACGAGACAATTGATTCTGATGAGGAGCTGAAATTGGAAATTTATAATGCCATAAATACTGAATTATAGGTGATAAGATGACGCTGACCTGTATAGAAAATGTGGAGATATAGTTTGAACATAATATGAGGGAGAAAGATTGTATGAACCTGAAAGTTGCATTGCTTCAGCTCCTTCCTGGGAAGGGCCTTACAGAACAGACTATGATTGGAAAGAAAGCCTGTGAGCAGGCTAAGGCTATGGGTGCACATATTGCGTTATTCCCAGAGATGTGGAGCAGTGGATATTACATCCCACAGGATGAGAAAGCTGTAAACGAGCTGTCTGTTTCGGTCAAAGACGATTTTGTGCATGGTTTTCGCGCTCTGGCGGCTGACCTTGAGATGGCTATTGGAATCACTTTCCTTGAAAGGCATGAGCCCAGGCCATTAAATTCATCCTTCTTTTTGACAGAAAAGGGAAGGAAGTGCTTCATTATTCTAAGGTACACACCTGTGCATTTGCTGATGAGAAGATGCTGTCAGCGGGCGAAGACTTTTATGTGGCGGATCTGGATGTTGGAGAAGACATAGTGAAGGTCGGCTCCATGATTTGCTTTGACAGAGAATTTCCGGAGAGTGCACGAATTCTAATGTTGAAAGGCGCGGAGGTTGTGTTAGCTCCCAATGCCTGCCCAATGGAAATCAACCGGCTTTGTGCGCTGCGCACCAGAGCCTATGAGAATAAGATCGCCATTGCTACCTGCAATTACCCAATTGGTCAGCCGGACTGTAACGGGCATTCCACCGTTTTTGATGGTGTCGCGTGGCTTCGTGATGAGCCAGGAGTACGGGATATGTGCATACTGGATGCACCGGAGGAGGAAGGCATTTATATAGCTGAGATTGATATGGATTTGCTGCGGGACTATCGCGAGCATGAGGTGATGGGGGAGAGGTATCGTCATCCGGAGAAATATGGTGCGATAACAGTTATGAAAGAAATAAGAGAACAGGCAGGTGGTAATTTCATATGTACTTTGTGATATGCGAAGATAATCCGGAAGAAGGATTGTGGCTTCAGGATAAACTGAAAAAATGGGCGTATAAAAGGAACGTGGTGGTAGAGACAGCCAGATACGAAAGTGCGGAGCAGTTCTGGTTTTCCTATGAGGAAAAGCAAAAAATAGATGCGATTTTTCTGGATATTCAGCTGCCGGATGAGGATGGCATGACGCTGGCGAGAAAGCTGCGCGCGCGAAAGAATCCGGTTCCGATTCTTTTTGTGACGGGAATAGAAGATTATATGGCAGAAGGCTATGACGTTCAGGCCATTCATTATCTGTTAAAACCCGTCTCCGAAGAAAAGCTGGAAGCATGCCTGGAGCGCATTATGCGGGCTTCAGATATGGAGGAGCCGCTTGTGATATTGCAGATAGATGGGGATGCAGTTCGGGTTTTGCAGAAGGACATTTCCACGGTAGAGGTGTTTGCGCACCAGTGTGTTTACACAACGGCGGAGAGTTCATACACGGTTTCAGAATCCCTCAAAGAAGCACAGGAAAAGCTGCAAAGCGGATGGTTTGTGCCGACCTACCGGGGAATCCTGGTAAACCTTTTTCATGTAAGATCCATTAGCCGGGAGAAGGTTTGCCTGACAGATGGCAGGGAGGTGCCGGTCAGCCGACGAATGTATGGAGAGCTGAACCAGGCATTTATCCGATTTTACAGGGAAGGAAGAGCGTGATGTTGGGGTATCTTGTTCTGACTGCTTTGCTTTTGATAGTATTTGCAGTATTATTTTTTGTGCTGGAGCCCAGGATGGTGGAAAAACGCTGAGCACAGTACCAAAACCATCTGGCAGAGCGGCAGATGGAGGAATTGCAGAGCAATTACAGGGAGCTGCGGGGCTGGCGGCATGACTGGCGGAATCATATGCAGGCTTTGAAGGTCTATGTGGATGAAGGCGATCTGGACAAGGCATCGGATTATATTGTGCAGATGGGCGAAGCATTTGAACGTGTGGCGCAGACCGTGAAGTCCGGCAATGCCATGGCGGATGCGATTATTAACAGTAAATTATCTCTGGCGCGTGAAAAGGGGATTGCGGTGGACGCCACATTCCGTGTTCCTGAGGTACTGCCTGTATCGGATGTGGAATTCTGTGTTTTATTTGGGAATCTGATGGACAATGCCATCGAAAGCTGTTTGACCATCCCTGAAAAAGAGAAACGCTTTATCCGGATTTATATAAGCACATTTCAAGAGCAGTTTTATCTGTCAATTTCTAACGCGACGGCTAAAACAACACGAACCTTGACTTATTTTTCTCGGAAAGGGAAGGGACACGGATTCGGTATGACAAATATTGATTCCGTGGTAAAGCACCACAAGGGCTACTTAAACCGCAGCAACGAGCCGGGTGTCTTCCAGACGGAGCTGATGATTCCCTATGAATAACCGCTTGTGTCCGGGAAATAACCGCTTGTGAAAAAAACGCAAAATAAGTTTTGAATGTGATATCCTCTCTTTATCGACGATAATCAGAGGATATTTTTCTTCTGTTTGGAGCAGCTGCATTCATTACATTATACCGGAGGTCTTAAGCTATGAAGAGAAAATCATTATTGCAATATCAATGGAAAAAGAACCGGACAGTTTTCTTTTGCGGATTTTTCTATGTACCGACAGGAATCCTGGCAGGTTTGCTGCGGGTTTATCTTCCCAAGGCGGTGCTTTCGGAGTTGGAAACCTCACAGACCGTGGCGCACATGGGAATGACGCTTCTTGTAATTTCAGTGGCGCTGCTGTTGCTTCTGCTGGTGCAGACAAGGCTTGAGGTGTCAATTTCACGTTACGGGTATTTGCTTCTTCAGGAAATGAGAGGGGAGTATGCGAAAAGACTTCTTACAGCGAATTATGAAGAAATGGAAACGCAGGATTTTCGTTCGGCGCGTGATCAGGCAAAACAGGCAATTTACGGTGAACGGATGGATGGAAAAAATATTACTCCAGTCAATGATTTTATGAAAAATCTGTTGTCTGCACTTACCAATATTGGCTCTGTGGTGCTCTATATTGTGATGATTGCCCAGGTTTCACCGATCCTGATCCCTGTGCTTCTTCTGCCGCCAATGCTGATTTTTTATCTGGATGGAAAGGTTGGTGTTCGGGAAAAGAAAAATTGGGATGCGGTAGCGGACGCGGCGCAGAAGGAGGCGTATACGAGAGAACGTGCCGGAGATTTTACTTACGCAAAAGATATACGTCTCTACAATATGAAACCGTGGCTGCTTGGCATGTATCAGAAATATGCTGGGATAAGGCTTGGCTTAAAAAAAGAGGAGCTCCTGTTTACCGGAGGCCTTGCGGTAATCAACAATGTAATTAATTATCTGCAAATTGCCTGTATCTGCGGATTCTTTTTGTACCAGGCATGGATTGGACGAATAACGATATCCGATGTAGTACTTTATTTCGGAGCGGCTGCTTCTCTAACGACAGCATTGCTTACAGCCTCTCAAACAATGGTTGACCTACGCCTTATGGGGATCAATTATCAGAAATACGCGGATTTCGTGGATATGCCGGAAAGTAAATTCGATGAGGGTGAAACACTCCCTTCGAAAGTTGAGATGCCAGGCGCTGGTCATCCTGACTCTGAAACGGTCACATTGGAGCTACAGTCAGTTTCCTATCGTTTTCCGGATGCAGATACAGATTTACTGCATAATCTGAACCTCACTGTAAAAAGCGGTGAACGAATAGCGGTTGTCGGGTTAAACGGCGCCGGTAAAACTACACTAATGAAGCTGCTTTGTGGTCTTTTGACTCCTACAGGCGGGAGAATTCTTTTAAATGGAGTGGATATGAGTACCCTGCCGCCCGAAAAGCGGTATGAATGGTTTTCCTGTGCGTTTCAGGATATCGGGTTCCTTCCGGTATCTGTGCAGGAAAATATATGTGGCTATGGAAAAGCTGACAGATTTAAACTTTTTGATTGTCTGGAAAATGCCGGTATCATAGATAAGATACTTTCCCTTCCAGATAGCGTGAATACGTTGATGGAAAAGGACATAAACGAGGACGCGGTTGATTTCTCCGGAGGGGAGAAGCAGAAGCTTGCGCTGGCACGCGCCCTGTATCAGGATCGACCGGTACTGATATTGGATGAGCCGACGGCGGCGCTTGATCCGCTGGCGGAATATGAGATGTATCAGCGTTACGCGGATTTTGCAAAAGACAAATTGTCTTTCTTCGTATCGCACCGTTTGTCCAGTACACGATTTTGCACACGCATCCTTCTTTTGCAGGACGGCTGCTTTGCGGAGCAGGGGACGCATGAGGAATTGCTTAAGAAGAATGGCGTGTATGCGGAACTGTTTCGGCTGCAGAGTTATTATTATAATCGAGAGAAAGAGGGTACGGTATGAAAATAGAAAAATATGCGTTTGAAGGAAATGCTGCGTATCAATTTCAGAGGACTTACGTTTATTGCTCAGGATAAAATCCGGGGAATCCTTCTGATGCTTTTCATCGGGATCATCAACGCCGTTTATAGATTCTGGAATGTGTGGCTGCTCGCCGTGCTGGCGGACGCTTTGCAGGCACATGCCTCTGCGCAGACTCTGATTCGGGATCTGGCTCTGATGGCAGGAGGAGGCTTGCTCGTAGGCGCAGTGAGATTCACCTCCATTTACATCCTGTTTTATATCGGCTCGAATGTCTGGGAACAGGCGGATCTGGCGCTGAACAGTAAAATGATGGACATGGATTACGAGTATATGGAATCTGAGAAGGTTCAGAATCAGAGGCGTGACCTTGATGAAATATCGCGCAGTTATGGGGGCGGCGGTATTAATTTCCTGTTCTGGAGAGTGGAGGTCGTTGTCCGTACAACAACAGAGGTTCTGATTGCTGTTTTTTATCTGGCTCAGATGATTTATAAAAGTGCCACCCTTCCGGGAACACATTCCCGGGAAATGGGATTTATGACCGCCTTATTTATGTTGATGCTCGCGGCGGCGCTGATTTTTTCCTACAGGCAAAATATTCGCTGGCAGGAGGATCTGTTTTCTCTGGAAAATGAAATGATTCCTGTGAATCGCTCCTTTACCTGGTATGTGGAAAATTATCTGGAGAAGACAGAGGCCTCAAAAAATATTCGGCTTTTTAAGCAGCAGTCCGTCTTAATGGAACGGATTTTGAACATTTTCGAATCCATTACCGATAAGGTTGGGCGAATATCTGAGATTAATGAAAAAATACAGCTTTTTCTGGGCGCGATGCGGGCTGTGCTTTTGGGACTTGTCTATTTCCTGCTTGGAGCGATTGCCCTGCAGGGTGGAATGACCGCCGGAAATGTGGTGCTGTATGCGGGAGCAATCGGGATTCTCATTGAGTATTTCAGCGAATGGGTGTTTGCTTTGTCAGAGCTTGCTACAAACAGCAAATATCTGAAAGCATTTTTTGATTTTCTCGATATTCCGAATCAGAAGTATGAAGGGACACTGCGGACAGAGAAGCGGGATGATGACCGTTTCGAGGTGGAATTTCGGCATGTATCCTTTCACTATCCGGGCAGTGAGCAGGAGGTGCTTAAGGATTTCTCTATCCGTTTCCGGATTGGCGAGCGGCTGGCTGTCGTGGGAGAAAATGGATGCGGTAAGACCACGTTAATTAAGCTTCTTTGCCGTCTCTATGACCCGACCGAGGGGGAGATTTTATTAAATGGGATTGACATTCGCAAATATGACTATCAGGAATATATGAATTTGTTTGGAGTCGTCTTTCAGGATTTTAAGCTTCTGTCCATGCCGCTCGGACAGAACATTGCCGCGAGTGAAAGCTATTCCCCGGAGCGTGTGTATGATGCGATCGCGCGGATGGGAATGTCGGATTACGCAAAAAACCTTGAGAAAGGACTGGATACAGTATTATATAAGGATTTTGACAGCTCCGGAATCGAAGTGTCCGGCGGCGAGGCGCAGAAGCTGGCGATGGCGCGGGCTCTGTACCGGGATGCACCATTTCTGATCTTAGACGAGCCAACCGCCGCGCTTGACCCGATTGCGGAATACGAGGTTTACTCTAAATTTGACGAGCTTGTAGGGACAAAGACTGCGGTGTATATTTCCCACCGCCTATCCAGCTGCCGGTTCTGCAACGACATTCTCGTGATTGCGGACGGTCGGGCGGTGCAGCGCGGAAGCCATGAGGAGCTGCTTGCGGATGAGGAAGGGCTATATTACCGGCTTTGGATGGCACAGGCACAGTATTATGTATATGGGAAGTAAAGGTTATGGGAGAATCAAGATGCGGTTTGTTGTGCAGCGAATGTGAATACGGGAGTGCCCAAAAGGAGACGTAGAGTTATGAGATATTTGTGGCTTGACGATTTTTTGATAAATAAACCGTTTGTGACAAAAGATATCCAAAAGGACTGGAACTGGATTCGGTATCAGATTGGTGGGAAAATGTTTGCGGCGGTCTGTCTGGAATGGGGAACAAACAAGCCGTATTATATTACGCTGAAGCTGGAGCCGTCAGAAGGAGATTTCCTGCGGCAGCAGTACGAGGACATTATTCCTGGATACTACATGAATAAAACACATTGGAATTCTGTAAAACCGGACGGGAATGTTCCGGATGACCTGTTAAAGGATATGCTAAATAAGTCTTACTTTCTTGTATGGTCAGGATTCAGCAGGAAAAAACAAAAAGAAATTCTTAGGGAAATGACTCAGGGTATTTTATAACAGGAAAGAGTAAAGAAATACATTTGAGATTGGCATTCGGTTCATAAAGACCGGATGTCTTTTACTGATTTTAGGGATTACGCAATAGACGATTCGTGCTATAATATTGAATATAAATCGGAATTGAGCCGGAGAGGAGGATGACAAAAGAGTGGACATCGAAAAAATTAAGGAGCTTCGTGGTCAGTCAAAAATAAAATGGTCGTCCCATGCATCTGCGAGAATACAACAAAGAGGAATTAGTCGTGAAGATGTAATAAATTGCATCATGAGTGGAGAATTATAGAGGAGTATCCGGAATATTGGTTGAATCCAGCATGTTTGATTTTTGGCTACTCTGTAAATAAAATGATAATTCATGTGGTAGTAGGAGTAGATGATTATATTCATATAGTAACCGCATACTATCCGAGTGAAGATAAATTTGAACCTGATATGAAAACGAGGAAGGAGCGTTGATTATGTGTTTTTACTGTAAAGGTGATATGAAACCAGCGACAACGACACACGTTGTAACTTATAATGATTGTTTGATCGTAATTAAAAATGTGCCATGCGAAGAGTGTGACCAGTGTGGGGAAATCGAGTATTCAGATGAAGTTATGAAGAGACTGGAGATGATTGTAAATAACGCCAAAAAGTTTCTACAGGAATTTTCTGTCATTGATTATGCGAAGGTTGCATAATCAGTGAGACATCTCAAATGTAATGACGGTCAATGGTGAGTCCTACCTATAAGTGGAAACCATAAGAGAGTATTTCTGTTGCGACAGATACTACCGTAGAGCTACGCATAGCGTAGCTTTACGTGTTTAAGCCTTGTTATTATTATGTATACTTGTGTAAATGAAAATGCCATAGACAAATTTTACAGTTGAGTAATAGTACTTTTGGTATGCAAGTACAAAATTGGAAGACGTGGAGGCAGTTATGAATCATATTGGAACAATCAGATTGGAAACGGATCGGTTAATACTTAGACGATTTACTATAGCTGATGCAGAAGGAATGTTCAATAATTGGGCATCTGATGATGATGTGACAAAATATTTAACCTGGCCTACACATCAAAATGTTGAAATGACCAGGGGATATATAAATTATTGCATACAGGGATATTCGGAATCAGCATTTTATCAGTGGGTAATGGAATCAAAGGAATCACATGAACTTATCTAATTCTGGACGTGTTATGCAGAAAATCGGTATGAAGTATGAGGGCACTTTACGCCAGAGCGATAGAAATAATCAAGGTATCGCTGATATGGCACATTATTCGATAATACGGGATGAACGTTAACTCTCAGTTTACAACGGAAGGCATTTATATAGCTGAGATTGATATGGATTTACTGCGGGACTATCGCGAGCATAAGGTGAAGGGAGGGAAGTATCGTCATCCGGAGAAATATGGGGCGATAACGGAAGGATAGAGCTTCTCAAACGAAAATATCATTTAACGAGGTACTTACAAATGCTGATTATACTGAGAGGAAATTCCGGAAGCGGCAAGACGACAGTTGCAAAAGAACTGCAAAAACTTTTTGGAAGAAATACGATGCTTATTTCCCAGGATAATATAAGAAGAGAGATGTTGAACGTTGAAGATGGAAAAGATACCAAAGCTATACCACTTATGAAACAGCTGTTAGAATATGGAAATGAGCATAGTGATGTTGTTATTTTGGAAGGTATTATGAATGCTGACTGGTACCATCCCTTATTTGAATTTGTTACAAAATTATATGGAAAAGAAATCTATGCGTATTACTTTGATGTACCTTTTGAGGAAACTCTGAAAAGACATCAGACCAGAAGCAAGTGTCAGGAATTTGGGGAAAAGGAAATGCGCAGATGGTGGCGTGAAAAGGATTTCTCAGATGTGTTGAATGAAAAAAGAATAACAAGTGACATGAGCATGGAAAGCATTGTAACGGAAATATATAGAGATGGTTGCTCTGGAAAGTACGAGGAAATTTAATCATGATAATTTTAGGGGGAATCTAATTTGAAAAAGAAAAAGGATGAAATAACTATCCGCTCAAGCGCGGCGGAATATTTGACCTATGTTGCTTCTGTTGGTGACCGGCAGGACAGCATTGAGATGCGCTACGAGGATGAAAATATATGGCTGACGCAGAAAATGATGGCTATATTATATAATGTCGATGTGCGAACAATTAATTATCACATCAAAAAGATTTTTCACGATAGCGAATTACAACAGGACTCAGTTATCCGAAAATTTCGGATAACTGCCGAGGATGGTAAGACCTACAACACGAACCATTATTCGTTGGAAATGATTATTGCTGTTGGCTTTAAGGTGAATTCGGAGCGTGCGGTGCAGTTTCGCAAATGGGTGAATCAGATTGCCAAAGATTATACCATAAAAGGCTGGGTGTTGGATGATGAGCGGTTGAAAAACGGAGGCTCCGTACTTACAACGGAGTACTTTGACCGATTGCTTGAACAGATACGGGAAATCCGTCTGTCTGAGCGTAGATTCTATCAGAAGATAACAGATATCTATGCCACAGCACTCGATTATGATCGTACAGCTAAAACAACGAGGCAGTTTTTTGCAAAAGTACAGAATAAAATGCACTACGCAGTGCATGGGCACACAGCTGCTGAACTTATTTATGAACGTGCTGACGCAGAAAAGGAGCATATGGGACTTACTACATGGGCGGCGGCACCTGAAGGTAAAATCGTTAAGAGTGATGTAAGCATAGCAAAGAATTATCTTACGGAGCAGGAGATGCGCTCACTGGAACGTATTGTGTCTGCGTATCTGGATTTGGCAGAGGACCGGGCGGAACGACGTATACCAATGACGATGGAGGATTGGTCGAAACGTCTGGATTTATTCTTAAAGGCAGATGATAGAGAACTTCTGCAGGATGCAGGGAAAATCACAGCAGAGATTGCAAAGGCTAAAGCAGAGACAGAATTTGAGAAGTACAGAATCGTTCAGGACAGATTATTTATGTCGGATTTTGATAAATATATTCTGGAATTAGAGGAAAATGCGAAGAAATAAAACCCTGGTTTAGGCCAGGATGGTAAAGTTCGATGGGAATCAGTTGTCAAGGAATTCTTGACAACTCAGATAATCCAGAAGGGATTATAATTTGGTACTTATGGGTGCCAAATTAGAAAATGTAAGATGGGATTACAGATGGAGATATGAAGATTGATCGATTACTTGAAATTATTATTTGTCTTTTGAATCATGACCATGTTTCAGCAAGCCAGCTTGCGGAGCGTTTTCATGTGTCTGTACGGACAATACAAAGAGATATGGTAAGCATTTCTCTTGCCGGGATTCCTGTGTATGCTGAAGCGGGAAAAAACGGTGGTTATTCCATCCTGCCGGATTATAAGATTAAAAATGCGAATTTCCGGAATGAAGAGCAACAGCTTGTAATACAGGCCCTGGAAAGTCTTGCTACTTCCTACACCAGTGATACGCTGAAGTCCCTTATTGAAAAATATAATCTGATTATTGAAAAAGAAGGCGGGCAGAAAGTCTTCTGGGATTTCAGTATTACAAAGGAGAATCAGGAAGTTCAAACGAGTAATGCGGTGCTGGAACAGGCAATCGACCAGAAGAAGTACATTTCTTTTGATTATTGCAATGCAAACGGAGATAAATCTCATCAGACTGTCCAACCCCTTGCAATTCATTATAAATGGTATGCATGGTATATGTTCGCTTACGTGGATGACAAACTGGATTATAGAACCTTTAAGGTTGCGAGGATGTCGAACCTTGAGATGAAAGCGGAACAGTATACATACGATCATGGCGATATTGCAGTACGTATGAATGAGTCGGAACAGGCGTATTATCGAACCTGTATATCGATTGAAGTGCATTTTGATGAGGCAGAGATTCCCTTAATACGGGAATATTTTCCTGACTGTGAAATTGTTCTTGTAAACGGCAGGACGTATCGTATTTTTATCGGCGTTCCGGCGAAGGAAAGGTTATGGAAGGCTTTGCTTTTAAGCTTTGGCGACAGAGTAAGGGTAATTGGTCCTGCAGACTATCGGGATGAACTAATTGAGACAGCAAAAAAATTTCTTTCTAATTACGACATATAGCTGTCGTGCGTTTCATGTATATTTCTCGAAAAAGGAAACAGACAAGAACTGTTACCTGAATAAGAAGAAATGAGGTGCAACGATGAAAGAAAAGAAAAACTTAAAATTACGCAATTACCTGATACTTTTGCTTGGACAGACCATATCACAGCTTGGGACAAGTATGACAAGCTTTGCACTGGTTATTTGGGCATACACACAGAACAGGCAAGTCCTGGCATCATCTTTACTTGCTGTTTGCAGTGCGGTTCCATATTTGCTGGTCAGTCTGTTTGGAGGAGCTGCTGCGGATAACATGAATAAAAAGAAAATCATGTTAATTTGCGATACTATAGCTGCCGGTGGAACCCTGATGATATTATGTTTCTTTCAGATGGGCTGTTTGTCACTGTGGATTCTCTGTGCGATTAATATCATAAATGGATTTATGAATGCATTTCAGAATCCGGCGTCGCAGGTGGCCGTTACACTCCTGATTGAAAAAGACGATTATGTCAGAGTTGGAGGGATACAGTCTGTAGTTTCCTCTCTTGCAGGTATGTTGACTCCCATCCTTGCCGCTGCATTGTTAAGCTTTGGCGGACTTGGACTGATACTCGTAATTGATTTGTTTACTTTCCTTTTTGCCTTTTTAACATTGTTATTGATGGTAAAAATTCCAGACATTGCAGCAGAAAAAGAAAGCACTTCTTTTTCTGCAATTATAAGAAGTGTAAGGGAAGGCATTTCTTTTGTAAAAGAGGAAAGGGGAATCCGATATATACTGGTTATGTATTGTGTCCTGGAATTTATGGGTGCAATCTCGTTTGACAGTATGTATTCGCCGTTGCTTTTGGCAAGAACCCAAAATAATGAAATGGTTGTTGGTATTGTGTCAGCGTTTATGGCTGTCGGCTGTTTGACTGCCAGCGTTATGATGTCTGTGATGAAATCACCCGGAAATAAAATGAAAATGATGTATGCCGGAAGTTATCTGTGCCTCGCGGGAATCGCTCTTTTTGGAATGGGAAGAAATATCTGGCAATGGTGTATAATTGTGTTTATTGGTTGCTTCGGCTCCCCTGTTTATTCGACTTATCAAACAGCCATACTCCGCGAAAAAGTGGAGATTGGGATGCAGGGAAGAGTTTTTTCTCTGCAAGGGATGATAACCCAGATGCTTTCGCCTATTGGGTATATTTTGGGCGCAGTTACGGTTGATCATCTGCTTGAGCCATTGATGGCGCGATCAGGAAAGATTCAGGATGTTTTGGCAATCTTTGTTGGAAGTGGTACCGGTGCAGGAATAGGTCTTATTTTTGTGGCAGCAGGATTACTTGGTATCGTCCTTTTGACAATTTTCAAGGGGAACGACGTCTTGAGGACAATGTAGCTTGTAGACATAGATTGGAAAAAA
>Ga0192272_1061_pt2 | contig 15393 bp, 13 predicted proteins | sample Koala_Koa24_E3_FD_131262 | JGI IMG/M metagenome (GOLD analysis project Ga0192272, IMG submission 131262) | Enriched cells from koala feces incubated with labeled cellulose particles, San Francisco Zoo, California, United States - Koala_Koa2-4_E3 ... | reverse complement strand
CCTATGCCAAAGCCGGAGTGCTTTACCTGCGCGATGGCGGCGATCATTATGGGGCGTCGGCGCTAGCGGCGAAGCTGGCCCCGGAGTACGGGATTACCTACCGTACTCCGATTTTTGGGATTCACAAAAACAGCCATTATGGTAAGATTGTCGGGCGCGGATTTGACACGATGAAGGAATACCATCAACTGGTAATCGAGGCGGGCGCGGCAGGGGCGGATTTTATTAAAATAATGGTATCCGGCATCCTGGATTTTGAGCGTGAGGGCGCACTCACAGAAAGCTCTCTTGACCGGGAAGAAATCCGCGAAATGATTCACATTGCCCATGAGGAGGGCTTTGCCGTGATGGCGCACACAAACGGAGCCGACGCGGTGCGGGCGGTGATCGACGCGGGAGTGGATTCCATCGAGCATGGCAATTTTATGGACGAAGACTGCCTGCTGGCCTTGCGTGATAGCCGGACGATCTGGGTGCCGACCTTTGTGACTATTGCCAACCTGATTGGAAGCGGGCGCTATGACGATGCGTCGCTGTGCCGCTTAAAAGAGCGGCAGGGTGCGATCATTCGAAAGGGCTTTCAATATGGGGTGAAGATTGCGCCGGGCAGCGATGCTGGTGCTTATCGTGTGCCGCACGCGCAGGGCATCCGGGACGAATATCGGGAACTTTATGAGCTGTGCGCGGGTTTGCCGCATACGGCGGATGAAAAGAAAGAATTTGACCGAAAAATGGAAGATGCGGCACGCGAGATAGAGGCGAGGTTCCGAAGAGAATAAAAAAAGTGTGGAACAGGAGGTTTTTCTGTGATATACTGTACAAAAATAACGAGAGTGATGATTGCAAAGGAGATTTATGACGATGGAAGCATACAAAAAAGACTTCATTGAGTTTATGGTAGATTGCGACGTACTTCGCTTTGGCGATTTTGTGACGAAGAGCGGGAGAAAGACGCCGTTTTTTATTAATACCGGATTTTACCGGACAGGAGCGCAGCTTTGCAGGCTGGGTGAATATTATGCGCAGGCGATCAAAGAAAAGTTTGGCCTGGATTTTGATGTGCTGTTTGGACCGGCCTATAAGGGGATTCCGCTTTCGGTTGCAACGACTATGGCGATCAGCGACAAATATAAGGCAGATATCCGCTATTGCTCGAACCGCAAGGAAGTTAAGGATCATGGAGATAAGGGGATTTTGCTCGGCAGTCCGATCTGTAATGGCGACCGCGTGGTGATTATCGAGGACGTGACGACGGCGGGGACTTCGATTCAGGAAACGCTTCCGATTATCCGGGCACAGGGAGAGGTAGAGGTGCTTGGCCTGGTTGTTTCCGTGGACCGTATGGAGCGCGGCACGGGAGAAAAGAGTGCGCGGCGGCAGATTGAAGAGACTTATGGAATACAGACAACCGCTATTGTTACGATGGCTGAGGTCGTGGAACACCTGTATGGAAAGAAGTACAAGGGCAGGGTTGTCATCGATGATGAGATAAAAGCTGCGATTGACGCATATTATGAAACATATGGCGCCCGGTAAGCGCAGCGAATGCTATATCGAAAATGGTAACTATTCAGAACAGCAGGCCACAGGTCTACGCTTCGCTTCGGTTCTGAACTGTTACCGAAAATGTATGAAAAGAGATGGATGGATGATGGGAACCGAATATGACGAATGGGATGACAAGGAGGATCTGGACATGAATGAACGGATGGTACGAGCGACAGAGAAAGCAGGCGTATGGAATCTGGTGCTTGGCATCGTTGTACTGGTGACAGGCGTAGCGACCGGTATACTGATGATTTTGAATGCAGTGAGGCTGTGGAAGGCCGGTACCGGGCTGGGGCTGTAAATGAAAGGAAATGCTTTGCCAAGAAAAGTGATTAAAGCGTTGGGGGCGTGCCTGTTTCTGCTGTATATGGCCGGGCTGGTTTATTTTCTGTTTCTGTCTGAAGATTACGGACATGGCGGTGTGGGAGAATATGATTACAATATTTATCCATTTCGTGAGATTATCCGCTACATTCATTATTGGGAGCTGCTCGGAACGCGGGCGGTGCTGATCAATCTGTTAGGAAATGTGATTGGCTTTATGCCGTTTGGAGCCCTGGTTCCGCTGATGGCTCGGGGAGCCAGGCGCGCCTGGCGTATCACGCTTCTGAGCCTGGAGGTCAGTGCGCTTGTGGAGGTATCACAGCTGATTTTTCATGTAGGCTGTTTTGACGTGGATGATATGATTCTGAATACGCTTGGCGGCCTGCTTGGATATCTGGCGTTTCGGATGATGAGCCGCTGGTATCTGTCGTTTGAGACGCGCAAATCCGGCGCGGTGCTTTCGGTTGGGAGCCAAAGGGCTAAAAAATGCCGGGACAAGGGCTGACGAGGAGCGAAAATAAGAGGATACTCTGTCAGTATGGAACAGTTACAATAAGAGGACAAAGATGGCGGATAAAAGAGTTTATTCCTTTGTAGAAAAAAAGTATTCTTCGAATGGCATTGCGTCGCTGGTATTGAGTGCGATCAGCATTGTTTTATTTCTGATGTTATTGCTGATTTCTTATTGGCTGAAAGGCAGTGCCGGCACATGGATTGGTGCCTGCGGTGTGACAGGGATTGTGATGGCATTGCTGGGACTGCGCTACGGATTTGTCAGCTTTCGGGATGATTGTAAATCGAATCTGCCAGGTAAAGCCGGTATGATTTTGAACACGGTGGCTATCGTGGGATGGTTTTTCATCGTATGTGTTGGGATAGTAAGCATGATGTGAAGTCATCGTTCAAACTAGCGAACATGCGGCTTACACAGAAAGAGGAGTGACAGAAAAAATGAAAATGAACCCAATGAAGCTTATGCAGCTAAAGGGTATGGAGGATCAGCTCGTAAACAGCCACCCGAAGCTTTTTCCATTTTTAGAGGCAGCGGCTGCTGCAGTAGATGAGGGCTCGGTCATTGCGGTCGAGATGACGACTTCCGAAGGAAAGGTTCTTCGCAGCAATATCCGTGTGAGCGCGGAAGACATGGAAATGATTCGGAAACTGAAAGAGGCCAGGGAGTAGAAGAGCAGACGGTGCAGACTGCCACAGTGTGGTATTTTGCGCCGATTTTTGCATATAATGATACAAGGGCGCTGGACATCCAGTGGATGTCCGTTTAGCGCCGACCGAAGCAGAGCGGAGATTCGGGAGCACGAAGTGCGGAGAAATCCGTAGTATCATGCCCCGTTTATTGCTTGAATCATATAATGATACAAGGGACATATTGCGAACAATCACTGCATAAGAGAAAGAAGGTGTGCGCATGACGATTCGCGAGCAGACAGAAGAATTGGAATACCAGATATTTAGTCCTTATGCTTCCTACAGCCGGGAGAGCAGGGGGCGTGAGCGGGAGGAGCCGCAGTGTGATATCCGCACGGTATACCAGAGAGACCGGGATCGGATCATTCACAGCAAGTCATTCCGGCGGCTGAAACAGAAAACACAGGTTTTTCTGATTCCGGAGGGCGACCATTACCGGACGCGTATGACGCACACGCTGGAAGTCTCCCAGCTGGCCCGCACGATTGCGAAAGCGCTTCGGCTGAATGAGGATTTGACGGACGCAATTGCGCTTGGTCATGATCTGGGGCATACGCCGTTTGGACATGCCGGTGAAAAGGCACTGAATGAGGTGTGCCCGTTTGGATTCGCGCACTATCAGCAGAGTGTGCGCGTTGTGGAGCTGCTGGAAAAAACAGGCGAGGGTTTGAACCTGACCTGGGAGGTGCGGGATGGCATTTTGAATCACCGTACAGCGGGATATCCGCATACGCTGGAGGGTCAGGTAGTGCGTTATTGCGATAAGATCGCGTACATAAATCATGACATTGACGATGCGGAGCGGGCAGGGATACTGAAAGAGTCAGATATTCCGGAAGAGAGCCGCCGGATCATTGGCGATACGACAAGGAAGCGTTTGAATACGCTGATCCATGATGTGGTAAATAACAGTGAGGGGCAGGACCACATCGCGATGTCGGAGACGATGGAGACAGCGATGCGTGACCTGCGCGCCTTTATGTTTCAGAGTGTTTACCTGAATCCGGAGGCAAAGAGTGAGGAAGGAAAAGCGATCCGGATGATTCAGGAGCTTTATCGTTATTATAATGAAAAGCCGGAGCAGATGCCGCAGGAGTATCAGGATTTGATGGAAAAACGCGGGGAACCGAAGGAAAAAGTAGTCTGCGATTACATTGCGGGGATGACAGATCTTTACTCGATCCGAAAGTATACGGAGCTTTTTGTGCCGCAGTCCTGGCAGACGTGATGCAGTTGTTTTTCAGTTTCTCAAAATGTGCGGAAAAAGATGTAACTGTAAGGGGACAAGCCAGACAAAGCGGACTCTGGCGAGGAGAATGAGACGATGTATTATTCAGATGATGTGATTGAAGAAGTGCGCCTGCGCAGCGACATTGTGAGTGTTGTCTCCGGTTATGTGAAGCTGCAGCGGCGGGGGAGTAACTATTTTGGTCTCTGCCCGTTTCACAATGAAAAATCTCCTTCCTTTTCCGTCAGCCCGGGCAAGCAGATGTATTACTGCTTTGGCTGCGGGGCGGGCGGCGGTGTCTTCAATTTTATTATGGAGTATGAAAATTATACGTTTCCGGAGGCGGTGCGCTTTCTGGCGGACCGCGCGGGCATTTCGCTTCCGGAGGAGGAGTATTCGGAAGAAGCCAGACGGGAGCGTGATAAACGGAGCAGTGTACTGGAGCTGAATAAGATCGCGGCGAAGTTTTATTATTTTCAGCTGCGTTCTCCGCAGGGACAGCGCGGCATGGAGTATCTGAAGAACCGGGCGCTCTCTGATGAGACAATGAAGCACTTTGGCCTGGGATATGCCGGCCCGGACGGCAGTATGCTGTACCGTTATCTGAAAAAAAAGGGATATTCGGACGCACTTTTAAAGGATTCCGGGCTGATGCAGGTGAATGAACGGCAGGGGATGTATGACAAGTTCTGGAACAGGGTGATTTTTCCTATTATGGATGTCAACAATAAAGTCATCGGCTTTGGCGGGCGCGTGATGGGAGACGGCAAGCCCAAATATCTGAACTCCCCGGAGACGGTTGTTTTTGATAAAAGCCGGAATCTTTACGGATTGAATTTTGCGCGGACGTCGAAGGAGAAGAACCTGCTGGTGTGCGAGGGATATATGGATGTCATTTCCATGCATCAGGCAGGATTTACGAATGCGGTAGCTTCGCTTGGCACGGCACTGACCAGCCGGCATGCTTCCATTTTGAAACGCTATACGGACGAGGTGATTCTGACATATGACAGCGATGAGGCGGGCATCAAGGCCGCGCTGCGCGCGATTCCGCTTTTAAAGGAAGCGGGCGTGTCTACGCGTGTGCTTCACATGGCTCCCTATAAGGATCCTGATGAGTTTATTAAGGCGTTGGGGACAGATGCCTTTCGGGAACGGATTGCGCAGGCGGAAAACAGTTTTCTTTTTGAATTGTCTGTGATGGAAAAGTCATATGATATGAAGGATCCGGATGGAAAGACCCGTTTTTTCCAGGCGGTGGCGGCAAAAATCGCCGGACTGGAGCTTGAGATTGAGCGGGAAAATTATATTGAGGCAGTGGTGGAACGTTATCAGACATCCTATGAGGGAATGCGCAAAATGGTGCTGAATGTTCTCATGCAGGGGGCTCCGGTGCGCACCGCGCCGCGTTCTCTGGAGCGGGAACGCCGCACGGAAAAGGATGACGGAATTTTGAAATCCCAGCGTCTGCTTCTGACCTGGCTGGTCGAATATCCGCAGCTTTATCCGGCGGTGTCATCGTATATCAGCCCGGAGGACTTTACGGAGCCGCTGTACCGGGAGGTGGCCTCTATGCTGTTTGATCAGCTTTCGAAAAATGAACGGAATCCGGCGCGGATTGTCAATCATTTTATGGACCCGGAACAACAAAGAATGGTTGCTCAGATTTTTAATACGGAGGTGCCGGTTACATCCAGAGAAGAAGAGGAGAAAGCAGTCGCGGATACCATCCGCAAGGTAATGACAGGGGCGGTGGAGCAGAAAAATGCTGCGCTTGCCCCGGGCGATTTGCAGGGACTCCAGTCATTGCTTGCAGCGAAAAAACGTCTGGAAGGGCTGTCGCGTCTGCATATTTCTCTTCTGGAGAGGAAAGAATGATATAGAACGAATCGTTATAAACATATAATATAAAGGCAGGAGTCGGATGGATACGCGGAAAACAATTCCCGGAATCGAAACGGGCGGGTTACGAAAGCGGACGGATGGAGAGATACGGGAAGATGTTTTGCGGCGGGAGAAGGATTGGCCGTGGGCAGAAGCGGAAGAAACTGAAGAAACCGGCTGCGCGGATGATCTGGAAGTGCTTGCCGATGCAGATTGTCTGGAAGCATTCGATGATGCGGAGAATCTGGATACGGTTTCTGTATCAGACAATCTGGATGGAATTGCGCTGGACGATCCGGTGCGGATGTATCTGAAAGAAATTGGCCGTATCCGGCTTTTGAGTGCTGGAGAGGAGATGCTTCTGGCAAAGCGGATGAGTGAGGGCGATGAGATCGCGAAAGCCCGCCTGGCAGAAGCAAACCTCAGGCTGGTGGTCAGTATCGCGAAGCGTTACAGCGGACGTGGGATGCAGCTGCTGGATCTGGTACAGGAGGGAAACCTGGGGCTGATGAAAGCGGTGGATAAGTTTGACTACCGCAAAGGATATAAGTTCAGCACCTACGCGACGTGGTGGATTCGTCAGGCAATCACGCGCGCAATCGCGGATCAGGCGCGGACGATCCGAATCCCGGTGCATATGGTAGAGACTATGAACCGCGTGACCCGGGCATCCCGGCAGCTGCTTCTGGATCTTGGGCGGGAGCCGACGGCGGAGGAAATCGCCGCGGCCATCGCGATGGAGCCGGAGCGTGTCGCCGAGATTTTAAAGCTTGCGCAGGAGCCTGTGTCACTGGAAACACCGATTGGGGACGAGGAGGATACGCATCTCGGTGACTTTATCAGCGATGACAGTGCCTGGTGCCGGCGGAAGCGGCGACTTTTACTGTGATGCAGGAGCAGCTGGTGGAGGTTCTCTCAACACTGACCGAGCGGGAGCAGCGGGTGCTGCGCCTGAGGTTTGGCCTGGACGACGGCCGGGCGCGGACACTTGAGGAGGTTGGCAGAGAATTTTGCGTGACGCGTGAGCGCATTCGCCAGATTGAGGCCAAAGCGCTGCGCAAGCTGCGGCATCCGAGCCGGAGCCGGAAGCTGAGAGATTATCTGGACTGATGGAGGAGTTTATGCAGTTATCAAAACGACTGGCGGCAGTCGCGGACATGGTGACGCCCGGGCTTGTCCTTGCGGACATCGGGACGGACCATGCGTACATACCGATTTATCTGGTGGAGCAGCAGAGAATTCCGCGCGCAATCGCAGCGGATGTCAACTGCGGTCCACTTGCGCGCGCCAGCGCACACATCCGGGAACATGCGCTGGAGAACGAAATCGAGACCCGGCTTTCTGATGGCCTGGCGGAATTTTCGCCGGGGGAAGCGCAGAGTATCGTAATTGCCGGGATGGGCGGAGCCCTGACGATTCGAATTCTGGAGAACGGCTGGAAGAAGGACGCTGCTTTTATGCAGGAGTGCCGAAAACCAGATGAACAAGAGTGCCGAATGCAGGATGGGCAGGAGCGTTGTGAAGCGGATGTGCCAGAGTACCAGAAACCGGATGGACTGGCGTGGGGAACACAGATGGAGCTGATTTTACAGCCTCAGTCAGAAATCGCGCTGGTGCGTTCCTGGCTGGAGCAAAACGGCTGGGAGATTGTGCGGGAAGATATGGTTTTTGAAGACGGGAAATATTATCCGATGATGAAAGCAAAACGGCGTCTGGCATGTTCTATGTTTCAGCAGCCAGAGGAAGGATTTGAGTTCTTTACAGAAGAAAAAACAAATTCCTCTTCTGCGTCATCTGTGATGAGCGGGATAGAATTACAGTTTGGTCCCAGGCTTCTGGAAATGCGTCATCCCGTACTGCGGCAGTTCCTGTTGCATGAACGTGCGACGCAGGAGAGCGTTTTAAGGTCTCTGGAGCAGGGAAAAAGCGAAGCAGCCCGAGAGCGGGAAAGCGAGGTTCGAGCCAACATCGGGCGGATAAATGAGGCGCTGCGGTTATATGAATAGAGAACGGGGGAATGGCAGATGGAAGAAGCGAAAGAAAAACGGATTACTATATACGTAGAAGGAATACAGGAAAGCTATCCGGCGGGCGTTACGTTTCGGGAGATTGCGGCCGCGCATCAGAAGGATTTTCCGTATTCTATTGTGCTGGTAAACGAGAACGGAAGGCTGCGTGAGCTGGCGAAATCCCCGAGAAATGGCGGCCAGGTGCGCTTTGTGACGTTACAGGATAAAGCCGGGTGTGAGACTTATCGGCGTTCCCTGGTGCTTTTGATGTTAAAAAGTATGTATTATGTAGTCGGAGACAATCGGAATATTGACTGCGTTAGTGTGCACTTTTCCGTTGGGGACAGTTACTACTGTACGATGCAGGGGCGGGCCGCGTTGACGGAAGAATTCTTAAGTGCAGTCAGAGAATATATGGAAAAGCTGGTGCGTGAGGCGGTTCCGATTCGCAAGAAAACCATCGCAACCTGGGAAGCGTGTGAAAAATTTCATGAATACCGGATGTATGACAAAGAAGAACTGTTCCGCTACCGCCGTTCCTCGAAGGTAAACATCTACAATCTTGAAAATTTCGAGGATTATTATTACGGATATATGCTTCCGGATGCCTCTTATCTGACCTGTTTTGATCTTCGCCTGTTCGAGGATGGTTTTCTGTTGTGCTTCCCGTCGCAGATGGAGCCGGGCAGACTTTCAGATAATCTGCCGCAAATGGAATCAGATGAATCAGATAAAGCAGGTAAACCAGAGAAAAAGCCGCTGGCTGCAGTATCTGTGGAAACACCCTCTCGCTGCGCTTCGACGGATATCCTGCCCGAAGGGCGAGGATGCCACCCGGCGAGGGCAGATTGCGCCTGCGATTTAAGAAATGCTGCGTGTCTGGCAGACGTTCCGGAGGAAGCGCGGTGCACAGTGCCTCAGGATGAAGTGCGGGCAGCGCATATCCCATATCACAAGATATGGAAAACACAGAAGGATTCGATCGAATGGGGCGCGAGCCTGGGTATCCCGACGGTCGGAGCCCTGAATACATACATTGTAAATCATCGCGTGAAAGATCTGATCATGATTCAGGAGGCGTATCATGAGAAAAAAATTGCCGAGATGGCAGCCCAGATTGCGGCGTCGCCCGAAAAGCGGGTCATCCTGATCGCGGGACCTTCCTCCTCCGGAAAAACGACCTTTTCTCACCGGCTTTCTACGCAGCTTTCCGTACACGGCCTGAAGCCGCACCCGATCGAGGCGGACAATTATTTTGTCGACCGGGAACGCACTCCCATTGACGCAGACGGAAAGCCGAATTACGAATGCCTGGAAGCGATCGATGTGGAAAAACTGAATGAGGACATGCTCGCGCTCCTGAAAGGAGAGTGTGTGGAACTCCCGACGTTTAACTTCAAGACCGGACGGCGCGAGTACAAAGGGAATACCACCAGGCTGGGAGCCCAGGACATCCTGATCATCGAGGGCATCCATTGCCTGAACGATCAGCTGACCTGGCGTTTGGATGCGGATCATAAGGTGAAAATCTACATTAGCGCCCTTACGCAGCTGAACATAGACGAACACAACCGGATACCGACGACAGATGGCCGACTTCTTCGCCGGATGGTGCGTGACGCCCGCATGCGAGGTACGGATGCGCGGGGCACCATTGCCATGTGGCCGTCCGTGCGTCGGGGCGAATCCAGCTATATTTTCCCATTCCAGGAATCCGCGGATTATATTTTTAACTCCACGCTGATTTATGAGCTGGCAGTGCTGAAGCAATATGCGGAGCCTCTCCTTTTTTCTATCCGACCGGAAGAGCCGGAGTACGAAGAGGCCAAGCGTTTGCTGAAATTTTTGGATTATTTTCTGCCGATTCCGAGCGACGCAATTCCGAACAATTCACTGATCCGTGAATTTATCGGGGGCGGGTGCTTTGAAAAATAGGGACGAAGGAAGTTTTGATTTACAAAAAAAATCGAATGTGATAGAATACGCCACGTAAGTGGGACAGGTGATCGCGGCTGGCAGAAGTCGAAGGACGTCAGACGAGGAAAGTCCGGGCTTCACAGGGCAGGGATGCCGGATAACGTCCGGCGGAGGCGACTCCAGGGACAGTGCAACAGAAATGAACCGCCGGCCTTCGGGCCGGTAAGGGTGGAAGGGCAGTGTAAGAGACTACCGCATCTCTGGCAACAGAGACGGCATATGTAAACCCCATCCGAAGCAAGACCGCATCGAGGCGAAACCCATACCCCGGCTGAGCCGGGGCATGGAGCAGACGGCCCGTCAGCCTCAGGTAGGTCGCTCGAGCCTGTCGGCAACGGCAGGCCTGGATAGATGATCACCCACGACAGAACCCGGCTTATCGTCCCGCTTACTTTTTAACCATTTCTTAAGAAAATCACAGAAAAACCATCATTTGTTTTCCAGAACGCTATGCTATAATCGCAGTATCTCAGATGCCAAACCAATTTGCATGAAATGAGACGAAAGGTAGGGGTATACTATGAAGAAAATGCAGAGAAAGATTTTAAGCCTGCTGCTTTGCTGCGTGATGGGGTGCGTTCCGGCAGTGCAGGTGATGGCGGCGACTTCTTACGATGCTTCCGCAGTGAGCGTGAGCGAGCAGAAGACCGTACTCTTTCCGGGCGACAGCCTGACAGGGGTTGCGGATGGCACGGTGATTACAATTACAAATGAGGAAGGAACGCTCAGCGCGGAGAATGGAACCTGGACGAATTCCTCAGACAAGGACACGGCCTATCAGGTGACTTATACAGATGCTGTGACCGCGGATGATGGTACAGTCACTCCGGCTTCGATCCAGCTGACACCGGCTGGCTATGTTCTGGCTGTAGTGGATGGTACATCCGTGTCCGCATGGACATCGGAACAGGGTGCGACAACCGAGAACCATTACACATTTACAGATGAAGAAAAAGCTACAATGACGGAAGAAGATCCGGATAAGGATATTGCGTATTATCAGAGCGGTGAGACTGTGACGATTACAGCGGCAGAACCGGATGAAGGCTATGAGTTCGCTGAGTGGGTGATCGACGCAGAGGATGATGTGGTGATCACAGATCCGTCCAGTGCTGAGACCACGATTACTATGCCTGGCACGAAGCTTACGGTTACCGCGACGTATCAGGAGACCACTTCGACAGCTGCAGAGGAGACAGAGGAAAGCACGGATGCAGCAGCAGACGGCAGTTCAGCTGCTTCCACGGATGTGGTTGTGGTTGGTGAAGCGGCTGTCTCAACCGCAGAGATTACTTATATGACTCTGACGGTTAATTATGATACAGGCGCAGATGGTTACGCAAAGACAGAGAATCTTGCGTATGCGGAAGGAGATACAGTTACCCTGACGGCGGAGGATTTGGATGGTTATACATTCTCTTCCTGGTATGTGGCTTCCCTGAATGTGGCGCTGGATGGCCTTTCCCAGCAGACGGTTACCTTTACGATGCCGTCAGCGGATGTGACCATTGTGGCCAGCTATGCGGCAGACACGATTGCAGTAACAGATACATCGGCTTCGGCAGACACGACTACATCAACAGCCACAGCCACAACGGATTCAACAGCCACAGCGGCTGCAGCGGATACGACCGATGAAACAGATGGCATTGTGGTGATTGATCTGACAGATGAAACGACTGCTTCTGAGACGACTGCGACGGAGTCAGAAACGGCAGCGACAGAGTCTGAGACCGCGTCTGCGACATATGCAGTGACGGTGGACGGTACACTCGTTGGCAATTATGCGGTCGGCGATACGGTGACGGTAGCGCAGCCGGCGGCTTCCACTGGAACGGTATTCTCCAGCTGGATGATTACGAATGACGCGGCGATTACACTGACTGCGGCTGGAGATGGTACATGGACCTTCACGATGCCGGAGGGCGAGGTTACTCTTTCTGCGATCTTCGATGTGGCTACCCATACAGTGACAGTAGTAAGCGGGACGACCGGTTCAGGCGCGACCACGGGTACGTTTGAATATGGCAGTACCGTGAGCATTGCGGCAGAGGAAGCTCCGGATGGAATGGAGTTTGACCACTGGTCAAGCACAGGTTCTGCGGAGGTTACATTCGCGAATGAGACTTCGGCAACGACAACCTTTACCATGCCGGATGGCGATGTGGAGGTTACAGCGGTTTATGTAAGCCTGCCGAACACATATACAGTCAAGGTTTCCAACGGCCTTCTGGACGGCTCTTATACCGAGCATTCTTATGAGGAAGGCACGCAGGTGACTGTGACGGCAAATGCGAGCGCGAACGGTGAGGAATTCTCTGGCTGGACGGTTAATGACGGCGCGTATGACCTTGGTGATGACGCGACTTCTTCCACTGTTACGGTGACGGTGACAGAGGATATGACCTTTGTGGCAAATTATGAAGGCGTTACTTATAGTGTCAGCCTGACAAATGGCACCGCGGATTATACCGAGAGTGTCGCGGGCACAGTGATTACGATTACAGCTGCGGAACCGGCAGCGGGATATGCCTTTGATTATTGGACTGTGGATACACAGAATGTGACTCTTACGGATGCGTCTGCTTCTACGACGACTTTCACGATGCCGTCTGCAGATGTGACATTGACAGCAGTTTATAAGCAGGTGCAGTACACAGTAACGGTAGAAAATGGCAGCACCAGCCAGACCTATTATTATTATGGCGACACGGTGACCATTTCCTCAAACTATCCGGCGAGCGGCAAAGAATTCAGCGCATGGACAGCGACGAGCGGCAATGTGACGTTTGCGGACGCCGGATTTGCCTTTCCTTTCATCGCTTTCATCGTCTGTCCGACGAGGAAGCCAAGCGCCTTTTCTTTACCGCCCTTATAATCCGCCACAGACTGCGGGTTTGCCGCAATCACGCCCTCTACGACTGTACGCAGCTCGCCTTCGTCATTGACCGTCTTCAGGCCATGCTCTTCCACATATGCTTCCGGATCCACATCCTCGCAGAAAATCTGCTCGAAGACTTCCTTCGCGACCGTCTGGTTGATGGTTCCGGCTTCCGCCAGGTCGATCAGCTTCGCCAGATGCTTCGGTGAGAAATCCAGTGTCTCCGGCTCGCGGTTTTCTTCTTTGAGCAGACGCAGCGTCTCGCCCATCAGCCAGTTGGACACCTTTTTCGGCTTGCCGCAGAGTGCGGTCGCCTCCTCAAAAATATCTGCCATACGCTTGGATTCGGTAATGATGCCCGCATCGTATTCCGGTATGTCAAACTCTTTTTTGTACCGCGCCAATTTCTCCGTGCGCAGCTCCGGCTGACGTTCTTTGACAGCCTGCAGCCACTCGTCGCTGATCACGATCGGCACCAGATCTGGATCCGGGAAGTAGCGGTAATCGTGCGCATCCTCTTTCGAACGCATCGGATAAGAATATTCTTTGTTGTCATCCCAGCGGCGGGTCTCCTGAATCACCGGCTTCCCTTCTTCGAGCAGCTCGATCTGACGCCCCCGCTCACCGTCAATCGCGCGCGCGATCGCCTTGAAGGAGTTCAGGTTCTTCATCTCCGTGCGGGTACCAAATTTTTCTGCCCCTAGCTCTCGCACAGAAAGGTTGACGTCCGCGCGCATGGAGCCTTCCTGCAGCTTGCAGTCGGAAGCGCCCAGATACTGAATGATCAGGCGCAGCTTTTCCAGATAAGCAATGACCTCCTCCGCGCTGCGCATATCCGGCTCAGAGACAATCTCAATCAGCGGCACACCGCTGCGGTTGTAGTCCACCAGAGAGCAGTCCTCCCACTCGTCATGGATCAGCTTTCCGGCGTCCTCCTCCATATGAATTTCATGAATGCCGATTCTGCGCGTTCCGACCGAGGTATCGACCTCCACATAGCCATCATGGCAGATCGGCAGATAAAGCTGAGAAATCTGATAGTTCTGCGGATTATCCGGGTAAAAATAATTCTTGCGGTCAAATTTGCAGAACTGGTGAATCTCGCAATTGGTCGCCAGGCCAACAGCCATCGCGTACTCCACCACCTGTTTATTCAGAATAGGACGGGAACCTGGCATTCCGGTGCAGACCGGGCAGGTGTGCGCGTTAGGCGCCGCGCCGAATGCGGTTGAGCAGCCGCAGAAAATCTTGGTCTTTGTCGCCAGTTCTACATGAACCTCCAGTCCAATGACGGTCTCATACTGCTTCGCCATATTATTCGCCCTCCTTGTCTGCCGTTGTTTTCTGTATATTTTCCGTTCCATTTGCCGCGGATGCTGCTGCAAAAGAAGTCTCTTTCCCACTGCATTTATCCGCATTTTTCTGGCATACACAACCATTTGCGTTATCTTTCTTTGCAATTTCCGGCACCAGGAACCGCCCGCGCGCCTGCTCAAACGCATAGGCCGCGCGCAGAATCGCCTTTTCATTAAAGCAGTCGCCAATCATTTGCACACCAATCGGCAGACCCTTACTGTCCAGACGGCAGGGCACAGAAATTCCGGGCAGTCCGGCCAGATTGACTGAAATCGTATAAATATCGCCGAGATACATCTTCAGCGGATCACTTAAGCTCTTGCCGAGCTCCGGCGCAGTCGTCGGCGACGCCGGCGCCAGAATGATGTCATATTTTTCAAACGCGCGGTCAAAGGACTGCTTGATCAGCGCCTTGGTGCGCAGGGCTTTCAGATAGTAAGCGTCGTAATAACCGGAGCTTAAAACGAACGAGCCGAGCATAATCCGGCGCTTCACTTCCTCGCCGAAACCCTCGGAACGGCTCTTTTTATACATATTGTGAAGACCCTCATACTCCGCCGCGCGGTAGCCGTACTTCACACCGTCAAAGCGGGAAAGGTTCGAGCTCGCCTCCGCGGACGCGATCACGTAATACGCCGGAATCGCGTACTCCACCAGGCTCAGATCAAATTCTTCAACGATAGCGCCTTTCTGGCGCAGGACATCCGCCGTATCCAGCACCGCCTGGCGCACCTCGTCGTCCAGACCTTCCCCGAGATAATCTGAAGGAATGCCGACGCGAAGTCCCTTTACATCATCGACAAGGGCAGAGGTAAAATCACAGTCTGTCCGCGCTACCGAGGTGCTGTCCTTTTTATCATGAGAAGCAATCATCTCCAGGATCGCCGCGCAGTCGGAAACATCCTTCGCAATCGGTCCGATCTGGTCAAGCGAAGAGCCATAGGCCATCAGCCCATAGCGGGACACCGTAACGTACGTCGGCT
>Ga0192272_1062_pt1 | contig 15633 bp, 16 predicted proteins | sample Koala_Koa24_E3_FD_131262 | JGI IMG/M metagenome (GOLD analysis project Ga0192272, IMG submission 131262) | Enriched cells from koala feces incubated with labeled cellulose particles, San Francisco Zoo, California, United States - Koala_Koa2-4_E3 ... | reverse complement strand
ACGACAAAACTAAGGCAGAGGAGGCTGCTGCATATATTTCCGGGCTTGGTATCTCTGATAAGGCAAATATGTATACAATGATCCTGTATTCAAGCCAGACATCAGCGGAGGAATCAGAGGAATCCACTGCAGCCGGGGAAAGCGATGGTTACTCCACAGGCGAAGCAGCCACAGCGGATTCCATTGAAACTGAAGCAAGCAGTAGTTCCTCCATGGATGAAACGACTTTGGCATCCATGATGGATGAATGGCTGGCCAACAGCCCTGACGAAGAAATTCTGGTATCCATTTATGATACTTATCTGACCGGAGGCAGCTATGACGAAAACATGGAGTCTTTCGGAAAGGTAAGCTACGATGCTCCCTCCTCCATCAGCATCTATTGTGACAGCTTTGATGACAAGGAAGCCGTCGAAGACTGTATCACAGATTACAATGAAACAGTGAGTGAGGATGAGCAGATTTCGTATTCGGATTATGTCGCCATAATGACATCCGCTATTACATCAATGGTCAATATCGTTTCTTATGTGTTGATTGCTTTTGTTGCAATCTCCCTCGTTGTTTCCTGCATTATGATTTCTATTATTACACAGATTTCTGTCATAGAACGGACAAAGGAGATTGGAATACTCCGTGCAATCGGTGCTTCGAAGCACAATATCTCTCAGGTGGTCAATGCCGAAACCTTTATCATCGGAATAAGCTCCGGCGTAGTTGGAGTTGGTATTTCTGAGCTTCTCACAATACCGGTTAACGCCATCATCCATATGCTGACGGATTCAGAAAGCGTGAATGCCGTCCTTCCGTGGAGTTATGCACTGATACTGATCATAATCAGTATCGTGATTACCGTCATATCCGGACTGGCGCCTGCGCGTTCCGCCGCAAAGAAAGATCCGGTAGTTGCTTAGAGAACAGAATAAACGATAAAAGGGGAAGCGGCGATTAACCGCTTCCTCTTTCATCGTTCAAATGCCGTTAAGCTATTCTAAACTCAAAATCAAAACAGGCAATTTCATATCAAAAGTTTCCCTCTATCATCTTAAAGTATTTCAACGCCTCCGTAATCGCCGCCTCTTTCTCCGGTGGGCACTTTGACTGTCTGGAATCCTCGCTTTTTGGTTTGTTGTAGCACTCCCGCTCAATAATTCCATACTTCTGCTTGACCTGCGCGATATAAAGATTGCTGACATTCAATCCGCTATGCTCTAAAACATACGCTTTAATCTCTTCATAGGTAAAAATGAAATCATTGAAGCCGTCCAGCGTAATCATATCCATGATGAGCAGCTCCACCTCATGGTTCAGCTCGTTCTGATCCAGTGACGGCTTGTAATCACAGAAATGTTCGTCATCCACCTTTTTCCTGTGCTGGCATCTGTAGATAGAAATTATCGACATAATCTCCAGTTTTCTTATTATGCCTTCGCCTGACCGTTCCGGAAAGCCCCGTCCCGCAGATTGGGCATTTGACAATCCCGGACAACAGATGCTCATGGTCAAGGCTGTGCGTCTTTTCCGATTTAATCCCGGTCGCCTTCCGTTTCTCCCTGACCTCCTGCCAAAGCTGCTCATCATGGATATGATTACGCTGGACGGCTTCAATGATTTCATTTTTAAGAGAATGAATGAGAAGGTGGATGTGAGTGCCCTGGAAAAGGAACGGGAGCAGCTGCGGCGGCAGCTGGCGCAGGTGTCCGGAGCGAAAACGAAGCTGAACCAGATGCGTAATGTATGTCAAGCTTTCTGGAAAAGTTAAAGAGCGCATTGAATAGCTGCTTTCGGTTCTCAACCAGATCATTTTTGTAAACCGATTCCCGACGGATGAGAGGTCCGGTATGAACAGCGTGCTCGGCGTACCCCAGATTTCTTAAATGGGATTCGAAGGCAGAAATGTTGTCGGATATATCAATGCTTTGGTCATGGAGAACCATTGAAACCAAATAATATGGAGAGTGTGTCTCATAAGGACCGAAGTCGCCTGACTCATCTATGAAAACGCTTAGTGTTTTTTCTGCCATGATAAATCCCCTTTTTGGCATTAAAATTTCGGCTGATATTTTGTATTATACAGACAGCAAAGCGTCGTACCAGCCAGTAAAGAATAAAAATGGCGGGGAAATTCCCCGCCGCTCGGTGGACCAGGGTCTAACGACCAGCCCAATTAGTGGTCACCACTAATTTATTGTATCCTTATACTACTCGAAATATGCAAAGCTGTCAATCACATTTTTCATTTTTTTGAGAGGCTGATGCATGGTCGATATGTTTGCGCAGATACCCGCAAGCGTCAAAATGTCCTAAAACGGGCAAAAAACGGCTCGATATGTTTTGTCACACGGGCAAACGGCAAAAATTGTCCTTCGATATGTTTGCACAGACAGCCAGGGTCTATGTGACATCAATATCGTTTTCTCGTGCAATATAGAATGCTGTGTGTCTCTTAGACAACTACCGTCTACCGAAAACGGACGCTATGGCAAAGCACGCGGATCCGAAGGCGGTGCCGGATTCCCCGGAGGAGTGGCTGGATGAGTTCAACACCTTTTCCGTGAAATTTCCAGCAGATCCGGGGATTTTTCAAAAGGTGCGGATTTTCTGACAGTTTCTGATATTTTGTGAAATCTTAAGCATTTTCCGATTGCTTTAAGGGATGACATCGGATATACTTTGAAGCAGTCAGGTGAAAAGACAGCCCGACATATCGGAATTTAGTATACGAGGTGGTAGAAGCATGATTTTTAATTTATTCGGAAATTCAAATAATCCTGTTGTAATAATGCTTGCTGGTTCATTTTGCCCTGCGGAGAGTATGGAACTCGTTTATAAAGAACTGGAGAAGGATTACTATGTGATTGCGCCTACCTATAATGGTTGTCATGAAAATAGTAAGGATTTTACTTCCAGGCAGGGTGAAGCAGCAGAAATTTGTACGTATATTAAGGAAAGAAAAATCGCAACGGTAAAAATGATATATGGACAATCTATGGGCTGTGAAATAGGCCTTGAACTTGCATATCAGCTTATTGAAAATGGCATTGTAGTTGAAAATGGATTTTTCGATGGAGCACCATGTGCAAGTCTTCCAAAGCCGATGAGAAGAGTCATGCTAAGCGTTTTTAGAAATTGCCTCAATGCGTTTCGTGGGAAAACTCTTGATGAGACCATGAATATACGATTGGTAAAAATAATGTCCAATAAAAACCCTGAAGCATTAAAACCAATGATTGAACCTATTCTTATAATTGCGCCTTATCTGACAGATAAGTCTGTGAAAAACCAGGTGGAGTGTTGTTATACATTTGATTTTCCACAATTTGCAAGTAGCGTAGAAAAGAATTTCCATTTCTTTTATGGTGGTTCGGAGAAAGCATACAGATTGTCTTATAAAGGTACCAGAAAATCCTATCCCAATGCCGATTATATTATAAAAAAGGGGTATGGTCATTGTACATATATGACGAAGAATACCGAGGACTATATAAAGCTGTTATATGAAATCATGATGCCTTGTTCAAAAGCATAGAGAAAGTAATTTGAAGTATAAAATGATTCATATTCCAGTTTATCGAGGTGATGATGTGACGGAACGAAAGGAAATTCTGGACTATGGGATGACGCTGCCAGATGTTTATGTGTACGCGACGTTCCATGACGACAACTTGATCCTGCTTCGGTATAAGAAGAATAAGAGGGCTTTTGCATGGACGTATGAGAGGAATGGGAACAACTGCGTCAATGTGAAGGTAGATCCGGAGTGGCGGGATTTCTGGCGGAGCGCGTATGCGTCTGTCCTGCCGGGATATCACCAGAATGAGGAACACTGGAATACAATCATCCTGGACGGGAGCATCCCGGATGATGAGGTAAAGCGGATGGTGGCGGAAAGCTATGATCTGATTGTGAAGAAATAACTGAAAATGAAATTGACGAAGCGTCTGCCGGAAACGGCGGGCGTTTTGTTTTTACGGGATCGGGAAACCGGTCTTTTTTGATGTCTGGAAGTGAGTTTTACGCTGAAAGAATTTTAAAATCTGCTTTAACTGGGGAGAGCTTTCCTGTATAATGCAGAATGTGGCTTGAAAAATAATGGTTACGGGTAATTGCAACTGCCGGTTGCGATAATTTTCAAGTCCGGTTGGTGGAGAGCAACCGTGTGTTTCGTTATAATCTCCTCAACATTAGAGGAATCGCTCCCTCACTGCGTTCGGCGGATATCCCGCCCGAAGGGCGAGGATGCTCCCGGCGAGGGCAGGTCGCACCGCCCATTCCAATGCGCTTCGCGCAGGGCGGTGCTCGGAAAAATCCGGGCGAAGAAAGGAAAAACACACTATGATTTTATCAGAAAAACTTTTGACTCTCCGTACCAGGGCTGGGCTGAGCCAGGAAGAACTTGCGGAGAAACTGAATGTATCAAGGCAGTCGGTTTCCAAATGGGAAAGTGGAACTTCCATACCGGGAATCGACAAAATACTGGAGATTTCCAGAATTTATGGAATCAGCACGGATTATCTTCTGAAGGATGAGATGGAGGAACTGCCGGGAGAGGTTGTCGCGGATGTGTACCATCCGGAGGAAGTGCGGGAGATATCCGTGGAAACAGCGACGGAGTATCTGTCCGCAGTCATGGAAGGTGCCAGACGGATTGCGCTGGGTGTGGGCCTGTGCATCCTGTCTCCGGTTCCTTTACTCCTGTTCACCGGCATGTCACAGGCCGGACTGGTATTTCCGACAGAAGATGTTGCAGGCGGCGTAGGAGTTGGGGTGCTTCTTGCGATTGTGGCGGTGGCGGATGTATGCGGTCAGTGATGCTTTCCTTACGGCGGTGGCGGCGAATACCCGGAGCTATTACTGGGCCGGTACGGTGTATTCTTCGGAGCTGGGGATCACGCTTTTGTCCGAAGTGGACAGGTATACGCTGAGGACGCGATTGTGGAGATTTCCTGCTTTCTGCGGCTGGAGGACGGCAGTTATGAGGAAGTGCCGATGGGTGTCTTTGAAGTGTCGGAGGCGAACCGACGGCGAAGTGCATTGAGATCAAGGCGTATGATTATATGCTGCGGTTTGAGACAAGCTTCAATGGGTTCCAGAGTACCGGCACGGCCTATGATTTCATCAATCTGTGTTGCCTTGCCTGCTCGGTGGAGATGGCGCAGACGCAGGAAGAGATTGAGGCGATGGCGAACGGATCCGAGACGCTTTCCATCTATTCTGAGGAGGACATTGAGACCTACCGGGACGTGCCACCATGCGAATAAACCCGCTTCGCATGGCACTCCAGAATCCAGCTGTGCTAAAGTACATCTGTCGCTGCTTCGCAGCTTAATGATTCTGTCGTTGCCCCATCGGGTGAGAGTACGCAAGCGTCCTCTCCTTCCGATGGGGCATATTATGTGGGGCAGGTTCTGGGAGGTTTTTTCATTATCAACCGGGAAGGGAAGCTGGAGCTGCGGAAATACGGCAGCGAGCCGGTTCTGGATATCGCGCAGAAGCATCGTTTTTCCAGTTCCTTTTCGGATTTCATCACGAGGTATACGGCGGTGAGTTCCACGAATATGCGGACGGAGACGGCGGAGTATTACAGTGTGGATCCAGATGACGGGCTGACGATGAACCTGGGCGTGAACCCGCTGCTGCAGTTCGGGCTGGAGGAGACGCGGGCGCAGCTGTGCGCGAATATCCTGAATGACCTGCAGGCGGTGAATTATGTGCCATTTGATTCGGACACGATCGGGAACCCGGCGCTGGATCTGGGGGATGTGCTGACGTTTTCCGGCGGTCAGGCAGATGAGGATCAGATTACCTGTATTACGAGCATCAAGCATACGATCGGCGGGCGGCAGACGCTGAAATGCGTGGGGAAGAACCCGAAGCTGTCACAGGCAAAGAGTAAAAATGATAAGAACATCTCCGGGCTGCTGAGCCAGATCGAAGAAGGGAAGATGGGGCTTTATACCTATACGAACGCTTCGGCTTATACCATCGCGGCTTCCAACACGAAGATCATCAGCATGGAGTTTACAGCGAAGGAAGAAACCTATGCGGAGTTTATCGCGCAGGTGGTTGTGGAAATTTCTGCGGATGCGGTGGAGCGGTCGGCGACAGCTTCCGGGACGATTACGATCCCGGACAGCTCCGGCGGGGATGCTTCTGAGGATGATTCTTCTACGGATGATGGAAGTACGGAGACATCCGGGACAGAGGTGGAGGTGTCGCTGCCGGTCACCTGGACGGAGGACGGCGAAGCGCTTGTGTATGTGACTTACGAGTACAACAATTCTTATATCACGGCATTCGCTCCGGTGGAGACCTGGCACAGCGGGAAGCATATCCTGACGCTGTTTTATCCGATTGAGGATATTGCGGCCAGTGTGGCGAGCCATTTTAACGTGTACCTGCGGCTGGAAGGCGGGAGCGGAAAAGTGGCTACCGGCGACTGCATTGCGGCGATTGCAGGACAGTCGATGGGCGGCACCTATGCATGGGACGGCGTTCTGGAACTGGAAGAGGAAGACGCGGGCAGGTTCTCACTGGTTACGGGCCTTACGAATCCGGGGTATACGGATGAGATGACGTATGAGAAGTACGGCAGGAAAGAATGGGATGTATCAGAGACAGTGACAGCGGCAGCATTTGGCCGTATGTTCGCGGCATTTGAGGAGGATGAGACATGAAGCTGAAAGGCAGTATGAAGATTGAACTGACGGATGTGAACACCGGGGAGGTGACCACGGTGGAGCATGATAACATGATGACGGATGCGGTGAGCAATGTTCTGGGGCTGAACCTGCTGGGGACGCTCTATTATTTCGGGAGCACCTACAGCAACTCCCTGAACGGGTGGATGACCAGCCTGTTGCCAATCTGCCCGAACCTGATCGGCGGGATCCTGCTGTTCCCCAATACGCTGACGGAGGACTCCGGGAACATCTATCCGACATCGGAAAACCTTCCGGTGGCCTATGCGTCCAACGATGTGAATTCATCCACGGATCTGCAGCGGGGCAGCTTAAGCCAGACGGAGGGTGGCGTGACGGACGACGGGTACCAGTTTGTCTGGGAATTTACGAACACGCAGGGAAACGGCACGATCGCGGCAGTGGCACTGACCAGCGCACTGGGAGGGGTGGGAGGTTATGGCAGCATTGCGGACGACAGTTCCGCTTTCCTGATGATGAGCGCCCTGAATCAGTCCCTGGACGATGACATCACGCAGCTCCTGTTTAACGCGGTGGAGGTGGATTTTGAGAATGACACGGTGGTTTCCATTGCTTTTTCTTCGTCCGCGGTTACAATCACAAAGTTCCGGATCCCGATCCTGTCCATCGGGCTGAAAGAAAAGATTGATGATTCTACGGCAACTGTCACTGAGACGCATACCATCACCTGCACGACGTTCCTGCCGTCGTCCACCTACCACACGTTTGTGGACGGGCATGACGGGTACTGGTACGGTTTCGGGAACAGCGCGAATTCTTCGGGGAGCGCGACGCTTTTGTGGATTAAGATTTCCAAAACGGACTACACCTACACGGAGGCAAGCTTTACCCTGAGCAACGCCGCGCTGACCTATGCCGGGTACCGGAGTTATTCCAGTTATCCGAGTTACCGGAATAAGTGCGTGGTCAGGGACGGATATGTTTATATCCCGTCTTATGACGCGGCGGGCGTGTACAAGATTAACCTGGAGAATTCCGCGGATGTGACGCTGATCAGCCTGGGATTTACTTCCGCCGGGTACAGCCTGAGCGGCGGCAGCTACGGCCTGTTCCTTGACCGGATTGAGGACCTGATCATCGGTTATGATTTCCAGATCAAGGCGGACGACACGGTGATCCAGACGGTGGGGAGTAAGCGGTTTGAGTATTCCGGGACGCCGATGTTCCGGTATAAGAATTTCCTTCTGTTCTGGGGCGGCGAGTATTCCATCACGAAGCGGTACCTGGCGCTGCTGACGCCTTACCTGGCGACCATCAATAACCTGGACACGGCGGTGGTGAAGACATCGGACATGACGATGAAGATCACGTACACGCTGACGGAGACGGTCTGACAGGGTGTGAATTGAATAAGGTGCTTCCGGGATCTGCGGGAGCGGAAAACAATGCGGTCTGAAAGGGCCGCTTTTATATAGAAGAAACAGGAAGGGGGAATGCGGTATGGTGAACATTATCTGCGCTCTGATCGCGGCGGTGGCTTCGGTCATCTGCGCTGTATGTGCGGAGCAGGGGAACCGGCTTCTGAAGGCACAGAAAAAGAGCGAGGCGCATGCGAAGATGCGGGCGGAGGAGGCGCGGTTGCAGCTGGAGATGATTGCGGCGAACAATGAACTGACGGTGGGCGTGGCGCTTGCATTGAAGCATGGCCACACGAACGGCGAGGTGGACAGCGGGTTAAAATCTGCGGAGTCTGCGAGGAACAAGTACACGAGGTTTTTGGAGGAGGTCGCGCTTGCGGCCATCAATGAGAAGGAGGATGCGGAATGAGTAAGAAATGGTGGAAGAATGCGGGGATCCGGGCGGTCAAGACGGTGGCGCAGTCGCTGGTGGCGGCGATCGGTGTGGGAGCTGCGGTGAGCGAGGTGGACTGGCTGCGGGCATTGAGCATTGCGGCGGTGGCCGGGCTGGTATCGGTTTTGACGAGCCTTGCCAGCCTGGATGTGATCTGTGAGGACACGGAGTATGCGGATGCATATGATGACTATGAGGATGTGGAAGGAGAAGGTTAAGATGGCTGTGAAGATTACAAAAAAGACAAGCACGCATAATACGACAGCATCCGCCGGGAGGGCGGTCAGGTATATCGTGATCCATTATACGGCGGGCGTTTCCTCTGCGAAGGGGAAGGCGGCGAACACGGCGGAGTATTTTGCCGGCACGACGAACCAGGCGTCCGCGGATTTTATTGTGGATGATGAAACGATCGTGCAGTACAATCCGGATCTGGAAAACAGGTACTGCTGGCACTGCGGCGGGAGTAAGCTGTCTACAAAGGGCGGATCCCTGCATGGCGTGGCGAAGAATGCCAATTCCATCGGGATTGAGATCTGTTCGACGAACAGCACGGGGAAAGTGCCGTCCGCGAATGATAAAACGTGGAGCTTTACGGACGCGGTTGTGGCGAAAGCGGTGGAGCTGACGCGGTACCTGATGGAGAAGTATTCCATTGACGCGAACCATGTGATCCGCCATTACGATGTAACCGGGAAGCTGTGTCCGGGGATTATCGGATGGAATGCGGATTCCGGGGATGAGAGCCAGTGGAAGGCATTCCAGGCGGCGCTTGCGTCCGGGGCGGCGGACACTGCAGCATCCGGGACGGTGCTGTATCGGGTGCGGAAGACCTGGGCGGACAGCAAGAGCCAGAAGGGAGCCTATAAGATTCTGGCGAACGCGAAGAAGTGTGCGGATAAGTATGAGGGCTATTCCGTGTTTGATGCGGACGGGAATGTGGTATATGTCGGCGCACTGACGGCGGCAGATGCTTCTGGAAGCGCGGAGACGGAAAGCTTCCAGGTGAAGGTGAGCATCAGCAACCTGAATATCCGCACGGGTCCTGGAACTGGGTTTGCGAAGACCGGGAAGTATACCGGGAAGGGCGTGTTCACGATTGTGGAGATTTCCGAGGGGACGGGATCGGCTGCAGGATGGGGGCTGCTGAAAGCGTACCAGAGCGGACGGAACGGGTGGATCAGTCTGGATTTCTGTGAAAAGATATGAAAAAGAATACGAAGGTTTATACGAGCGAAGGGGCCTCCATACTTTTGCCTCTTCGCTCCCCTTGTCTCTGGTGAGAATCTCCGGTTTCTAAATTAATCTTTCTTTTTCCCAATAAAATAAAAACCGTTTGATTTATGCCCATTCATTGTTGTGAATGTTAAATGCTGATATTCCTGTTCAGTAAAACCGTCCAACAGTTCTTTTATCCATTTTTCGTCATGGTGTCGGCATACCGCTCCTTCTGGCAGTTCAAATACTCCGTATACCCCATAAACATCCTGATATTTTTTATAACGGGCAACATTTCTCTCATCTGTATTCAGAAGGAAGTCATTTACATACAAAATTCCGTTCGGTTTCAATACACGTTGAATTTCCCGGAGTAGCTGCATTTGTTCTGTATTTGTACGAATACAGGTTAAAACCGCGAATAGAATCACGGCGTCAACACTCGAATCCGGCAGATCAATTGTATCCGTTTCCTTTACACGCAGATCAAGATAAGGAAATTGCTCTTTTCCTCTGTCTATCATGCCTTTTGAAAAATCAATTCCGATCAGATTGCGATAACCGTTGTGATATAATTCATCAAGCGTTCTTCCATAGCCGCAGCCTACATCCAGAACTTTTTCTTCCATCCCCACATATTTAGAGAAGCTGTCTGCATGAAACGGTGTCGTAAATTCTTTTTGTTCTGAAACACTGTCCCAATATACCTTTTGTTCCATCGCTGAAATTCTCCTTTCTGCTGTTCAGTTAAAAATTTTTATAAATGCAGGAAATGCTGGCCGAAAATTAAAAATTCGGCAAAACATTTTCTCAAATATACGAATCAGAGGTGCGTTAATCAGTGTACATAAAACGGTTCCGATTCCTATACCAACTATGTGGTGAAAAAATAGCAGCGAAAGAACAAAAGAAACTCCAAGGCTGCTCCAATCATAGATCTGCTTGACACCACTAAACTGTTTTCCAGTGTGCTGAGCAATACATTTTACAAACAATTCATATACCTGGCATGGTAAATAACTCTGGAAGAACAGAGAAATGCCAGCCGCTAAAGTCAATGATCCCAGTAAAAAAACAATCATCTTCTCCCATAAAAATATCGGATAGATGTTTGCGAAGACCTGAAGCATCTGATCTAAAATCCATCCATAGGGAATTGCCACCACAAAAGACCAAAGCTGTTTTTTGAGAAAACGGCCTGTCCATACACAACAAAGCAGAAACAGCGAACCCTGCACGATACATTCTCCCATGCCGAAGGAGAGCCATGGCACTCTCATAGATAACAGATATGCAGGAGCGGCAACCATGGATAAACCTAAACCCGCTTTCTTTTTTCCTCTGAGTGTGCGGCATTCAATCGTCCCCTGTACCAGGTCTCCCCGGTATGCCCGGTTTTTCAGCATCCGAACAATCACCGTGTGCTGCCACAGGTAAATCCCGTTTTTCGGATGAAATGTCCGCAGCCCCTTCTCCACCCGCACCTGAGCCGGCGTCTTCACGCCCTCCTCATTCAGCACCTTCGCGATCTGCACGGACGACATCCCGCCCTCATACATGGAAAAAATTCTGCGCACAACTTTCGCCTCATCCTCTTCAATCAGCAGCCTGTGCCGGTTCTCCGGATCCTTCCGGTAACCGAACGGGGCTTCCGACCCGACAAAGTTCCCCTGCTCCTTGATAGAGCGCAGGGATGCCTTGACCTTCACCGACAAATCTTTGCTGTAAAGGTCATTCAGCAGATTCTTAAAATTCACATCCAGGTCTGCCACGCTGCCCTTGTAATCTGCGCTGTCATACCCGTCATTGACGGAAATAAACCGCACTCCCATAAAGGGAAAAATCTGTTCCAGATAAGAACCCAGTTCGATATAGTCCCTTGCGAACCGCGAAAAATCCTTCACAATAATGCAGTTGATCCGCAGATCCTTCACCTGCTCCAGAAGGCTCTGCACACCCGGACGCTCAAAATTTGTCCCGGTATAACCGTCATCTGCAAACTCAATTACCTCTGCATCCGGAAAATGCTCCTGGGCATAAGCCCGCAGGAGCATCCTCTGCATCGTAATACTGTTGCTTTCCACATGGCTGAATTCATCCTCTTTGGAAAGCCTCATATAAAGCCCGATCCTGTATTCACTCATTGCCGTCCATCCTTTCCAGCGCCTGCAGTTCCTTCCCAGAGAATTTAAACACGATCTCCACCCGCTTGTCCGGGAACACCCTGATCTCCTCAATCAGCGCATGGAGCACTTCCGAAGTCAGCGGCGTGTCCTCCTTCCCCTTCATCAGCATCCGCAGATAGCGGTTCCGCTTCTCTGTCTCCCCGTCAATCTCTTTCAGCCTCCGGGAAAGGATCCTGCGGCTCTCCTCCAGCGCGGCAGACTCTGCCGTCCGCTTCCCGTTCCTGTCCTCAAATTCTTCCTGCGTCATGCCGCCGGTCCGGAATTTCAGGTAATCCTCGCTGCCCTTCTTTTTCAGATCCGCCGCGCGTTCCTCCGTTTTCCGGATTTCCTCACGCACTTTTTTCTTCTCCTCATCCGCCCTCTGGCTGCTCACCGCCGTCAGATCCTTCTGCCGCATTGAAGAAAGAGAAAATTCCCGTTCAAACGCCGCCAGCACCAGGCGGTTCAGCATAATCAGGGAGATCCGGTCATTTTCACATTTCCTGCTGTCAATCGTCTCCCGATTGCTGCACACATACTGGTAATTCCTCGTTTTTCCATTCCCGGTCAGCCCGGCGGCTCTGCCAAACCTCGCGCCGCACTCCCCGCAGACCAAGAGCCCTTTATAAATATCCTCATCCAGCGGAAGGTTTTTGGAAGGTCCGGATGAATATTTCAGCGACCGCCCTTCAAACTTCTTCACGCTCGCTTCAAAATCCTCCTTACTGATAATCGGCTCATGATTGTCCTTCCGCACCTTCCAGTTGTCGTTGATGACGTCAAAACTCTTCCGCCCCGTCACACGTTTCCCGTCCACCTGTTCACAGATCAGATACCCGATATAAACGCAGTTGTTCAGGATCTGGTTGATGGTGGCCTTGTGCCAGTTATGCAGTTCCTCGCCGTCCTGCTGCCGGACGTGCCTGTATTTCCGGTAATCCCCCGGCCTGTGAATTTTTTCCTCATACAGCCATTCGATAATCTCCGGATATCCGCTTCCGTCCAGAAACCTCCGGTAAATCTCACGCACAACCGCCGCCGGCTCTTCCTCGATCACCAGTTTCCGGATGTCCCCCTCTTTCACCACGCCGTATCCATATGCGGGATCACGCCCGCAGAAGCTGCCGCGCTCCCACTGTTTCTCCCTTGAAGAGCGGATTTTCACGGAAATGTCCTTTGCATAAAGTTCATTCACAAGATTTTTCAGCTGCACGGCCATCGTCTCCGGATCCCCGTCCATGTTGTCATAATGGTCGCAGACCGCGATAAAACGGACACCCAGAAACGGGAAAATCTTTCCCAGGTAATTTCCCATTTCCAGATGGTTCCTGCCGAAACGTGAAAGATCCTTCACCACAATGCAGTCCACCTTCCTCATCCGGACATCCTGCATCAGACGTTCAAATCCTTCCCGCTCAAAGTTCGTCCCCGTCCTGCCAAGGTCAGAATAACAGTCAAACAGTTCCAGGTCATCATGCTCCGCCACATACCGGCGGCACAGCTCTGTCTGGTTCTCCAGAGACTCATTCTTCCGGTCCGTGCTGTCCACCGAAAGCCTGGCATAAATCCCCACAGAATATACTTTCCCGGATGCCTGCGCCCCGGCCGTCTTTTTATTTCTTTTTGATGTCCTCGCCATCAGCACGCCTCCTGTCCGTCAAGCCCCGTGCTTTTGATGAAATCATACAGCAGGGCTGTCTTCTCATAGAAATTCTGGCACCGGAGCACCACCTGCAGACGCTTATCCTCATACACAAGGATCTTCTCCACAAACGTCACAAGGGCCGACCGGTTCAGTGCATCCAGTTCCAGAACCTCCTTGAACTGCTCCAGCCGCACCCCTGCCTCCAGGCCGTTTTTGAAAAGCTCCTTTATATTTTCCGTCTGCTGCCGGATCACCTTCTCCAGTTCCGTGTACTTTTCCTCATAAATCGCAGAGAATGTCTTAAAATCCTCCTCCGAAATAATGTTGCCCCTGAAATCTTCATACAGCGCCGCCCGCAGTTTCCGGTATTTCTCCTGCTCTGCTTTCAGCCCCACAAGCTCATTATCAAAGGCAATAATATCGTCATAACGCATTTCCAGACCCCTGACGGACGCCACCACCTTCGACTGCTCCACAATCCGGTCAATCCGGCTTTTCAGCCCGTAGAGCACGATCTTATCCAGCTGCTCCTCCGTGATGCTGTGCCGCGTGCATTTCCCGTTCTTATTATGGTTGGAGCAGATATACCGCACCGTCGTCTTTCCCTTATATCTGGAAACACGCCTCACCATCGGTTCGCCGCAGTCCGCGCAGTACAGAAGTCCCGCGTACATATGAGGCTTTTCCCTCCCGGCACCTGCACGACAGTCCGCCTGGAGCAGATCCTGCACGATGTCAAACTCTTCCTTCGCAATGACAGCCTCATGCGCATCCGGGATCCGCACCCACTCTGTCTCCGGCTTCGCCACAGACTTCTTTACCTTGTAATTCACCCGTTCCGTCTTTCCCTGCACCAGCACGCCGGTATAAATTTCATTCGTCAATATCCGCTTTACTGCCACCGCAGACCACTTCGTCCGGATACCTGTATGGAACCCGGTGCTGAACTTCTCCCCGTTCGACCGCTTATACTCCATCGGCGACAGAATCCCCAGCCCGTTCAGCCGGTCTGCAATCGCTTCAAAACTGTAGCCTTCCAGCTTCCAGTCAAAAATGCTCTGCACAATCCCGGCGGCATACTTATCCATCACAAGCCGGTTCTTATTCTCCGGATCCTTCACATATCCGTAGACTGCAAAGGCTCCGATGAACTGCCCCTTTTCCCGCTTGATCTTCTGGTGGCTCTTCACCTTTGAGGAAATATCCCTGCAGTAGGAATCATTGATGAAATTCTTCACCGGAAGCACCAGCGCTTCCTCGTTAAAATCCGCCGTCAGCGAATCATAATTATCATTGACCGCAATAAACCGGACACCATAAGCCGGGAACGTCTTCTGGATCAGACGCCCGGCCTCAATGTAATCCCTTCCAAGCCTGGAAAGATCCTTCACGATCACGCAGTCAACCTTCCCCGCCTTTACATCCTCCATCATCCGCTTATAACCCGGCCGGTCAAAATTCGCGCCAGACCAGCCGTCATCTACATAGAAATCATAGATCTCCATATCGTCATGCTTCCGGATGAAACTCCGCAGCAGATCCCGCTGGGACGTTATGCTGTTGCTCTCCGCCTTTCCCTCATCCCCGTCATCCCTTGACAGGCGCAGGTACACAGCAGTGTTGTAAAATTCCTTTCCCTTCATAAAAATCCGACCTCCTGACCATATTGGTTAACCATCCGTCCTACGGGATAGCGAACCAGCATAATCAAAGGCGCTGATTCAGCCTGCCCCAAGAATACCATACCTGCCGCAGAAACCACTATGTACATCATTTACAGTGGGATCCGTGTCATCTTCTTCGCCAGCTGCACCATACGATCCTCCAGCGTCATCGTCTCGTCTTTGGAAAAGCTTACCATCAGGACATAATCCCCCACATTCTCCGCATACGGATTTTTCGTCTTTTCCAGGAAGTCCGCCATCCGCCTGTCCGCCGGCTTCGTCCGGTCAACCGCAATCTCCCCGGCATGATCCAGATCCTCCCTGCGGAGTCTGCGGACATCCATCCCCTCCAGCCGTTTCAGTTCCTCTATTGTCACCTTCATGCCACATCATCCTCCAGAAAAAAGTGAGACAGTGTCTCCTGATTC
>Ga0192272_1055_pt1 | contig 16894 bp, 17 predicted proteins | sample Koala_Koa24_E3_FD_131262 | JGI IMG/M metagenome (GOLD analysis project Ga0192272, IMG submission 131262) | Enriched cells from koala feces incubated with labeled cellulose particles, San Francisco Zoo, California, United States - Koala_Koa2-4_E3 ... | reverse complement strand
GATAGCTTTTTTATCGTTACAGAGTGCCACGAGAAAACCGAGCAGCTTACACTTTGGAGTACGCTTTTATCAAGCAGCCGAAGCCCCAAAAATGAAGAAACCGCCCAGAAACAGCGGTTTTACGGCACTTTTATTATCGTGTTTTTGTATCAATCTGATTATGGTTTTGTCGATCTGAACACGCACATTGATACAAAATAACGATGAACACGGATACCCCATTAACGATGAACACGCCACCCTATTAACGATTGTGAACAGGTGCAAAATGAGGGGTGTGCATAATTTAACGATAGAAAAAGCACCCGACCGAAGCCGGATGCCGTAAAAATCCGTATTCTGTTCAAACCTCTGTGCCGTCTCGGAATGTCACTCGGATGTCCTTCTCGCTGTAGACTGTCACAAAATCCACCAGGCTCGTCCAAGTCTCCTCGTCAAATTCTGTAATGGGCTGCTGGCTTTCAATGGATGTGATGAACTGTTCCATCTGCTTTTTTCTTGCGGCGTTATTCGCAATCGTCTGCGTGGCTTCATCGTACTGTGCTTTTGTCTTTTCGTAGCGTTCCACCAGACTGTTGTAGCGTTCTGTGTACTCGTCCTGGTCGAGAGCAACACGGGCATTTTCATTTACACACCGCTCGGTCAGTTCTACGATAACTTCCAGCTCACTGTGAAGCTCCGCCTGCCTTTTCTCCAGTTCAGTGCTGTCGCACAGCATGGCGATGATGGTCTGCACATTGGCAATCAGTTCATCCCGCTCGCAGAGCAGAATGTTGACTGCCCGGACGAACACTGCTTTGACCTCATCCTCGGTAATGTGCGGAGTGCCGCACTTTTTATCGCCTTTGTATTTGTTGTTGCACTGATAAATGACCCGGCGGTATTTATCGTTGGAGTGCCAGACTTTGGAGCCGTACCAGCAGCCGCATTCGCCGCATTTGATTTTAGAGGAGAAAACGCTCACGCCGCTGTAGCGCTGGCTGCTCTGGGAGCGCCTTTCCATCTCTATCTGCGCATAATCAAAAATTTTCGGCTCAATGATGGCTTCGTGGTTTCCCTCAACATAGTATTGCGGGATTTCGCCCTCGTTGACCTTGCTTTTCTTTGTCAGAAAGTCAGTCGTGTAGGTTTTCTGGAGCAGGGCATCACCCTTGTACTTTTCGTTGGTAAGGACGCTCTGAACCGTGGACATATTCCATTTGTTCTTTCCTGTTGGAGTCTTTATCTCCCTCTTAGTAAGCTCCGAAGCAATAGCATATGCCGTCAGGCCGTCAAGGAACAGCTTGTAGATAAGCCGCACAACTTTTGCCTGTTCTTCGTTTACAACGAGGTTTCCGTCCTTCCCACGGTCGTAGCCCAAAAAGCTGCCGAATGGCACGCTGACTTTTCCGTCCGCCATGCGCTTCCTCTGCCCCCAAGTGCAGTTCTCCGAAATGGAGCGGCTTTCTTCCTGCGCCAGCGAGGACATAATCGTCAGGAGCAGCTCGCCTTTGCCGTCAAAGGTCCAGATATTTTCCTTCTCGAAGAAACACTCTATATTATGCTCCTTCAGCTTTCGGATGGTTGTGAGCGAATCGACTGTATTTCTGGCAAACCTCGATACGCTCTTAGTTATGATCAGGTCGATGCGTCCTGCGAGGGCATCGCTCACCATTGTATTGAAGCCCTCCCGTCTTTTTGTGTTACAGCCCGTAATTCCTTCATCTGCGTACACGGCAACGAACTCCCAGTCATCACAGCCTTTGATGTAATTGGTGTAATAATCGACCTGTGCCTCGTAGCTGGTCAGCTGTTCCTCGTGGTCAGTGGACACACGGGCATAGGCTGCAACTCTGCGTTTTTTCTTACTGTTAATCGGCGCAGCCGTGTACCGGCTGATTGTCGCCGGAATTGTCGTTACCCGCTTTGCCATTTACTGCTCCCTCCTGATATATTTTCTTTTGCCTTTGATGTACTGCCTTTTTTCCGTATGCCCGTCCCTGAAATGAAATGTGAGCATATCGCCTGCCGCCGAAATGTATGAAAGGCGCTGCGTCATGATGTCAGCATCAAATTCTTCTGTTCCAAGAACCTCCGCGATGATTACCTTCAGCTTTTCGTCTTTCATAGGGATGGGTCTTGGAATATCCTCATGGATGCCCATTTCCGCAATACGCTTATTGTGCTTATGGCACTCCCATGATAGATTTAACGAGCCGTCTGCGTGATAGCGTTTTTTGGCGGCAAGGTTTTCGCCGCACCCCTCGCACTTGATAAAAATCGACAGGTCATAGTGCAGATACTTCATGGTGGTGCGGGACTTGTAGATTTCAGCGTGGCGTTTTCTGTCCTCGTCTGTCCATTGCGCTTTTCGCTTCTGGCGGTCGGATTTTGTAATTTCACTGCCGCTGTGATAGAAGTAGCTCGCCTTTCCCGCTATGCCGTTTTCTATCTCAACACCGTAACGCTGTGCAATCTCAGCTTGTGCGGCATCAAAGATATCCTGGCTTATGATAGCCGGATGCGTTTCTTCCGAATAGTACATCGGAAGCTCACCGTTGTTTTTCACTAATTTCTTTACTCCGTTATCATCCACATAATATTTCTGGAGCAGGGAGTTGCCCGTGTATTTCTCGTTTCGGATAATTTCGCCGACCACCGCCCCGGAAAAAGGCTTTCCCGTGTAGGACTTACGCCCCTCTGCATTTACCTTTTCGGCAACCTTGTAAAAAGATAAGCCGCTCAGATACAGTTCATAAATCCTGCGGACGGTTTCCGCTTCCTCCGGTTCGATTTCATACTGACCGTTAGCAGCGCGGTATCCGAGGATTTTAGCCGGTCTCAGCCTGCCGTCCATAAACCTTTTGCGGATGCCCCACTTACAGTTCTCTGAAATACTGCGGCTTTCTTCCTGCGCAAATGACGCAAGGATGGAGAGCATCAGTTCCCCATCCCCGCTCATAGAGTTGATGTGTTCTTTCTCGAACCGCACCTCCACGCCGATGTCCTTTAAATGCCGTACCGTCTCCAGCAGGTCTACGGTATTCCTGGCGAATCTCGATATTGATTTACAGAGGACGATATCGATTTTTCCATTTTCACAGTCCCTGACAAGGCGCTGGAATTCCGCCCTATGCTTTGTGCTTGTCCCCGTGACAAAACTGTCGGCGTACACTCCGGCATACTCCCATTCGGGATTTTTCTGTATCAGGCTGCTGTAGTAGCTTATCTGAGCCGAAAGCGAATGGTTCAGCCGTTCCGTTTCCATAGAAACTCTGGCATAGGCGGCGACCTTTTTCCTTGCCGCAATTGCGGGCGTGGTCTGCTCGATTTTCGTAATTTTAGCCATGAAATCACGCTCCTTTCCGCTACTATACATCACTCTAAAAGCCCCTTAAGTCAAGCGGGTGTCCGAAAATAATGTGCCGAAAACGGGGCGGTATTTCTCAAGGAATATTGTATCAATCTGACGATACTCCTGTTCATTTATGATGCCGTTTTCCAGCATTCGCATGACCATGCTCATGGTCGCTTGGTACAGCTTTTCATTCTTCATCTGTTCTTCACTCATTGCCGCCGCCTCCAAACCGATGCTCGATGTAGCACTCATGACAACAATACTTCCTGGCAGCACTGCCATAAACTGAGAAGGTCTTTCCGCAGTTTGCGCAGATGACCTCACGCATCGCTCTGCGGTCAACCCGGTCGAGATGGGCATTCCACCACTTGTTCCGGCACTTATCCGAGCAGAACTTCTTCTCTTTGCGTCCTGGGTTCTGCCTGACGGGAACACCACAGCACAGACATTTGTGTTCAGTAGTATCTTGCTGAACCGGCTCCGGCTGCTGTGCATTTCTGCGGCAGAACGATTTCACTGTATTTTCCGAAATCCCAACCTTGCGGGCAATGGAGCCATAGCCCATGCCTTCTGCGCGGAGAGAGGATATCATCATTTTCTGTTCATTGGTCATCACAGTCCCTCCAATCGTTAAGGGATATATCCCTCTGCTTCTGAAAGGACAGAAATGCGATTTTTCAGCGGACAAAAAAATATGTGAATGCTAAAATGGACTTGAGCCACTAAAGCAAAAAAGGTAGTGTAAAATAGTTTATGTAAAGTTCATAGGTTCGGTTCCGGATATTGAAAAAGGAACCAGTTTCTTGTAAAGTGTTGAGAGCTCAAACCAAACACACAAGAAAGCGAGGTTCCTAGTGTGAAAGATTATAGGATTTTGTCCCCGCTCCAAAAGGGCGCAACAAAGCGACCCTGAAAAACGGAAAATTTTCAGGGCAGTTACGGATTTTGGAAACGAGACTAGCCGACCTTCAACCCTTGACTTTCAAGGAGACGAATAGCTTGCTTTACAGTCTTGGCAAGCTGCTGCTCCTTTAGATGCTCTGGCATATCCACTTTATAAAGGTCAACAGGGTTCCAGACTTCGCCAGTAGAAAGCATGGAGTAAACTGCGGTCAGAATCATTCTTGCAATGGCAATGATTGCACGTTTCTTTCCACGACGTTTGGAAATGCGCTCATATTTAAACCCATAGTAAGGAGAATCTTTGTCCTTCACGGCTGCGTGTGCGACTTGCACCAGCGCAGGTTTGAGGTATACCCCTGCACGCGAAATACGGACAGATTTCTTCTTTCCGGCGGACTCATTGTTGCCAGGTGTAAGGCCAGCCCAGCAACACAAGCGTTTAGAGGAAGCGAATTGCTCCATGTCAACGCCGATCTCGGAGATGATGGTAATCGCACTGTTGCGGTCGATCCCAGGAATCGTGCAAAGCAGAGTGATGTAATCCTCATATTGCTGCACCATAGTGTCAATACACGCATCCACTCTCTTAATCAGGGTATCGATAAAGTGGAGATGGTCGCGGACAATAGCGATACGGGTTTTCTGCTCGGCGGCGATTTCAAAGCCCTCGATGGACTCAAGCACCGCGTCTGCTTTCTTCTTAAGGGAGCGTTGCAGCAGGGAAACACAATGTTCTGCATTGAATTCTTCATCGGATGTTAGGTAAACCGTGATGGCAGTTGCGGATTTACCGAACATATCAGACACGACAGAGTCCAGTGCAACATTGCAGACCGTGAAAGCATTTTGAAAACGGTTTTTCTCGCCGCTCCTCATAGAAACCAGTTTGTAGCGATAACGAGTTAATTCACGCAAAATGCGGATATTCCTGGCCGGAATAAAGCTGCTCTTGACCAGACCGATGCGAAACAAATCTCCGATCCATTTGGAATCCTTTGTATCATCCTTGTTTCCCTTTACAGCTTTTACCCACTTAGGGTTGGCAATGACAACATGGATTCCGCGTTTCTCTAGAATGTTGAATACAGGAACCCAATACTTTCCCGTGGATTCCATGCAAACATCCAAGCAATTGTTGGTGTGAAGCCAGCCTGCGAAACGGTTCAGGTCTGAGTTAAACGTGGAAAAACGCTTCTTCTGATAGCTTGGCTGTAAGCTATCCTGCGGTGTCTTGATGATGGTCGCAACCAGAAAGGATTTGTGAACATCAACACCACAGCAGGTTGGAAATACGATTTTCAAGAGACACCCTCCTCATAATGGAATGGTGAGGAGAAAGCAGTGACTGAATCGCCAGGCAATTAACAGGTGTTAATACAATCCTTAGTGTGCGGGCTCAAAGCGCCACTTATTTGTGCTTGAAAAGGCGGTTCTAACACTGATTTCTATACTGTTTTAAACTCTGGAAGCAATCTACGACTAACCTCCCCGTGCATTGTAGTGTGCTTCCTCCTCAACAATATTTTATAAGAAAGGCGACCGCTTGTCTGCACTCTTTCATTCCTATTTGTGCCGACAGCATAGCGGTCGGCATGGTGATTTCTAAGAAGGAGTCAAGGGTATTTCCCTTGGCTCCTTTCGCATTCTTGGGAACAGCGTAAGTTGGGAGATGTCACAACATCTTTCTCAGGAGGGACACCAACTGTTGGAGTTAAATCGTATTATGATGGCCAAATTCCATTTATCCGATCTGCGGAAATTAACAGTGGTTCGACAGAACTGTTTATAACCGAGGACGGCCTGAATAATTCGTCTGCAAGGCTTGTTTCTGAGGGAGATATTTTGTATGCCCTTTATGGCGCAACAAGTGGCGAAGTAGGCCGTGCTAGGCTTAATGGAGCGATAAATCAGGCAATTTTAGCTATCAAACCGGTGGCTGGTTACGATGCAGAGTACCTCACCCAATGGTTACGCAAAAGCAAACAAGCCATCGTCGAAACATACCTTCAAGGTGGGCAGGGAAACTTGTCTGGCGCAATCGTCAAGGATTTGATTGTTGATTTTCCATCTTATACAGAGCAACAGGCTATAGGGGTGTTTTTTCATGGCCTCGACCACCTTATTGCCCTTCATCAGCGTGAGCAGCAGCCGTTTGACGAACCGTTCTCTCCTGATGTGCCATTCTGCACAAACGCTTGGGAACAGCGTAAGTTCGGCAAAATAGTTGAAAAATACGAAGACCCCGTACCAACGCCCCACGATGGTTATGAACGCCTGGGGATAAGAAGTCATGCGAAAGGCACATTCCATAGTTATGTGGGGAAGGGCAAGGAATTAGAAACAGCGCAAATGCACAGAGTGGTTGCTGGCAATTTTATCGTGAACATCACCTTCGGATGGGAACACGCTGTAGCAATAACCGATGAAAATGACGCTGGAAAGCTCGTTTCTCACCGTTTTCCGCAGTTTAGATTTCTTGAGGGGTGTGAGCCAGAGTTTTTCAAATATGTGATTGTAGATGAAAATTTCAGGCATCATTTATGGCTGGCATCTCCTGGGGGAGCAGGGCGAAACCGGGTTCTTAACCTCAATGAAATGCTGGAATACAAAATGACTTTTCCCGGGAAAGAAGAACAGCTTCAAATCGCCAGCTTTTTCCGCAACCTCGACCACCTTATCGCCCTTCATCAGCGTAAGTATCACGCCATAGGAGGAATGCATATGTTGACAAACATCCAGAGTACTGACCTGTTCCACTGTTATTTTTCCCAGTGGATTAAAGTCTATAAAGAAGGCGCTGTCCGTAAGGTTACGATGGACAAATATCTTATGACCCATAAGTGGGTTGAGCGTCTCGCCCACACGCTGCGCCTGTGTGATGTGAACAGACTGACTTACCAGCAACTGTTGAACGAGTACGCGCTCTCCCACGAGAAGCAGACCACAATAGATTTTCATCACCAGCTCAAGGGCGCCATCAGTGATGCTGTTGATGACGGGTTAATTTCGAAAGACCCCACTCGCAAGGCCATTATCAAGGGCAAAAGCCCGAAAGAGAAGAAGATCAAGTACCTGAACCAGTTCGAGCTTCACACATTGATTTCCACACTTGACCTTCACGAAGAGCTCAACTGGGACTGGCTCATTCTACTGATTGCCAAGACAGGAATGCGGTTTTCGGAGGCTCTTGCCCTTACGCCCAAGGATTTCGATTTTGCCCACCAGACCCTCTCCATCAGTAAAACATGGGATTACAAGGAGGGTGGCGGATTTCAGCCGACCAAGAACGCCTCTTCTGTTCGTAAGATTCAGATTGACTGGCAGACGGTTATCCAGTTCTCAGAGCTTGTTAAGGGGTGTGCGTCCGATAAGCCCATTTTTATCACAAAGGATCATGTTTACAATTCTACCGTGAACGGCGTCCTTGCCCGACATTGCAAGAATGCTAACATTCCTGTAATCACTGTCCACGGATTGCGGCACACCCACGCCTCACTGCTTCTTTTTGCCGGTGTCTCTATCGCAAGCGTCGCCAGAAGGCTCGGCCATTTCAGCATGACCACGACCCAGAAGACATACCTCCACATCATCCAGGAGCTTGAGAACCAGGATGTTGATTTGGTGATGCGCTCCCTCTCTAATCTCAGTTGATTACACACCTTATTGCCCTCGTGTCCCTTATAATATAGAATACTTACGCTGATGAAGGGCGATAAGGTGGTCGAGCTGCTGGAAGTAGCCGCTGATTTTGAGCTGCTCGCTATATTCTGGGCAAAGCAGCTCGATTTTCTCTAAGTCCGTATTATGAAGATGAACGACAGATTTGCCTTGAGCCATCTTAGCCATGTCATCATGGGGCTTGCCATTAGAGATACTAATCGCCAAAAAAGCTGAATCAAGATTTGCCGGTGGAGTGATGATATTCAGGTCTCCACCCAGCAAAACGCCTGATTTTTCAACAACTGAGGCGACAGAAATATCTTCTGCCGTCTCTCCGGAAGCTGGAACAATGACTTCGCCACCCTTGCTATAAACAGAAGCTGGTCTTTCATCCGCAAAGGTATCTACATCAGATATGACTGTTTCGTACTTTGTATAAAGCCGACCATACAAAATAAGCGGTGTCCCTTTTTCTTTTATATCCGCTTTTGAGTAGCCATTCCCTTTGGAAAATTGGACAAGCTCTCCCAACTTACGCTGTTCCCAAGAAAAAGTCTAATCCACTCCGCCAAATTGCTGCCGCTTGTGTTATACTATACTTAGATGAAAAAAGCAAGCTGAACAGAGAGACTTGCTTTCGGGCCATTTGCGTATCGCTAACGCTGAAATCCCTTTGGAAAAGACAGGAGATGAAAATTGGAGATGTCATCTAAGAAACAAATCCGATATTACAAAACACTCCTTGACGATTTCGTAGAAAGCTCCAATCAGAACTTTGCATTGCCCGAAGATTATGTCTGGATACGGAAAGGCAAAAAATCCAGATTTGCTCGGCCAGTTTTGTATGCCATAGCCTATCTGTTTGCGCTGATTTACGGAAAGGGTGTCCTTCACCTGAAAATCGTCAGGACGGTTGACATGAAGGACTATCGCAATACCGGCGCAGTAGTTTATGGGAACCACACACAGCCCATCGGAGATGTGTTTGTCCCCGCCCTGGTATGCGCTCCCAAACGGTGCTATACAATAGCAAGTCCTGCCAACTTGGGGATTCCGGTCATCGGTGCTCTGCTGCCGTGGATGGGTGCGCTGCCGATCCCATCGGACTTCAAGCAGATGAGGAAATTTCTCGGAGCCGTCCGCCAGCGTTTGCAGGAGAACAACTGCATCATTGTTTATCCGGAGCAGCACGTCTGGCCGTACTGTACCCAAATCAGGCCGTATCCTGCAACATCATTCGACTATGCAGTCAAAAACAAGGTGCCAGCCTTTTGCATGACAACTACATACCAACACCGAAGATTTTCAGAGAAGCCGAGGGCTACCGTGTGTCTGGACGGCCCATTTTACGCAGATGCCAGTCTCTCACCTCAGGCGCAGAAGGAAGCGCTGCGGGATCAGGTCTATGCCTGTATGCAAAAGAGAAGTAAGCAGAGTACCTATCAATACATGGAATACCGACCAATGCAGGAGGCAGAGGATCATGCCAGCAAATAAACTGACCTGTTATTTTGAACAGCATAAGAGCCAGTTACAAGTGGTCTGGTTTTTAATATTCGGGTTGGCTGCAATGATTGCTCAGCTAGGGTCACGAATCGCCTGTGATATTGCATTTCAGGGAATGGATAGCACCGTGAGTATCTGGCCGTTTCCATCGCAGACGCTTGGCTCCTTTTTGGCATTCCTGATTTCCAACACGCTGGCGAAGGTCATCTCTTATGTGACAAACCGGGAAAAGACATTTCAGGCAAACAACAACCTCTGCTTCAGTGTCATCATTTACATTGTGCTGATCGTTGCTCTCATCGTGATTGAAACCATTATCGGTACTCCCATGCAGAACGGGTTATACGTTCTGCTGGGCGGGGGCTTTGCCGGAACGGTACAAGCAACCGCTTCCGCTCAGTCGCCTGTACTATACCAGGCGTGTGGGGTGGCTTCTCAGCTTATTTATGGAATCGGAGATGCGGTTATTGTTTTCTTCATGGATAAATATCTGATTATGCGGAAAACAGACTGATACACAAAACAGGACATTGAGGAGGTGACCCGTTTGCCAGACCGTTCCTATATCGCTATCGACTTAAAATCCTTCTACGCCTCTGTGGAGTGTGTGGAGCGTGAGCTTGACCCTCTAACCACCAATCTGGTTGTAGCCGACCAGAGCCGCACGGAGAAAACCATCTGCCTCGCAGTGTCACCCTCCCTGAAATCCTTTGGCATTTCCGGACGGGCGAGGCTGTTTGAGGTCGTCCAGCGGGTGAAAGAGGTCAACCGGGAGCGCCAGCGCCGCGCACCGGGACACACCTTTACCGGCTCCTCCAGCGACATCAACGAGCTGAACGCTAATCCGTCTTTGTCACTGGATTATATCGTGGCGACGCCGCAAATGGCTCATTATATCCAGCGCAGCACAGAGATTTATCAGGTCTATCTCCGGTTCATTGCCCCGGAGGACATCCATGTGTACAGCATTGACGAGGTATTCATGGATGTGACCAACTATTTGCAGACCTACCGGCTCACACCCCATGAGCTGGCTATGAAGATGATTCGGGAGGTCTTGAAAGAAACCGGCATTACGGCCACCGCAGGAATCGGCACCAACCTCTATCTCTGCAAAATTGCGATGGACATCGTGGCAAAGCACATTCCAGCGGATAAGGACGGCGTTCGTATCGCAGAACTGGACGAGATGAGTTATCGGCAGCAGCTTTGGGCGCATCAACCCATCACCGACTTCTGGCGAGTGGGGCGCGGCTATGCGAAACGGCTGGACAAGCTGGGGCTGCATACGATGGGCGATATTGCCCGGTATAGTCTGAGCAGCTACGGCGAAAATCGACTGTACAAGGAGTTTGGTATCAACGCCGAACTGCTCATCGACCACGCCTGGGGGTGGGAACCCTGCCGCATCTCCGACATCAAGGCGTACAGGCCGGAGAACAACAGCATCAGCTCCGGGCAGGTGCTGCAATCTCCCTATGAGTTCGATAAGGCAAAGCTGGTCGTCCGGGAGATGGCGGACGCCCTCTCCCTCGACCTGGTGGACAAGGGGCTGGTAGCCGACCAAATTGTGCTGACCATTGGATATGACATCGAAAACCTGACCGACCCGAAACGGCAGAAGTCATACAAGGGTGAAGTCACCACCGACCACTACGGTAGGAAAGTTCCGAAGCAGGCCCACGGCTCCATCAATCTGGGCCGGCAGACGGCCTCCACTATGTTGATTACCAACGCTGCTATGGAGCTGTTTGATCATATCGTTGACCGGAATCTGCTGGTGCGCCGGATGTATGTGGTTGCAAACCACGTTGTCAGTGAGGACATTGCAAAGCCACCGGAGCCGGAGCAACTTGACCTGTTCACCGACTATGCTGCCCTGGAGCAGCAGCGACAAACAGAACAGGAGGCGCTGGAAAAGGAAAAACGGCGACAGAAAGCAGTTCTGACCATACAGAAAAAATTCGGCAAGAACGCACTGCTGAAAGGTATGAATCTGGAGGAAGGAGCTACAGGCAAAAACCGCAACGCACAAATTGGAGGACACAAGGCATGAGAGAAATCGAACACCGTTGTTCCTATGTGAATATGAAAAATCCACTCTACATCCGTTATCACGATGAGGAGTGGGGTATGCCGGAGCATTCCGACCAGAAGCTCTACGAGCTTTTGATTTTGGAATCTTTTCAGGCGGGGTTGTCCTGGGAATGTATCCTGAACAAGCGGGAGAATTTTCGCGCTGCCTTTGACGGGTTCAACATCGACAGGGTTTGCGCCTACGATGAAGCAAAATGTGCAGAGCTGATGAACAATCCCGGCATCGTCCGTAATCGGCGCAAGATAGCGGCGGCTGTCAATAACAGCATCATCTTTAAGGAAATTCAAAAGGAGTTCGGCTCCTTCGATGCGTTTATCTGGGGCTTCACTAACAGCGAAACCATCGTGGAGGATTACCATGTCCGTACCACCTCTCCACTCTCCGATATGATCTCGAAGGATTTGAAGAAGCGTGGTATGAAGTTCGTAGGCTCTACGATCATCTATTCCTATCTCCAGGCCATCGGCGTTTTGAACGCACATGGGGAGGAATGTGATTTGCGCCCCAGCAAATCGGAGGCGATGCCATGAGCCATGATTACAGCGACATCATCAACCTGCCCCACCACGTTTCAGTGACCCGTCCCCATATGTCCATGCGTGACCGGGCAGCGCAGTTTTCGCCCTTTGCCGCCCTCACCGGCTACGATGCGGCTGTGAAAGAGACAGCACGGCTGACCGATCAGCGGGCAGAGCTGGACGAGGACATGAAAGAAAAATTGTCGGAGCGAATCAATCTGCTTCAGGAAAATCTCGCGGCGGCCCCTGCGGTGGAGATCACCTATTTCATTCCCGATGAGCGTAAAGAGGGCGGGGCTTACAGTACCGCTACCGGTACAATAAAGAAGATAGATGAATTTCAACGGATCATTGTGTTGACAGATGGAACGGACATTCCGATTGATGAGATCACAGAAATCAACGGGGCGATGTTCCGTTCTCTGGATGATTCCTTTGCCTGATTGACGGGGAGCGGCTCTAAAAACGTAGGCCGCTCCTTTGTGACAATGAACGCTTGAGCCACATAATCCCCCTTGTGCCAACGAATTTTGATCCACCCACCAGTAGAAAAGGCCAATGGTATCTCCATAAAAACACATACATCGACCCGCCCACACCACGCAAAATATGCTATACTATGCTCAGACAGGGACAAGTACCGTCTAACGCAAATTGACAAACAGGAGGTCATGGCAGCATGAATTCACAGATTCCATCAAAAGCGCCACCTGGCACAGACACCAAACGCAGAACACTCAATTCATTAGCAGACTTGGGGCGCCTGTTTCCAACAGAGACTCCCGAACCGCTGCCGGTCAATGACCACAAAAATACATACAACCTTGTCGCCCTGATGATGTATCTGGTCGGCGTAGAGTACAGGCACTTTGAAACACATGACCCTCCACTCATAGAAAATTACAACAAGCACAATCAAAATAAAAACGCCCGCATCATACGCAACCTGTGTATGATACGAACGGCACTGGAACAGAAATACACACAAATCCGGTCAGCGTTTCTGTACGACCTGAAAAATCTTTCCTCCCTGCCGGAGTTGATTCCGACAGAAGCCGTGACCGAACTTCTGACAGATGGGATAGATTTGCAAAGCACAAAGCCGGACATAAACAATTATATCCTGACCATCAATCGTGAAATCTCAAATCGAATCAATAATGTCAAAGACCTGTTTCCCGAATGGGTGAGCTGGGACTATATCCGTCCGTTGTTCCTCATGCCAAACGGCTTCAAAAAAGACGGTATCAAGGCGGCGGGGGATTTCTACAACAGCAATCGAAACCGGTATCCCTATCAATGCTACATGAACTGGGACAGAGATGGGTGCGGGAACATCTTCAATTCCGATTACAAATTTGTTCGGCTGCTCTATGAGAAATACGGTGACAGTTTCGAGGACAAAAGCCTGGTGCGGAAGGCTGGCGACCAGACGATGGACGACCTGTATGCGTTCATCGGGCGCAATAAGAAAACGCTCATCGTCGTGGACTGTGAGAACAGCGACCCGGTTAAGCTGGCGGCGGTGCTGTCCAGCCTGAACGCCGCACAGAAAAGCGCTATTCACAAAATTATGCTGTTCGATTCCGACTACACGACGGCTGCGTGGACGACCCTTTGTCAAATGGGTATCCCCACTGACTATGATACGGAACACATTGTCGTGGGCAGGATTTATGAGCATAAATCTCAGGTGGACATGACGCTGGCAGCGAACACCTGCCGAGAAGTCTATCTGAATCAGGTCGATTCCGTGATCCTTGTCTCCAGCGACAGCGACTATTGGGCGCTCATCCAGTCCCTCCCCGGTATCCACTTTCTTGTCATGCTGGAAAAGGCTAAAAGCGGACTGCAAATCAGAAATGCACTGGAAAGCCAAGGGCATCCCTATTGTTTCATTGATGACTTCTGCACCGGCGCAACCTATACCATCAAAACGAAAACGCTGCTGTCAGAATTTCAGAACAGGCTGGATGAGGCGGTCAACATCAATGTGAACACGATGCTGGACGAGGCGTTCCGCAGTACATGGGTGCAGATGAGCGACAAGGAAAAAACAAATTTCTATGACCGGCACATCAAAACCATGCGGCTGAAAATTTCCGCAGACGGTCAGATCCGTATTGTGGTTGGGGAGTGAAACTGTAAATATGATAGCAATCAGGCATATAAGGAGCCATCCGGTTTGCAATGCGCAAGAGATTCAGACGACCATACAAAGTCTGTCTCATGAGGGGCGGTTAGCATCAGAAAAAACATTCTTGCACCACAGAAAAATAACCGTGTACGGCCACAGCGTTCATGCTGCCGAGGTCAGTTTAGCGATAGCCAATTCTCTGCCATTCACGTTTGATACAAACTCCCTGGTCAGAGGGGCACTACTCCATGATTACTTCTTATATCACAGAAATGAAAGCGTAAAAACTTATGTCACGCATGGATACAGGCACCCTTTGGTTGCTGCGAAAAACGCCGAGGAAGACTACGGAATCAATGACATCGAGGAAAACATTATTACGCGACATATGTTTCCGCTGACACCCATACCGCCCAAATGTAAAGAGGCGTGGGTCGTGTGCATTGCTGACAAATATTGCGCAACGATGGAGTTCCTTCCTGCAAAGTCTACGAGGCGTCACCTATCAAACGGTCATAGTTGCAGTTAAACACACCAGCTTTGTACTTTGATTGGAGGATGGAACGGGAAATCCTATGAGAACAGATTTGAATTTTATCATCAAAACAAAAGACGATCTTATCAATGCCGTGCAGCAGATCGGTATCCTTCCTCTGTTTCAAAACAGTCTCCCCGGCTTCTCCGTGGAGGAATACGTTGCACCCTCTGCATGGTTCTCTGATGAGCCGGGTGTGTGGGAATGGAAAGACCCGGTCATTCAGGAAGCAGACTGTGCCTACGGGAAATTTTTCGAGAAAAAGGCAGCGTTCATCAGCGCAGAGTGGTGCCCTGACTTCGCCAACTATCGCAGAGATGGATATGACTTCGACGCTCGGTTTGAGGATGGGCTGGCCTCCTACAAGGACAAACAGCTTTTTGATTTGGTGGATGCTCATGCGCCAGCGCTGTCCAAAACGCTGAAACGGGAGGGCAACTATAGAAAGGGCGGCACAACTGGCTTTGACACCTCCATGAACCGCCTGCAAGCCCAGGGCTATGTGGTCATCAGCAACTTTGTTTACATGAAAGACCGCTATGGAAAAGAATATGGCTGGGGCGTGGCGGAGTATTCTACGCCGGAGAAATTTTTCGGTGAAGCGTTCACCGATGCAGTTTACCAGCGCCAGCCGGAGGAATCTTTTCAACGGATACTGGAACGCTTGCATGCGATTTTGCCTGACGTTCCAGACAAGTCCTTACGCAGTTTTCTCAAGTGATGTCTTTGAAACAGCATCATTTTTCGAGAATTTAAGGATGCTTTCACTCCATTTCACTAAGCGGCAAGGCAATGTCTTTGTGCTACAAAGACCCGCTGCGCTTGCCTTGTTGGGGGAATCCCCAAACCCCTTTTGAACATCCCCGTCGAGGATGGACTGCGCATTCCTGCGGAACGCTTACCTACGGACATAAAAACAGAATCTCGGAGGGAACATCATGGATAGAGAACAAATAAAACTCCACCGTATAGAATCTCAATTTCCCACAAAGCTCAGATCATTGAGGCACGAGAAGGGTCTTTCCCGGAGAGAATTGGCAATAAAGCTCACGACAGATTCACTCTCCTTTTCCGTATCTACAATTGCCGGTTATGAAAATGGTCGTTCCTGGCCGAATCTTAACAGATGTCTCCGACTGTGCGAGTTTTTTTGATGTGACACTTGAATATTTCTTTAAGGATGGAATACGGGAGAAATTTGGTGTAACTACGGAAGATTCAGATGATGATGAATTAGATAAGCTGGCGGAATATCTGTATAAGACCGGAGACCTGGCAAAAATGGAGGAGGCGCTGCGAATAGGCGGCAAAGCTAAGTTGGAGGAATATACGCTCGGCCTCAAAGCAAGGTTGGAATCAGATATAAAATCAGGCAAGTTTTCGCTTACTGAATAGGCATCGGATGTAATGATTGAAAAAAGAAGGTCTGAATTATGATTTGTCAATGCGATTATTGCCATTACACATTTGACAGTGCAGCCTGCCACCTGGGGGATTCCATTCCGGAAAGCTGCCCCGACTGCGGGAAAACGCACATCAGTGCGAACACTCCGACTGTTAGAAAAGCGACCGAGGGAGAGGCAACTGAGTACAGACGTATCCGAGAAGAAATCCTGCGTGAAGGAGTGAAAGCATCCTTAAATTCTCGAAAAATGATGCTGTTTCAAAGACATCACTTGAGAAAACTGCGTATCATTTACAAAAATCATATCAGAGAAGACTTTCCCCGTGGGGAGCGCCGCCCTCTTTTCGATATGGAGAAGCTGCAAAAGGCAGGACGGTATGACTGTTATGGCTATTATCAGGAGGACAGCCTTGTGGCATACGCCTGTTATATCCTGACCCAAAGCGATTCTTATGCACTGCTGGATTACTTCGCCGTTGTCCCCGAACTCCGTGGGAAAGGAATCGGCAGCGAGTTTCTGCGGAGCCTGAAAGGAAACGTGTCTGCGAAATGCGGCGTGTTCATCGAGGCCGAAAGCCTTGATTCCGCTAAGACGGAGGAGGAAAGGTAAACACGGGAACGTCGTATTCGTTTCTATCTTTCAAATGGGGCAGAGAGAACAGACTCAAAATGTCTATTGTTTGGGGTAGACTACGACATTGCGCCATTCCCGGTAAGATAGACAAGAAAAAGGTTCAAAAAACGGAATGAATCATCGCATTACGCCGTGATACAGATACCGAGGTCAAGGTTTTC
>Ga0192272_1050_pt1 | contig 17564 bp, 5 predicted proteins | sample Koala_Koa24_E3_FD_131262 | JGI IMG/M metagenome (GOLD analysis project Ga0192272, IMG submission 131262) | Enriched cells from koala feces incubated with labeled cellulose particles, San Francisco Zoo, California, United States - Koala_Koa2-4_E3 ... | reverse complement strand
TTTGTAAAGACGACAGAAAGTGGGATCGGAAGGATATCTTTAAGAGAGGATAGTGGGCATGAGTGAGATCCAGCTGGAACAGGCGAGAATAGAGCTTCCATATATTCGGGTTTTTTATTATGGCGGAGATTACAGCGGCGCGGAATCGGAAATCACCGCGACGCTGGACGGAACAAAGCTTCTGACGACGGTGTTTGACGCTGAGGAAATACCGGGGGGTACGGATTACTATCTTTTGCTGGATATTACCGCGTCTGTTGGACAGGATTATTTTGAGGCAATGAAGCAGTGCGTACTGCAGTTTCAGGATGGCATGCTCTCTGGGGACACCATTACGGTGATCACCTATGGGGATGAGGTGACTGTGATCGCGGATCACGCAGGGAAGAGTGAAGATTTTTCTGCCGCGGTCAGCGGGCTTGTGAATGATAATTATACGACGCATTTCTGGGAGGCTCTGACAAAGACGGCGAGCCTGGCGGACAGTGAGGAAAACAAACTGACACGTGCGGTAGCGCTGGTTCTGACGGACGGGGAGGATTGCTCGGAGCACGAAAGCACGGAACAGGAAGCACTGGAGACTTTGCAGGAGGCGGGGGTGCCACTTTACGCGATGGCGGTGAAACAGACAGCCAGCGGCGCGGATAATGTGTTCCTGGATGATCTGAAGGATTTTGTGAGGAAAGCGAACGGACAGACCTGGATTTTCAGTGTAGATGAAGCCGAGGCCTGTATGGCGGAATGCCTGGAATATCTGCAGTCGGTTCATGAGCTGGATTTTCAGGCGGCGAGTAACCGGATTGACGCCACGGAGCAGCTTCTGACGGTGTTATTTCCCAATCAGGAGAGCTGTACGCTTACCGTTTACCCGAAGTATTTTCAGACGGATACGGAGGCGCCGACCGCAGAGATTGAAAAGCTCTCAGATCGTGAATTGAAAATTACATACAGTGAATCGGTGCTGAACGCGGACCAGGCCAATAATTTCACCGTGACAAAGGACGGGGCGCCGCTGGCGGTCTATACGCTTCACTATGAGTCGTCGGACGGCTATTATACGGTGCTGACATTTGAAGAAACGCTTGGAAATGGCGTGTATGAGGTAACATTCCGCAATATCTGTGATGATTCGACCGAGGAGAATCTGTTATCCGGCTCGGTTGTGGTTGAGATAAATGACGTTCCGGAGACGGAAATGGAAAGCGAGACAGAGATCAGGACAGAGACAGAAAGTGAGACGGAAGCCGCAGCGGGAGCGGGCGGAAATTATGTGCTATATGGAGGCGCAGGGCTTTTGGTTCTTCTTCTTTTTCTCCTGCTGATTGTATGGAGGCGGAAAAAAGAACAGAAGCCAGAGGAGGAGGTATCCTTGAAAGAACAGGAGCTGCATTTTGAGATTGTCAGCGATGAGGGCAGTACGAAACAGACATTTCCCGCTGAGAAAAAGCTGATCGCGGGACGCTCGGCAAAATGTGATATTGTGCTGAGCGATACCTCGAAAATGCTTTCGAACCAGCATTTTTCGGTTGAAAAAGCAGATGGAAGCTTTTATGTGACGGACCTGGATTCCACGAATGGAACAAAGGTAAACGGAATCCGGATTACTTCCAGATGCAGACTGAAAAACGGAGACGTGGTACAGGCCGGTTCTCTGAAAATTATTATTACATGGTAAGTGCAGATGGTTGTTAAGGTCTGCGATTTACGTATCAGGCGGTGCGGGAGGAGTAAGTTATTTCGAGGCAGAGCATAAGGCTATGCCGTGAAATGGCTGGCACAGTTCAGGCGGGAGGATTGGAGTTTAGAAAAATGAATCAGGATGAGGTAATCACGCAGGAGGATAATCGAATTCCAACGGTGAAAATAGGAATGTCCTCTGTAATGGGTACGCGAAAGACGCAGCAGGACACGGTATATGCCTTTTCCCGCGACCCGCTGCATCTTGCGGTGGTGTGCGACGGCATGGGTGGCCTGGAAGGCGGCGAGATCGCGAGCCGTATGGCGGCAGAGACGCTGGCGGCGGATTTTCTGGAGATGGATGAGACGGCGGATATTTCCTCTTTTTTGCGGGATGAGGCGTTGCGCCTGGATGAACAGGTATGGAATCTGCGCGGGGAGAATGGAGCGTTCCTGGACGCGGGTACTACGATTGTGACAACGGTGATCAGAGGAAATGAACTCTACTGGATGTCGGTAGGTGACAGCCGCATTTATCAGATTCGGAAGGGTGAAATTACGGTATTGACACGGGAACACAATTATCGGCTGACTCTGGACATCCTGCTGCGACAGGGGCGTATTTCGCGGGAAGAATATGATCGGTCGCAGGAAAATGCGGAAGCCTTGATCAGCTATCTGGGGATCGGTGATCTGCGGCTGATCGATGGAAATAAACGGCCCATCCTTATGGAAAAAGGGGATAAATTTCTGCTATGCAGTGATGGACTCTACCGGAGTATGGACAAAAAACAGATTATGGAACTGCTGCTGCGCGCGCCAGAGGAAGCGGGGCGGGCGGCGCAGACGCTGACCGCGTCTGTGATGCAGCGCTGCCAGGGAAAGCAGGATAATACCTCGGTTGTCCTGGTGACTTATTTGTAGCAGTAGAAAGGAAAAGGTTATGAGAGAAAAAAAGAACCCTTTCTGGCGGCGGTCCAGAGATATCGGGCAGAAAGCAGAAGATCCGCCTGAGGAGGAAGATATTACCGTGCGAAATGGTCCTGTTATGGAAGCAGCAGAGGAAGAAGAGGAGCAGACTGTCCGTTTCATGGAACCAGGCGATAGGGGGATGAAGCGTGAAGAGAGGGAGGATCTGACCAGAAAGCTGGACGATATGGAACCCTGGGCAGACAGACTGGATCCGGTAGCGGTGGTTATGGGACAGGAGGAAGATGGCTTCGCTGGGACGGACAGCGCGGCGAGCGGCAGGAGAAAACAAAAGCATGTGGAAGCCACGGCTCCTCCATTTTTGAAACCGGTCGGCTGGCTGGTCTGCATTGAGGGTGCTGATTACGGAAAGAGCTTTCCGCTCAAAGCCGGGACAAATACGCTGGGACGCGCCTGGGATATGGATATTGCCATCACCGGGGATCGGGCGATTTCAAGAAACAGCCATGCCCTGGTTATTTACGAGGAAAGCGAACGTTCCTTTCTCGCGCAGACCGGATCTGCAATGAAACCGGTCTATGTAAATGATGAGATTGCGCTGCTCCCAATGCAGATGAAGGCGCGGGATCTCCTTTGTGTGGGAGATACTGTTCTGATGCTGATTCCGTGCTGTGATGAGAGTTTTAGCTGGGATGCACTGGAGAGACAGAAGATTGAGGGGAACGAAAAGTGAGCTATGTAATTTCGATTTACGGAGACCGCTTTTATAAGAAAATACTGCTACCGGCAATTAATAACGCAGACTGTCAGATTGTGCTTTATAAGAGGGAGTTTGCCCTGGAAGAGGATATCGCGATTTCGATGGAGGTGGTCGACTTTCAGTGGAGCTTTAAGCCGGGCGGTCAGTACAGAATCTATAAAAGGAAGGATGAATTTTACAGCAGGCCGATAAAGAATGAAGACATCCTGATGTTTGAAGCGCAGAAAATCCGGCTGACCTTTATCGTTTCGGAATTGCGGGCACCGTTCTGTGTTTACAAAAAGGTTTCGCTGGAAAACCAGAAGCGGATTACGATCGGCAAAAATCTTTCGAACCATATTTGCTATGATTATCTCGGGCGGGTGTCGAAGGAACATGCGGTGTTAGACCTGCGGGAGGATGGTTGTACCCTTTATGATGTCAGTTCCAATGGCGTATATGTGAATGGGAAGCGGGTAAACCGGGCCTGCAGCCTGGCCTTTGGAGATGAAATTAACATTCTGGAGCTGCAACTCGTTTATCTTGGGAAAATTCTGGCCATTGGCGCCTGTACGGATTCGTTAAAAATCGACACACAGGCGTTGAAAGAGCTGTCGTCTTCTGATCTGGAGAAAATCGCGTTAAGTGAGGGAGGCTTTGAGAGGCATGCGGATGATGCAGTTGCCAGAAGCTTTTTCCACCGGACGCCCCGGAATATTGAAAAGATTGACTGTGAACCGGTTGAGATTGAAGAGCCTCCGGCGCCGGCGTATCAGCGGCGCCAGTCCGTACTCCGGACCATCGGACCGTCTTTTACGATGGCCATTCCGATGTTTTTAGGTTGCCTGATTTCCGTCTATGCAGCGAGAACCTCCGGAAGCTCCTCCGTTTTTATGTATACGGGGCTTGTGACAGCCGGGACGTCGGCATTGATCGGCGGAATGTGGGCGACCATCAATATGAGGGCCAGAAAACGGGAATTGCGTGAGGACGAGACGGAACGCCAGACGGCTTATATAGAGTATTTGCAGAAGACGCAGAGTGAGATTCGCGAGAGGTACGACAGGAATACACAGATTCTGCAAACGCGCTATCCTGAGACGCAGGTATGTGTGAACTATGGTGATCAGACAGCACAGCTCTGGAACCGGAACCAGAAGCATGAGGATTTCCTGTACCATCGTCTGGGGCTGGGGCGCATCCCGTTCCAGGCACAGATTTCCATTCCGAAGGAAAAGTTCAGGGTGCATAAGGATGAGCTGGCTCTGAAACCGAGAGATATTCAATCGGAGTTTGAAATATTGAAGGACATTCCGGTGGGACTGAATTTTCTGGAGCATGCCCTGACGGGAATTGTTGGCGGGAAAGGAAAAGAAGGCGCATATCAGATTGCCAGGAATCTGATAATTCAGATTGCAGCAAATAATTGCTATACAGATGTAAAGATGGGAATTGTCTTTGACCGGGAGAACGGCAGGGAAAAGGAGCTGTTTGACTGTGTGAAATGGCTGCCTCACGTATGGTCAGAGGACCGGAAAGCGAGATATGTGGCTGATACGCAGACGGCCGCGGGAGATGTGTTTTATGAGATTGCAAAGGTGCTGCGCACGCGGGCGGAGGAAAAACAAAGCGACAGGGAAGGAATGATTCCCAGGCCATACTATGTTTTGATTGTTACGGATCCAAAATTTCTGGAAGGGGAGCTGATTGCGAAGTATGTCTTTGGCGGCGCGGCCAGATGCGGGCTGAGTACCCTGCTTTTGGTAGAGCGGTATGAGGAATTACCTAATTCCTGTGAGTTTATCATTCAGAACGATGAGGAGTTTCAGGGGTATTATCTGGTAACGGACGACAGCTCAGATCGTGTGCCGCTGCGCTTTGACACGGTGGAACAGGCTGATTTTGAAGCTTTTTCCAGAAGATTGAGTTCGATAGAGGTAAACGAAGCAGAGACGGGCGGCGAAATCCCGGAATCGCTTACTTTTTTTGAAATGATGGGAGTTCATTCGCTGGATGAGATGGATGTGCCAGGTCGCTGGCGAAAAAACCGGACGTATGACAGCATGCGTGTCCTGATTGGACAGAAATCCGGCGGAGCCCCCTGCTATCTGGATATCCATGAAAAATACCACGGCCCGCATGGACTGGTGGCAGGCACGACTGGTTCCGGCAAGAGCGAGACCCTGCAAACCTGGATGCTTTCTTTAGCGGTGAATTTCAGCCCGGATGATATAGGCTTTTTTATCATCGACTATAAGGGCGGCGGTATGGCAAACCTGTTTTCCGGTCTTCCGCATGTGATGGGACAAATCTCGAACCTGTCGGGAAATCAGGTGCGCCGCGCCATGGTTTCCATCAAAAGCGAGAACCGCAGGCGCCAGAGGGTCTTTAACGAGTATGGGGTCAATAACATCAATAATTATACGAGGCTTTATAAAGGTGGGGAAGCGGCGCAGCCGGTGCCGCATCTGTTCATTATTATTGATGAGTTTGCGGAACTGAAGCGCGAGGAGCCGGATTTTATGCGTGAGCTGATCAGCGTGGCTCAGGTAGGGAGAAGCCTGGGTGTGCATCTGATTCTGGCGACTCAGAAGCCGAGCGGCACGGTGGATGATAATATCTGGAGTAATACCCGATTTCGTCTCTGCCTGCGCGTGCAGGATCGCCAGGACAGCAACGACATGCTGCACAAACCGGACGCGGCGTATATTACACAGGCGGGGCGGTGCTATCTGCAGGTTGGAAATGATGAGGTTTATGAATTGTTTCAATCGGGATTCAGCGGAGCAGCCTATGACGAAGAGGAAGGCAGCGTACGAACAGAAATCGCGAAAATGTATTCTCTGACAGGCAAGGCAGCTCTGATCGGAAACCGCATGAAAAACAAGCGAAAGAAAAATGCTGCTGGCGGAGCAGTGAACGCTGCCATTCAGGAAAAGACGCAGCTGGACGCGGTGGTGGAATACCTGGCCGGAACAGCCAAAAAGTACGGCTATACCAACCGCTTCCTCCTTTGGATGCCTGTTTTGCCGGAGCTCATGGAGCTGCGTGCTCTGGATGGCTGCTCCGAAGCTATCTTCGACGGGACAGTATGGAAGTACCAGGAGGGGCCGTGGAAGCTGGAGGCGCCCATCGGATTATTGGATGACCCAGCCAATCAGGCACAGGAGGTTCTTTCTGTGAATCTTTCAGAGGGTGGCAATCACGCGGTGCTGGGAACGGTAGTCAGCGGGAAAAGTACCTTTTTACAGACCTTTGTGTATTCCATGGTACAGAAATATTCGCCGGATTGGGTCAACTTTTATCTTCTCGATTTTAGCAGCAATATGCTGGGAGCCTTCGAGGGGTTGGCGCATGTCGGAGGCGTGATTCGGGAAAGTGAACTCGACAAGTGCGCGAAATTTTTCAATATGATGAAGGATATGATGGAAGAGCGTAAGGAAACGCTGAAGGGCGGCAATTACGAACAGTACGTCCGCGCGCATGGCGTAACGCTTCCCGCGGTCGTGATTGTGATTGACCAGTTTTCCGATTTTGCCGAGAAGACGAATCATATGTATGAGGATAACCTGATTCAGATTTCCAGAAATGGAGCGGGGTACGGAATCTATCTGGTTATGGCCTCCGCTGGATTTGGCATGATGGATATACCGAACCGGATCGGCGACAATGTGCGGACGACGATCTGTCTGGAGCTTGGGGATAAGTTTCAGTATGCGGATGCTCTGCACACGTTCCAGATTAACGTCATGCCGGAGGGTGGCGTGAAAGGGCGCGGCCTTGTACGGGTAAATGAGACCGTGCTGGAATTTCAGACTGCGGTCAGCCTGCTTGCGGATGATGACTATACACGGGCAGAGCGAATCGCCGGGGAATGCAAGAGAATGAATGCCGCGTGGAACGGAAGGCGTGCCCGCCCGATTCCGGTGATTCCGGAAAAACCGGTATTGAGTGAGTTTCTGGCGCTGGAGAGTGTGGAACGCCTGCTTGCGGACGACCGTCACCTGCCGGCAGGCTATAACAGCCAGAATGCGTCTCCATACAGCATAGATCTGAGCAGAATTTACTGCTACATCGTATCAGGAAAGGCGAGAACCGGAAAAACAAATTTCCTGAAAGTACTGTTGAATGCTGCGGCTGTAAAAGGCGGAAAAATTATTGTATTTGACTTCGACGGGGCGTTGAAACGCACTGCAGAGTCACTTGGCACCCGTCTGGCGGGGACAGAACAGGAAATGTACGAGCTCTGGATGGAGATGCTCCCGGAGATCCAGCGACGGAACCGTATAAAACGGAAAGCGATGGAGCAGGAGCTGGAAGAGGATGAAATTTACGCGCAGATGTCCCAGGAAGAGTCGATTTATTTCTTCATTGATGACCTGACTGCTTTTGTGAAGAAGGTCTGCCAACCGGAAGACGCCTCAAAGAATATGAAAGCTTTTCTGGAAAATATCACGGAGAAGGGGCGCCTGCACCAGATGTTCTTCTTTGCCGGGCTGAACAGCGACCGGATTTCGGAAGTGGCAGGGCAGAAGCTGTTCGAAAATATGATTTCCTATAAGACGGGAATTCATTTTGGAGGAAATGTCAGCGGCCAGAGGATTCTTGATTATTCTTATATTCCGTTCACGGAACAGAGTAAGGTGTTAAAGCCGGGAATTGGTCTGATACCGGCGCAGAACGGTGTGGTTGAGACGAAGAGTATTGTGGTGCCACTGGCGAAAAAGTAAGGATGAGCTGTGGGGATATTAGACAGAGACGAAAGAAGATAACATTTAACCTGAATTATTCACGGTATAACAGCTAATGTAGCTGAGAACCGCGTAGTTACTGTATTTTAAATGGTTATTGCATTTCATCTTTTAAGTGAATAGAAAAAGACCGCAAACTGTAGTAAAATTAAGGTGTCGAATCCAAAAAATACTACAGAAAGAGGTCTCTTCATGGATAGTTTACACACCTTAAGCTTAGAAAGCAATAGCCAAATTAAAATAAATTTTGATGGAGGCGATTTATCCTCCGATGCCGGACTCCTCCTGTTTAAAGAATTCCTGTTTAAAATCGGTGCTGATAAGCTTATCAACCGACTTTTTAAAACAAATGATCCTGCCGGGTACCGCATCCATAAAGATGGCGACAATCTTCTGCAGGCAATCTACCAGATTATCAGCGCCTATTTTGAAGATGACTGCGCAGATGAACTGACAAATGAGCCAGTTATGACTGCGATCCTGAACAAGGATGCCCTCGCTTCCCAGCCAACTCTGTCCCGGTTTTATAACCGTATGGGCACTGATACACTGGAGCAGTTTGATGACATTACCCGTGCCATGCGCAAAACGGTCTATTCCATCGAGAAACCGGAGTTCATGCTTTTTGATATTGATTCCACTCTTCTTGACACTTTTGGCAGTCAGGAAGGGGAAGGGTTCAACTATCATTATCAGGCGCACGGCTACCATCCGCTTCTATGCTTTGATGGCTTAACGGGCGACCTGTTAAAAGCAGAATTACGCGAGGGTACCAAATACTGCAGTAATGGCGCCGGCACTTTCATGGAATCGCTTTTGGAAGAATACCGGTCAGAGTATCCTGGGATGCCCCTGTATCTGCGTGGTGACAGCGGTTTTGCGTCTCCGGACCTGTATGAAACTCTTGAGGAAAAAGACTGCAAATATGCAATCCGTCTTAAAGAAAACAGCAGGTTACGGGAACTGGCCAGCGACGAAGATGAAGCCTTATTCCGCGCCACAAAGCAAAACCAGATTGACTACGCAGTTGAGTACGGCGAATTCATGTATCGGGCCGGAACATGGAGCCATCCACGCAGGGTGGTCTTTAAAATAGAGAAACCCTACGGACAGATGATTCACATGTACACATTTATTGTCACAACAATGGATATGGAGCCATACCAGGTGATCCGGTTTTATTGCGGCAGAGGAAAAATGGAGAACTTTATCAAAGAAGGAAAAAGCGGATTCGATTTTGTCTCCGTCAGCAGTAAGTCCATGCTTGTGAATGCGAACCGCCTGCAGGTACACGCTCTGGCATACAACTTATTCAATTGGTTCAAACGGTTGGTGCTGCCGCCCAGTATGCGTAAGCAGCAGATAGACACCATTCGGTTGAAATTGCTGAAAATCGCCGCAAGAGTGGTGAGGTCAGCAAGATACAAAATTTTCAAACTGTGCAGCAGCTGTCCTTACAAGAAGGAGTTCTATGAGACTATGGATAATATCCATCGACTGCGACCACAGTTGGCGTAGCAACTGATAACGAACCTTGACAGCCGCAAAAGTGAAATTTCTTAATATTACAGGAGGAGTCTGCCCTCTTTTACAGACCTTGCTGTATTCCAGCGAGAAACGATTCACTACAAGCGGTATCCATGGTTATTATTACGGCTAGGATACGGATATTTCATATCGCCGTGAATAATTCAGGATAAGGATTGCTTGTCGCAAGCGCCTTGATCTCCGCATAGGTCAGCGCCGTGTCGTCCACATCCTCTGCGGAACGGACAGGCGACTTTGACGTCATGATCTGCGAGATAAACTTCTGCTTTGTCTCCAAAGTCTGCCAGGAAAATGCGTCGAAGGTTCCTTCTGTAACATAGCGGTAAATGAATACTTTTTCATTGCGGTTGCCCTGGCGGAGGATGCGTCCCTCGCGCTGCTCCAGATCAGCTGGCTTCCACGGCACATCCAGATGATGCAGAGCAATCAGCCGATCCTGCACGTTCGTGCCGGCTCCCATTTTTGCGGTTGAACCAACTAAAATACGGACCTGACCGGTCCGCACTTTTCTGAACAATTCTTCTTTTTTTACCTCGGTGTCCGCTGTATGGATAAACGCAATCTCCTCCGGCGGGACGCCTTTTGCAATCAGTTTATTTTTCAAATCATCGTAAATATTGAAAGAACCATCTGCTTTCGGCGTAGATAGATCCGAAAAAACAAGCTGTGTCAGCCGCTTCTCCTCTGTATCCTTCCAAATGGTAAAGATATTATCCACGCAGCGGTTCACTTTACTGACTGCTTCATCCGGAAGCAGCTCATTGAGCAGACGCTGGTCCAACGCCAGCTTTCTGCCATCCGTCGTTATCTTCAGCATATTATCAACGGTAGAATCAACCTCCCCATTGCGGACAGCATCCGCCCTTTGGGAAAAAGTTTCCACCATCTCCTTCTGAATCTCACTCGGCTGCAGTTTTTCATCTATGAACTCTGATTCCGGAACCGGAAGGTTCAGCATATCCGCGGTCTGCACGTCTGCGCACTCGCGGAAAACAGAAATCAGCTCCGGCAGGTTATAGAAGCGTGCAAATCTTGTTTTTGCGCGATATCCTGTACCTTCTGGCGCCAATTCCACCGTGGTTGTCGTCTCACCGAAGTTTGCTGCCCAGGCATCAAAGTTTCCAAAGCCCATATTTTGCAGTGTGTCATACTGTAGATATCTCATAATTGTATACAATTCTACCATTGAGTTGCTGACAGGTGTACCTGTAGCGAACGTCACTCCTCTCCCACCCGTAATCTCATCCATATACTGGCACTTCATGAACATATCGCTGCTCTTCTGCGCATCCGTCTGTGATAACCCGGCTACATTGTTCATTTTAGTATAAATGTACATGTTTTTGTAAAAGTGGCTCTCGTCTACAAATAATCCGTCAACTCCAAGCTGCTCAAATGTGACCACATCATCTTTCCTGCTCTGGTCGTTCAGCTTTGCCAGTTTGGCCTCCAGGGAGCGTTTCGTTTTTTCCAGCTGTTTTACCGTGAAGCTTCCTTTCCGCATCCCGGATGCGTCAGCATCGGAAAGGGCAAGCATGATATCATCAATCTGACGCTCAATGGAGGCAGCCTGCCTTTCCACAGACAGCGGAATACGCTCGAACTGGCTGTGTCCGATGATGATGGCGTCATACTGCCCGGTCGCGATCCGAGAACAGAATTTCTTCCGGTTCGCCGGCTCAAAATCCCTTTTAGTTGCCACGAGGACATTTGCCCCCGGATAGAGCCGCAGGAAGTCGCTTCCCCACTGCTGGGTCAGATGATTGGGTACAACAAACAGGCATTTCTGTGCCAGCCCCAGACGGATGCTCTCCATTGCCGCGGCAGTCATCTCGAACGTTTTGCCCGCGCCAACGCAGTGTGCTAAGAGGGCGTTGTTTCCATATAAAATGTGCGCCACGGCATTCCTCTGATGCTCCATCAGCGTGATTTCCGGGTTCATCCCGACAAAACGAATATGGCTCCCGTCATACTCACGCGGACGGATGGAGTTAAACAGTGTATTATACGTCCTGCAAATATCCTCCCGCCTGTCCATGTCGCGGAAAATCCAGTCTTTGAACGCTTCTTTGATCATCTCCTGTTTCTGCTGCGCCAGCGTCGTCTCATTCCGATTCAGGACACGCTTTTCTTTTCCGGCCTCATCGGTAACCGTATCATAGATTTTCGTATCCCGCAGGTTCAGCGCGTCCTCCAGCAGGCGGTAGCCGTTCGCCCGCTTCGTGCCGTAAGTGGTGGTGACCCTCACGTTTGTGCTATCCCGCGATTTCCCGGTGATCTGCCATTGCCCGGTGAATCTGGAATACTGCACATCCATGTTCATACGCACACGCCAATGCGGCTGAAAAATAAATTCCATAAACTGCCGGATGTACTCCGGTTTCACCCACGTCGCTCCCAGGCGGACTTCAATTTCAGATGCATCCAGGTCTTTCGGCTGTACTTTTTCAAGATACTCCACATTGACTGCGTAATGGTCATCCTGTTCCGCGTACTGCTTTGCCATCTGCAGCTTTGACCGCACGTTACCGGACAGATAATCATCCGCCATGTGCCACCCTATCGTCACATCATCCTCTGATGCTTCCGTCGGGTCCAGGAAAATCACGCCCTGCAGGTTTTGGATCACCTGTTCGTAGCTTCCCGGCGTGCCTAACAGTTCTGCCATGTATGGAAGGTCAACCCTCGCTTTTTCCCCTATAGAAAGGGCAAGGGCGTCACTGGCGGTATCTACGCGCTTCACGGGCTCTGCCCTGCGGATTGTCCGCCTCGTAAAAATATCCGCTTTCCGCTCCAGATTCCCTTCCTCATCCAGCATCTCCAGAGACGCAAGCAGGCTGTAGCTATTGTCATTGGAAAACACCCTTTTATTTGTCTTGCTGTTGAGCAGACCATACTGGGCGGTAAAAGCATCATACTGGCTTTCCAGACGCTGCTGCAGATTTCTCACTTCCTGGTCACTGCCATCGTTTAACTGGCAGTCAATCAGCTCACGGACGGTATCGCGCAGCCGGATCATCCCCATCACACGTGCTTTGGTATCCCTGGAAAACGTCATCCTGCGCATCTGCGAATTTTCACGGTAATAGACTTCCCCCTCTTTCTCCGTAAAACTGAAATTCTTCACAAGCGGGTCTGCCTGAATCAGGTTTTCCGATTCCGCCAGTTCATCATCCTCCGGCTCATACTCCGTGATCTGCCCATGAATGTGGGATATCGCCTCATGCAGCTTCGCGGACAGATCCGCACCCTCCATCGGCCTGACAGTTACCTCCTGCCTGCCGTACTGCGTATTTTCCGTAGTAAACTCCCCCAGCACCATTTCCGGATGCTGCACAAAATACGAATTGACGGTAAAGCCCTCCTGCGTCGTTCCCAGTTCTGTCCAGGATGGATGCTGAAGGTTCGCCCGGTCCCGCTTTTGTAAAAACAGGATATCGGCAACCACATTCGTATTTGCATTGCGCAGGAACGCATCGCGGGGGAGACGGATTGCCCCCAGTAAATCCGCGCGGTTTCCGATATAGGCCCTTGCCGAAGAGTTTGCCTTGTCCATCGTCCCGCTCGAGGTGACCACCGCGATTATCCCGCCCGGACGAACCAGGTCAATCGACTTGGCGATAAAATAATCGTGAATCATGAAATTATGGCGGTAATACCGCCTGTCCGGAACCAGGTAAGAACCAAACGGGACATTTCCGATCACACAGTCGAAAAAATTATCCGGATACTGCGTTGTCTCAAAGCCCTGCACAGTAATCGTATTCTTCTGATAAAGCTGCTGCGCAATCCGGCCAGAAATACTGTCCAGTTCCACCCCATACATTCTGGCGTCCGCCATGCTTTCCGGGATCAGCCCCATAAAATTTCCGATGCCGCAGGATGGCTCCAGGATATTCCCAGTGCGGAGCCCCATACTCTCCAGCGCTTCATACATGGCTTTGATTACAGTAGGAGATGTATAAAAAGCATTCAACGTCGATGCGCGCGCTTCCTTATATTCTTCCCCGGTAAGCGCCGACCGCAGCTCCCGGTATTCATTCCCCCAGCCGTCTGCCCTTTCATCAAAAGCCTGCGGGATGCCGCCCCAACCGACATAACGCGAAAGCACCTCCTGTTCCTCATGCGTAGCCAGACGGTTTTCTGATTCCAGGTCTTTCAGCAGATGGATTGCCGCCATATTTGCCCGGAACTTTGTCTTCTGGCCGCCTGCGCCGAGGTCATCGTCTGTGATACGGAAGTTGATGCGTTCCTGATTTTCCGCAGGTTCAATTTCCACATCGGATTCTTCCCGCCGTATCTCCTCCTGGCTGACTGTTTCTGATTCCGGTTCCTCTTCATCTGATGGCGCTGGCGCTTCCTCCTGTACCTCCTCCTGCCCGCCCTGCTCGGCATTTTCTGACTCATCCAATCCATCGGAATCTTCTGCCCTGTCCGATGGGTTCAGCTCTAGCACGATACTCCGGAGTTTCACTCCTTCCGGGCCGTCCACGGCATCTCGTGCGTTCTCCCGCACTTGACTTCGTTCAGTTCCATCTCCCTTTGAAGGCAGCTGGTATCTTTCCCGGAAAGCATCAACCTCTTCTGACGTCATAACATCCGCAGCCAATGACTCAATCACATCTACAGGCAGCCCATCGCCGCCTTCTCTCAATTGTTCCTCCGCATCAGCCAGCAGCTTCATCTGCTCCGGAGAAAAATCCGGGTCTGCAAGCGGTTCAAGATCAAGTTCTTTTTGAGCCGCATCATAAATCACATCCATCTGCTCGCCGCTGAAATCCCCATGGACAACACCCATCTGCTCCATGGCATCCGCGACCCGTATTTCTGTAGAAAAATCGTATTTCGGCTCTTCCAGTTCGTAATACGAACGTACAAATTCAACGGATTCCTGCCGGAAAATTGGATATCTGGCTTCTTTGACCATAGTCATATCCTGCAGACTGACCGTCCCGTTCTGATAGTCGACGGTGTCAATCCGGAACTCCCTGCCATCAATGTGGATAACAGCATCCAGAGGAAGGTAATCCTTCCAGCTGAAATATTTCATCAGCCGATGTGTGCCATTTGGCCGCTCGCTCATCAGGGCGACACTCTCTCCCTTTTTGCGGAGCATTTCAGAAAACGCTGCCCACTGTTCTTTCGGAAATGCAGTAAGCTGGATTGTCCCTGAGCCTGTCGTTTTCCCGTAAATCCGGCTTTGGATAATCTGTGAGACAAGATTCGCATCATCACCATAAAATTCAAAGTACCCGTACTGTTCAAACCCGACCAGGGTGTTCTGGTAACGTTTCTTTATCGCGTAGTATTCTTCGGCTGCTGAACCACTCAACGCCCGTACGCTAAAGTCGTCGGTCTGCTCCGGCAAGCTTTCCGCCTCCGCAGCTTCCTGAACATCCTCCATCTGCAGGAAAGCATCCGCATCCAGATAATCGAACAGTGACATCTGCCTGTTTTCGATCAACGGCTCGCTCTGCTCTTTCCTGCTTGGAAACAAGGTATAACTGCCGTCCACATACCCGCGCATATCCACCAGTATCCTGGATTTTTCCTCATACCCGAATGTATCAAGGGAAAGCGCAGCCAATGCGGTCTCCATCGCTTCCAGCATGGTTTCTGATCTTTCATGGTCTCCCAGTGCGGCAATGATATCCTCCTTGCTTTCCGCATAGGCCAGTATGGCGTCTGCCTGATACGCGAACGGCCTTTCTATCTCCTGCGGCATTCCGCCATAAAAGCTGAGGATTTGCCCTGCCAGGGTGCTGCGCTCGTACTCAGCCATATGGTCGTAGTCTGCCGGAGACAGGAATCGTCCGTTATCAATTAAATAGCCGACCCTCTGTGCCACCTTTTTCCATGGCAATAAAATTTCTGTCTCCGGATTACGGATTCCATTTTTGCTGAGTCTCAGGCCCTTCCCATCAAAATCCGCCCAGGAATCATCTGCCCCGGAGAGTGCGTTGCTCTGGCCGCCGCTCCCATATTTCTCTTTGATGAAATTTGTCCGGTCTTCTGCGGAATCATTCCGCAGATAAAAGGAATAAGTTGAAAGCCTTCCTTCCGAATATGCGCCTCCCCTCGCCAGATATGCGTCAATCTCATCCTGCGTGATAAACTCCCTGTGCACCTGCCAGGAAAATTCCGGCCGTGCCTGATAAGGCACTGTCCTTGCCGCCAGACGTTGAAACTGCTCTAGCACTTTTTCAGGATTATAGAAATGCGTCCGCATCAGGTCATGGTTGTTCCCATAGACATTCACAAACCCTTCCAGTCGCGCATTCAGGTCCGTCAGGAACCCCCGCTGTCCCAGAAGGGCTTCCAGTTTTTCCTCCACCTCCGGAAAAACACCTGTAAATGGTTCCATATCCGCAAAAACGTGTTCCGCCACACCACTTGCCATTTCCATTTTAAAGTAGGCCAGCGACTGCGCGTGTTCCCGGATGACTGTGCCGCGGGCAGAATCCAATACTGCCTGCGGGGCATATTCCCCCTGTTTCAAAAGCTGGTGGATACGGCTGCTTACGTCCTTCCAGGATAAAAATGTCTTGTCCAAAACCTCGTCATGCACCGAATGCCCGGCCACAATCTGCATCCCGGACGGGTCAAACCACACAGAATACTCTGTTCCATCAATCTCAAAGCCTTTCCCGCCTGTACCATATTCCGTGCGGACAAACTCCGTATATTCCTCATTCGTCTGTTCAGACATAAAATTATGGATCAGGCGAAGCTGGCTATGCGTTTTATTGCCACCAGTCCGCAAAATCTCATCCACTACTTCTGAAGGGATTGAAATTACCCAGGCATAAAGCGCAGCCTGACGCTCCTCAATAGCGCGGATCTGATCATCCATGGATGGAATTATGGGGAAAGAAAAAGCAGAGACTGTTTCTGCCTCTGCTTCACTGATTGATGCTTCATTGACTTCATCGCCTTGTTCCGGATCTTCGATCAGATGTAAATCAGTTCCTGATAAATGGTCTCTTCCGCCATCTCCTTTAAGCTGTTCTGATGCGCTACCCACGCCATCTGGTCGCTCTTCTCCGGTCCCGGATACGCTTTCTGCAGCCCGTCCATCAGGACTTCCAGTCTCTCCTGTGCCGCTTTCTCGACGTCCGCCAGATAACGGTTCAGTTTCCCTGTCAGCAGGAGTGACGAGTACATCCCCCGTTTGTTCTCTTTCAGGTAAGTCTCCCGGAGCATCCCGTACTTCCCGATGCTCTCTTCCGGTGTCCCGTCGCTGATTGTCAGATTCGGGAACAGATAATCCCCGCTGCGGTAATAGCTCATTTCCATGGTCATTTCCTCCTGTTCGTTCTGTTGTGTTATTCGCATTCGGCCTTTCCGCTTTCTGCGCTGTTGTATGCTCTATCTCCAGTTTCTCAGATTCCTGTGTTGCGGGATAATTTCTTTCTGGTTTTTCAGGCTCCTGTTTTTCTCTGTTGGCAGTATTGTAGCTTCCCCGATTCTGATTTGCAAGTTTGTCGCGGTTCTCATCCAAAATTATTTTTCGCACGGTGCGCCCGATATCAATCAATACCGGTTCACTTGCCTGCCATACCGCGTTCCCCAGATGAGCCAGAAGGCCAATGTCCCGGTATTTTACAATCTCTTTGAAATCATCCGCATCCAGAAAATTTGCCGGGTCGAGGCCGCACCGTTTGGAAACCGTATACAAAATGCTCATAGCCATCAGATATCGGAACTCATTTCTAACAGCAGATGAATCGCCGCCCAGGGTGGCGGTTCCCGGTTCCACGAACAAACTTTCAATCGCATCGTCCAGATAGCTCTCCGTCTGAACCTTTGCCACTCCCAAAAGAGCCGTCTGCAGGTTTTCAGAGTAATTCTCCTCAATCCCATACGCCTGCAGCAGATGATCCCTTAGGGCATCCCGATGTTCCGGATACAGCTGCCAG
>Ga0192272_1047_pt1 | contig 19216 bp, 15 predicted proteins | sample Koala_Koa24_E3_FD_131262 | JGI IMG/M metagenome (GOLD analysis project Ga0192272, IMG submission 131262) | Enriched cells from koala feces incubated with labeled cellulose particles, San Francisco Zoo, California, United States - Koala_Koa2-4_E3 ... | reverse complement strand
GCCCGATGACGAAGCTCAAAGAAGGGATTAACACATACAGGATACATCCTGTCATCATGAGTCAGCAAAATGCCGACCTATTGTTAGAAGAAATGCGTTCCAAGATCACCAGAAGCGAAGCCCTTACGCGCGAAGATCTCGTCCGGTTACCACTGCTTCCAATCTTTGGCGGAAAAAGTTCTCAACTGGAGCGCATCCAAACCGCTTTCGAGCTTACCACAAAAGCAGATCAGGTTGCAAAAGAAGACGTTGAAAAAATCGAAGCAGCCATTTACGCTATGGCAACCAAATTTCTAAATCATAATGAATTAGAGCAAATCAAAGGAGGTCTTAAAATGACATATCTGGGACAGTTACTGTTTGAAGACGGACGGAAAGAAGGACGTGAAGAAGGGCGCAAGGAAGAGCAAGAAAACACGGAGCGGGAGCGGCAACGCGCGGAAAAAGCTGAAATGGAAGCTCGAAAAGCACAAGAAGAGCTACTCGAATTGAAAAAACAGCTGGGACTTGCCTAAAGCATGCACGATATTGCAAGCCCTTTTCGCCGCCTTTGCTGCTGCCCAGTTGCAGGCAACCCTCACCGGAGTGCCTGCAACAATCCTATTCCGTTCTTTCGCCATCCCTATTCATACTCATCCAGAAGCAGTTCCCCATTCCGGCCGCTGACATGCACTGCAAAGCTGCGCTCGAAGCCATCCGCATCCGTAAAAGAAATTCCGTAGGCTGTCATATCACCATAAAATTCCACGCCTGCCACAAAAGCCATCCCCGGAAGCAGCTCCGAGAGGGTATACAACTCTTCCTCTGTTTCCCATGCGCCTTCCTCGTCATATCCCAGCAGGGAAAACTTCACATTTTCAAGCGTTTTATTTGGACGAAATGCCAGCTTTACCATCTGTTCGGAATCGGTTGCGAGATATTCCACGCATTCATATTCTTCCAGCTTCTGCTCCTCCGCGTAAACGGCTGTGACCGGTGCCTGATCAGCAGCTTCTGACACCGCTTCCGCAAGATCAATCCAGCCGATTCCGGATTTCAGTTTTCCCCACAGATTTCCTTCCTCATCCTGTTCTTCCTGAACAATCGTATAGGTGCCGCTGTCCCAGATTGCGGTGCAATAGCTGTAGTCGTATCCGGGGCCGTCAAAAACCGAAAGATCGTTACGCGAAATCTTTATCGTGTAGGAGGAAGCATTCTCTTTGGCCGTAAGCGAACCGCTTTCCTCCGCCTGCGCAGTCTTCGAAAACATCAATACTAACACACATAGCAAAACAAATCCCGTTTTTCTCATCTTCTCTCCCCTTTCAGACCTTCATCCTCCGACACAGTTCGGCCGCCTCACCTCTGGTGATCAGGCGGTTCAGATCTTCGTTCCCATTCTGATCCAGCAGCCCCAGCGCGTACGCCGCCCTGACATAAGAGAGTGCATACCCAGAGCATTTTTCATCATAAACGCAGGGTTCTTCCATTGGCAGTTCTTTTCGGCTCTTATAGCCATTGACTGCAAAAGAGAAAAATTCCTCCAGTGTCACTTCTTTTTCCGGATAAAAGCATCCGTTTTCCACCAAATGCCCGTCAATAATCCCATTCTGCCACGCGCACTCAACCGCACCCGCGTACCATTCATGGCCAATCACGTCGGCGAACATATCGTTATAAACGTTTGTATAGAAAAAGCGAACCGTCTGAATAATCATGTCCAGCACATCCGCCCGGCAGGCAATACGCTCCGGTTCAGAAAGATCCGCAAGGAGCTGCGCATCCCCTTCGGGATTGGAAATAGGTTCATATGCCGCCGGTTTCACTGGGAGGGCGATATGTGCGGGCGGATTCCATTCCCCGAAACCATCAGTCACGCACTCCGCCAGGCGCTGATACTCCGGCCAGTCTTTACATACACGCACCAGTTCGTCTGCCACAAATCCTGCCATCCGGTATGCGCCGAAATCATTTGTATGCGTGTAATCATCTGGGAAAAAGCTGGTGCGGACGCCCTCCCGCCCATGCTGCGTAATCCAGGCCTTGCTGCGTCCATGCAGATCCAGCACCGGTACATGGAAGGATTCCCCAATCTCTTTACAAACTTCGGCATACTCCCACAAAAGGTCGTTATAGCTGCCGTCGCCACCCTTCCAGGAATTTCTGGCCAGCGGCGTCACAAGAATCGGGAAAGCGCCCCTCTGGCGGCATTCCTGAATGTAGCGCTCCAGATTTGCCCGGTAGCCGCCCTGCGCTTTTAAATGATTCAGCTTCTGGTCGTTGTGCGCAAACTGGAAAAGACAATAGTCTCCCTTGCGGATGTATTTTTCCACAATCGCGTAATGACCTTCCTCGCGGAAGGATTCGGTCGTCAGCCCAGAGTGCGCGTGGTTGGACACTGCTGCCCCACCGGTCAGGTATGCCGGGAGCATCTGCCCCCAGCCGGCATAGCTGGTGCCCGAGGCATACGGATAATCCGCGCTCTGATCCGTCACCGTGGAATCGCCGGCAATGTATACCGTCGGGCAGTCCACCTGCTCTACAGTAAGCTCCGAAATCCGCGGAATTGCCGAGAGAATGGCGACATCCAGTGTGGTATCTCCATAGGCCGTCGTCCGGCCGCGCGGGATAATATCGCAGACATTCGCAGTCATCGTATGCTCGATTTCGAAACCAGAATTTTCTGGCAGCCCTGCATGAAATACCTCCATCCAATTATCATTCTGTTCTTCGGCAAATGGCTTAGACTGACTCCCAGTCTGTCCAAAATGATTTACGAGAAGTCCTAGCCTTCTTCTGCCGGTAAAAATAAGCCAATCATCATTTGTTGCGCCAGAAACACGGATTTTTACCGTTACCCTGTAATTTCCCTGTTCCGGCACATCCAGCTTAAAGATCAGCGGAATCCGCCTGTGTTCCTCCTCAGTAAATGAAGCCTTTCTGGCATCCCCGGATGAATCTGCTGTTTCCCTGCGCTTTAAATCCGTTACCATTCTTTCTGATTCCAGAAAACAGCCATACGCATCCTCTTCTATACAGGAAAGTATCTCATCCTGATACCAGTAAAACGTATCAAACCCGGAATTTGGCTCCGGCAATTTCAAAAGCTCCTGTTTTCTCCGGTTCTCCTCCGTCACAAAACCATAGCCCTTACCCGACTGATACAGGTCGTCCGCCGAAACATGGACAATTTCTCCTCTGTTTTCCGTCGATGCCATATCATCGATTTTCTCATCAGTCCCAAACACAAATTTTTTGCAGAACATACCCCCCGGATTTCCTCTCTCAATCAGTTGTTTTCTAATTTCCTCATGTGTCTGTGCGCATAGTATAGCATCCAGACTCTTATCCCGCAAGGAAAGAAATCCACTGATTCATCCGATTATTTCAAAGATATGCCATAATACTTCGTGAAGAGTTCAGTTGCCTTGAATCTATCACGAACAGGGACACGATCAACTGGATTCTGAAAAATGAATACAGGAGGTCGATGATGGAACATTTACCGAAACGAATCACCGAGAACGGCATGGACTACATACTGGTCGGTGACTACTATATCCCTGACCTGCGGCTGTCGGAGGAAACCCGTCCTATCGGGCGCTGGGGACGGATGCACCGGGATTATCTGAAAGAATGGCGTCCAGTCTTGTACAATGACCTGCTTTTGTCCGGCAGGTTCTGGACGTACCTTGCAGACCTGAACGAGCAGGCACAGAACCGGCTGGAGGCAATCATCGAGCAGATGAAAGCCGCCGAGGGAATCAACGAAGAATTAAAACGCCGGGACTGGCTCCTGTGGGTGCAGTCCATGAACAACATCCGCAGCCGGGCTGAGGAAATCATCTGTTCTGAAATGATTTTTTGTTGATAAAGTGCCACCGGGCAGCCCCGACTTACCGTTCTGCCAATTCCATAATAACATTGCGTTGCGAATAAAGCCAGCTCATAAAGTTTTTGGGGCTGGCTTTTCCCGTCTTTACGTCCTGTTTCCGTTTCAGAGCTTCCTTTTTGAATGTGGCAAAAGCAGACTGCATGGTTTCCAGTCTGTCTGCGGGAAAATCAGGCAGCTTCTTTACCCGGTTAATCTGATTGCGCCAGCTCTGGCACTCATTTTTATAGAGCAGGTCATAGTTGTTTTCCCTTGCCCGTTCATCGAAGTCCCGCTTGTTCTGGAGGGCTTGTTTCTTCCGGCATTCAGGAACTGGACGAAGCCATGCTGCACCGGCTGATTAGCCGGATTGTGGTCGGCGAAGTGAAAAAAGTGGATGGGCAGAAACAGCAGGAAGTGAAAATCATTTATAACTTTGTGGGTGAGATACCGGAATAAGCACCATAAAACCATAACAAAGCAGCCCGTCTGAAAGGTATGTGATTATCTTGCAGACGGGCTTATTATATTTGTTTGGTTTTCTTTTCCTTATCTATACCTCATAAATTGCTTGAAGTTTTAAGTCAGTTTTTCACTCGTTTTTATTTTATTTCAGTTTTTCGATATACCTGATACAGAACAGGCAAAATAATAAGGAGCAGAATGGAATAAATTGTTAAAATAATCGGAACTGACCCTATTACTTTCCCACCAATTTCATAAAGAGTAAAGGTTTTAATTGCCATATTTATCTGTAAGAGCTGGTCTGGCAAAAGTCCTAATACATCTGATAATACTGAAAATCCGCCCAAAAAGGATTGAATGAATAACAGTACAAATGGAATTGTAACAGCTAAAACAGTTGTATGTGTCTTGGCAGATACCAGCATGGAAACAGCTAAAATGAATAATGCTCCCACATATCCGCCAATCACGGTTAAGAGGTATGCCTGCAAATAGGTAATATTGTAAAACTTTTCCAGAAAGCCAAGCTTGTCTGAATAACACAATTTGCGCCGCCAATACCTGCAACACTAAATACTACTGCGGAATATATCAGAATTACCAACCAGTAAACTCCGGTAATAACAATCAGCCCAGCCGCTATTTTAGAAAAAGTCCCCCTATCTCTGCCGTACTTTGCGGAAAAGAAAACGGAATCCGCTTTCCATCCAAATTCGTTTGAAAAGATACCTGCTACAAAGAAACTCATAATCAAAACGGTCAGCATAATGATTGTGGGGGCATATTCCAAAGCAGCAGACCAGCCGCCTGCATATTCATAATAAAAAGGAGTCTCCAGTTTTTGATATTGGCTAATTAGAAAGACTTTTTCCTTTTCACTAAACTGGTCTTTTGCTTCATCAGAATTAAGCCATTTCTCCAGATTTAAGATGCGGTTATCATAAAGCTTTCCGACCTCATCCTCTGATACGCTGTCTGCTCGGTAATAATTGTATTCCCGAAACTCAGAAAAACCTGAATTGATTAAATTTCTAATATCGGAAAATCCCTGTTTTTTGGAATAGCCAATGTTGCTGGTTTTAATATCTGTCGGGCTATCAGGATAGGTTTCGTTTATCAACCGATTTTGCCGAATGACCTCTCGAAGCACATCTTCTGTAATCAAGCCTTCCCATTCCGCTTTTGTATCACGCAAGTACCTTGCTGCCGCAATTCCTGTGTGTGTATTGCCTTCCTCATCCACATAGTCCATGTAAGATATTGCAAAATAGCAAGTAACAGCTAAGGTTGCCAGCAATACAATAAGACCGATTTTATTTGCAGTTTTTGAAAATATCTTTTTTATTTCAAATCGAATCATTCCGTGTCACCACCCTTTTCTCCAAAATAACACAAAAATACATCTTCCAAATTAGGGCGCACAAGACTTGCATTTTCAAGCGGCTGCCTGTCAGAAATAATTCGTAATCCAACATTACCGTTTTCGGATTTCATATTGGACACTTTATATTGTTTCATCAACTTTGCTGCATTTTCATGTGTGGTCATGCAAGCCCATACTTTTTTCGGCATGGAAGATACGATTTCATCTAAATTTCCTTGCTGCAAAATCTTACCGTCTTTCATCAGCCAAATATCCTTTGCAATATACTCCACATCCGAAACAATGTGAGTGGATAATATAACAATACGGTTTTCTGATAGCTCGCTGATCAGGTTACGGAAACGTATTCTTTCTGCGGGGTCAAGTCCGGCGGTTGGTTCATCCAAAATCAAAATCTTAGGGTCATTAAGTATCGCTTGTGCAATACCAGCCCGACGCTTCATGCCCCCGGATAATTTTCGCATTTTTTTATTGGCAGCTTTAGAAAGTCCTACCTGTGCAAGTAGTTTGTTTACTTTTTTCTTTGCCACAATCGGGCGAATACCTTTTAAGGCTGCGATGTATAAAAGATAATCTTTTACTGTAAATTCTGGATAAAATCCAAATTCTTGTGGCAAATATCCTAAAAGATTCCGGTACTCGCCACCCATTCCCCCAATATCCTGCCCGTCACATAATATCTTTCCACTTGTAGGGGTCAGCAGTGAGCATATCATTTTCATTAAAGTGGTTTTTCCAGCACCATTGACACCTAAAAGTCCATACACACCATTTGAAATCGTAAGATTCAGGTTGTTTACTGCTCGAAAATTTCCAAACTCTTTTGTCAGATTAACTAATTGTAGTTCCACTTAAATCCACCTCCCAGAATTTATTACAATCAAATATGGTTTTATAAATTGCCCCAATCAGAAAAACAACAGCAGTTCCAAACAAAGCATACCAAACCGGAAGTGTAGTGAGAATGTAAATGGTTTCGTTATTGATAATGAACCACCATATTCCGCTCCATAACAGGCAGAGAATAATAGAAGTTCCCTCATTTACACGACTATTGCTGCACAACGTACCAAAGCAAATGCAAGCAGTCACCACGGCTGGAAACAAAAACTGGATGACAATTTCTGATAGTGCGAGATTGACACTTCCTCTAAGCGTGATACAAAACAGGCTTACCATAAACAAATCGACAATACCAAATAAAAAAATTCTGGCTGCATAAATCTGACGCAATGAGTAAAGGCAGGTTGCTTCTATCTGCATACAGTCATAAGATTTGTTTTTCCAAAATTCCGGTATCACCAGAACAATAAAGAGTACCCCTATCATGCCTAACATTCTTATCACATACCTATTGTCTAAGAGATATGGCAAGAGGGTAGCAGTCCATAACAAAAGCATTTGCAATAGCCACCACCGCTTGCGTATAAGATGTAACTGTGTCCATAAAAATTCCCAATTCGTTAGTTGCTTTTCCTGCTCAACGGAGCAATAGCTTTCTATTGATTTTCTTATGGTTTCTTTTATGTGCTGTTCATCAGGAATAATATCCTGATTTTCCCGATACCTTTTGAGTTGTTCTTCAATATTCACAAAATCACTCCTCCCTTAGCAGTCTTTCTAAATGTGTTTTTGCCTGTTTTACCCGGTATTTTACTAATGGCAAACCTATTTGTAAGGTGCTGGATATTTCTGTAAGTTTCAGTTCCTGAAAGTAATACAAGATAATGACTTCCCTTAATTCAGCGGGTAATCTATCCAGAGCCGCCTTAATCGTCAGCCTGTTAAGAAGCTCGTCCGTTTCAGGGGGATGTAAACAATCTTGTATTTCTAAAGACCGTTCCTCCAACAAACTTTCCCGGATTTTTTTATAGGAATCCCGGCAAAGATTTCCAGCAATCGTATACAAATAATTTTTAGTTTTTCCCATATAACGGTAGTCAGACAATTTCTCGAAGAAGCGCAAAAAAGTTTCCTGTGTTAAATCTTCTGCGGTTGATGTATCGGGGCAATGATAGTTACAATAATTCAGTATTTCTTTATAGTATTTGCGAACAAATACATCAAAAGCATTTTCGTCTCCACGCTTCATTCTTTGTAGCAACAAAAAATCTATATCCACGAAATCCTCCTTTCCCGTTATTGAAAGTCAATGCGCATTTCTCTTTCTACCATGTATAACGAATAAACACTGTAAAAAGATAGTGTGGTTTCATTTTTTTTATAAAAATTTTTCCCCAGATAGATTGCTTATCCCTATTTATTATATTGAATTGCCCTTATAGCTTCAAGATAGATAATTTAACACCAATTCATCACTTGACTTTGTGGCAAAGAACAGTCCGATGCTGTTTTTTCTTTTCACATACAAAGCAATGCCCCAGAAAGGAAATCGCTGTCTCCACGATTTCTTTCCGGGGCACTTATCCATTTTTCAAACTTTTCTATACAAATGATTCGGTGTATGATACTACAATCACTCAAACTGCGCCGTGTACAGCTTATAATAGAATCCGCCTTTTTTCATCAGGCTCTCATGTGTTCCCTGCTCGACCACATCCCCGTGATCGACAACCAGAATCCGGTCGGCGTGCTGAATGGTAGAAAGACGATGGGCGATCACGAAGCAGGTTTTGTCGTTCATCAGATGACGCATGGCAGCCTGAATCTCCCGCTCGGTGCTCGTATCCACGTTTGAAGTAGCTTCATCCAGAATCAGCATCTTACAGTCAAAAAGCATTGCGCGCGCGATGGTGAGCAGCTGCTTCTGCCCTTTGGAAATGTTGCCGCCGTCCTCACTGATGACGGTCTGGTAGCCCTGCGGCAGGCGCATGATAAAAGGATGAATGTGGGCGGCCTTCGCGACTGCCTCTACCTCTTCCATCGTCGCGCCCTCTTTTCCGTAAGCAATGTTCTCAAAAATTGTCCCCTGGAATACCCAGGTATCCTGTAGAACCATCGCGTAAGCGCCGCGGAGGCTGGAGCGGGTATAATCCCGGATGTCCGTACCATCCACCGTGATGGAACCGCTGTTCACATCGTAAAACCGCATCAGCAGATTGATGATCGTCGTTTTGCCCGCCCCTGTAGGGCCGACGATGGCGATGAGCTTACCGGCGTCCGCCGTCAGACTCAGATCATGCAGAATCGTCTTTCCCGGATCATAGCCAAAGCTGACATGGCTCAGCTTTACATCACCCTTTACATCCGTAAGCGCACGCGCACTCGCTCGGTCCGCGATCTCCTCCGACTCATCCAGCAGACGGAAGACGCGCTCTGCGGCGGAAAGAGCGGAAAACAGTTCGTTGATAATATTGGCGATCTCATTGATCGGGCCGGAAAATTTCCGGGAATAGAGCACAAAAGAGGAAATCTGCCCGAGCGAGACGCTTCCCATCATATACAGGATGGAGCCCAGAATCGCAATCAGCGACAGGCTCAGATTATTGATGGAGCCCATCGTCGGGCCGATGGTCGTACCGTAGTAATCCGCCTGATAATACGCGTCCGCGGCATCCTCGTTGACCTCGGCAAACCGGTCTCTCACCTGACCCTCATAGGCATATGCCTGAATCGTTTTCTGCCCGGAGAACATCTCTTCCACAAAACCATTCATCGCGCCATAGCTGGCGGAACGGCGGCTGTAGCGCGGCCGCGTCTTTCCCCGCATATACACGGTATAGCACACGGAAACCGGAATGGTCACCACAACTACCACCGACAGCAGCGGCGAGATATAAACCATCATGGCAAAAGAGCCGATGACCGTCACAAGCGAAGTCATGATCGAAACCACATCCGTGGAAATACAGGTACAAACGACATCAATATCATAGCTCACGCGGCTGATGATATCTCCTGCCTGATTGCGGTCAAAATAACCCACCGGAATCCGCATCAGCTTGTCAAAGACATCCTTCCGCATTTTCCGGGCAATCCACTTGCTGACATACATCATAATCACATTGATGGCAATTGTCAGCAAAGAAGAGCACACATAACAGATCAGCATTCGCCTGGCATAGTAATAAACTCGCTCAAAATTCACTTTCCCTGCTCCGGCGGCGGCCTCGTTGATGGCGGAACCCGCCAGACTCGGCCCAAGCAGAGAGAGAACATTGGATACCAGACAAAGAACCAGAACAAGCAGCAGAATCCATTTATAGACTGCCATATACCGGATCAGGCGGAGGAACGTGCCGCTGGTATCTTTGGGCTTTTTTGCATTTGAAACCGATTGTGCCATCGCTTATCTCCCCTCCCCCATCTGTGTATGATAAATTTCGCGGTATTTCGGACAGGACGCCATCAGCTCCTCATGCGTGCCGTGGCCGATCACATCGCCCTCATCCAGCATGATGATATCATCCAGGCTCATGATCGAACTGATTCGCTGTGCTACCACGATCGTGGTCGTATCGCGGTATTTCTCCCGGATGACCTTGCGCAGAGCCGCATCCGTCTTATAATCCAGCGCACTCGACGCGTCGTCCAGTACCAGAATCTCCGGATGCGCCGCCAGTGCGCGCGCAATCAGGACGCGCTGCCGCTGGCCGCCGGAGAAATTCGCGCCGTGGATAGCCGCCTGATGCTGATAGGTATCATCATAAGCTTCGATAAACTCCTGCGCACGCGCATTCGCGGCGGCCGTACGGATTCCCTCTTCGTCCACATTGCGGCCAAAATCAATATTTTCCGCCAGAGACTCAGCAAAAATCACATCATTCTGGAAGACCACACCGAATTTCCGGCGCAGATCGTCTTTTTCATAGGTGCGCACGTCTTTTCCATCCACAAAAATATGTCCTTCTGTCGGATCATAAAACCGCATCAGCAGGTTAATCACCGTAGTTTTCCCGCAGCCCGTAGCGCCGATGATTCCCAGAGATCCGCCTTTTTTCATCGCAAAGGAAAGCTCCGAGATGGACATCTGAATTCCTTCGTGTACGGTCGGCACCTTCCCGGACGCTTCCCCATAACGGAACGACACATGGTCAAATACAATAAACTCCTCCCGGTCGGTATGCGCCGCCTGCTCCTCCGGAATCGCCGCCAGTCCTTCCGGCTGGGCAATCACCGCTTCAATTCTTTTGGCAGACGCGGTAGCCTTTGAGAGCATCATAAACACCCGGTTCAGCCCCATGACGCCCATCAGGATCATATTAAAATATGTCAGGAATGCCAGAATCACGCCCGGCTTTGTGACGCCATTATTGACGCGGATCGCTCCGATGACCACCACCAGAGTCAGGCCAATGTTCAGAGCCAGTGTCATCAGAGGACCCGGCAGAGCCATGACCACTCCGGCTTTTCGCTCCCGCCGGGTCATCGTCTCATTGGCGGCGCCAAAACGGCGGCGCTCATAGTCTTCCTTTGACAGAGCTTTTACCACCCGGATGCCGGTGATATTTTCCCGCATAATCCGCACAATCTCATCCACGCTTTGCTGTACCCTGTCATACAGAGGAATTCCCCACAGAGAGGCGGAAACCGTAACGACCAGCATCACCGGCGCCATCACGCACAAAATCGCGGAAAGCCCCACATCCATTGTCATGGTAATTACAATACCGCCGACCAGCATAATCGGCGCGCGCACGCCGAGCGCCTGCCCGGATTGAAGAAAGTTCTGTACATTATAGGAATCCGAAGTCATACGGCTGGTCAGGGACGGCAGTCCAAACTTGTCCGTCTGATTCCCGGACAAGTTCAGCGAATGCCAGAACAAGTCGCGGCGAATTTCATAGGTAGCGCTTTTGGCACTCTTCACACTGAGGCGATTGGCAGTGACATTCGTCAGGCGCGTCAGCGCAGCCAGGGCCAACATCACGGCTCCCCAGAGCAACACCAGGCTCATGCGCTTTTTCGGAGCCACCTCGTCAATCATATATTCCAGCACATATGGAATCAGCAGCTCCAGAATCGTGCCCAGCAGCTTCAGGCTCATACAGGCGGCGACCAGCCAGCGGTAGCGTTTGAGATAAGAAAGCATAAACTTCATCAGTCGTGTCCTCCCATTCCCCAGTCATTCAGCAATCGATCCAGCAACTCCAGAAACTGCTCCTGCTGCGTTTCATCCAGCGAAGAATATCGCCGCGAAAGGATTTCCTCCTGCGACTTTACCTCCAGAGCCTGCCCCCGGTTTGTCAGGAAAATCACGACTTTGCGCCGATCCGTCTCATCCCTCTGCCGCATAAGAAATCCTTTGCTCTCAAGTTTGGAAATCAATTCACTCACAGATCCTGCCTGGATATCCAGCATCTCCTGAATCTCCTGCTGGCTCATCGGCCCATTTTTCTGTAAAAGCTGCAGGACTGTCATCTGCCGCGGTCCCGCCGTGTGGTGGTACAGATAATGCCCGCACTGGTGCAGCCGCAGATCCAGCTTCTCCGCCGTCGTTTTCGGCTCCGGACGGCCGCATGCTTCTCTTTCCTTTTTCATCTTCTCACTTCCTGTTAATAAAAAATCCGTTCCGAACAGCTGATCCCTGTCTATATTTTACTGTTCAAAACCGTTGTCCCTTATAAAGCGTGTACGATTATAAAACGGAACAGCAGAAATGTCAAGGTGCCTAATCAAAATTGCTGCATAATGCTTCTGGATAGCTCCTGCTCTTTCGGCGATTTTCTCATTTTCTAATTGAGTCTGTTAAAAAACTATGCTATAGTAATCGAGTAATTTTCTTTGTACGGGCAGTAATTTATAACGATTCACAGCAACAACCACAAATCTACGCTTCGTTTTTGAATCGTTACTACAACTTCAGGATGGAGAAAACAGGAGGACAAGAATGATTTTTTTGAATGAAAATGGCGCACTCATCGCAAAACGGCGGGGAGAAACGCTTCGAATCGAGCCCTGGGGAAAAGATTCCCTGCGGGTGCGCGCGACAAAGCTTTCCGAATTTACCAGCCAGGACTGGGCTTTGACAGAAGAACCGGAAAAAACAAAGGCACAAGTAGCGATTTTCGCCCCGGGTGAATGGACAGGAATGCCCTCCCTGGGTGAAAAAGGCTGCGGCGTGATTACAAATGGGCGCATCCGTGCCATTGTAAACTGGATCGGTGTGATTTCTTTTTATAAGCTGAGCGCGGCAGAAGCTGCAGCTGAGGCAGCCGATGAAAAAGCCGCCCTCTGCCAGACTAGCGAAGAAGACCTGATTCTGCGGGAATACAGCCGCGACTACGACGGCACCATTTCCAAAGAGAGCCGCTGCCTGAAAATGCCGAACCGCGAATGGAAAGGCGTCATCGGCGGAGAGAGCTTCAGCCTGAACCTCAAATTTGAGAGCAATGAAGGGGAGAAGCTTTTCGGCATGGGGCAGTATCAGCAGCCCTGGATGGATCACAAGGGAAGCGTTCTGGAACTGGCGCAGCGCAACTCACAGATTTCCGTACCGTTCGCGGTGTCCTCGCTCGGCTACGGTTTCCTGTGGAACAACCCGGCGGTCGGCCGCGTGACCTTTGGCCGGAACTATACGGAATGGATTGCCCGCGCGACCCGCCAGATGGACTACTGGATCACAGCGGCGGATACGCCAAAGGAGATTCTGGCTTCCTATACCGCGGTGAGCGGACACGCGCCGATGTTCCCGGAGGATCTGATGGGACTGTGGCAGTGCAAGCTGCGCTACCGCACACAGGAGGAAGTCCTGGAGGTTGCCCGCAGATACAAAGAAGAAGGGATTCACATTGACCAGATCGTGATCGATTTCTTCCACTGGACCGTGCAGGGCGACTGGAAGTTCGATAAGACCTACTGGCCGGATCCGAAGGCTATGGTGGACGAGCTGCATTCAATGGGGATCAAGGTCATCGTTTCTGTCTGGCCGTCCGTGGATCTCCGAAGTGAGAACTTCAATCCGATGTATGAACGCGGTCTTCTGATCACCACCGAGCGCGGTGAAATCCAGACCTACGACTATCAGGGGGACTGCGTGGAGATCGATCCTTTCAACCCGGAAACCCGCGAATACGTCTGGGAGGTCTGCAAAAAGAATTACTACGACTACGGCATTGACGCCTTCTGGCTGGACAATTCCGAGCCGGATCTTGGCGTCTATGATTTCGAGAACTATCGCTACTCCATCGGACCCGCTCTGCAGTGCAGCAATATGTATCCGCAGATGTACAGCCGCATTTTCTACGACAAAATGAGTCAGCTTGGCGACGGCACCGTCGTAAACCTGCTCCGCTGCGGCTGGGCCGGCAGCCAGAAGTACGGCAATGTCATCTGGTCTGGCGATGTGCCGAGCACCTTTGAAGCCTTCCGTGACCAGCTGCAGGCCGGCCTGAATATGGGCCTGGCAGGCATCCCCTGGTGGACCACCGACATCGGCGGCTTCATGACCGACGATGTGAACGATCCGGACTTCCGCCAGCTGTTAATCCGCTGGTATCAGTTTGCCGTCTACTCAGCCGTACTGCGGATGCACGGCGACCGCGGGCCATACGACATCCCGTCGCTTGATGACCGCGACTGGGGCGGCGGTTATCTGCACACCGGCCAGCCAAACGAGCTGTGGAGCTATGGGGAAGACAATTACCGGATCATGCGCAGCTACTACGACCTGCGGATTTCGATGCATGACTACATCAAAGATTTGTACGAGGAAGCCCATGAGAACGGCTCCCCGCTGATCCGTACCATGTTCTACGAGTTCCCTGAAGACGCAAAATGCTGGGAGCTCTCCGACCAGTATATGTTCGGCAGCAAATACCTGGCAGCGCCGATTCTGCACCTGAACCAGTTTGCACGCGAAGTCTACCTGCCGGATGGCAAGTGGAAGCTGACCAGCACCGGTGATATTTACGAGGGTTGCCAGACCGTAACGGTGGACGCGCCGATCGAGTACATGCCGGTGTTCGAGCAAATATAAAATCGAAGCGGAACTTCAATCATTCCAGAGACAGCCGGCCGCGTCTGACGTTAGCCAGAAATGTTCCTTACGCAGCCGTGCGCATAAAACGCATAAGGAGACGGTTCCCCCGTCTCCTTTTTGCGTGTATTCCTTTTCCAGAACCGCCCGCGGCAGATTTCAGTATAACACCGCGTTAAAAAAGCAAATCCTTCTGCTTCGATCACTTTTACTGTACAATGCCCAGCCCCCACTCTATCATCTCTGTGATATCCCTGGTCGCCAGAACGATTGTCTGGTTGTCTTTCCCGGAAAAGCTGAAGCTGAATTTCTCATATTTTATTCCGGCCTCCGCCTGCCGTTCTGGTCGGATCAGGCAATAGACGCTGTATTCCCTCTTGTGATTGAGTTCCTTTCGAACGGTGAGCAGACACGCTTTCTCAAGGAAATTGTCCGCATCCTCCTTCGCCAGAAATTCCCTGGCAAAGTGTTCCAGATTCTCTTCATACGGCGCATCGTCCAATAACCAGGTCATACTGTCCGGAAGTGTCAGATTCCTGTACATATGCGCCCGCTCTGTCCGGACATCGATCACGCTGATGGAACGATAAGCCTCATTCAGGCGCGCCATCAGTTCCATATCCTGCTCTGCCTTGCGGCGCGCCCGCAGGCGCTCCGTCATAGACTGGTCAATATTCTGCGAATAATAAATAATCTTCGTCGGAAAGCCCAGGGAATCCGAAGCCGTTTTCCAAAAGGCGGATTCTCTCCACTGACCGTTTTTCAGACGATAATCACAAATCACATGATTTTCTATGCGCAACTGTTTTTTCAGATTCGAGATACTCCCGACTTTTCTGCACAGCTCACGAAAATCATCCGAGACCGCATCATCACAGAAGTGGTCATTGCGTCTGGAATAAACCCCACTGACCGGCTCACCGACGCTGACACTGGTCTCGTTCTGCTTGACAATATGGTAAGAGTCCCGATCCAGATCCGCAATCAGCAGCACCTCATAAGAATCCGTCAAAATACCGACCAGCGAAGACATCTCATCGTGATAGGTCTGCTCGACCACGCTGTGCTTATATTCCGGGTGCGCTTCATAAAACCGCTGCTTGTCCTCGTACATCCGGGTCTCTGCTTCAGCCGTCACACTCGTGATGTCATTGCCGGATCGCCAGACAAACCCCACGGCAGCACGCGGAAATCCATCTTCATTCAGCCGCTTCTGAAAGGACATGGCATTTTCTAAAAACGCTTCCTCCCCATCATCAATGCTGACCACCAGGAATTCATCCCCGCTGATCCGAAACGGCTCATATCGGTTAAACTGTTCGACAAGCATAGTGGAAAATTCGCAGATCAGCTCATTGCCTTTGTCGTGTCCCAGTGTGTCATTGACCACCTTCAGTCCGTTTAAATCTGCGAACAGAACACCTATCGGGCGCGGTGATGATTCATTCGTGACCATATCACACATAGAACGGTAGGAATACAGATTTTTCAATCCGGTCAGAGTATCAATCCTGCAGAGATATTCCATCTCCTTCTGCTCTTCGAACTCGCGGATATAGGTATCATGGATGTCCTGTATATACAGCATCAGCGTCTGGTTTTCAGGCGTGTAGTCGCTCGCTTTCAGAAGCTCCATCGAAACCCACCGAAAGCTGCCGTTCGTCCACCTGCGGTAGCGCATCCGCAGACATTCCTCGCTGTGTTCAAAATGCGCCTTTATCGAATCAACGTTTGTAAAGCGCAGGTATGCGTCCACATCTTTCTCGTATACCTGTCCGGAAATCGCAAACTCCCGCAGCCATTCTGATATTTTCTGCGCATAACCATAATTCTCATTTTGTTCGGATTGATAAACCTTGATGTCAATATGAGTATCCGTCGAAAGATTGATCTTCAAAATCTTATGATACGTTTCGGCAAGAATCCGCATGGCATCTTCCAGATAAAAAGCCATATTTTCCATTAATTTGCCTATTCTCTACAAAAAATAATAATCCGACCAGCAGACCGCAGATCTGCGGTTCGGTCAGCACCTCCTCGATGCATAACGCGTCATATCAATCACACCCGCCGCCGGTCAATCCTTCTCGAAATCCACATCCCGATCATCTGGATCAGCTGTGCCAGGATCACGAGCAGAATAACCGTCACCAGCAAAATCCTCGGCTGCCAGCGCTGATAGCCATAGCGCAGGGCGATATCGCCCAGACCCCCGCCGCCGCAGGCGCCGGACATCGCGGAATAGCCGAGGATCGTGGTCATGGCAATCGTCGCGTTGACTACCAGTGAGGTGCGCCCTTCCGGAATCAGCACCTTGCGGATGATCTCCCACACGCTCGCGCCCATGCTCTGCGCCGCCTCAATCACACCGCGGTCTACCTCCTTCAGAGAAGATTCCACCATACGCGCAATGTAAGGTGCGGCAGCTACCGTCAGCGGAACGATCGTCGCCGTCGCGCCATAGCTTTTCCCGACAATGAACTTTGTAAGCGGACGAATGGTAATCATCAGAATCAAAAACGGCACACTTCGCAGAATGTTTGTAATCACATCCAGGATTTTATAAATGAACGGATTCTGTTTAATTCCATCCGCCCCGGTCACAGTCAGCACCACGCCCATCGGAAGGCCGATGACATAGCCCAAAAAGGTAGACATACAGGTCATCCAGAGTGTCTCGCCGATACCGTCGATAATCATTGAAATCGTTTTACTGTCCAACATAATGATCCAACTCCTCCACGGAAAGCCTCGCGTTTTTCAGCCAGGCAATCATCTTCTCCTGAAGCTGCTCATCCTCCGGCAGCTGCAATACCATCTCACCCTTTGCCACACCATCCAGATTCCGCGTGTTCGCGTAAAGGATGTTGACCGGCGACTTGAACGCCAGCACCATATTCCCGATCACCGGTTCAAAAGAAGAATTTTCGGAAAAGACGATGCGCACACACCGCTCTCCTTTCATCTCCGCCACATTCTCATAACCCTGGTAAATCAGGCGTCGGGCTTCCTTCGACTTTGGAGCGAGGAAGATATCCTCTACCGTGCCGTGCTCGACCAGATGCCCATGGTCAATGATCGCCACATGGCTGCAGATCTCCTGTACAACCGCCATCTCATGCGTAATCACGACAATCGTGATCCCGTACTTGCGGTTGATCTCCTTCAGAAGCTGCAGAATCGACTTCGTCGTCTGCGGATCCAGCGCGCTTGTCGCCTCATCACACAGCAGAATCTTCGGATCCGAAGCCAGCACACGCGCGATCGCGACACGCTGCTTCTGTCCGCCGGAAAGCTGCGCCGGATAGGCGCTCGCTTTCTCCTCCAGATCCACGTCCTTCAGAAATTCCAGTGCCTTTTTGCGCGCCTCGGATTTCTTTACTCCGGCCAGTTCCATCGGAAAGCACACGTTATCCAGCACACTCCGCTGCATCAGGAGATTAAAATGCTGAAAAATCATGCCGATATTCTTGCACTTCTCCCTCAGCTCTTTGTCTGAAAGAGAAGACAGATCCTGCCCGTCCACGATCACCGTACCGGCCGTCGGCCGCTCCAGGAAATTCAGGCAGCGCACCAGCGTACTCTTGCCCGCACCGGACATACCGATGATCCCGTAAATATCGCCCTTATAAATATCCAGGCAGACGTCCGCGAGCGCGTGTACCTCCGCGTTCTTCTGCCGGAACTCCTTGTCCAGATGCTGTATCTTAATAATTGGTTCCATAACTGCTCCGTTCATATTCAGATGATGAAAAGCTGCCTGAAATCAGCTTCTTTTTTCATCACGTATCATAGCACACTTGCATAGAAACTGCACGGTTTTTTTTCACCATTTATAACCTGCGGTGAAGCCATAGTTACAGGTCACACCTTAACCAAATTTACTTTATTTTTCCTCTACAGGTGTGACCAGTAACAAGCCATATTCTCCAGGGGAGGATATTCCCATCCCTGCAAAAAGACCGCTCGATCTGTTTACAGAGAGCGGTCTCTTTCGACTACCTATTGTATCCTGCCGGTTTTGCATCCGTAATTCCGGCTTCCCGGTCACAGGCTTTGCAGCTGTGATCCCATAAGTTCTGTTATTCGGTCACCGCTTCTGTCTCGGTCTCCGCCTCTTCCACCGGCTCTTCATACGGCACTACGGAACCATCATAGGTCTCGGTGATAAACTCTTTGATCTCATCCGACTGCAGCACCGCTACCAGTGCCTGAATGCCTTCGTCTTCCTCATTGCCAGCCTTCACTACAAGTACATTCGCATAGGTCGAAGCCGCCTCGGAATCAGAGGTCTCAAATGCGATTGCGTCAGAGGAAGAAAGTCCCGCAGACAGCGCATAGTTGCCATTCACTACCGCAAACGCCACCTCGCTGGTGTACTGTGCCACCTGCGCCGCCTCTACCTCGATGATCTCGATGTCAAGGTCATCCTTAAAGGATACCACATCGTTCGCGGTAACGGTCAGATCCGCATCCTCCGGAAGAGTCAGTACTCCGTTTGCTTCCAGAAGCAGAAGCGCTCTCGCCTCGTTGGTCGTATCGTTCGGAACCGCGATTACATCGCCGTCCTCCAGATCATCCAGGCTGGACTTTGTGCCAATATAGATGCCCATCGGCTCATAATGAATCTTCGCCACGC
>Ga0192272_1041_pt1 | contig 22009 bp, 21 predicted proteins | sample Koala_Koa24_E3_FD_131262 | JGI IMG/M metagenome (GOLD analysis project Ga0192272, IMG submission 131262) | Enriched cells from koala feces incubated with labeled cellulose particles, San Francisco Zoo, California, United States - Koala_Koa2-4_E3 ... | reverse complement strand
GGGTGCGCCGGAGGATGAAGTGGAGGTTTTTTCTCCCGGGCAGTATTATTTTCGCAATGGCAAGCATTATGTGGAATACGAGGAGATGGATGAGGAGAGCGGCGAGGTGATGAAAAACCGGATTACGCTGCGCGGCCGTCATCTGGAAGTGCTTCGCCGGGGTTCCATATACACAAAAATGATTTTTGAGGAAAATACAAAGAATGTGAGCTGGTATAATACGCCGGCCGGGAATCTGCTTGCGGGTTTTGACGTGGGTGTGATGCAGGTATCGGAGAGCGAGGATCTGATTGAGATTACGGTAGATTACGCGCTGGAGCTCAACTACGAGCATGTTTCTGATAGCCGTATTCAGATTTGTATTATGACGAAGGATCATCTCCCGCCGCTGTCATCGTTTCATACGCCGCCGCAGACGATGAGCGGGAGACCTGCCGCGGAATGTGTGTAGGATTGTTGCGAAAGCGAATGCAATCGACCGGGAGTTTTGAAATGATTTCTGGGAAAAATGCGCCGATTCCGGATGATATAGAATAGGTATACAGGAAACGCCCCACCGATGTCAGATCCGGTGGAGCGTTTTTTCATTTAGGCTTTGTTTGATTTTTTGGATGACTTTTGTGATTTCTGCGAATTTCTTGCTTTCTCTTCTTCGTTCAACTCTTTCTGCTTTCTGGAAACGAAAGAAGAAAGACGCGCGCGCCATCCGGGCTTTTTGTCCGGCTTCTTCTCCAGTGTACCGCCGCGGACGCTTTTGACTTCCATGATGTAGATACCGCTGACCACAGTCTTGACTTCCTTTTTGACAGGGATTACATCGAATACCTTGGCGTCAGCCACCAGGGTCATGATGCGGGGGCCGACCTTTGCTTTCACGATCGGCAGCTTGGAGCGGCGCATCAGCTTCGGCGTCTGGTCGATCACCATCTGCGGGAGTCCGGATTGCTTTACGGGCAACATTTTCTTATCTATAATCAGCATGGAAACGGTCTGCTTGGCGGCTTCCATCTGCTCTTCCTGAGCGATCTGCTTTTTCTGCATCCGCCGTCCGACGAAATAAAGCACTACCAGCGCGACTACAAGGATAATCAGGATGATCAGTAATACTTTTAGAAAGGTTGACATAAGTACCTCCGTCTTTTGAATTTCGTAGGCAGAAAACGGGATTCGCCTGTCTCCTGCAACGGGCTTGCTTTTTGCAATTTCACTGTGGATTATTCTACCATTCTTTAGAGAAAAGGGCAAGTGTAATTTTGGCTGGAAGCAAAGCGGCATGTAAAACATAGATTGGTAAGCGATATTTTTCTTAATTTTTATTTACTGGCTGGAAAAAAAACAGAGATATGTTATACTGGGCAAAAGCGTTTGCCGCCAGGAACCAGCTGTGTGAATCTGGTTGACGGCAGGCCGGCTGTTTTGAAAATCCAGAAAAGGAAGGAATTACTTTCATGAAAAGAAAAAACTTTTTGATGGCGCTCTCCTGTGTGTGTGTGATGGCAGTCAGTGCCGCTCCGGCGGTTGTGATGGCGGACGAGACGGAAAATGTGGAGACGGAAGCGGCCACAGAGAATGAAACGGACGCGGATGTGATCGTGGAAGACGATACGGAGGAAGAGACGGAAGCGGAGACAGAGGCAGTGCGCCCGACTTACACCGCGCTGGATTATGTAGTGCTTGGCGAATATAAGGGGCTGACGATTCAGGTGGAGGCATCGGAGGTGACCGATGAGGATGTCCTGGCGGAGGCGGAAGACTTGATCAGCTATTCAGATGCGGTGGAATGGCTGACGGAAGGCACGGTGCAGGATGGCGATACCGTGGATATCACGTATGTAGGTACGATGGATGGAGAGGAATTTGACGGCGGATCCGGGGATTATGAGCTGGAGATCGGTTCCGGTACTTTTATCGATGGTTTTGAGGAAGGTCTGATCGGAGTGGAAGTGGGAGAGACGGTAGATCTGAACCTGACGTTCCCGGAGGATTATTATTATGACGAGCTGGCCGGAGCAGATGTCGTGTTTACGGTTACAGTGAATTCGATTATGAGTGTGCCTGAGCTGTCAGATGAGGTGGTGGAGACGGCGACGGACGGCGAGTATACGGATGTAGATTCCTACCTGGAATATATCCGCAGCTATCTGGAAGAGGACGCGGACGACGCATGGCTCTATAACGTGCAGGAGGCGCTTTACACGGCACTGGCTGCCGGCTCAGAGATTACGGAATATCCGCAGGATCTGGTTGATTACTGTGTGGACGACGCGGTTGCGTATTATGAGCTGATCGCAAGCTATTATTCGATGGAATACACGGATTTTATTGAGGCGTATTTTGGATCAGAAGAGGAATTTATGGCACTTCTGGAGGACGCGGTGAAGGAAAGCCTGCAGCAGGAGCTGCTCCTGGTCGCAGTCGCTGAGACGGAAGGCATGGAGATATCAGACGAAGAGTATCAGGAAAGCCTGGAGGAGTACGCGGAGTACTATGGATGTGAGACTCCGGAGGAGATGGAAGAGTATTACAGCAAAGAAGAACTGACGCGGTATTTTCTCATGGATAAGGTCTACGAATTTCTGCAGGAAAATGCGGTGATTGAAGAGAGCTCAGAGGGAGAGACAGAAACAGAGACAGAGGCGTAAACGAATCACTAAGGTCTCAACATCCCGGCTTGACATAAGATGCGGGGGTGGGCGGCGATTGTGATTATAATTGTCCTGCTGGCTGCATATACTGCAGTAAAATAGGTAACAGTTCCGAACTGTTACTGAAAGTAAAGCAGGGCAGTGCTATGTTTCGAAATGGGAATGATGTAGTATTTTGGAAAAAGGCGGCGGTGGCAGTTTTGTTTATCGCCGCTTTTTTTACAGGAAGACTGGCTGCGTATCTGACCGCGAGTGAACCGTCGAATACAGGGCAGAGTTCGGAAACAGCAGGAGAACCAACCAGTGATGGGGGCATCTCTGATCTGGCTGGGGAGGAGGCCGATGCGACATTTGCTGAGGATTCTGATCCGGATAGCGCGGCTGTGTCGGCGGAGATGACAGAAAACTGGGGTCTGAGCTTTCAGGAGGAAGGAAAGACGCCGGTGGCAAATGCTACGGCAGAGGAATTGGCGCAGTATGACGCGTATTTTGTCGGCGATACGGAAGAGAACGTGATTTATCTGACCTTTGACTGCGGCTATGAGAATGGGAATACTCCCGCGATATTGGAGGCACTGAAAAACCATGGCGTCTCTGCGACATTTTTTGTTGTGGGAAATTTTGTGGAGGATAATCCGGGACTGGTGAATCAGATGCTTGCGGAAGGGCATACGGTGGGAAATCACACGGCGCATCATCCGGATATGTCCGCGATTTCGGATATGGAATCGTTCCAGGCGGAGATGGAGGAGCTGGAAACGTTGTTTTACGAGGCGACCGGGCAGGAAATTTCGAAATATTATCGGCCGCCGCAGGGCAAGTACAGCCAGAGCAATCTTTTGATGGCACAGGAGCTGGGGTACCAGACCTTTTTCTGGAGCCTGGCTTACGTTGACTGGTACCAGGATGACCAGCCGACCGAGGAAGAGGCATTCGAAAAGCTGCTTGGCCGGATTCATCCCGGCGCGGTTGTACTGCTGCACAATACCTCCTCGACGAACGCGGCGATTCTCGATGAACTGCTGACACGGTGGGAGGAGATGGGCTATCGGTTTGGGACGCTGGAGGAGTTGACGCAGGCGAGCGAGAGTGTTTGACGTGGTCGGACATATATATGGAGGAAGTTGGCTTGGGAAAATACTTACTGGATAAATTAACAGAATATACAGAGTCGGACGCCTATCCATTGCATATGCCAGGACATAAGCGGCAAATGCGTTCGTTCGGGGATGCGTTTGCGATTGATATTACGGAGATTGATGGTTTTGACAATCTTCACCATGCGGAGGGGATTCTTCTGGAAGCGCAGAAGCGGGCGGCGCGCCTGTACGGGGCGGATGAGACATATTACCAGGTAAATGGAAGTACCTGCGGAATTCTTGCGGCGGTTTCTGCTTCTGTTCAGCGCGGAGGCCGCATTCTGATGGCGCGAAACAGTCATAAGGCCGCCTATAACGCCGCGCTTTTGAACGGACTTCGCGTGACCTGGCTTTATCCGGAGACGGATATGCGGCGCGGCATCTGCGGAAGCATTCGGCCGGAGCAGGTGCGAGCTGCTCTGGAAGCGGGGATGCGCGGGCAGGAAACCGATTTCTCAGGAAAGTTCTATTGCGACAATCAGAAACGAGCGGATTCCAACGCAGTCAGAGGAGAAAAGAGCGGCAGAATTGCGGCGGTTCTCATTACATCCCCAACGTATGACGGTGTTGTATCGGACATCCGCGCCATCGCGGAGGAGGTACATCGGGCGGGCGCAATTCTGATTGTGGATGAGGCGCACGGCGCGCATTTTGCGATGCATTCGTATTTTCCGGAATCTGCACTCTCTTGCGGAGCGGACGTGGTAATTAACAGCCTGCATAAAACGATGCCTTCTCTGACGCAGACCGCGCTTCTCCATGTAAAAGGAGCGCGCGTGGATCGGGAACGGCTGCGGAAATATCTCGGCATTTTTCAGAGCAGCAGCCCCAGTTATGTCCTGATGGCCGGGATGGATGAATGTGTCCGCCTGATGGAGACACAAAAAGAAGAATTGTTTGATTGCTTTGTGCATCGGCTGCAGGCATTGCGGGAGCATCTTGGGAAGATGAAGCACCTGCGCCTTGTGACAGGGGAAGAAGCGGAGCTGTATACGTTTGCCTTTGACCGTTCAAAAGTATTGATTTCAACAGAGAAGTGCGGGAGCCTGACCGGACCGGGGCTTGCAAAAATCCTGCGCGAGCGGTATCATCTGGAAGTGGAGATGGCTGCGGAGCGGTATATTACGGCGATTCTGACGGTCGCGGATACGCAGGAAGGGTTTGACCGCCTGGAATGTGCGCTTCTGGAGACGGATGCGGGGCTTGAGCGTGAGATTGCTGATATTGCGGCAAATAGAATGACTGCGGGAAAAAAACGGACAGGCAGCACTGCGCCGGAAGAATCAGGTACAGGCGAAAAGCTTATATGCCAGGAATCTATAGATGTATCGGCATGGATCATGCCGCGGACAGAGGAACGCTTCACGATGGCGGAAGCAGACGAGCTTCCCCATGAAACCATTCGGTTAAAAGACAGCCCGGGGCGGATTGCAGCGGAATTTGTTTATCTTTATCCGCCTGGGATACCGATTCTGGTGCCAGGAGAGCGTATCCCCGAAGAACTGCCGGGGCTGCTTCTGCGTTACCGGAAAGGCGGATTGAATGTGCAGGGACTGGCGGATTACAGCGGAAAGACGATTCAGTGCGTGGCGCATGGATTACGGCAGGACGATGGAGATTGAAAGGAAATGGGAAAAATATTTTATATTATGGGAAAAAGCGCGAGCGGAAAGGATACGATATATGCGGAACTTCTTTCTCGGACGGAGCTGAATCTTCGTCCGATTATTTTGTACACAACCCGTCCGATTCGAGCGAAAGAAACCAATGGTGTGGAGTACCATTTTGTGACTGCAGATGTTCTGCGGCAGATGCAGGCAGAGGGGAAGGTAATCGAACTCAGAACTTACGACACGGTACAGGGACCGTGGCATTATTTTACGGCAGACAGCGATGCAGTGGATATGGAACATTTCAATTATCTCGCGTTGGGGACACTGGTGTCTTATGAAAAGATTCGGGACTACTATGGAGCCGATCGGGTTGTGCCGTTGTATATTGAGGTAGAAGATGGGCGGCGGCTGGAACGCGCTATGAAGCGGGAAAAAAAGCAGGCAGTGCCGGATTATTCCGAGATGTGCCGGAGGTTTCTGGCAGATCAGGAGGACTTTTCGGAAGAAAACATCACGCATGCTGGAATTGAGAGACGATTTCTAAATAACGATGACAGAAAAATCTGTATGGACGAGCTGGCGGAGTACATACGGGAGAAACTGTGAAACAGATAGGGGAGGACACTCCCCTATTCAAGTGTGAAAGAAGTCGACCGCAATTATCTGCGTCTTCTTGACGTATGTTTTTTTCGTCCAAGTAACCGTTGGAGCTTGGCATCTTTTTCATCTCTTTCTGCGATTATTAAGCGTATAAACTCGTCTTTTTCGGCTAAAGCAGAGTCTTTTTCGGCTAAAGCAGAGTCTTTTTCGGCTAAAGCAGAGTCCTTTTCGGCTAAGGCAATATCTTTTTGGTTACTTTCGCTGAGAACATTTTTCTTTACTGCATCATCTAAGATAAGTATAATATCCTGATAGAAGTTTGTCAATTCTATTTTTGCATTATGAAATTCATCGTCTGTTCGTGGTGGCCTGTCGCTTTTTTCGTCTATCGAATCTGGCCGGACCAGATGACTGAAACGAATTGGCATATATGGGATTAGAATATAAAGCTGTTTTTCTTACAAAATGAAGTATTTTTTTGTTTCATAGGATGGTTTGGCAAATGGACTTTACAGGTTAGATAATCAGGCAGCGTAGTAAAATACACAGTACCGAATGAAAAATCTTCCTGAATTTGGAAAAATATTTCGAAAACAGGTGGAAATATCTACCACTTTTTTGTATAATCAGACATATAGTCGGCGTAACTGTTCAGAAAATCATTTTCGGGAAGGGAGGTCAGAAAAGAGCTATGAAAGGGAAAACTCGCGAAATTCGTGGCATGTATGTGCTGCTGCTTCTGCTGTTTTTTGCATTAACGATGTGCCGGTTCTCCGCCGGTTCTCTGACTGCGTTGGCGAGCACCGAGGCTGAGGTTGACGACGCTGCGGCGGTATCGGAAGACAGTACGACCAAGACGAAGGCCGGCTGGGTTAAAATCGATGGTTATTATTACTGGCAGCGGGCGAATGGAACTATTGTCACGTCGAAGGGGTTTAAAAAGCTGGGCGGAAAGACGTATTATCTGGCGTCTGGCGGCCGCAGGAAGACGGGGCTTCTGACGATCAAAGGGAAAATCTATTATCTGAAGCCATCTCTTGTATATGGGCTGACGACGGTCAAGGGAAATACCTATTATTTTGATGAGACGACCGGAGCGGCTGTGACCAGTGACTGGGTGACGATTAAAAAGAAGACATATTATTTTGACGCGAATGGCTGTATGGTAAAGGGACAGTGGATTGAATATGAGGGACATTATTACTATATCAAAAAGAACGGCGTCCTGCATTCGGCGGGTAAATGGATGACGCTTTCCACCGGGACCTATTATATCAGTAAGAAGGGGTACCGGGTGACTGGCCTGAAGACGATTAGCGGGAAAAAGTATTATTTCCTGTCAGACGGGACGCTGGTTACGGACAAGACTGCTTATGCGATCAATGGAACTTATTACACGATCAGCTCAGATGGTGTAGCGACGGTAGCGGATACCAGCAATGTGAAGGTGCAGTGTTCGATTAAGACGCAGGAGTTTATCGCCAAGCATACAAGCTCAGGTCAGACGAATGCGGAGAAGTTCCGGAAGTGCTTTAATTACATTATTGCTTACACGCGTTTTACCGGTTATGATCCGCTGACGAGTTCGGAAGCTGCTACAGATACCTGGCCGTATTCCCGGGCGCTGGAGATGCTGAACACGAATCTGACCGGCAATTGCTATGGTATGGCAAGCCTGATTGCTTCCTGTGCAAAGGAGCTGGGATACCAGCCGTATGTGGTTGCGATCACTGCGCAGCATGGATTTGTGATCATTGACGGAAAGTATTATGACAATATGGGGGCGCGCTTTGGCACGGATCAGCCTGCGATTTACCCATATACGGTCAGATGCCAGATCGAGTTCTGACGATCTGGGGAATTATTGGGCAATTATGGGGCAATTATTCAGAACAGCAGGCCACAGGTCTGCGCTTCGCTGTTCTGAATTGTTATAAAAAATGGGAAGGAGAAACATTTATAATGAAAAAAATGAAGAAAGTTTTAAAAAAGGCTCTGCTGTTGATTCTCTGTCTGGCGATGGCGCAGACACCGGCTGTCTCAAATGTGATCGGGGGGGGGACATCCATCACGGCACAGGCGGCGACGCAGAATGGCCTGGTGAAGAAGAACGGGAAATATTATTATTATAAGAACGGTGTAAAGCTGAAAAACACCTGGAAGACGGTCACCAAGACTTCTTCGAGCGGGAAGACGACTACGAATAAGTATTATTTCGGCTCTAACGGCGCTGCTGTGATGGCGACGACAACGATGGACTGCACGTATAATATCAAGGTCAAGACCATCAATGGAAAGAAATATGGATTTGATACGAAAGCGCGTCTGGCGAGTGGAATTTACGCTGACGAATTGACCGGAAAGCTTTATTATTTCAATGCAAAAGGCGTCTACAATGCTACGAAAACAAAGAAATTGCGCGCGGCGGCAAAGCAGGGCTCAGACCTGGCGGCGCTGGTGAAGCTTCTGGGTACGCCGAAGAGCCGTACGGAATCGAACAGCTGCCTGATGCTGGGTTATACGGATATCACGCTTACCTATGCGCATTTTACCGTCTACGGCCTGCAGGCACCGGATGGCACGGAAACGGTATACGCGATCTATACCATCTGACGTAATTGGCGAGGACATATCCCCCACGAAGTGGGAGGATGCCCGTCCGGCGAGGACCAGTGGAGAACATCTGAGATAAAGGGAGGAGGCCTGAGAGCATGAAAAGGATGAAAAAAACCTTATTTTTACTGCTTTTAGCTATGTTGGTGACATTTTGCGCAGCTCCGGCTGTGACTTACGCGGATTCGAGTACATCTTCATCTTCTTCGACGACGAAAAATGGTCTGATAGAGAAGAATGGTAAGCTGTATTATTATAAAAATGGAAAGCTGGTTAAGGACAAGCTTGGCATCAAGATTGATGGCAATTATTATAAAATCAGCGCGAAGGGCGTCTGTAAAAAGGTGAGTGAGGCGGCCGGCCGGGCGGGGATTCAGCTGGAGAAAATCGGCCGGGAAAGCACAAAGAGCAAAACGCTGAAAAAGGCGTTTACCTGGTATTCGACGGAGATCACTTATGCGCCGGTGACGGGGTCGCCGGCTTCGGGACAGACAAAGCTGGCTTATTATTCTATTTATGGATTTAAAAAGAAGGTGGGCGACTGCAATGTGATGGCCGCAACGTTTTGCCAGATGGCAAAGGTGCTCGGATATGACGCGAAGTTTGTATCGGGTTATATTATTTCCAGCTATGATTCGGACGGTAATCCGGTTTTAGCGAAGCATGCCTGGGTTACGATTAAGATCAGCGGGACGACGTATGTCTATGATCCGAATTTTGCGTATGTGCAGCATACGCTGAATAACAATACGGCGGCGCACAGCGGGTATAAAATGACCTATACCAAGACCGGCACGAAATTGCAGTATACATATTATTCATCTAAGAAGAAATTGCTGAAATAACGGCTCTTGCGAGACGTCAGGCTTGCAGAACGATCAAAAAATAAGATGGAAAGAAAATATGCCTGGATAGAAGACAGGAAGAAGGAGAAAGGATTTAGGATATGAAGACAGGATATGCAAAACAGGCGGGAAGCATTTTACTGGCGGTTCTTCTGGGCGCGTCGGGTGTCATGGGGACAGGCTGCCTGGCCTTTGCGGAAGAGGCGACAGAGGCGGTAAACGAGCAGAGTGAACTGGAAACGGAACTGGACGCTGACGCAGCGGATGCGGAGATTGAAATCACCGAGCTGGAAATTACAATTGGTGAGGAGACGCTGATTGTTTCAAATGCGACGGGAATTGCAGTGGAGCCTGTTTCCGCGGGAGGAGCAGTGGAAGACGCGGATGGCGCAGAAGACACTGATTCCGAGAGCGCGGAGAATGCGGATGCTGAAACCGCGGAAGCTGCGGATTCTGAAACTGCAGAGGGTGCAGATACTGAGAGTGCGGAAGACGATGCGGCCGTTGTCCTTGTGTTTACGACGGAGGACGGCACAGTGCATACGTTTGAGATTGCGGATGCGGAGGAGCTGACGGCTCTGACGGATTTGACCCTGACGGAGAAGATCGGATTCTTTTTCCTTTATGGAACGGACGGAAACGGAGACGCAAAATATTATTATGAGACGGCGGATGAGATTACGCTGGAAGAAGCGGTGACGATGTACACGACCGGTCAGGTGACGGTTCGTGAGAGCGCGGACGGTTCTTCGGAGGCGTTGGGCTATGCCGACCGGGGAAGTGAACTGGAGGTTCTTGGCGGTACTTCGACCTGGTTTCTGATTACCCAGGGGCGACCTGACCGGTTACGTAGCGGCACGCTATCTGACGGTAGATGCGGAGGAAGCGCAGGCGGCAGTTGAGGCGGAGGAGAACGCACAGGCGGCTGCGGCAGCAGCAGCGCAGGAGGCAGCAGCGGCAGCGGCGGCACAGGCAGCAGCGGCGGCGGCTGCGTCATCGGCCGCATCAGATAGCAGCTCAAGTTCTCAGACAGAGACCACACAGACCGATAACGCATGCCTGACCGGAGGAGTTTTAAACTAAAAGATTATGTCATTCGTATCGAATACCTTTCTACTATTTGCGGGGGCGAGTGTCATTCTTTACTACCTGGCTCCCGCGCGATTCCGCTGGGTCGTGCTGCTGGTGTTCAGCTATATTTATTATCTGACAGCGGGGGTGCGCCTGGTCGGTTTCCTTTTGTTTTCCACGATCGTCACCTTTGTGGCAGGAAGAGTGATCGGGTATCTGTATGAAAAAGGCCGCGAGCCGAAGCAGGTTCGGTGGATTCTGATCCTGGCCCTGGTTCTGAACTTTTTTATGCTGGGGCTTACGAAGTACACGGGTATGCTGATTGACGCGCTGAACGCACTGTTCCATATGGAACTGCGCGGACTGGATCTGGTGCTGCCGCTGGGGATTTCTTTTTATACGTTCCAATCATCCGGCTACCTGCTGGATGTCTATCTGAGGCGGATCACCGCGGAAAAACGTCCGCTGCAGTATGCGCTTTTCGTTTCGTTCTTTCCGCAGATCATGCAGGGACCGATCGGGCGCTACAATCAGCTGGCCGATCAGCTTTTTGAGCCGCATGCCCTGAAGGGGGAGAATCTCATCCGGGGCGCCGAGCGGATGCTGTGGGGCTTCTTTAAGAAAATGGTCATCGCAGACTGGACGGCTGTTTTTGTTGACGCGATTTTCGCCGCTCCGGATCAGTATCAGGGGCTGGCGTTTTTCGGAGCGTTTCTGTATCTGATTCAGCTGTACGCGGATTTTTCCGGCGCGATGGACATTGTGATTGGCCTGGCGCAGATGTACGGGATTACGCTGGAAGAGAACTTCCGCAGGCCGCTGTTTTCGACTTCGGTTGCGGACTTCTGGCGCCGCTGGCACATTACACTTGGCCGCTGGATGAAGGATTATCTGTTCTATCCAATGATGCTTTCCGGCTGGATGACGAAGATTGCCAAGTGGGCAAAAACGAAATTCGGGCGCAAGACGGGGCGGATGGTGCCGATTGCCCTGGCGGATGTACTGGTATTCCTGGTCGTCGGCATCTGGCACGGCGCGGGAGGAACCTATGTTTTCTTCGGGTTCTATAACGGTCTGATTATCGGCGCGAGTGAGCTGCTGGCCGATCGTTATCGAAAATGGAAGACCGCCTTACATATTTCCGGTACGGAAGCGTGGTATCACGGTTTTATGATCGTGCGCACATTGCTTCTGACCATCAGCCGCATGTATTTCAGCCGCGCGGATTCGATGGCGCAGGCGCTGCAGATGATCAAAAACACCTTCACAAGCTTCCAGCCATCGCTGCTTCTGACCATACCGGCGGGGCGGGACGGCCTGTCCTTTACGCCGTACGCGCTTTTGATTATCGTGTGCGGGTGTATTGTACTGCTGGCGGTGGATATTTTACAGGAGCGGGGAGTAAAAATAAGGGAATCACTGGCAAAGCTTCCGCTTCCGGCCACAGCGGCGATTTACTTTGTACTGCTTTTATCTATCGGTTTATTTGGCTCAACAGACGCAACGAAAGGCTTTATTTATGCACAATTCTGATAAAAAACGGCGGCTGACCTGGTGGAAGGTCCTGCTCGTCGCGGCGGTTTTTGTATTGCTTCTATATGGATTAGATCTCGCGCTGTACCCGTGTACCTTTATGCGCAATGATATTCATGCAATTACGACCACGCATTATGATGACATTATCGTGGGGACTTCTCACGGCAAGATGGGAATTGACCCGGACACGATGGAGGAGATCACTGGCAGGAGCGCACACAACGCCTGCGTGGGCGGGGAATATGGGATAGATGTTTACTATCTTACTAAGCTGGCCATTGAAACGCAGGATCCTGAACGCATCATCTATGAGGTAGGCCCCGGCTATTTTGCGACGGAAAAAGAAGAGGGGAACAATTACCTGCTCTTTTACCATGAATTTCCGCTGTCACTGACCAAGGTGGAATACTTCTTTGACTGCATTGCGCAGACAAATTTCCGAACCGTGCTGTTCCCGTGGTACGAGTATTCCCTGTCCTATGAGCTTCCGCAGGTATCGGAAACACTGACGCGCAAGCTGACGGGCGATTACAGTGTGGACAGCCTGAAAAGCGATTCACAGGAATATCATGAAAGCGGCTTTATTGAGCGCTACGCTGTGGATACCTCCACACTTCCGCTGACCGTGCAGAATCTTTTTTCACTGGACGCGCTCGTAGAGGAGAATATGGAATACCTGGAAAAGACCATTGATCTCTGTGAGGAAAACGGGGTTGAGTTTGTGGCGGTCATCACGCCGATTCCGGCGGCGACGCTGGGTACCTGGTGGGATAATTTTATGGATGCGTATGATTTATTTGCGGAACTCTTCGAGGAAAAGGGAGTTACCTGCCTGAATTTTAACACGGATTATTATTTTGAGGCCTCGCATGAGATCGAGGATTTTACGGACTACGATGGTCATATGAACGGCGACGCGGCCAGAGAATTCTCGAAGGTATTGGCAAAGTATCTGAATGCGCTGGAGGAAGACAGTGAGATATAAGCAGCAGTTCAGAATAGCTGCTACAACTGTACTATAAAAGGGCTCTTTGAGCGGAAAATAAAGGGAGAAAGGCAGAAGAAAATGGAACAACAGGTTTTAGAGCTTTTAAAAGAAGAATATCCGGAGATTGAATTTGAGACGACGAAGCGGCTCTGGGATGACGGAATTCTGGATTCCGTTACGTTAATTGGCATTGTCGGGGCGCTGAATATGGAGTTTGGGATTTCGATTCCTTACGTGGAGATCATTGAGGCGAATTTTAACTCTGTGGCCGGTATGGCACGCCTGGTCGAGAAGCTGCAGGCCGCAAAGTAAATGCCAGAGATTGCTGCCGGAAGCGGATGGTTGGCGTAATCATACGCATGGCCTGAGGCAGTTGCCATAAGAGAGAGGAGAAAAAAGTGTGGAAATCCATTGAGGAGTATGTTTTTGAACATGCGGAAAGGACACCGGAGCGCAAGGCAATTATTACAAAGACAAGGGAAGTGACGTACGCGCAGATTGTTCACGAAGTGAAATGCTGCGTGAGCTATCTCAGAGACAAAGGCGTTGGCCGGGGCAGCGTAGTGGTGGTAAAGACCAGCCAGACGATTGAGCACATTGTCCTTTATCTTGGCATTCATCTTGCGGGAGGCGTGATGGCCTCTCTGGAGCGGACGATTTCAAACGAGGGCCTCGCGAACGCGGCGAGGGCGGTGAATGCGGATGCAATCATCAGTGACGATCCCACAGTGGCGGAATTGTACCCGTCGATTTTTATGGACAGCCGAATCGCGATTCCGGATATCGCTGATGAAGAATTACCGGAAATTTCTTTCCCGAAGGCGGAAGAGCCGGGGGAGATTTTATTTACGACAGGAACGACGGGCAAATCAAAGGGCGTGGAGATGTCGCACGGCGCGCTTTTTGCGCTGGCGGAAAATCTGATCTACGGGGTTTCCTGCCCGGATGACTTCGTCCTTTTGATTCCCGGCCCTCTGAACCACGCGAACGCGATCCGCAATCTGACTGCGGCTCTGGTAAAAGGCGGCGCCGGTTATCTTTTAAATGGCATGATGAACCTGCGGGATTTTTACGAAGCGATGGATTATCCCTGTGAAAAGGTCAGCTGCTGTCTGCCGCCGGCTTATATCCGGATTCTTTTCATGCTGTCCGGGGATAAGATCGGGGAGTATGCAGATAAGATTGATTATATTATGTCTTCCACCGCGCCGATTCCTGAAGCGGACAAGGAAAAGCTGAGTGCGCTTCTGCCGCATTCCAGGCTGTACAACAGCTATGGCTCTTCGGAGTCCGGCATGATCTGTATGTACAATTACAATCAATATCCTGGCATGAAAAACTGCATAGGCCGGGAGACGAAGAACTCAGAAGTCCGGATTGTGGATGAGGAGCGGCATGAGATTGCTTCCTCCGCGGAGAATACCGGGCTGATTGCCTGCAGAAGTACCACAAATATGATGGGATATGTAAACGAGCCAGAGCTGACCGCGCAGTGTCTTTGCGATGATATTTTTTACACGAATGACATTGGCTACAAGGATGAGAATGGGTTTATTTATATTCTTGGACGAAAGGGCGATGTGATTAATGTCGGCGGGATGAAGGTGGCGCCCTCTGAGGTGGAGGACGCGGCGCTTGCAAACGAGACGGTACAGGACTGCATCTGCATAGGCGTGGACGACGCCATCACCGGGAAAGCGCTGAAGCTGCTGGTTGTGATGCGGGACGGACAGAAGCTTGATAAAAAAGAACTCCGGCAGTTCCTCGTCTCCAGGCTGGAAGCCTATAAGGTGCCTGCCGGCTACGAGCAGGTAGAGCGGATTAAACGCACGTATAATGGAAAACTTGACCGGAAAGCGTATTTATAGTGAAAGTAAAACGACTTACGTCGTTTACTATATAACCTGCTTCACAGAATCCGCAAAGTATGCTATACTGTAACAGGTAAGAAAAAGTAACGATTACAACGATACCGTCCGCGATGCGCACAGGAGGACATAATGGCAGGATTTCAGGGCATTCTTGGACATAAAAAAGAGATCGCGCACCTGGAGAGGGCGATTCGCTCCGGGAAAGTGAGTCATGCGTATATATTGAATGGCGAAAAGGGAACCGGGAAGAGCGTGCTCGCGAAGGCGTTCGCTCAGACCTTGCAGTGTGAGAATGTGAAGATGCCGGAGCTCATCGCCGGAGGGACGGAGGAGAAGCTTCTTCCGGAGGAGCAGGCAGGTCTTGACGTAGAGGCTTGCGGGAAATGCCATTCCTGCAGGCAGGCCGAGAGCGGCAATCACCCGGATATTATCTACGTGCGCCATGAGAAGCCATCAAGCATTGGCGTCGATGATGTGCGGGAGCAGCTGATTGGCGATGCGCAGATTCGTCCATATAATGGGAAATATAAAATATACATCATCGCTGACGCGGAAAAGATGACGCCGCAGGCGCAGAACGCGATCCTTAAGACGATTGAGGAGCCGCCGGATTATGTGATTATCCTGCTTTTGACGGCAAATGACCGTGCGCTGCTGGATACGATCCGCTCGCGGTGTGTGACGCTGAATCTGAAGCCGGTGCCGGATGAAGTCGTGAAAGAATATCTGATGGAGAAGATTCAGATACCGGATTATCAGGCGGATATCTGCGCGGCGTTTGCCCAGGGGAATATTGGCAAGGCCGAGCGGCTGGCGTCCTCGGATGATTTCAACGCGATCAAGGCTTCTGCGATGCGCCTGGTACGTAATGCGGGGGACATGGAGATCAGCGCCATCATTGATTACGTGAAAGAGGTGCAGGAGTATAAGATTTCCATTCAGGATTATCTGGATATCCTCGCTCTCTGGTATCGGGATATGGTATACTATAAGGCGACGAGAGATATCGACGGCCTGATTTTTAAAGACGAGCTGCGCACGATCCGGGAGACCGTCCGCAGATGCTCTTATGAGGGGGCAGAGGAGGTCATGAAAGCCATTGAGACGGCAAAGACGCGCCTGAATGCGAATGTCAACTTTGACCTGACAATGGAGCTTCTGTTCCTGGTGATTAAGGAGAACATACATGGTTAAAATAATTGGAGTCAGATTCCGAAACGCGGGCAAGGTTTACTACTTTGATCCCAAATCTTATGAAATTCATTCGGGAGATCATGTGATTGTGGAGACATCCCGCGGGGTGGAATACGGCACGGCGATTGGCGGTGTCCGGGAGGTGGAGGATGACAAGGTCATACCGCCGCTGAAAGAGGTTGTCCGCATGGCAACGGAGGAGGACGACGCCCATGCGCTTCGCAATCGTGAGAAAGAACGGGAGGCTATGCGGATCTGCCGGGAGAAAATCCTGAAGCATGGCCTGGAAATGAAGCTGATTGACGCAGAATACACCTTTGATGATAATAAAGTCCTGTTTTATTTTACGGCAGATGGGAGAATTGATTTTCGCGAGCTGGTCAAGGACCTGGCAGCAGTATTCCGCATGCGGATTGAGCTGAGACAGGTCGGTGTGCGCGACGAGACGAAGCTTCTGGGCGGCATCGGCATTTGCGGTCGGGAGCTTTGCTGCCATTCCTATCTCTCTGATTTTGCACCAGTGTCTATCCGGATGGCCAAGGAGCAGAACCTCTCCCTGAATCCGACCAAGATTTCCGGGGTCTGCGGCCGTCTGATGTGCTGCCTGAAGAATGAGGAAGAGACCTACGAATACCTGAACAGCCGCCTTCCGGCGCAGGGCGATACCGTGACGACGGCAGATGGACGGACCGGTGTGGTGCAGAATGTCAATGTCCTGCGTCAGAGAGTCAAGGTTCTTTTTGAAGAAGGCGATGACAAGGAGCTCGAAGAGTTTGAGGTCGCTGATCTGAATTTCCGTCCGAGACGCAGGAAAGAAAAAGGCGGCAAGGGCAAGGACAGAGATAAGGATAGAGAGAAAGACAAAGAGAGAGACAAAGAGAGAGACAAAGAGAGAGATAAAGAGAGAGATAAAGAAAGCCGCCGCTCCCGCTCCGGCGGCGCCCAGACGCAGGAAGAGAAAGAACTGCAGGAGCTGGAAGCGCTGGAACGAAAAGAAGGAAAACCAAAATCGAAATCCCATAAGTCCTGAAGAGGCAATGAAAAATCTTTTTGGGAACTTTAAATTAGGCCGACCGCAAGCTCATCGGTTTTCGGCGATGGGGGAGCCCACGGTTAGAAAGGAATTACTTCTTATGGAAGTAGAATTAAAAGAGGGCGAACACCTGGATGACCTGTATCGCAATGGTCTGCGGATTATCCAGAGTGAGCATCTGTTCCGGTTCGGGATGGATGCGGTACTGCTTTCCGGCTTCGCCCGGGTAAAAGAAGGCGGCCGGGCCCTTGATCTGGGGACAGGCACCGGTATCATACCGATTCTGCTCTCGGCGAAGACGCCGGGGAGGCATTTTACCGGTCTGGAGATTTCGGAGGCGAGCGCGGATATGGCCGCCCGCAGCGTTTTGCTCAATGACCTGTCTGGCCGGATCGAGATTGTAAAAGGAGATATCAGGGAAGCCGACGCGCTGTTCGCACCGGCTTCTTTTGACACCGTCACCTCCAATCCGCCGTATCTCCAGGGCAGTCATGGTCTTTTAAACCCGGATATGGAGAAAGCCGCGGCGCGCCATGAGATTCTGTGTACGCTTGAGGATGTGGTGCGGGCAGCCGCGAAGCTGTTGGTGCCGGGGGGGACATTTTTACATGGTACACCGCCCGTTTCGTCTGGCCGAGATCATCTGCCTGCTTTCGCAGTACCGGCTGGAGCCTAAACGGATGCGCCTTGTTTACCCTTATGTGGACAAGGAGCCAAACATGGTGCTCATCGAGGCCGTACGCGGCGGACGGGCGCGGATGACTGTGGAGAAGCCGCTGATTGTGTATGACCGGCCGGGGGTGTACAACCGGGAGATCACGGAGATTTACGGATATTGAACCGGTGGGTACGGCTCGGCAGCGCCAGGCCCCCACTTTAAATAAGAAAGGATATTGTATGGTCAGGGAAGAAAAAGAATCGCCATCGTCCGGCGTCGGCCGCCTCTACCTCTGCGCCACTCCGATCGGCAACCTGGAGGATATTACGCTGCGTGTGCTCCGCACGTTGAAGGAGGTCGATCTGATTGCGGCGGAGGATACGCGCGGAAGTATCAAGCTGCTGAATCATTTTGATATCCACACGCCGATGACGAGCTATCACGAGTACAACCGTATCGAAAAAGCGCATACTCTGATCGCGAAAATGCTGGCGGGCAGCAATGTTGCCCTGATCACGGATGCCGGGACGCCGGGCATTTCCGACCCGGGCGAGGATCTCGTGCGGCTGTCCATGGAGGCGGGGATTGAGGTAACCTCCCTGCCGGGCGCCTGTGCCTGCGTGACTGCGCTGACACTTTCCGGACTTCCGACGAGGCGTTTTTGCTTCGAGGCGTTTCTGCCCGCGGACAAAAAAGAGCGGCGGCAGATTCTGGAGGAGTTAAAGAGCGAGACGCGCACGATCATTCTCTATGAGGCTCCGCACCGGCTTGTGCGGACACTCACGGAGCTGTATGAGACGCTCGGCGACCGCCGCGCAACGGTCTGCCGCGAGCTGACGAAAAAACATGAGACCATCTTCGCTACGACTCTCGAAAAAGCGCTTGCCTGGTATCAGGAAAATGAGCCGCGCGGCGAGTGCGTGATTGTGATGGAGGGACGCAGCCGGGAAGAGATGGAGCGCGAAGAGCAGCAGCAGTGGGAGACACTGACGATTCCCGAGCATGTCGCGCTGTATGAGGCGCAGGGGATGGAGCGCAAAGAAGCGATGAAAGCAGCCGCAAAGGATCGCGGGATTTCGAAGCGAGAGGTGTATGCGGCGCTGGTATAAAAGGAGGAAAACAAAATGGCAGAATTTATTTTTGACCGGGAAGCTTACGACAAGCGGATGGAATGGTATCTGGACGCGCGTTTTGGCATGTTCATTCACTGGGGATTATACGCGATTCCGGCGCGCGGTGAGTGGGTGCGCAGCGTGGAGCAGATGCCGAAAGAAGATTACATGAAGTATTTCCGGGAGTTTGACCCGGTGGACTATGACCCGCGCAAATGGGCGCGCGCGGCGAAACGGGCGGGCATGAAGTACATGGTGATGACCGCAAAGCACCATGATGGTTTTTGCCTGTTTGACAGTCAGTACACGGATTTTAAGTCTACAAATACGAAAAGCGGCCGGGATCTGGTAAGGGAATACGTAGAAGCCGTCCGCGCGGAAGGCCTGAAAGTGGGTTTGTATTTCTCCCTTCTGGACTGGTATCATGAGGATTTCCCGCATTATGGGGATGCGAACCATCCGATGCGGAACAATCCAGAGTATAGCAATGAGAACCGCGATTTTAACCGCTATCTTGATTATATGCACAATCAGGTGCGCGAGCTTTGTACCAATTATGGAAAGCTGGATATCCTCTGGTTTGACTTTTCTTATGATGAACTGCGCGGTGAGGCCTGGAGGGCGACTGAACTGGTACAGATGGTGCGCTCTCTGCAGCCGGACGTGATCATTGATAACCGGCTCGAGGTGAGCGGCGAGGGATTTGGCTCTCTGGCAGAGGGGCATCCGACGCCTTACCACGGCGATTTTGTCAGCCCGGAGCAGATCATTCCGCCGAAAGGCCTGCAGGATGTGAATGGAAACGACCTGGCCTGGGAAGCCTGCTTTACGATGAACAACAGCTGGGGCTACCACGCGATGGATCACTTTTATAAACCGGCGTCCATGCTGATCCGGAAGCTGGTGGAATGCGTCTCGAAAGGCGGCAATATGCTGCTGAATGTAGGACCTGACGCGCGCGGGAACTTCCCGCCGGAGGCGACCGAGCGGCTGGAAGCGATCGGCGAATGGATGGATAAAAACAGCCGGAGCATTTATGGCTGCGGCAAATCTGAGCTGGAAAAGCCGGACTACGGCCGCATCACTGCAGGAGACCATCGGCTGTACTTCCATGTGTTTGAGAACACAGTGGGCGCGATTCCCCTGACCGGCGTAAAGCGCGAGGACGTTGAGGCGATCCGCTATCTGGCGACCGGCGCGGAGCTTCCGATCAGAAGCGACTGGGTCTATGCGGATTATCCGGATATTGTGTTTGCGTCGCTGGGCGAGAACCCGGTACTGCCGGATCCGGCGGATACGGTGATTGAGGTCGTGCTGAAATAGAAGGAGGTGTTTCTTATGCCATTATTAAAGGAAGATACCTATACTTCAGAGGATTATTGGAGATTGCCGGATGGGCAGCGTGCAGAATTGATTGCCGGACGGCTTTATAATATGGCTCCGCCGAGTCGAATACATCAGGAACTGGTCATGGAACTATCCTCCACAATTCGGAATTATGTTCGTGATCGAAAGGGAGTGTGTAAAGTTTATCCTGCACCATTTGCGGTTGATTTAAATGCAGATGATGAAACATGGGTGGAGCCGGACATCAGTGTGATTTGCGATGGAAATAAGCTTACAGAGAGGGGATGCAAAGGAGCTCCCGATTTTATTATAGAGGTGGTTTCTCCGGGGAGCCGCAAGATAGATTATTCTACGAAAAATGCGTTGTATTCAGATGCGGGAGTTCGGGAATATTGGATTGTGGATCCTGTAAGGAAAAGAACGACGGTATATCGCTATGAAGAGGATGCGGCACCGATGATTATTCCATTTGATTGTGCGATAACTGTGGGGATTTACGGGGATTTGCAGATAATGATAGAGGAATTGTTATTGTAGAAATAATGAAAAACAGCCTTTCGCAGGCTGTTTTTCATTTCGGTGTTGTTCGGGACCGGGCTGCGCTGAGGATTTTATTGCTTACAATCCGCGCGTTTGCCGATGCAAGATGAATATATAATTTCGCGACAGATCCTTAATAATAAATCACGCGCACTTTCTTCACGCCGTCGATGGCGCGGATTTTCTCAATCACCGATTCATCTGGCAGCGTGTCGCAGTCGATCAGGGTGTAAGCTGCCTCGCCGCGACTCTTGTTTGTCATGTTCGGGATGTTGATGCCTTCCTGAGAGAGCAGGGAGGAGAAGCTCACGATCATGTTCGGCCGGTTCACGTTCATAATGCAGATGCGGCACGCGCATTTTTCCGGCGGCAGGGTGCAGCTCGGATAGTTGACCGAATTGCGGATGCGGCCGGTCTCGATAAAGTCGCGCAGCTCGTCGACAGCCATGGCCGCGCAATTGTCCTCCGATTCAGCGGTCGAAGCGCCCAGATGCGGTGTGGCAATGACGTTTTGCATATGGCAGGTCTTCGGGTTCGGAAAATCCGTCATATAGCGGCGAATGCGCCCGGAGGCAAGCCCTTCCGCCATATCGTCGTCATTTACCAGCAGGTCGCGGGCATAATTCAGGATGACCGTGCCCTCCTGCATCATGGCGATGGCGTCCTTATTGATCATTCCGCGGGTATCGTCAAGAAGCGGCACATGCAAGGTGATGTAATTGCAGTTTGCGTAAATGGCGCCCGGCGTTTCCACAATCTTTACCTGACGGGAAAGGCGAAGCGCGCCGCTCACAGAAAGATAGGGGTCATAGCCGATGACATGCATACCGAGCGCGTCCGCTGCGTTTGCCACTTCAATGCCGATCGCGCCAAGGCCGATCACGCCGAGTGTTTTGCCCTTCAGCTCTGTCCCGGCAAAATTTTTCTTGCTCTTTTCCATATCCTTTGAAATGGTCTCATCCTCGCGGTTTTCCTCGACCCAGCGGATACCGCCGTCGATGTCCCGCGCGGCGAGCAGCATTCCGGCGAGCACCAGCTCTTTTACCCCGTTCGCGTTCGCGCCAGGCGTATTGAAAACAACAATGCCCTGCTCGACGCAGCGATCCAGCGGAATATTATTCACACCCGCTCCGGCTCGCGCGATCGCGACCAGATTTTCCGGCAGCTCCAGCGCGTGCATATCCGCGCTGCGCACCAGTACCGC
>Ga0192272_1022_pt1 | contig 36169 bp, 27 predicted proteins | sample Koala_Koa24_E3_FD_131262 | JGI IMG/M metagenome (GOLD analysis project Ga0192272, IMG submission 131262) | Enriched cells from koala feces incubated with labeled cellulose particles, San Francisco Zoo, California, United States - Koala_Koa2-4_E3 ... | reverse complement strand
CCAATAAAAATGACCTAGGTCATCATTTATAACCTAAGATTCTATTTAAAACCCTAACAACCTTTAATTTTCTGAATTTTCAATGCTAGTATTGCGTTACGTTTAATCTCGTGAGGGTAAGACAATGGCTAGAAAATTCAGTGAATCTGTGCAACGTTTTGGGAGAACCTTATTACTTCCTATTGGCGTTTTAGCACCGATTGGTATGGTATTGGGAATTAGCGGTGCGTTAGTGCAAAGCTATATGATCGCTCGCTTTCCTGCGTTGGGGAATGAAACATTTAATACGCTTTTGGTAAGTATTCGCTCTATTGCTGGGGTCATTTTTGACAATATTCCGTTGCTATTTGCTATGGGCGTGGCTTATGGTATGAGTTTAAAGGATAAAGGCATTGCCGTTTTTGCGGCGGTTATCGGTTATCTTACCTTGATTATTACTATGAATATCTGGTTAATCATGACAGGGAAACTAGCAGATCCTGCCATTATGACCCAAGTGGGGCAAATCAGAGTGTTAGGTATCCAAACCCTTAATGTGAGCGTAACAGGGGGGATTATTACTGGGTTGTTGGCTTCTTGGGCAACGGATAAATATTACAACCTTGAATTGCCCACTGCCTTTGCGTTTTTTGCGGGCAAAAAATCCGTTTCCATTATTATGATTGGTATCATGATTGTGGTGGGGGCATTATTGCCTTTTGCGTGGGAAGTGTTGGTTTGGGCGTTAATGAAATTATCCGTGGTGTTTCTTAGCCCTGTTGGGCCTTTCTTCACCGCAGGCGGAGAACGATTATTTATTCCCTTTGGGTTGCATCATATTTGGAATGCGTCCTTTAGATTTACCGAAGCGGGCGGGTCTTATGTGATTGACGGGCAAACTTTTGTAGGCGTTGTTCCTGCCTTGTCGGAAGTATTATTCAAACAAGGGCCAAGTAGTGAATATTGGGCGATGATGCCAAGTCTTACTCGTTTTATGGCACAACAACAAATGTTGATCACCTTATTTCTCTTTCCCGCCATTGCTTTTGCCATTTATCGTGCCTCTCGTCCAGAAAATCGGGCAGAAGTCAAATCCATGTTGGTGACCATGGTGCTAACCGCTATGCTTGGTAATGTTACCGAACCTCTGGAATTTACTTTTGCCTTTATCGCACCTTTGCTTTATGTGGTTTATGCGGTTGTAGTGGGAATTGGTGCAGTACTGCTTTCTTTCGCAGAAGTAGGCATCGGTTATATTCGTGGCACGATTTTTGATTTTACCATTTTTGGTTTACTACACGAACGGACTAACTGGATTTTCTTTGTGATTATTGGGTTGGCGTTAGCGGTGGTGACCTATTTCATCTTCTATTGGTCAATTATTAAATTTGATATTAAAACCATCGGGCGAGAAGAAACCAGTAATCTAAAAAATACCCTGATTAAAGAAAAACGTTACGGCGAAATTGCTCAAATTCTTATTAAATCTTTAGGTGGAAAACAAAATATCCTAAATGTGGATAACTGCATTACTCGTATGCGAATTGATGTTGCACAAGCCGAACAAGTGGATCAAGAGTTAATTTTGGCTTCAGGTTGTAGTGCATTCTTTTTTCCATCAACCAATCATATTCATGTGGTTTATGGACCTAAAGTAGAATTTGTACGCAATGCGGTTGATGATGCCTTAAGAAATGAGTAAGGAAGTCAAAATGAGAGCATTATATGATTCAAAAACGCAAACCATGGATGATCGGGGCATAAAACAGCTTTTTTCTGATGAAACCAAATATTCTACTTGGTTAATGTTTGAAGCCGCCCTCGCACAAGCACAAGCCGAATTGGGGTTTATTCCCCAATTTGCGGCAGAGGAAATCAAACAAAGGGCAGTGATTGAAAATATTGATTTTGACGAGATGAAGCGTATTTATCAACAAATCGGTCATGGTTTTGTGCCTTTTTTGAAAGTGTTGGTAAAAGCCTGTTCAGAGCAAGCGGGGAAATATATTCATTATGGAATTACCACGCAAAATATACAACAAAGTTCGCAGTTGTATATGATGAAAAAGGTACACCATCAATTTATGTTATTACTTGGCGAGATTCTTGAAAATCTGTCAAATTTAGCTTTAAAAAGTAAAAATATGGTCATGGCGGGCAGAACTCATGGTCGCCATGCCATTCCGATTACTTATGGTTACAAAGTGTCTGTGTGGATCAGTGATTTTATTGATTGCTATCAACGGATGCAAGAATGTGAAAAACGGGTGTTTACCATTATGATGGGCGGGGCTGTAGGGGCGTTTAATTCCATGCCAGCGGTGGGGCAAGCGGTGCAAAAACGGGTTGCCGAACTTGTGGATATGAAAGCCATGGAAGTGCCGTCAAGAAATATTAGCACCCACAAATTAGAATATCTGTCAAATTTAGCCCTAATGGCAACTATTTGCCACAAAATCGCCGAAGAAGTCTATAGCACTACTTTAGAAGAGATCGCCGAAGTGTCCGAAGGGTTTACCAAAGGAACAGTGGGAAGTAGCACCATGCCACATAAAATCAATCCAAAATTAGCCAAAGGCATTATTGCTAACGCACAAAAATTATATTCTCTTCCCAGTGTGGGCATGTATTCTGCGGTCAGACCCTATGAAGGGGATAGTAGTTCCTATATGTTGTTTGACGGCTTAATTGATGAAGCTCTTCAACTCACTACAGAAATTTTATTACGAACCGAAGAACTGTCAAGAACGCTCGTTCCCCATGAACAAAAAATGCGAGAAAATGTACTGATTAATAAGGGGTTAGATAATACAGAATACATTATGATGAAAATGGCAGAGAAACTAGGCAAAGATCAAGCACATAGCTTGCTTTATGAAGAAGCCATAAAAACCGCAGCGGACGGCGAAGATTTTTATAGTAATCTTATCAAAAATCCTATTATCGCCGCAGAATTTAGCAAAGACGAAATCAAGCAAATGCTAGATCCTCGATCTTACCTTGGTTTATCCGTTGAAATAGCCGAAAAAGAAGCTAAACGCGGATTGACTATTTCGCAGCAGATGAAACAACATTATATGTAACCTATAATTATAAAGTTGGCATATTAGATCTAGTGTCAACTTTCATATTGCGATATATTTAAAGTAAAAATTCCAGTTCTTTGATCAACAAATCACTTAAAATAAAAAATCCTATCCTAGATTTGGTATCATCTTTTCTAGTATCGTAATCATCTGAAAAACAAAATAACGTATTGTTGGTATAATTAGTAAGTGCATTGCTATGAAAAGCTGTCATGCTAATAATATTTGCTTCTTTTAATTGCACATTTTTTGCAGTTTCAATAATCTTTCTTGTTTCTCCAGATAGAGAAATAAAAATTACTGCATCATCTTTGGTTACCAAACCTGTGAATGAATCAGATAAGTTGTAATCATTAATAAAAAAGCAGCGTAAGCCCAGTGAAAACAACAGATGTTCAAGATAAAAACCGACAGGTTTACTTGTCCCTCTAGCGATAATAAAAATATTTTTTGAGTCACGTAATATCTTGGCACAATTGAAAAGTTTTTCTTCATCTATCAATGTAAAACTTTTACTAATATCTTTCTCTAGCTGCTTTTTATAGGATAACGGATTTATTTTTTCTGCTTTATTTTGAGTTAAAATATCATTGTTAATTTGAAACTTAAGTTCTTTAAAACCACTAAAACCTAATTTTTGTGATAAATTAATGATTACAGTTTTAGATACAAAGGTTTTAGTCACTAACTCGTTAATATTCAAATAAGGAATATCAGCAACATTATCGGTAAGATATTTTAAGACTCTTTTTTCACTCATGGTTAAGTTATCGTAATTTTTTAAAAAATCCAACATACTTTTCCCTTTAGTTTATGTAGTGACTTTGTCAAAAAATTACGGTGTAAAATTTTCTGTTTTCTACACCGCAGTTTCATTTTTATAGGCTCACTAACCCAACAATTTTTTCAACGCCTCACCGATTTCTGCCAGACTTTGCACGGTAGTCACGCCAGCATCTTGCAAGGCTTGAATTTTCTCTGCTGCCGTTCCTTTTCCACCACTAATAATGGCGCCCGCATGCCCCATGCGTTTACCTCTTGGTGCGGTCATCCCCGCAATATAAGACACCACAGGTTTAGTCACATTGGCTTTGATAAATGCCGCCGCTTCTTCTTCCGCAGAACCACCGATTTCACCGATCATCACAATCGCTTCGGTTTCCGGATCTTGTTGGAAACGCTTGAGAATATCAATAAAGTTGGAACCCGGAATCGGATCGCCACCAATACCGACACAAGTAGATTGACCAAAACCATTATCGGTAGTTTGTTTCACCGCTTCATAGGTTAAAGTACCAGAACGAGAAACAATGCCTACACGCCCTTTTTTATGAATATAACCCGGCATAATGCCGATTTTACATTCATCTGGGGTAATAATCCCCGGGCAATTCGGACCAATCATCACCACATCGGTTTGAGCCAGTTTTTGTTTGACAGCTAACATATCTACGGTTGGAATGCCTTCGGTAATACAAACGATTAATTTGATCCCTGCGTTAATGGCTTCTAAAATCGCATCCTTACAAAACGGGGCAGGAATATAAATGACGCTTGCGGTTGCCCCTGTTTGTTCAACGGCTTCACGGACTGTATTAAATACCGGCAAGCCTAAATGTGTAGTTCCCCCCTTATTGGGCGACACACCACCGACTAATTGGGTGCCGTAAGCGAGTGCTTGTTCGCTATGAAATGTACCTTGACCACCGGTGAAACCTTGGCAAATAACTTTGGTATCTTTATTAATTAAAATTGACATAACCGCTCCTTATTTCGCTGCATTGACCACTTGTTCAGCGGCATCTGTTAAACTTTTCGCTGCCAGAATATTCACACCACTTTTGGCTAAAATATCACGACCTAATTCAGCGTTATTGCCCTCAAGTCGTACCACCACTGGCACATTGACACCGATTTCATTAACCGCAGCAATGATCCCTTCAGCAATTAAATCACAGCGTACAATGCCACCAAAAATATTGACCAAAATAGCTTTCACATTGGGATCAGAAAGAATAATTTTAAACGCCCCAGCCACACGTTCTTTAGTCGCACCGCCGCCAACATCAAGGAAATTGGCAGGCTGTCCGCCATGCAATTTAATAATATCCATGGTTCCCATGGCAAGCCCAGCACCGTTCACCATACAGCCAATATTACCCTCTAATGCCACATAGTTTAAACTTAACGCTTCGGCTTCCGCCTCACGTCCGTCTTCTTGGCTTGGATCTTGCATCGCCTTTAACTCTGGTTGACGGTATAACGCATTATCATCCACCACGATTTTGGCATCTAAACAATGCAAATCATCATTTTGTAAAATCACTAACGGATTGATTTCTAAGAGACTTAAATCTTTTTCAAGAAAAAGTTTGCTCAGTTGGGTAAATAAATGCGCGAATTGGGCGACTTGTTTACCGATTAAGCCTAATTTAAACGCCAGTTCACGTCCTTGATAAGGCTGTGCCCCAATTAAGGTATCAATAGCAACTTTATGCAATAAGTGCGGTGTTTTTTGCGCCACTTCTTCAATGTTCATCCCCCCTTCGGTAGATGCCATAAACACAATACGTTGTGAACTACGATCAATCACGGCGCCCAAATAAAGTTCTTTTTTCACATCGGCACAAGCTTCCATATAAATGGTATTAATCGGTTGACCGCAGCTATCGGTTTGGAAAGTGACTAAACGTTGTCCTAAAAACTTATCAAAAAATGACCGCACTTCATCAATGGATTTTACCACTTTTACGCCGCCTGCTTTACCCCGTCCACCGGCGTGAACTTGACATTTTGCCACCCATGCGGTACCACCGAGTTTTTCCGTGGCTTCAACCGCTTGTTGTGCACTTTGACAAGCATAACCTTCACTCACTGGCAAACCATATTGTGCAAAAATTTGTTTGGATTGATATTCATGTAAATTCATGTATTGTCCTTTTTATTACTTGATGATAGGGGTGTTGCCACCCCACGAAAATAATCGAAAAATTAAATATCCAATAATAATCTAGTTGGATCTTCGAGTAATTCTTTAATCGTCACTAACGCCCCAACACTCTCACGACCGTCAATTAAACGATGATCATAGGATAAAGCCAAATACATCATTGGACGAATCACTACCTGACCATTCACCGCAATTGGACGATCTTTAATAGCGTGCATACCTAAAATCGCACTTTGTGGTGGGTTAATAATCGGGGTTGACATTAACGAACCGAATACACCACCGTTAGTAATCGTGAAGTTTCCACCGGTTAATTCTTCCACGGTCAATTTGCCATTTTGTCCTTTTTCCGCTAAAGATTTAATTGCTTTTTCGATTTCTGCCATGCTCATTTGATCGCAATCACGTAACACAGGTGTCACCAATCCACGTGGTGTGGATACCGCAATACTAATATCAAAATAGTTGTGATAAACAATATCATCACCATCAATAGACGCATTAATTTCTGGATAACGTTTTAACGCTTCTACTACGGCTTTCACATAGAAAGACATAAAACCTAAACGTACACCGTGGCGTTTTTCAAATTTTTCGCCATAGCTTTTACGTAATTGCATAATCGGTTGCATATCCACTTCATTGAACGTGGTCAACATCGCTGTGGTGTTTTTCACTTCAAGTAAACGTTCCGCCACACGTTTACGTAACCGGGTCATTGGTACACGTTTTTCACTGCGTAAATTGGCTTGTGAAAAATCTTGGCTAGTTTGCACCGCAGTTTGTGGTTTATTCGCTAAAACACTTTCCACATCTTCACGGGTAATACGACCACCCACGCCAGACCCTTGGATCGCTTTTGGATCTAAATCATGTTCCGCAATTAAACGACGAATCGCTGGACTTAAATCCTCTTGATGATCCTGTGTGGTTGGCTCCGGGTTTAAATTAGCACTGTGGCGATCCGCTGGAGTCGCTTCCACCGCACTTGTTGCTGGGTTTTGGATACGGGCACCATCCACTACGGTATTCAATTTACCCAATACTTGATTACTGACCACCGTTGCCCCTTCAGCTTCGGTAATGCTTGCAATCACGCCGTCTGCGCTGGCTGGCACTTCCAGTACTACCTTATCAGTTTCAATTTCGACTAAAATTTCATCACGGCTCACGGCTTCGCCCACTGCTTTATGCCATTTAACCACCGTTGCATCGGCAACACTTTCCGGTAATACTGGGGTAAGAATGTCTAAATCACTCATAATATTTCCTTTTTAATTGTGCATAAAAATTAGCTTATAAAGTTAAAGCATCAGTTACTAAATTCTGTTGTTGTTCATTATGTAATGCCATATATCCAGCGGCTGGAGAAGCAGATGCTGGGCGACCTACATAACGTAAACTGGCATCCTCAGGAATGCTTTGGATAAAATTATGTCGAGAACAATACCAAGCCCCTTGGTTTAACGGCTCTTCCTGACACCATACATAGTCTTTCACGTGTAAATATTCTGCCAAAATTGACCGTACTTCATCTTCTGGGTAAGGGTAAAGTTGTTCAATTCGAATGATAGCGACATCTGTTTGCTTGTTTTTACGGCGACGTTCTAATAAGTCATAATAGACTTTACCCGAACAGAATACGACACGTTTTACTTGTGTTGGATCTAACTCATCGATTTCACCAATCACATTTTGGAATGTGCCATCGGTTAATTCTTCCATAGCAGAAACCGCTAATGGATGGCGCAATAAAGATTTTGGTGAAATCACCACTAACGGACGGCGAACAGAACGCAACATTTGACGACGTAATAAATGGTAAATCTGCGCTGGTGTGGATGGAATACAAACTTGCATATTGTGTTGCGCACAAAGTTGCAAATAGCGTTCTAAACGAGCAGATGAATGCTCTGGACCTTGCCCTTCATAACCATGTGGCAGTAATAACACCAAACCGCACATTCTGCCCCATTTTTGTTCACCAGAACTGATAAACTGGTCGATCACCACTTGCGCCCCATTGGCAAAATCACCGAATTGAGCTTCCCAAATGGTTAAGGTTTTTGGTGTCGTGGTGGCATAACCATATTCAAAGGCAAGTACCGCTTCTTCGGAAAGGACCGAATCCCAAACTTCAAAATGACCTTGTTTATCATGTAGATGACATAATGGCACATAGCCGGTTCCGTCATTAATACAGTGTAACACAGCATGGCGATGGAAGAACGTACCCCGTCCGCAGTCTTCACCAGATAAACGAATATGATAGCCGTCATCCAGCAACGTCGCATACGCCATGGTTTCGCCCATGCCCCAGTCGAGTAATTTTTCCCCTTTTGCCATTAATGCCCGATCGGCATAAATTTTCTCAACCCGAGAATGAATCGGATGCGTTTCAGGATATTGTGAAACACAATGAGCTAACGCTTTAAAACGTTGTACGTCAAAACGGCTTTCATAATCAGATGTCCATTCTTGGCTTAAATATTTTAACCAATCCACACGATCATAACTCATTTCTCGCCATTCCTCGACCACACATTCACCTCGGTCTAAAGCATCACGATAGTTATTAATAAAACTGGTGGCTTTTTCATTGTTAATCACCGCTTCGTTAATCAATCTATCGGCATACACTTGGCGTGGGGTTGGATGTGCTTTGATTTTTTTGTACATCATCGGCTGGGTGGCTGACGGTTCATCGGCTTCGTTATGTCCGTGACGGCGATAGGAAACTAAATCAATGAAAATATCCCGTTTAAATAACGCACGATAATCCACTGCCATACGAGCTGCATACGCCACCGCTTCAGGATCATCACCATTAACATGAATAATTGGCGCTTCAATCATTTTAGCAATGTCCGTACAATAAACCGTAGAGCGTGTATCTTTTGGGAAAGAAGTGGTAAAACCAATCCGGTTATTGATCACAATACGAATGGTACCTCCCACGGTATAACCACGTGCATCAGACATATTTAAGGTTTCTTGTACCACGCCTTGACCAGCCAACGCACTATCACCATGTACCGTTACGGATAATACTTTTCTATGATCGTCATCACCTAGGCGTTTTTGTCTGGCTCGCACCGAACCTGTGACCACTGGGCTGACAATTTCTAAATGTGACGGGTTAAACGCTAAGACTAAATGTACACGACCGTCATCAGTCATAAAATCAGAGGAAAAACCCTGATGATATTTTACATCTCCGGTACCATTACCCTGGTGTTTACCGGCAAATTCATCAAATAATTCCGCTGGTTTTTTACCTAATACATTCACCAGCATATTCAAACGACCACGGTGAGCCATACCAAACACGATTTCTTTTGCCCCCTGCTTCGCACCTTGGCGAATAATTTCTTTGATTAGTGGCACAAAGGCATCGCTCCCTTCCAAAGAGAAACGTTTTGCACCTGGAAATTTCGCCCCAATATAACGTTCTAGCCCTTCGGCAGCGGTCAATTCGGATAATAATTTTTCTTGTTCTGGCAGGCTAAAGTGTCTGTTATTCGCCCAGTCTTCCATTCTTTTTTGTAACCAAATACGAGCATCTAAATCGTTGATGTGCATAAATTCTAAACCGATTTTACCGCAATAGGTTTTCTTTAAGGCATCATCCAATTCACGCAAGCTCATTTTTTCTTTATTAAAGACATGATCGCTCAAATCAAACTCTTCATCTAAATCCGCTTCCGTCAGTCCATAATAGCGATAATCCAAAGTTGGCACTTCGGGTTTTTCACGCAAATTAATCGGATCAACATCCGCTAATAAATGCCCGCGATAGCGATAAGCATTGAGTAATCTTAATACATTCGTTAAACGTTCTCCCACTTTAGGATCAATAACGGTAACACCCTTAGGTGACTTTTCAAGCGCCAAACGGCGAAAATAATTACGAATGGGGGAATGGGCTTGTTCCGGCTGGTACAAAACTGCGGTATTTTTTGCTAAAGAATTAAAAACTTCTCGCCAGCTCACTTCTATTGAATCAGGATCTTCAAGATAATTTTCATAAAGATCTTCAATATAAGACTGACTGCCTCCAGATAACGCACTTTGCTCTAGCCACTGTTGAAATGAATTATTCTGCATCGTGTTCCTACCTACATTAAATTTAACATCCATCATACATAAAATTTAGATTTTATAAACATCATCTAAATTAATATAACTTTACCCTATTCTTAAAAAGAAAAATATGATCTATGTCACACTTTTTAAATTTAACAAAAAATTTACAGAAATTTTTGAAGACAAATCATGCAAAATGGAGTTATATTTAGATTGCATTAATAATTTTAAATTTGTAACTCTACATACTGTAATATAGTAAATTTATTGAGTTTACAAAAAATTAACATAAACACAACAAATAACAAAGACAAAAAAGGAGTGACCTATGTCTAATTTAACAGCAAAACTAACTTTAAGTGATGGTAGAGAATTTGATCTGCCAGTACATCAGGGATCTTTAGGCTATGATGCCATTGATGTGCAAGAGCTGAGTAAAAATCATTTATTCACGTTTGACCCCGGCTTAATGTCCACCGCTATGTGTAGATCTGAAATTACCTATATTGATGGCGATAAAGGGATTTTATTGCACCGTGGTTACCCGATTCATGACCTTGCCATGAACGCAGACTATTTAGAAGTTGCTTACCTATTACTTTATGGCGAACGCCCAGACCAAAAAGATTATAACGAATTTACTCAAGTTATCCGTCAACACACCTTAGTCCATGAACAACTTTCCCGTTTCTTTCATGGTTTCCGGCGAGATTCGCACCCCATGGCAGTAATGTGTGGGGTCAGTGGTGCATTAGCCGCATTCTATCACAATGTACTGGATGTCAGTGATGAAGAACACCGTAATTTAACTGCTCTTCGTTTATTAGCGAAAATGCCAACCCTGGCGGCAATGTGTTATAAATATTCCATTGGGCATCCATTTATGTTTCCACAAAATCACCTTTCTTATGCTGGTAATTTCCTATATATGATGTTTGCTACTCCTTGCGAACCTTATCAAGTTAATCCCGTGCTAGAAAAAGCGATGACCCGTATTTTTATTCTCCATGCTGACCACGAACAAAATGCCTCCACCTCAACCGTGCGTACCGCGGCCTCTTCTGGTTCCAACCCATTTGCCTGTATTGCAGCCGGTATTGCGTCACTTTGGGGACCTACTCATGGTGGTGCTAATGAAGCCTGTATTAAGATGTTAGAAGAAATCGGTTCTGTCGATCGTATTCCGGAATTTATTGAAAAAGCGAAAGATAAAAATGATCCATTCCGCTTAATGGGCTTTGGACATCGTGTGTATAAAAATTACGACCCTCGCGCCAAAGTGATGCGTGAAACCTGTCACGAAGTATTACAAGAATTAGGTATTAAAACCCAATTATTAAAAGTGGCAATGGAATTAGAACGTATCGCCTTAACGGATGAATATTTTATTGAGCGTAATCTCTATCCGAATGTTGATTTTTATTCTGGTATTATCTTAAAAGCGATTGGTATTCCTGTTTCTATGTTTACGGTTATTTTTGCATTAGCACGTACCGTTGGCTGGATCGCACACTGGAAAGAAATGTATGATTTCGGCACCTTAAAAATCGTTCGTCCACGCCAAGTTTATACTGGTCATACACAACGAGAATTTAATCAGTTAGCTGAATAAAATATTTTATCATCAATACATAGGGGGATAATTCCCCCTATTTCATTATCATTTGATTAGTCTTTCCCTTATCACTATAATTAAACGCCCATAGTTCCATCACTTTGTATAAAGTGTATAAATCTTTAATACCCATTAACAAATTTTAAACACCTTATATTTGACGATTCAAATTTATTCTGAATAAACATAAATTTTAGGAAACTTAACATCATGATGATAGATAAACGTCTGATTAACACAGTGGAAGACAGCAAAAAATGGATTGCTGCGACTGTGTTGTGGAATTGGCTTGCGTTGGTTGGCAGTATTGTCACTGCGGTCACATTTGCTTGGTGTCTGCATCAGGCTTTTGAGCAAACTCTAAGCCTGACAAGTGCGGTGATTTTTTTTATTGTTTTAGTTGCTGCATTGAGCTTGCGTGTCTTTGCAGGGAAAATGGCAGGCAAAGCATCTTACTATGCTAGCACCCATGTTAAACATAAATTGAGAACCTTAATTTATCAGAAATTAGCCTCTATGCCGTTAAATCAGGTTAATCAACAATCCACTTCTTCGTTAGTGCAAATTGCTTCAGAGGGTGTAGAACAAATTGAGATCTATTTCGGACGTTATTTGCCACAATTATTTTATAGTTTACTTGCCCCGCTGACGTTATTTCTTTTTTTAGTCTTTTTTAATGCACCGACCGCTCTGGTTTTATTGGTTTGCGTCCCCTTAATTCCGATGTCAATTATTGCAGTCAATAAAATTGCTAAACGGCTATTAGCCAAATATTGGGCGATTTATGTGGGATTAGGCAGTAGTTTTTTAGATAACTTACAAGGGCTAGTCACCCTCAAAATTTACCAAGATGATGACTATAAAGCGAAACAAATGGATAGTGAAGCGGAACATTTTCGTAAAATCACCATGAAAGTGCTAACCATGCAGCTAAACTCTGTTTCGCTGATGGATTTATTGGCTTATGGTGGTGCGGCGATTGGGATTTTAACCGCATTATTGCAATTCCAAGCAGGACATTTAACCGTCTTTGCGGTCATTCTATTTATTCTACTTTCCTCTGAATTTTTCATTCCTTTACGTTTACTTGGTTCATTTTTCCACGTTGCCATGAATGGTAAAGCGGCTTCAGATAAAATTTTCACCTTATTAGATACACCAATAACACGAACCCAAGCTGAAAGTGCGGTGAATTTTGATGAAAAAAATAACATTCAAATTACATTACAAAATTTACATTTTGCCTATTCAGCTGAAAAGAATGCCATCAATGGTTTAAATTTAACCATTCAACCCCATCAATTAACGGTTTTCGTGGGGAAAAGTGGCTGTGGAAAATCAACCTTAGTTTCCCTGTTAATGGGCTTTAACCACGCACAACAAGGACAAATTCTGTTTAATGGCAAAAACAGCTCTGATTTGCACCGCACTTCATTCTATCAACAAATTTGTTTAGTCAGCCACAGCAGTTATATTTTCAAAGGATCATTACGAGAAAATATGCTGATGGCACAAATAAACGCTAGCGATGAACAAATTTATCAAGCGTTAAGCCAAGTTAATTTGGCTGATTTTGTGCGAGAAAATGGCGGTTTAGATATGCCATTATTAAGTCGTGGTAATAATTTATCTGGCGGACAAATTCAACGTTTAGCCCTAGCTCGAGCCTTATTACACGATGCCAGTTGCTATATTTTTGATGAAGCCACCAGCAATATTGATGTAGAAAGTGAAGAAATTATCTTGCAGTTTATTCATCAACTTAAAGCTGAAAAAACCATTGTCATGATTTCACATCGTTTAGCCAATGCGGTACAAGCGGATAAAATTTATGTGTTAGATAACGGGCAATTAGTCGAACAAGGAACACATTCGCAACTCATGGAAAAACAAGGGCTTTATACAGAAATGTTTAACCAACAAAAAGCCTTAGAAAATATCAGAACAGGAGCAAATTATGCGTAAAAATGGATTTATCATCATGTGGCATTTGCTCAAATTAGTCACACCATTAGCTCATATTATGAGTTTCACCATCATTATGGGAACCCTTGGCTTCCTTGCGGCGATTTTTATTATTGTGTTGGGAGCAATCGGATTAGTGAATCTAGCAGGTTTTGCCACTCACTTTACTTTTAGTCAAATTCTTACCGCACTAATTGTACTGGCTATCGCTCGTGGTATCCTACGTTATTTAGAACAAATGTCAGGGCATTACATTGCCTTTAAATTATTGGCACTATTGCGTGATAAAGTCTTCACCGCCCTACGCCGTTTGGCTTTTGATAAATTACAACAAAAACAAGCGGGACAATTATTATCACTAGTCACCAATGATATTGAATTACTGGAAGTATTTTACGCTCACACCATAGCGCCCATTGCCATTGCTATTTTAACATCGGCGATTTTGCTCATGGTATTTGGGGCTATTTCTGTTTGGTTCGTCTTCATCGCTTTGCTTGCCTATATCACCATTGGCTTTATTCTACCAACCATTACCACTGCCATGGCTCGTGATGAAGGTAGAAAATACCGTGAATTAGTCGGTGAAATGAATGATTATTTTCTTGACAGCATTCGTGGCATGAAAGAAATCCAATTATTTGGTTATGAAGACCAGCGGTTAGCACAAATTAATCAACGTAGCCAAGCCATCGATCAAGCCTTTTTCCGCATAAAAGCACAAGAATCTAAAGTGCGTGCCTATACAGAAATAGCAGTTTCATTGTTTAATATGTTGATCTTAGCGACTGGATTAATTTTATTCTATTATCAACAAATTGATTTCAGTGGCTTACTGATTGCCGTTATTCTACTGATGTCAAGCTATGGTCCTGTAATTGCATTAAGTAATCTTTCCAATAATTTATTACAAACCCTTGCCAGCGGTGAACGAGTACTGGGTTTACTGCATGAAAAACCTGTACTAGACGATGTAAAGTGCGGTGTAAATTTAGCAAAAATTGAACAAATCAACGTTACAGGTCTTCATTTTGCTTATGCTGATGAACAGATTCTGTCTAACATCAATCTCAGCCTAAACAAAGGGCAAATTTTAGGTATTCACGGACGTAGTGGCAGTGGTAAAAGCACTTTGTTGAAACTGCTAATGCGTTTTTACGATCCACAATCTGGTCATATTCAAATCAATGGCATAGATTTAACCCAAATCAATACCCAAAGTTTACGTGAAAATATGGCATATATTACGCAACAAACCTATATTTTCAATGAAAGTATTTATGAAAATATTATCATGGCAAAACGCCATGCCAGCCAACAACAGGTTATTGAAGCGGCTAAAAAAGCATCTATTCATGACTTTATTATGAGCTTACCTGAAGGCTATGAAACGAAAATTACCGAATTGGGTAACAGCCTATCAGACGGTGAAAAACAACGCATTGGCATTGCCCGAGCGTTCTTACATAATGCCCCAATTATTTTACTTGATGAACCCACAAGTAACTTAGATAGCTTAAATGAAGCCATGGTTTTACAAGCATTGCTTAAAGTAAAACAAGAGAAATTAATTATATTAGTCAGCCACCGAACCTCAACCATGCAAATTTGCGATCAGGTGATTCATATTGAGAATGGGCGAGTGTCGTAAATATATAATGCTGTGAATATTGTGCATATTCACAGCATTAAACAAGGTTATATCATATATAACTAGCCAAAAAACAATAAAAAACTACCGCACTTTTCTAATACAGATCTCGCCAGTGGCTCACTTTGTTTTTCCATACATAGCTATATTCATCAAGCAAATCACGTACTTCACGTGGTTTATGTCCTGTTAATTTTTCCACATCGTGTGTTACAATCCCCATTTGACCTTCGGCAATACCGCCTTCGTTGGTCACCATATCGTTGCTACAAAATGGTAGTGGGGATTTTGAGAAATCACCATCGGTAGTTTCTGGAATATGCAAGGCTTGCAAGTAAGCCAAAAATTCTGCATCATTCATCGCTTTATACACAAAAGGAATGCCTGATTTTTCGGCAATCATTTCACACATCTCACGCTGACTAAGTGCTTCCGAACAGGTTAAATCGTAATCTTTATTCGGCTCACCTTTGCCCAATAACAACGCTGCTCCACATTCCGCACTATCATCTTTGCAAATACAGCTGACTTTGCCTTCACCAGCATTGCTTCCCCATACATTGTTGCTTAACATGGCTAACATCACAGATGTAGTGAGATAGTTTTCCATATACAAATTGTTACGCATAATGTTATAGGTCAAACCACTTTCTTTCAACATTTTTTCAGTGGCACGGTGATCAGGCAATACATACTGATTATAGCCCTCTCGGTTCGCACCAAAAAACGATGTATAAGTAACGTGTTGCACTTTGGCAGCCACACAAGCAGTAATCACTTTGCGATGTTGCTCCACACGTTTTGGACCATTAAGGATACTGGAAATAAAGAATATGCGGTTTGCCTTTGAAAAGACTTCCATCATTTGCTCTTGATTGTCATAATTCGCTTCAAGTACCATCACGCCTTGAGCTTCCCATTTAGCCCGTTTTTCCGAATTTAATCGTGCCAAATTAGGCACCGTAAAAATCAAGTCGTTACCACTGACTTTTTCTAACATAATTTCCGCAACACGTCCTGCTAATTTACCATCTGCACCTGTAACTAAATATTTCATATTTTGCTCCGTTATTGATTAATTTTTATCATCTAAAACGAAGTATAATGGTTTTATTTTGTACAATTCAAGTAATCTTTTTATACAACGAAATCAATCGCTGAAAGAGAAAACATATTGATATAAAGAAAAGCATATTGGTTGTTTTTTAATCTAAAAAAGCGTGTAAGCATTTCATTTCCATCTTAAATTTGTGATTTGACATTATGAATGATAGTATTTTTCTTTATCTATCTAATCACAAAGTAAATATAAAATGTCATTAATTTCCTGATTTTTCGGTGCTTGATTATTGCAACCGTGAGTATGTTGTCACGCCTAATCAAATCGCCACCGCCGGGAAGCTACTTTATCCTGATGCCTACCTTAATTTGCTTATATATACCGAATCAATTATTAGAAATTCCACAATATCACTTGTTTGACTTGTGATTGCTCGCGTGTTTAAGCTAAATTGCATCATTACTCCTGTGATTTTTTCATAGTCAAAAATAGCAAAAAAAGGTATGATGCGCCTTAATTTTTCAGGAATTTTGTAAATTGCACTGAAAAAATGGGCGCACATTTTAGCGTAACGCAAAAACAAAATTGTTACGCAAATTGTACTCATTCTAGCATTTTTTCGTTATCTGTAGGAATAATCGGGTAGGAATAGTTATGCCATCATCTAAAGATGTCGCCAAAAAAGCAGGGGTTTCGCAGGCAACCGTGTCGCGCGTGCTGAATTATCCTGAGCTTGTCAAAGAGAAAACGCGTGAAAAAATCTTAAAAGCGATAGATGAGCTAGGCTATATACCCGATGCCAATGCAAGAAGTTTGGTTTCCAAAAAAACCTATGCTATTTCCTTGATTTCAGGCCCTTTATCTAATCCCTTTTATGTGGATACCACAACGCATATTGTCAATTATGCCACATCGCTTGGTTATAAAGTGAACGTGCATTTTTCGACCGTTGAAAATGCTAAAAGCATTTATGAATTGGCGTTAAGTCATAAAATTGATGGGCTAATTATGTCCTGTGTCTTGCTCAATGATCCTATTGTTGAACAGTTACAAAAACTGGGCTTGCCTTTTGTTAGCTTTAATCGCCGCCATAATAACGTGGGGCAGTTTGTTGAAATTGATAATTTTGCTGCAGGCGTTCAAGCGTTGCAACATTTGCTGGATTATGGTCATAAAGATATTTTATGGATTGGCGCATCGGATATTGTCAGTACCTTTAAAAATCGTTTTTTAGGTTTTAAACAGGGCTTAAAACAGTTGAAAAAACAGGAGATTAAGGTACGTTCCATTAACTATAAACATCTCGATCGTCCCGATCTGAAAAAACTACTACAACGCCTACATCAATCAGGTAAACTACCCACTGCCATTTGTGCCGCAACCGATGCAATTGCGATTGACGCAATGGATGTGTTAGTCTCTTTGGGGCTTAAAGTCCCACAAGATATTAGCGTGATTGGCATTGATAATGTGGAACTTAGCCAAAATCACTTAATCCAGCTCACCACTGTAGGCAATAAAGATAATCTTTGTTTGGGGTTAATGGCGATCAAAAAATTGATTGAGATGATCGAAACTGAACCGAATGCACAAGATGACTTTAGAATCACCCTGCCCGTTTCACTCTTTTTGCGTGGTTCAACGCAAAAAATCTGATCTTTTGTTAAAAAATTGTTGATCTTTTCTTTTTTACTTCTAAAATGAATACGTATTCATAAATATGATTACGTATTCATTTTTATGTCTTAAGCTGTTTTAACCGATGTAACGTGCGGTATTGTTACACCATTCCATTCATTCTGTTTGTTCGCATACTTTGTATGTTTGGAGAGAAATATGAAACTATTCAATACGTGGAAAACACGCCAAGACGGCGAAGTCTCCCCTTATATCCCTTGTGGCCCATTTCAAATTCGCTTACCTTTTATTCATTATCGCTTTGAATGGCCCGATTATTTGCAAGGCTTGCTGATGTGTGCGGTCGATCTTGCGGCGATCCCCTTATTAACGCAATTATTAGGTATGCCGTTTGAAGTCGCACTTGCGATTGTGGTGCTAAATGGTTTGTTCTATTTGGCGCATCATTTATTGGGCGATCCGTGCGTACCAGGTTGGATTACTCCTGCCATTCCGCTAATTATGGTTTACTGCCAGCAATTCCCCGAAGGCCCTGAGCGAATCCATTCACTGATTGCCTTTCAAATGATGCTCGGATTGTTTTCGATCTTTTTAGGCACAACCAAACTCGCGTCTAAAATCGTGCAAGTTATTCCGTCTGCGATTAAATCAGGCATTATTATTGGCGCAGGTTTTGCGGCGATTATCTCGATTTTTAAAGTGGGCGGACGCTTTGAAAGCTTCCCTTGGTCAATTAGTATTGCGGTGGGGATTGGCTTTTATCTGCTTTATTCCACGCATTTTGCTCAGTTGCAAACGAAATATCCGTTTTTTAGTGTTTTAGGTAAATTGGGGATTTTCCCGATTATTATTTTAGCCGTGCTGATTGCGCCACTGTTTGGTGAAGCAAGCTGGCCTACGATTAAATGGGAATTTTCGCACCCTGATTTTAAAACCTTATGGAATGAATACACGGTGTTTGGCGTTGGTTTTCCACCACTTGCAATGTATCTTTCTGCCATTCCTACTGTGCTTGCCACTTACATTGTGTTGTTCGGCGATATTTTGCAAAATAAAGCGCTGATTGCAGACGGTCAAAAACAGCGCGCAGATGAAAAAGTCGAATATAAATCAAGCCGTGCGCATTTAATTTTTGGCGGACGGAATACGGTGATGAGCATTATTGGCCCTGATGTTACGATGTGTGGCCCGATTTGGTCAGCAATGCAAGTGGTGATGATTGAACGTTGGAAAAAAGGACGCAAAGCAATGGATTCCTTTTTCGGCGGTATTGGTTCTTTCCGTTGGGGGACAAATACAGGGTTGTTATTAATGCCGATTGTCAGCCTTGTTCAACCGATTCTGGGCGTGGCACTGGCTTTAACCTTGTTAATTCAAGGCTATGTGAATATGAAAATTGGTGTGTTAGAAGCCAAAAGTGGCAAAGATTTAGGTATTGCTGGCATTGTGGCATCAATTTTATGTATGCAAGGTGCAGCTTGGGCATTTGCTGCCGGGATTATTCTCTGCTTATTGATTTATGGCAAAGACTTTTTCCGTGGTGAAGTGGACTATACTTTCACCAAAGATCACGATAAACAACTGAAGGAAGAACACAATGACTAATGCAACTGAATCTCTCGTACTTAGAACCACATTTACCACAAGAAATTTTCACGGTTGGGGCTGTTTAAGCGTATTACCCGATGAAGTGGCACGCCTTGGGGCAAAAAATGTGCTGATTATTACCGATCCTTTTTTAGCGCAAAGTGGCTTAGCACAGCAGATTGTGCAAACATTGCAACAAATTGGCGTGAGTTCGGTGGTAAATAGCGATGTTGTAGCTGAACCGCCACTGGCGGTGGCAGAACAACTGGTGCAATTTGCCCGTCAGCAAAATGCAGATTTGGTCATCGGACTGGGGGGAGGCAGTGCGTTAGATTTAGCTAAACTGGTGGCAGTGCTTGCGACACAAGACGGCAATGTGGCGGATTATCTTAATCTCACAGGCTTGAAAATACTCTCATCTCAAGGCTTAGCTAAAATTATGATCCCGACTACAGCAGGAACAGGCTCGGAAGTAACCAATATTTCCGTCTTATCGTTAGCTAGCAGTAAAGATGTGGTGGTGCACGATTATTTATTAGCCGATTCGGTAATTGTCGATCCACAATTAACCGTCTCTGTGCCAGCACGAGTAACTGCTGCTACAGGCATTGATGCACTCACGCACGCCATTGAAGCTTATGTTTCAGTCAATGCCACGCCGATTAGCGAAGGATTATCGTTACAAGCCATCAAATTGATCGCTCGATCGCTGGATAAAGCCGTGAAAAATGGCAACGATCGCCAAGCAAGAATCGATATGAGTTACGGCAGCTATTTAGCAGGACTTGCTTTTTTTAATGCAGGTTGTGCCGCCGTACACGCGTTAGCTTATCCGTTAGGTGGGCAATTTCATATTGCACACGGCGAATCAAATGCGGTGTTGCTCTACTATGTAATGGGCTATATCCGCTCAGCGTGCGCCGAAAAATTAAAGGATATTTACCAAGCAATGGGCTTTGATGTGGCGAATTTATCCGCCGAAGAAGCATCAAAAAAATGTATTATTGCCTTAAAAGAACTGGTTAATACAGTCAGCATTCCAGCCACATTGCAAGATTTTAATATTCCACAAGACGCATTAGACGCTTTAAGTAACGATGCGATTAAACAAACACGTTTATTGCAACGCAGCCCTATGCTACTCTCTTTGCAAGATATACAGGCGATTTATCAATCCGCTTTCAATGGCAAAGGCTTTATTTAAGACAAGGAATATACAATGAAACTCAAAAATTCATCTCTTTTCCAAACAAAATGCTACATCAATGGCTTTTGGCTTGATGCACAAAATGGCGCGACCATTGCGGTAACGAATCCTGCGGATCAACGCTTGCTCGGCACAATTCCTAATATGGGTAGAAATGAAGCGCTTGAAGCGGTTAAGGCTGCGAGTAAGGCGTTTGACAGATGGAAAAAGCGTTCTGCCAAAGAACGGGCAAACTTATTGCGCCGTTGGTTTGAGCTGATTATGCAACATCAAGACGATTTAGTGCTGTTACTCACCCTTGAACAGGGCAAGCCACTGGCGGAAGCGAAAGGGGAAATCGCTTATGGCGCAAGCTATATTGAGTGGTTTGCGGAAGAAGCGAAGCGCCTGTATGGCGATACCATTCCTGCGCCGAGTGCGACTCAGCGTATTGTGGTGAATAAACAGCCGATCGGCGTGTGTGCCGCGATTACTCCTTGGAATTTCCCGAATGCAATGATTACGCGTAAAGCAGCACCAGCGCTCGCGGCAGGTTGTACTTTCATCATTCGCCCTGCTTCGCAAACACCTTATTCTGCTTTGGCGCTTGCGGTGTTAGCCGAGCAAGCAGGCATTCCCAAAGGTGTGTTTAATGTGATTACGGGTTCAGCGCGTGAAATCGGTGAAGTGCTGACGTTTGATGATCGCGTTAAAAAATTTAGTTTTACGGGTTCAACCCCTGTGGGTAAAACGCTAATGAAACAGTGTGCCAGTACCATTAAAAAAGTCTCACTGGAACTTGGCGGCAATGCGCCTTTTATTGTGTTTGATGATGCGGATATTGAGAGTGCCGTGCAAGGCGCAATCTTGTCAAAATTCCGCAATGCTGGGCAGACTTGCGTGTGCGCGAATCGTTTTTATGTGCAATCGAGCGTGTATGATGAATTTGTAGAAAAATTCAGCAATGCTACGCGTGAATTAAACATCGGCAACGGCTTAGATGATGGCGTGCAGATCGGGCCTTTGATTGATGAAAATGCGGTTGCAAAAGTGCAAGCCTACCTTGATGATGCACTCGCTAAAGGCGCAGAACTGGTTACTGGCGGAAAACGGCTCGGTGAAAGTCTGTTTTTTGAGCCGACTATTGTCAAAAATGCCACAAGCGAAATGCTGGTTGCCAAAGAAGAAATTTTCGCCCCACTTGCGCCCGTGTTTAAATTTGACACTATTGAGCAAGCGATTGAGTATGCGAACGACACCGAATTTGGCTTAGCGTCTTATTTTTATGCCCAAAATATCAAAACCATTGTGCAAGTTTCTGATGCGCTCGAATATGGAATGGTTGGCATCAACACAGGGCTGATTTCAAATGAAGCCGCGCCTTTTGGCGGCGTGAAACAGTCAGGACTTGGGCGCGAAGGCTCGAAATACGGCATTGATGAGTATGTGGAAATGAAGTATTTGGCGCTGGGGGGCTTGTAGAGATAAAGGTTGTCGTGGCAAAACTAGCAAATGTGCATCAAAATTTTGGCGCACATTTGCAATTTTTTCTTCTCGTTTTACTTCACAAATTTACTTATTTCCAAAATCAAAAAACTGTCAAAATCTCCTCACGCTTTGATTATCTGTTAAAATACCCCCTATTTTCCTTAGGGAATACCTGATTTCAAGATAATCCCAAAAACTCGAGAACAAGATAGTGATTTTAAACCGATATTTAACCAAAGAAATTTTTAAAAGTCAGATAGCGATTCTGTTTATCCTGTTGGTGATTTTCTTTAGCCAGCAGTTAGTGCGTATGCTCAATTCCGCGGTGAACGGTAAAGTACCGACCGATTTAGTGATGCGCGCCACAAGTATGGGGCAGAATTTGTTAGTGCGTGTGGCGATGTTTTGCAAATCTGTCGAGCTGTTGCCGACAGACAAGCCATAATAGCCAGCATCAATCACCCACACTGTTTGGCTTGGGTCAAAGCGTGCTAAATCGGCTACGTTTACCGTTAAAGCAAGAATTTTACTTGCCTGTGGGCTAAGGTTTTGGCTTTTGGCAAAGGCGACTAATTTTTTTGGCTGACGCTGTATCCCTTGAATATTGGGCAAAGTTGCATACACTTGAACCACTTCTTTACCGCTGCGGTTACCTGTATTTTGCACCTTGATGTTTACACCGATTTGCGACAGGAATGACAAATCAATCAAGTCGCCTGTGTTGATAAGCAAAATCACATTCTGCCCCAACTCGCCCAGGGCATTGCAGGTTTTGTGTTTCGCTGTCGGACAATAAAAAATCGCCTTTAACATTCTTGCGATCCACCCCTTCGCCCGACAAACGGCTAATCACATAAACAGACGTTTGCGTGCCTGCCACATCGCTATCGGCAATGCTATTTTCCGTAGGATTGAAAAAATGCGTGGCAAAATAAGTCAAGGTAAAATTTTCGCCCTGAGCGACTTTGTCTTTAATGCTTTTTTTCTATACCGCACGTTTTTTTGGTAAATCTTGTCATAACTATCTAGCCAAGCGGTGCTGCTCAGCGTAAAACCTATTTTAGTTAAGCCGTCAGCAATACTTACCAGATAACGCTCATTCACATCACTCGATCCTGTACCCTTTTTTTAGTCTGTCTGGTCCCACTGCCGAATAAACTAATTGTACCTGTTTTCAGTGGCAATACACCGTTATTTTTGAGCAATACAATCCCTTCGCCAGCGGCTTGTTTGGCAAGTTGGTAGTGGGCTTTTTCAAAAAATTGTGCGTTAGGGAAGTTTTCCATAGTGATGATTTGTGCTGGGGGAAGTGGTGCATCTGCCCATAGGCGTTCTCCAAAGAACAGCCCATACAGAAAGACTAGTGGTTTTAAGTAGTTTACGACGTGTGAGCATGGCTTTTTTCCTATTGTGTAAAGTTTCTAAGTATAGCGTAACAAATTAGAGACAAATATAAGGAAATTTTTTAGGATTTTTTGTTCTAAAAATAGCGAGAAAAAGACCGTACTTTTGTACGATTAAGTAAAAGTGTAGTCTTTTTTTACTTATTTCAGCAACCATTTTTCCCCTTGGCAAATGCCATTTTTATGGCATAATCATTAACATTAGTTTAACCAAATACCACAGGCTCATCTATGGATTTCACCCTGATTGGGACAATACTTTATTTCTCACTCACCTTAGTTTATGCCATCCGCATCCTATACAAACAACGCAATAGTGGATCGGCATTAGCATGGTTATTTCTGATTTTTGGTTTTCCAGTGGGAGGTATAGCATTGTATAGCTTGCTGGGCGAACCAAGACTAGGTAATCAGCGTGCTAAACGCAATGCTGAATTACAAGGTTTGTATCAACAATTCGATGCTCACTTCCCCAAGAATCAATTTTGGCATCGCAAACAAGATTTACCTCTAACTTATCAGGGCATAAGCCAAGCCGCCGCCACAGATGGTGGTTTTGATGTCACCAATGGCAATGATTTAACACTTTTAAGCACGACTGATGAAATTCTTACTGCCATGCTTGCCGATATTCAGGCAGCCGAGCATTCCTGCCTACTTGCTTTTTATATTATTGAACCCACAGGACGCATTGAAACTTTGCTTAATACCCTATTAGAAGCGACTAAACGTGGGGTGGATGTGGTGATTTTGGCAGATGCGGTGGGGAGCAGCCGATTTTTTCGCAGTCATTACCCCAAAATCTTGGCTGCCGCTGGAGTGCGTGTACAAGCTATGCTTCCAGTGGGGTTGTTAAAGAGCTTTTTTGTACGTAGCGATCTGCGTAATCATCGTAAAATTATGATTGTGGATCAAAAAATCGCTTATACAGGGAGTTTTAATTTGGTCGATCCTAAACACTTTAAGCAACACAGTGGTGTGGGCGAATGGATTGATGTGATGATGCGTTGCCGTGGGGTGGTGGTGCTAGAACTAACCGCGGTGTTTTTTAGTGATTTTTATCTTGAAAATGACCTTCCAACAGTCGATATTGAGCAGCAATTACAGCAATTAGCACACCAAACCGTTCCGAAATTAAATGACTATCACACCCATGATAATGCTTTAGTGCAAGTCGTGCCATCATCGCCAGAACAGCGTGATAAGGTGATTTATCAGTGTATTTTGGCGGCTTTGTATCAAGCCAAGCACAAAATCATCATCACTACACCTTATTTTGTGCCTGATGATAATTTGCTCACCGCCTTGATTAATGCCGCCAAACGGGGCATCGACATCACCTTAATTTTACCGAAAAAAAGCGATTCACGCTTGGTGCATTATGCATCACGCGCCCATTATCCAGCCCTGTTAGCTGCTGGGGTCAAAATTGCTTTGTTTCAAGACGGTTTATTGCACGCTAAATTGCTCAGTATAGACGATGATTTCACCCTGTTCGGCACAGTCAATATGGATTTACGCAGTATGTTTTTAAACCTAGAAATCAGCCTTGCCATTTATGACCATAACACTAGCCAAACAGTGCAAGTCTTGCAACAATACTATCTAAACCATAGCCAATGGGTAAACAACGATAAATGGCAACGCCGTTCATCGTGGTGGGGCGTAGTAGAAAATGCGGTTAGATTGGTAAGCCCATTGTTGTAAGGGATAAAAGTGGTGGTGAATTTTTGCAGTAAGTTTTAATCTTTTGCCCTAAATCACGATTCATAACAAACTAATCAGACTTAATCGACAAAATCTGGCAGACATCAATGGCTGCCAGATTTGCTTTTATGTTCTAATCAGAAAGATTAGGCATTGCAACTTACACAAGCGGCTTTTAACATCCAAATGGTTTTTTCCTGTTCTTTAATATAGTCGCTCATTAAAGAAGCCGTACCTTCATCATCTGCATCGCCAGCAAGTGCTAAAATCTCACGTTGTTGTTGTAACAAGATTTGGAATCCTTTTAATGCACCTTGTAAAGTATCCTGTGCAGAAGTGGCACCTGTGTGTTCTTGCACTTTTGATACTTTCAAGTATTCACTAAATATATTGCTTGGGATATAACCTAAGGTTAAAATTCGCTCTGCAATTTCATCAATTTTTTCCACTAAATCATCGTAGTATTCCTCAAATTTTTCGTGTAACGAGAAAAATTGAACACCTTTGATGTTCCAGTGATAACCACGCACATTCATATAGAATACTTGGTAAGTGGCTAATAAGTTATTTAATTCTTCAGCAATTTTTTGTGATGATGCGGTGTTTAAACCGATACTATTTGTCATAACATTCTCCTTCTATTGGTTAATCATATTGTTTTGATGAGTTTATTATAAGCAATATTGATAGGTATTACAAATTAATTTTCATAATTGATTCAATTTATTTTAACTATCAAGGGTGATAACCCACATCTTCTAAGGTCGGATTTTCCGCCCTAAATCTTGCCAATTCATCGCAAATCTCATTTTCGCGATGCCCGGCATGCCCTTTTATCCATAGCCATTGAATTTGGTGGCGTTGAATTTCTTGCTCCAACTGTATCCATAAATCCTTATTTTTCACAGGCTTACCTGTACTGGCTTTCCAATTATTCTTTTTCCAATTAAAAATCCATTCGGTAATCCCCTTTCTCATATATTGGCTATCACTTGTAATAGTCACCTTACAAGGTTCTTTCAAACTGGCTAAAGCTTCAATCACTGCCCGCAATTCCATACGGTTATTGGTGGTATTAAAATAACCTTTAGAAAGCGTTTTTTCATGCTGTTTATAACGCAATAAAACACCTATTCCACCAGCTCCCGGATTACCTAAACAAGAACCATCAGTAAAAATTTCAATTTGTTTTTGCATAAATCTGTTAAAATAAAAAAATAATTAAAAATAACGGGCAGACACATCGGTCCTCCCCTACATTCTAGCAAAGATCACAAAAATATGAACGTAAATATTGATACCAATCGCCAAATTGTACTGGATACGGAAACCACAGGGATGAATCAATTTGGTGCACATTATGAAGGACATTGCATTATTGAAATCGGTGCCGTAGAAATGATTAATCGCCGCTATACTGGGCGGAAATTACATTTATATATTAAACCTGATCGTCCTGTCGATCCCGAGGCCATCAAAGTACACGGTATTACCGATGAAATGTTAGCGGATAAGCCAGACTTCACCGCTGTGGCGCAAGAATTTATTGATTTTATTCGTGGTGCTGAATTGCTGATTCATAACGCTCCCTTTGATGTCGGCTTTATGGATTATGAATTTCGTAAACATCATTTTAATGTAAAAACAGATGAAATTTGTCTTGTGACGGATACCTTGCAACTCGCTCGTCAGCAATACCCGGGGAAACGCAATAGCTTAGATGTTCTATGTGATCGTTTAAATATTGACAACAGTAAACGTACATTACATGGTGCATTACTGGATGCAGAAATTCTTGGTGATGTTTACCTTGCGATGACAGGTGGGCAAAAAAACTTGTTTGATGATGTTGAAAATGAAAAAGGGATAAACAGCACTATACAACAAACACAAAGTGCGGTGAATTTTACGCAAAATTTACCCGTTTTAACCCTAACAGAAGATGAAATTCAAGCGCATCAAGATTATATTAAGCTGATTAATAAAAAAAGTAAGGATAATTGCCTTTGGGTCAAACGATTAAACCCCGCTCTTGAAAATAGACAAACCGTGCATTAATTAAGCAAGCAATTCAAAGATGGCAAAAAAGGGTTGACGGAAAATTCATTCGCTATTATTATGCGTCTCACCAGTGCGGAGTGGTAGTTCAGCTGGTTAGAATACCTGCCTGTCACGCAGGGGGTCGCGGGTTCGAGTCCCGTCCATTCCGCCAATTTATTCAGCACCTAAGTTTTTTGGGTGCTTTTTTATTGCTTATTTTTCATCTGTAACAAAATCCGCTATAATATCCGATATTATATTGCTGAATATTGCTGAACTATAACTTAAATTTTAAGGTTTTTATGACAACACCAATGACTCCAATGCCCGAAATACCCACCCCCGTCATCGCTCTAGTGGGTCGCCCAAACGTAGGAAAATCCACCCTATTTAACCGCTTAACTCGCACTCGTGATGCCTTGGTAGCAGATTTTCCAGGTTTAACCAGAGATCGCAAATACGGGCAAGCCAATGTGGCAGGCTTTGATTTTATCGTGATTGACACGGGCGGGATTGACGGCACGGAAGAAGGCGTGGAAGAAAAAATGGCAGAGCAATCACTGCTTGCCATTGAAGAAGCGGACATCGTGCTGTTTTTAGTGGATGCACGAGCGGGCTTAACTCCAGCCGATATTGGCATCGCCCAATATTTACGCCAACGCCAGAATAAAACCACCGTGGTGGTCGCTAATAAAACGGACGGTATTGATGCGGATTCCCATTGTGCGGAATTTTATCAGCTGGGTCTGGGCGAAATTGCTCAAATTGCTGCTTCCCAAGGACGTGGCGTAACACAATTAATTGAAGAGGTACTCGCCCCTTTTGCGGCTCAATTTAATGCGACAGAAACTGCGGTGCAAAATAACCAAGATTCTGAGCAAGATGAATGGGATAATGACTTTGATTTTTCCGATGAAAATGATACGGCTCTGCTAGATGAAGCCCTGGAAGAAGAAAGCGATCAGCCCGAAAATAAAAACATCAAAATCGCCATTGTAGGTCGCCCAAATGTAGGCAAATCTACCCTCACTAACCGCATTTTAGGCGAAGATCGGGTAGTGGTTTATGATTTGCCCGGCACAACCCGAGATAGCATTTACATTCCTATGGAACGTGATGGTCAACATTACACCATTATCGACACCGCCGGCGTTCGCAAGCGTGGCAAGGTTCATTTAACCGTGGAAAAATTCTCGGTTATCAAAACCTTACAAGCTATTCAAGATGCCAATGTAGTGTTGCTCACCATTGATGCCCGAGAAGGCATTTCCGATCAGGATTTATCCTTACTTGGCTTTATTTTAAATACAGGGCGATCGCTGGTGATCGTGGTGAACAAATGGGACGGCTTGGATCAAGCGGTAAAAGATCGAGTAAAATTCGAACTCGATCGCCGTTTAGATTTTATTGATTTTGCCCGTGTGCATTTTATTTCGGCGTTACACGGCAGTGGCGTAGGTAATTTATTTGAATCGGTACAAGAAGCTTACGCTTGTGCCACGCAAAAAATGACCACATCCCTACTCACTCGCATTTTGCAAATGGCAACGGATGAACACCAACCGCCATTGGCACAAGGTCGCCGCATCAAGCTCAAATACGCCCATCCCGGTGGCTACAATCCGCCGATTATCGTGGTACATGGCAACCAAATGGATAAACTCCCCGACAGCTACAAACGCTACCTGTCCAACTACTACCGCCGCAGCCTAAAAATTATCGGCAGCCCAATTCGGATTCAATTCCAAGAAGGCAATAATCCGTTTGCAGGCAAACGTAATACGCTAACGCCAACTCAGTTACGCAAACGGAAACGATTGATGAAGTTTATTAAGAAGTCGAAAAGGTAGCAAAAGTGCGGTGTAAAAAATTTTCATTTTTTACACCGCGGTTTTTATGCCTTTGCCGCAATCCCATACATCAACAAACTCAATATATCTTTTAAAAATTGCTGATCTTTGCCTTGATAGCATTGGAGCAAAGCGGGATCAGTTTTAAGCTCATCAATTTTGCGAATAAAAATCTCAATTAACAATACGGGAAAATCATCACGAATGATACTTTTTTGTTGCAGTGTGGTAAAAAAATAGTGCATAAATTGGTATTTTTCTTGTTCCATTTCCGCAAAAAAAGCCTGTAATTCTTCATCTTTGTGATGTTGCAAATCATATACCATCTCTTGAGAATATAACGTTTGCATGGCATGTTTTTGTAGTTGAAAAATACGCTGAATCAGCAGATCAAGACTTTTGGCATTTTCTAACAAATCATTAAAAGCCTGCCACATTTCTTCTTTTTGTTCAGTAAATAATTGTTTAAGCAATTCTTTTTTGTTAGTAAAGTGTTTATAAAAGGTGACGCGACTAATATTGGCTTGTTGACAAATCTCACCAATAGAGACTTTTTCCCAACCATATTGAAAAAAGAGTGTTTGTGCTGCTTTCTTAATTAATTCTTTTTTATCCAAATTTCCCACCAATCATTAAAAAAAATACGAATACGATAAATTATCATTTACAAAATAATAAAATTATATTAACTTTACAAAACCAGTCATATTATTTCCATTTTGTAAACCTAAGTTCAACTTTTTTGGAGAAACCATTATGCCTATAACACTAAAAAAACAACCTGTTATACTCATCGGTGTTTGTTCACTCACGTTTCATCATACCGCAACGGCTGCCGAAAGCCCAGTAAACAATGTGACTTATCTTGAAGAAATTGTGGTCACGGGGGAGAAATTTGAGCGTTCTACCCAAGAAACGGGGTCGAGTCTTGCGGTGACCACGGATAAAGATCTGAAACAGCAAGCTACCAAAATTTCCAGCACGCATGTGTTGCAAAATACACCTAACGTGTTAGATACGGGCTTAGGCAATGATTTGCCTGTGATTCGGGGAACTGATGGTTCAGGGCCTGCTAGTGGTGCAGTGGCATTTTTCGCAGGATCTCGTCCACGAATGAATTTGTCCATTGATGGACGTTCGGCAAACTACAATGAACTGGCGTTTGGCACCAAATCCTTGTGGGATATGAAACAAGTGGAAGTGTATCGGGGCGCACAAAGTTATGCTCAAGGGCGAAATGCCATTGCAGGGGCGGTGGTGATGACGTCTAATGACCCAACCCACGAATTTGAAGGGGCTGCCAAAGCGAGTTTTGCCAATCAAAATTATCGCCAATATGCCATTATGTTGTCAGGGCCGTTGGTGAAAGATGAATTGGCGTTCCGTTTGGCAGCAGAACGGCAAAATCGCACCAGTTTCCAAGATTTGCCGTCTTATCCTGAAGTAGGCGATCCAAGAAAATATGAAACCAACACGGTGCGGGCCAAATTATTATGGACACCGTCCGCTTTCCCTGATTTCTATGCCCGTTTAACCTACAATTATATTGGTAGCCGTTCACCACAAAATGAAATGAACATTTTGCCCGCTGGCACACCTCAGGCATCATCCACCCTGCGTCCTGTGTTTGTCACCAAATCCAATAGTGGCGTGTTGGATACGGGGTTACAACTTAATGATGTATGGAAATGGGAAAACAAACTGGTTTACTCCAAATACAAAATTGATCGTTTAGCCGCATCCCCACTCGCCCCAAATGGCTATAACGGCAACCCAGCCAATGTGGACGGCGATGAATTTCAAATTGAACCTGTGTTGAAATTTAAAACCACGGACGGCAAATATGCGGGCTTACTCGGTTTGTATTATTTCCAATCGAAACAAGATGAATGGGTCGGCATGAATAACGCCATGGGTGGCAAAAACACCTTTGACGATAAAATCACCACCAAAGCGGTGTTTGGAGAATTGACCTATGAACCTGTGGACTGGTTGGAAATTTTACTTTCTGCCCGTTATGAAGAAGAACGTCATCAACGCCACGGTGGCACGGCAGCATTAGCCATTCATCGGGATAAAACCGAAAAAACTTTCTTGCCAAAAGTGGACATTGCCTACAAATTTTCGCCACAACAACGTGTAGGGGTAAAAGTCGGTCGGGGTTATAACCCAGGTGGAGCAGGGATTACCTTTAGCTGTATTTACCCACCAACATATGCAGGTTACGGGCCTTGTATCACCTATGAATACGACCCTGAATATGTATGGAATTATGAGCTTTATCACCGCTGGTTAAGTGAAGACAAAACCTTGGAATTAAACACCAATGTGTTCTATAACCGTTACAAAGATATTCAATTGCCTTATGGCAGCTCCTTAATTGGCAATGCGGAAAAAGCCATTACCTACGGGGCAGAGTTTAACGTCAATTGGCAAGCCACGGAAAATTGGTATCTCCATGCCGCCCTTGGTTTGTTAAAAACCAAAATTAAACGCTATGACCTTTCTCCAAGTTATGCAGGCAATAAATTAAGACGTTCACCAAATTATACGCTCAATCTCGGCACCACATATAAATGGCAACAAGGTTGGGAAATTGGCGTGGATGCCCAATTTACCGATGGTTATTACTCCAACAATGCCAACGATGATTTCGGCAAAATTTCGTCTTATTCGCAAACCAACGCCCATCTTGCCTATAACTTTAAACAAGGTCGGGTGATGTTGTTTGTCAACAATGTGTTTAATGATCGCAACATTACTCATGTGCCATTTTATAACCGTTTAGAAGCCGTCAGTCAGCAACCAAGACTTTATGGGATTTCTACCGAGTTTCGTTTTTAATGGCTAGGGCGAAATAAAAGGCGAAAGAAAGGAAAGATCATGAGCATAAAACATCAGGAAATTTGCCAGCCCGTGGCGAAACAATTACGGTTATCTATGATATTAGCCGTAATCGCCCAAGGCATGAAAGTCGCCATTTGGTTGTTGATGATTGGCATTATTCATCAAGTATCAACAGGGCAATTTCCTTATGTTTATTTAGTGGCGTTATTGATTTTCACCGTGGTTTATTACAGCCTGAAAATCAAATCTCATGATCAATCCCATTATGCCGCCTTTCGCTTGGAGCAAATTTTACGCCAGCGTTTATCGCAAAAAATTGGCAAGCTGCCCTTGGGCGATGTGCAAACTATTGGCTCGGGGGCGTTATCCAAAGTGTTGATTGACGATGTGCATGCTTTGCATACTTTTGTCGCCGATGCCCCGCCCCTAAAAGCGGAAGCCTACAGTACGCCGATTTTTGTGTTGCTGGCGTTGGCTTGGTTAAATTTGCCTTTTGCGGCTGCCGTGTTGGCGTTTAGTTTGCTGATTTTATGGGTGTTAAAACGCATGGTGGCACGGGGTCAGCTGTTTCGCCGTGAATATGGCTTGGCGTTAGGCAAAATTAACAGTGCCATTATTGAATATGTGCAAGGCATGGCAACGGTGCGAACCTTTGACGCAGGCGAGAGTTCTTACGGGCGTTTTCAGCAAGCCTTAAGCCATTTCAGCCAAATTATGCGAGATTGGTTGGTGAAAGTGGATCTCTCCACAAGACTTGCTCGCACCTTATTTACCCCCATGCCGATGATGATTTTTTTGCTTGGTTTGGGGGCAATATTATCTGCCTATGAGCTGATTTCGCCGTTTACCCTATTTGCTTTTTTGGTGTTAGCCATGGGGCTAATTGAAACCATGCACCCTTATATGGGCTTATTTAATTTAATGGAAAAATCTCGTGCGTCCATTGAACGTATTAATGAAATTGAAGCTATGCCAGAGTTGACCGTCAGCCAACAGCCGCAACTGCCTGAAAAATTTGATATTTGTTTTAAGCAGGTGAGTTTTGCTTATGAAAAAGCAAGCGAAAAAACAGTCGAGAAAAAAACCGCGGTTTTAAATGGCGTAGATTTTTCCGTGCCACAAAACAGTTTCACTGCCATTATTGGACAATCAGGCTCAGGCAAAAGCACGTTGTTAAGTCTATTATTGCGATTTTGGGATATTACCCAAGGGGAAATCTGTATTGGTGGCGTGAATATCAAAGACATCGCCCCAGATAAACTAATGTCGCTGTGTTCCGTGGTATTTCAAGACAATTTTTTATTTTCAGGCACCATCGCAGAAAATATTTGTTATGGGGTAGAGAATGTGTCGGAGCAGGACATGATCACCGCCGCCCAACAAGCCTATCTGCATGATTTTATTATCACTTTGCCACAAGGCTATCAAACACCCGTGGGCGAACGGGGGCAGTTGCTTTCAGGCGGGCAAAAACAGCGGTTGACTATCGCTCGTGCCTTTTTGCAAAACCGCCCCATTTTGTTGTTAGACGAACCCACTGCCTATTCGGATATTGAAAATGAAGCCAAATTAATGGCGGCATTTAGCCAATTAATGGCAAATAAAACCGTGATTATGGTGGCACATCGATTGGCAAATGTTGTGCAAGCGGATCAGATTATTTATTTGCAACAAGGGAAAATGGTGGCACAAGGCAGCCATGCAGACTTGCTCGCCCATTCCACGCCTTATCAACAATTATGGCAAGCCTATCAACAAGCCAATCATTGGGTTTTGGAGAATGCCAAATGAAATTAGACCAATATATCAACCCCGCCACCTTTCACAGCCAAAACCTGCTCCGTTCTTACGCCCATTTGCTCAATAGTGCGGGCGATCAAAAAGGCAAACTGTTGGTGCGTTTAGGGTTGGCAGCAATCTCTGCCCTGTTATTTGGCATCAGCATTGCCCTGTTGTACCCGTTTTTTATCAGCCTAGAAACAGGCTCAACGGACGTTTATTGGGCGTTAGGCAAAATTATTGTGTTGTTGCTGATTGCCATTTTGTTACGCATGCAAGCGGAAACCTATGATACCAAAGGTTATTCTAATCTCGCCATTCATCAATTACGCACGGAATTGGGCGAAAAACTTCGCCGTGTGCCGTTGGTGCTGTTAAGCGGTTTGCGGTCGGGGGAAATTAATGCGGTGTTGGTGCAAAGTATCAACGAAGCGGCAGGGTTTGCCTTTACCTTGATGAATATTATTGTGCATGCCCTTTGTATCCCTTTAGGGGCAGTGCTGGCTCTCCTTTTTTTAGACGGTGGCGGACGTTTTGCCTTACTCATTTGTTTATTACTACCACTAATTGCCCCCCTTTATTTATGGCGGCGGAAAGCCTTTCGGCGGGGTTTCAGCATTTTAGCGGAAGCCAACAGTCGGCTCAAAGCCGAAGCGGTGGAATTTACCCAAGGTTTAACCGTGCTGAAATCCACCCAACAATTATCCAGCAAACAAAATCAATTTAACCAAGTGGCAGAAGATGTGGCGAAAATTCAACAAATTGGCACGAAAAAAGGCGAAATCCCCAATTTGATTATTACCTCCAGCGTGCAATTTGCCTTGTTGGTGATTTTGCTGTTAGGCTCAATTTGGGTAATCACAGGCAGTAGCCATTGGCTAATGCTCGCCACAATCATGATTTTAATTGCCCGTGTGTCGGACGTGTTGAATTTCTTTGTGCAAATGGCATCGCTGCTGGAAATGTTTATGATAAGTAGCGAAAAACTGGCAGCCTTAATGGCATTGCCTGAACTGAGCCAAAAACAGGCAGAAACCTTGCCGACCAGCTATGATATTTGCTATGAAAACGTCCATTTCACCTATCCACAGCAAAAAACTGCGGTGTTAAATCAAATAGATTTTTGTTTGCCCGAAAAAACGCTCACCGCCTTTGTAGGCAGTAGCGGCTGTGGCAAAAGCACGCTGTTAAAATTACTGCTCCGCCATGGCGACCCTGAACAAGGGCGGATTACCATTGGTGGCGTGGATATTCGCCACATGAGCCAAAGCCAGTTAATGAGCTTGATTTCCGTGGTGTTTCAAGATGTGTATTTGTTCCAAGACAGCGTTTTAAATAATATCCGCATGGCAAAACCCGATGCCGATGATAAAGCCGTGATTGAAGCGGCAAAACTGGCACAATGTCATGACTTTATTTCGCAACTGCCACAGGGCTATGCCACACAAGTGAGCGATATTGGCACGAATTTTTCAGGGGGCGAAAAACAACGTCTCGCCATTGCCCGAGCCATTTTAAAAGATGCCCCGATTTTGCTGTTAGACGAACCCACCGCAGCATTGGACACCTACAACGAACTCGCTGTGCAACAGGCGTTAAATGCCTTGGTGAAAGATAAAACCATTTTGATTATCGCCCACCGTTTATCCACCATTGTGGCGGCGAATCAGATTTATGTGCTGGATAAAGGCAATATCGCCGAACAGGGCACACACCCACAATTACTCGCCAAACAAGGCATTTACGCCCGTTTTTGGCAAAAACGAGAACGGCTATGACAGAAACTATGACAGAAACCATGACAGCAACAACGCCAACCCAAGCCCCACTTCGCAAACAAGATTGGGCATTATTATTCACCACTGCCACCTTTAAATTTGTGGTGGTGAGTTTTTATTTAATCAGCCTGATCACCATTTTAAAAGATCAACAAGTGGATCTGGAACTCATTAGCTGGGTGTATTTATTAGCCTCCTTTGAAACCATCAGTGCCTTACTCACGCCCATTTTAGAACGCTTTTATCTCCCCCGTTTCGGCAAATTTAAAAGCTGGCTGGCGTTATCCATTCATCTGTTATTTGCCTGTTTTGTGGCGTTATATTTTATCAATCCCGTACAAGATTTTGCCGTTTTATTGCTCATTTGCGGCGTATTAAGTCTCATGAGCGTGCTGTTTGGTTGTGCTGCCCTTGGCTTAACTTGCGTATTATTACCGAGCAAAGAACGGGGTTACGGCGGCATGTTTCACATTG
>Ga0192272_1017_pt1 | contig 42974 bp, 47 predicted proteins | sample Koala_Koa24_E3_FD_131262 | JGI IMG/M metagenome (GOLD analysis project Ga0192272, IMG submission 131262) | Enriched cells from koala feces incubated with labeled cellulose particles, San Francisco Zoo, California, United States - Koala_Koa2-4_E3 ... | reverse complement strand
CGCCCCAACCTTGCCTTGTTTCCTGAAAATAGTTTAATTTGCTTAACGGAAAATGGCTGAACGCGCTTCGCTCAGACAGACGCCATTTCCCTACAAATTAAACTATTTTCAGGAGGCAAACATGGGGACCCCATTTTGTTAGAGTATTATTTTATTTTTTCCGCTCAACCCAATGCTTACCATCAAAATCAACCATCCATTTAGTCTGCTTTCCATTCACTTCCGATGTCACATATTGGCGTTTTTCCTTACGGCTAAACCGCACAATCGTATCATTGCCATCTGGATCTTGCGTGGGTGCATCTGCCAAATATTTCAACTTGTCGGGTAAACGATCACGATATAAGGCTAATTCGGCGACCTTTGGTGCTCTTGTTTCACGAGATTTCGGGAAATTATGTGCTGACATAAATACCCCACTTGCACCATCACGCAATACAAAATAAGCATCAGATTTTTCACATTTCAATTCAGGGAAATGAGTAGGTTCTTCTTTCGGTGGAGCCACATCGCCATTTTTTAGAATTTTTCGGGTGTTATCACATTGGGTACAAGCCATATATTTACCAAAACGACCTAATTTTAAGTGCATATCTGCACCGCATTTGTCGCATTCAACTACTGGACCATCGTAGCCTTTGATTTTGAAACTACCCTGCTCAATAATATAACCATCACAATTTGGGTTGTTACCACAAATATGTAATTTACGCTGCGGATCAATTAAATAACTATCCATTGCGGAATCACATTTCGGACAACGTTTACGAGCAATCAAGGCTTTAGCTTCACTTTCGCTATCTAACACGTTTAATAATTCAGCTTCTGGAATTAAATTCACGGTGGTTTTACAACGTTCTTTTGGTGATAAAGCATAACCAGTACAACCTAAAAATACCCCCGTACTTGCGGTACGAATTGCCATTTTACGCCCACAGGTTGGACAAACAATATCCGTTTCCACTAAGCTATTCGGTTTCATTCCCCCCTCAAGCTCATTTAATTCCGCCGTGCTTAATTGTTCAGAGAAATCTTTAAAGAATTGATTTAACTCTGTTTTCCAGTTTTTGCTACCACTCGCAATTTGGTCTAATACATCTTCCATATTTGCTGTGAAATCATAATTCATCAATTCACTGAAAGATTGATTTAAACGATCGGTAACAATTTCCCCCATTTTTTCGGCATAAAAACGGCGGTTTTCGGTACGAACATAGCCACGCTCTTGAATAGTAGAAATAATCGTTGCATAAGTGGAAGGACGACCAATACCTCGTTTTTCTAACTCTTTTACTAAGGACGCTTCCGTAAAACGAGCTGGCGGTTTGGTAAAATGCTGACTTGGTAACACCTCGTTTAATTTAAGCTTATCTTGCACATTCACCGCTGGTAATTCTTGATCCTCTGGTGATTTGGCTAATTGTGGTAAAACCTTTGTCCAACCATCAAAACGTAAAATTCGCCCTTTTGCCTTTAATTCATAATCTCCCGCCGTTACGGTTAATGTGGTGCTGTCATATTGAGCTTGTGGCATTTGACAAGCCACAAACTGTCGCCAAATTAAATCATATAAACGTTCAGCATCTTTTTCCATACCAGATAAATGAGTGGCTAATACATTTACATCAGAGGGACGAATTGCTTCGTGTGCTTCTTGAGCATTATCTTTACTTGAATAGAAATTCGGCTTGTTTGGTAAATAATTGTCGCCAAACTGATTTTCAATATAATGCCGCACCATATTTAGCGCATCTTGGCTTAAGTTCGTGCTATCAGTACGCATATAAGTAATGTAACCCGCTTCATACAAGCGTTGTGCCAACATCATGGTTTTTTTGACGCTAAAATTCAGTCTGGTACTGGCTGATTGTTGTAACGTGGAAGTAATAAACGGCGGTCGTGCTTTTGATGTTGTTGGTTTAGTTTCTAAATCAGATACAATCAATTCAGATTTTTGTAAAAAATCCACCGCACTTTGCGCTTGTTGCTCATTTTTCGGTTCAAATTTTTTGCCTTTAAGTGCGGTGACATCTAAACGAATTTTTTGTTTTTTCGCCGTTTGTGTATCCACGGCAACTTGCCAAAATTCTTCAGGTAAAAATGCCTTAATTTCTCGTTCACGCTCCACTAATAATTTCACCGCAACCGATTGCACACGACCAGCAGATAAACCTCGCGCGACTTTTTTCCAAAGCAATGGTGACACCATAAAGCCTACCACACGATCTAAAAAACGGCGCGTTTGTTGAGCATTCACTCGGTCTAAATTTAAATGTTCTGGTTTTTCAAAGGCTTGTTTAATCGCATTCTTGGTAATCTCATTAAATACCACTCGACTAAAACGTGCATCATCCCCCCCAATGACTTCGCGTAAATGCCACGCAATCGCTTCCCCCTCTCTATCCAAGTCGGTAGCAAGATAAATATGATCCGCTTTTTGGGCTAAAGATTTTAATTCTGCCACCACTTTTTCCTTACCGGGTAAAATCTGGTAATTCGCTTTCCAGCCATGATAAGGATCAATCCCCATTCGTTTAACCAAGGCATTCTTTTCTTTTTCTGCTTTAATATTTGCCTTTTCTTCAATGCTTAATCCTTTGGTAGAAATCGGTTTTGCTTTTTCGCCAGTGACTGTCCCAGTAGTAGGTAAATCACGGATATGCCCCACACTGGATTTCACTACATAGTTACTCCCCAAATATTTATTGATGGTTTTCGCTTTGGCTGGCGATTCCACAATAACTAACGATTTACTCATATTTAAATACCTAATTTTGTATAATTTGTGTAAAATTCTTTTTTTATATTGCCTAAGGAATAGTTACTAGGTCAACCATTTTTTTTCAAAAGGATGCTAAATGGATAAACTAAATGCAATTTCAGTCTTCTGCAAGGTTATTGAAACCCAAAGTTTCACCCAAACCGCCCAACTTGAAAATATTTCCGTTGCCATGGTAAGTAAATTAGTCGCTCAACTGGAAGAACATTTACAAACTCGATTATTACATCGTACCACCCGAAAAATATCGCCTACTGAAGCTGGTTTAGTTTATTATCAACATTGTCAACCTATACTGACGGAATTAAATGAAGCAGATGCCAGTATTAGTGACTTATCCTCTTCATTACAAGGCAATTTACTGGTTTCTGTACCGATGGACTTTGGTTTACGTTTTATTGCCCCGAATTTAGCTGAATTTGCCAAAATCAATCCTAATTTGCACATTGAAATTGACTTTAGTGATCGCCGCGTTGATCTGATGTCCGAAGGCTATGATTTAGCCTTACGCATCGGCAATCTACAAGACAGTTCTTTAGTAGCCAAAAAACTCGCTACTACCACCATGCATTTTGTCGCATCACCCGATTATCTTGCTAAACAGGGCAGTCCCCAAACACCCACTGAACTCCAATCCCATGATTGTTTATTATATAAAGCCACTGGCAGTCAAATATATTGGGAATTTACGGATGACGACGGCAAAGTAGAACGCATTAAAATGCAATCAAAATTAGTGTCTAACAATGGTTTAACGCTGGTTGAAATGGCTAAAGCTGGCTTAGGTATTATTAATCAACCTTATTTTTTAATTGAAAAAGAGTTAGCCACTGGAGAATTAGTAGAAGTATTAACCCACTACAAACGACAAACGGTAGATCTCCATGCTATTTACCCACACCGTCGATATTTAAGTGCAAAAGTGAAAGCTTTTATTAATTTTTTACAAGGATTAAATTTAGGTAAACTCCGCTAACCTAATTGTGTCCAGATGGGTGTCACATTATCCGGTAATGTTAAAGATTTTCCCAACTCAATCCATGCACAAGGGAAATGAAAGTCCGATCCGACAGAGGCTAATAAATGATGTTCTACCGCCCAACCTGCCACTAATTGACGTTGTTCTAGTGATTGTCCACAGCCAGCCACTTCAATTGCATCACCTTGCCATTGCACAAAATCGGCCACTAATCTTTTAATCCAACGATTCGTCATATTATAACGTAATGGATGAGCCAACACTGCTAATCCTCCCGCTTGATGAATCACATTAATAGCTGTTTCAATATCTACCCAATCTGCTTTTACATAAGCCGGTTTACCCGCTGATAAATAGCGTTTAAACGCCTGAGCATCATTAGAAACTTTACCTATTTGCACCAGAAATCTGGCATAATGCGCCCGCGTGACTTCACCACAGGCTAAGGCTTTTGCCCCTTGATAAGCATTAGGAATGCCTATTTTTTCTAATTTTTCACCAATTTGGATTGCTCGCTGTAAACGTAATACGGCTTGCTGTGCTAAAAGTGCGGTCATTTCTGGTGAGTTTGGATTAAATCCCAAACCGACAATATGAATGCCACGTCCACTTCCTGGTTCCGTCCAGAGTGTCGAAATTTCCACCCCATTTATAAACTGAATACCTTGTTTATCGGCTTCCGCTTTTGCTTCTGCTAAACCAACAATGCTGTCATGATCACATAACGCCAATACATTTACGCCGTTTTCAACTGCTCGCCGTACTACTTCTGTTGGGCTCAATACCCCATCAGACGCTGTACTATGACAATGTAAATCATAAATTTTTTCGCTCATTATTCTCCCTTTCAAACGTCCAGAAAACTTTCCACTATTGCATTATCTAAGTCATTTCCTTTTTTCGACATACTTTGCTCAATACCATTTTTCTATACATTAAAATGTTTGGATGTTTTCGGTAATCTTTCGTGATTTACGAAATAACAATTAACGACCGATTGTTTAAAGACTGAGTTGTATTTGATCATAAAAATCTACACCTTAAAGAATTGATTATACGTGTAACTTTGAAAGTGTAGATTATTTATACCGCACTGGTTAATTTAATTATTTTTCACTGCATTGGCAATTTCTTCTGCACATTGTTGCGCAAGTTCGCCGTCTTGGCATTCTACCATGACTCGAATTAACGGTTCAGTGCCTGACTTACGCAATAAAATTCGACCTTTACCTGCTAAACGTTTTTCCACATCAGATGCGACAGATTTTACCTTATCACTTTCTAACGGATTCTCTCCACCAGCAAAACGTACATTAATTAAGACTTGTGGAAATAATGGCACTGCCGTTACTAATTCATTCAAGCTTAATTTGTGTTGTACCATAGCGGTCAATACGGCTAGTGATGCAATAATGCCATCGCCTGTGGTATTTTTATCCGAGATAATAATATGCCCTGAATTTTCACCGCCGAATTTCCAATTATTTTCCTGCATTTTTTCCAACACATAACGGTCACCTACGTTGGCTCGTAAGAATGGCACCCCTAACTGTTTTAAGGCAATTTCAAGGCTCATATTGCTCATTAAAGTACCGACGACACCGCCTTTTAAATTACCAGAACGTAACGCTTCTCGAGCAATAATATACAGAATTTGATCGCCATCCACCTTATTACCTAAATGATCTACCATCATAATACGGTCACCGTCACCATCATAGGCTAAACCAACATCTGCTTTAGTTTCTAATACTTTGGCTTGCAAGGCTTTAATATCTGTTGCTCCACATTTTTCATTAATATTTAAACCGTCTGGTTCGGTACCGATCTCAATCACTTCCGCCCCAAGCTCACGCATAACACTTGGTGCAATGTGATAGGTTGCACCGTTAGCACAATCTAGTACGATTTTATAACCGTCCAAACTTAATTCTGTCGGGAATGTGCCTTTACAAAATTCAATATAACGCCCTGAAGCATCATTAATACGGCTCGCCTTACCTAATTCTGCTGATGCTACACAATCCATCGGCTGATCTAACATGGCTTCAATAGCTTCTTCTACTTCATCAGGCAATTTTGTACCTTGGGCTGAGAAAAATTTAATCCCGTTATCATCATAAGGATTATGTGATGCCGAAATCACAACACCCGCTTCAGCACGGAAAGTACGAGTTAAATAAGCTACTGCTGGCGTTGGCATCGGACCAACAAACACGGCTGATAAGCCTGCTGCGGTTAACCCTGCTTCTAAAGCGGATTCCAACATATAGCCAGAAATTCGCGTGTCTTTACCGATTAATACTTTTTTAGAACCTTGTGTTGCCAACACTTTGCCTGCTGCCCAACCAAGTTTTAAGGCGAAATCTGGCGTAATTGGGAATGTTCCCACTTTGCCACGTACGCCATCAGTACCAAAATACTTACGTTCTGCCATTTTTTGTTTTCCTTTTTTCTATTCTATAAAAATATTGTATTTTCAGGCGAATACATCATCCACCCTATATAAATGTTACGCATTCATCATTGCTTGCCAAATTTTCAAAGCATCTGCGGTTTCTGCCACATCATGCACTCGTAAAATAGTTGCTCCATTTTGTGCGGCTAATAACGCCCCTGTAACACTACCGATTAAACGTTGCTCCACCGTTTTGTCCAACACAGCACCTAACATTGACTTACGTGAAAGTCCTGCTAACACAGGATAACCTTGTACCGCAAAACGAGCTTGCTGTTGTAATAAGGTAAAATTATGTTGTACGGTTTTACCAAAACCAAAGCCGACATCCCAAATCACATTTTCCGCCTTTCCGCCTTGCTGCAAAAAAAGTGCGGTGCGATTTTGCAGAAATTCCAACACGTCTTCCACCACATTTTTATAGTATGGATTCGCCTGCATTGTTCGTGGCTGCCCTTGCATGTGCATCAGACAGGTTGGCAAAGCTAATTTCACCGCCGTTGTTAAGGCATCTGGTTCTTGCAAGGCACGAATATCATTAATAATATCCATTCCCACTTTAGCACTTTCTGACATCACCATGGCTTTTGATGTATCAACTGAAATCCAGCAATCAAAGCGTTTTCGCACCGCTTCAACTAGGGGAACCACACGATTTAATTCTTCTTGTTCTGATACTTCTTGTGCATTTGGTCGAGTAGATTCACCGCCAATATCAATAATACTCGCACCAGCATTAAGCATTTTTTCCACTTGAAATAATGCTTTATCCAGTTGAAAAAACTGACCGCTATCAGAAAAAGAATCAGGGGTAAAATTTAAAATTCCCATAATCTGGGGATGGGATAAATCTAAGACTTTATTGTTCGCTTGAAGTTTCATATTCACTATATTAAAAATTAATATATGGCATATTATAGCGAAATATTACGCAAATAAACAGAAAAACACAAAACAAAAGGGATCATAATGATCCCTTTGTTTTATCTCGAATTATTCTGATTTATTATCCAAATTTTCACCTTTTTGCACCGCACTTTCAGCTTGCTTAGGCTCATCAGATTTGGTTTCAGTTTTAGTCGGTTCACCATGTTTTTTATCATCCCAACCACTTGGTGGGGTCACTGGTTCACGCTGCATCAACTGTTTAATTTGCTCTTCTTCAATGGTTTCATATTTCACTAACGCATCTTTCATTGCATGCAAAATATCCATGTTATCAATCAGAATTTGTCTTGCTCGATCATAGTTTCTTGCCACAATAGCACGCACTTCTTCATCAATCACGTGAGCAGTTTCATCGGACATATGTTTGGCTTTCGCCATTGAACGCCCTAAGAACACTTCGCCATCATCTTCGGTATAAAGAATCGGTCCGAGTTTATCGGAGAAGCCCCATTGCGTCACCATATTACGAGCAATATTAGTCGCCACTTTAATGTCGTTAGATGCCCCGGTAGAAATATTTTCTTCACCGTAAATTAAATCTTCCGCTAAACGTCCTGCATACAAGGTAGAAAGTTTACTTTCTAATTGTTTTTGGCTAATGCTAACTTGATCACCTTCAGGCAAGAAAAATGTCACTCCTAACGCTCGACCACGTGGAATAATGGTGACTTTATGCACGGGATCGTGTTCAGGCACAATATATCCCACAATGGCATGTCCTGCTTCATGGTAAGCGGTGCTTTCTTTTTGCTTATCGGTCATAATCATAGTGCGACGTTCAGGTCCCATATTGATTTTGTCTTTAGCTTTTTCAAAGTCTAACATGGTCACTACACGCTTATTACTACGAGCAGCAAATAATGCAGCTTCATTAACAAGATTCGCCAAATCCGCCCCTGAATAACCCGGTGTGCCACGAGCCAATGTCATGGCATCTACATCTTTGTCAATCGGCACTTTACGCATATGTACTTTTAAAATTTGCTCACGTCCACGCACATCAGGTAAACCCACAACCACTTGACGGTCAAAACGTCCCGGGCGAACTAATGCAGGGTCAAGCACATCAGGACGGTTAGTTGCAGCAATCACAATAATTCCTTCTTTACCTTCAAAACCATCCATTTCCACTAACATTTGGTTTAAGGTTTGTTCACGTTCATCATGACCACCACCTAACCCCGCTCCACGCTGACGGCCAACGGCATCAATTTCATCAATAAAAATTAAACAAGGTGCATTTTTCTTCGCTTGCTCGAACATATCACGGACACGTGATGCCCCGACACCCACAAACATTTCCACAAAATCGGAACCTGAAATGGTGAAAAATGGAACTTTAGCCTCACCTGCAATAGCTTTTGCGATCAACGTTTTACCTGTCCCCGGTGGACCAACCATTAATACACCTTTCGGAATTTTACCGCCAAGATTTTGGAATTTACTTGGATCACGTAAGAAATCGACAATCTCAGCCACTTCTTCTTTGGCTTCATCACAACCCGCCACATCTGCAAAGGTGGTTTTAATTTGTTCTTTGTTCAACATTTTTGCTCGGCTTTTACCAAAGCTCATTGCTTTACCACCACCTTGCATTTGACGCATAAAGAAAACCCATACCCCAATTAAGAACAACATTGGGAACCACGAAATTAAAATTTGCGAGAATAAACTACGCTGTTCAGGTAATGCTCCTTCTACTTTAACTTTTTGTTTTAACAAATCATTAAGAATTTGACGATCTTCTAATGGTGTAGGCAACACAGTAGTATATTTTGAACCGTCTCTTTTGGTGACAAAAATTTCACCCACTTCGTTAAATTTAGTTTGTGCGACTTGTTGATTTTCCACATCCGTCATAAATGTAGTGTAATCAATACGATTGTTTGTATCAGTTGAATTAAATCCCTGGTATGCCGTCATCATCACAACCGCAACAACTACCCAAAGGACAAGATTTTTAATCATATCGTTCAAGGCTTGACCCCATTTTAGTTAAAGTTAAAAAAAATTTGCTGTTAGCTTACTATAAAATTGATATTAATCAAAACAATCAATGCAATTAATGTTTATATCCTGTTGCTACAATATAGACTTCCCGAGAACGATCTCGTGATGCTTCTGGCTTGCGGACTTTGACTGTGCTAAAAAGTGAACGAATCTCTCGCAAATATTGATCAAAACCCTCGCCTTGAAACACTTTCACCACAAAACTACCCTTGCTCGCCAGCACCTGTTTACACATATCTAACGCCAGTTCGACTAAATACATGGCTCGTGGAATATCCACTGACGGCATACCACTAAAATTCGGTGCCATATCTGACATCACCACATCGACTTTATTTTCACCTACTCGCTCAAGTAATGCAGCCAGCACATTTTCATCACGAAAATCCCCCTGTAAGAAATCCACCCCCACAATAGGATCCATTTCCAAAATATCGCAAGCAATAATGCGACCATTACCCCCGATCTGACTGACCACATATTGTGACCATCCACCGGGAGCAGCCCCAAGATCGACGACAGTCATGCCTTGTTTAAATAAGCGATCTGACTGCTGAATTTCATCTAATTTAAAATAAGCTCGAGAGCGTAATTTTTGTTTATGTGCTTTCTGTACAAACTGATCTTTAAAATGTTCATTTAACCAACGGCTTGAACTTGCCGATCTTTTTCTTCCCATAATTTCTTAAATTTTGTGGTAGTTTTTGTAATATAAGGCTAAAATAACCTAATTCAAGCCAACTGCGGTATTTTTCACCGCACTTTTTTAATTTAGGATTATATTTATGTCAATGACATTATCAACCAAACAAAAACAATTTCTCAAAGGATTAGCCCATCATTTAAATCCTGTCGTTATGCTTGGTAACAATGGTTTAACCGAAGGTGTACTAGCTGAAATCGACAATGCACTTAATTATCATGAGCTGATTAAAGTTAAAGTAGCAGGTGCAGAGCGTGAAACCAAACAGCTCATTATTGATGCTATTGTGCGTGAAACCAAATCCGTTGCCGTACAAACTATCGGACACATTGTTATTTTATATCGAGAAAGTGAAGATAAAAAAATTCAGTTGCCGAAAAAATAGCATAGTTTGGGCGAACACATAGATTCGCCCATATATCGCTACTTATATTCCACTTCCATAATCTCAAATTCTACCTTGCCACCAGGTGTACTAATCGTCACTGAATCATCTACTTCTTTACCCACTAAACCACGCGCTATCGGCGAATTAACGGAAATCAAGCCTAATTTAATATCTGCTTCATCATCGCCTACAATACAATAACTGACTTCTTCTTCCGTATCCACATTTAACAGTACGACGGTTGCCCCAAAAATCACTTTGCCATTGTTCGGTATTTTAGTCACATCAATAATTTGGCAGTGAGATAATTTCCCTTCAATTTCTTGAATTCGCCCTTCACAAAAGCCTTGTTGTTCTCGAGCCGCATGATATTCAGCATTTTCTTTTAAATCACCGTGTTCACGAGCCTCTGCAATTGCTTTAATAATCTCTGGGCGACGAGTATTTTTCAAATAATCCAGTTCCTGTTTCAATAGTTCTGCACCACGTACAGTCATCGGAATTTGTTTTAGCATTTTATTTATTTCTCCTTTTTTTAGGTAAAAACAAAACCACGGCATTGAGTTGACAATGTCGCAGTTAAAATAAGTTAAGAAAAAAGTTTACTCAATTGAGTTCGGGGTCTATTATTGTTCTTCTGACAAAAAATAGCAACCCTAAAAACACAACAATGAAGTATTTAAGCAAAAATTGGCTACTGGTCAGCCTTATTTTTTCCACACCAGTATTTTCACAAATAGATATTCCCATGATAGCACAACAATTACCACAAGGGGCAAGTTTGGGCTTTGTAGCCAAAAATCTCCATAATAACCAGATTATCACGGGATATAACGCCAGTACGTTTATGTTGCCAGCAAGTACCCAAAAGGTCTTCACGGCTTTAGCTGCCAAATTGACGCTAGGTGATCAATTTCAATTTGAAACCAGTTTACTCACCAATGGCAAAATTCAAAATAATACTTTAAATGGTGATTTAATTATCAAATTCACGGGTGATCCCGATTTAACCAGTGGTCAACTTTATACCTTACTCGCTCAACTAAAGAAACAAAATATTCAAAAAATCACTGGCAACCTGATTTTAGATACGTCAATTTTTGCTAGTCATGATCGGGGTTCTGGTTGGATCTGGAATGATTTAACGATGTGTTTTAACTCCCCTCCAGCGGCTGCCAATATTGACAATAACTGCTTTTATGTGGATTTAGATGCCAATCAAAGTATCGGTGAAAATGTTAAATTTAATGTACCGTCTCAATTTCCAATTTTAGTCTTTGGTCAGGTGCAAGTGGTGAGTAATGCAGAATCTGGCTATTGTCAACTAGATGCCGTGGTTCACGACAATAACCGCTATCAAATCAAAGGTTGCATAACCAGACAAAGTAAACCTTTTGGACTAAGTTTCGCCGTGCAAGATCCCGATGCTTATGCAGCAGCCATTGTACAACGTCAATTAAACCGTTTAGGTATTCAGTTTAACGGCAATGTACAAATTCCACGCCAACCACAGAAAGGTACATTATTAGCTCAACATTTTTCTAAATCACTGCCCGATTTGTTGAAAAAAATGATGAAGAAATCAGATAACCAAATTGCGGATGCGCTATTTCGTACCATTGCTTATCAATATTACAAACGCCCCGCCACTTTCCAACTGGGTGCGATGGCATTAAAAAATATTTTGGCTAAACAAGCGGGTATCAAATTTGGTAATAGTATTGTGGCAGATGGCTCAGGGTTATCCAGACATAACCTTATTGCACCAGAAACCATGTTACAAGCTCTTGAATATATAGAAAAAAATGAAGATAAATTACATCTATTAGGTACCTTCCCAATTGCGGGCATGGACGGTACCATCAGCGGACGTGGCAGCTTAATTCAACCGCCCTTGGTGAAAAATGTGATTGCCAAAACAGGATCACTGAAAGGCGTTTATAATTTAGCCGGTTTTATGACCAATGCACGTGGTGAGAGAGTCGCCTTTGTGCAATTTATTAATGGCTATTCTACTGGGGAGTTAGAAAATAAAACCAAACGAGCGCCCTTAGTGCAGTTTGAGAGTCAGATTTATAATAAAATCTATGCCGAATAATTTTTAGTGCAATTAAATTAGGGTTTCTATTATGAAAGAAACCCTAATTTAGTAATAAGATAAACAAGCTCCTATCATTAAAGCATATTTTTCTCACTCCGAGAAAGACTGATCAAGCCTGAGCGTACAATTTCCAGTACACTGGTTTCTTCTTTCAAGGCACGAATAAAGGCATCTAATTTATCTTTTGTGCCAGACAATTGCACCGTATAAGATTTGGTGGTGACATCCACAATTTGCCCACGGAAAATATCTGCTAACCTTTTGATTTCATCACGAGATGTACCTGTTGCACGAACTTTTATTAACATCACTTCACGTTCAACATGTTCACAATCACTTAAACTAATCACCTTAAACACATCGACTAATTTATGTAATTGCTTTTCGATTTGCTCTAACACCCTCTCATCACCAGATACTGCAATCGTCATACGAGAAAGAGTAGGATCATCGGTTGGTGCAACGGTTAAACTTTCAATATTAAAGGCTCGCTGAGAGAATAAGGCAACCACACGAGATAATGCACCTGATTCATTTTCTAATAATACTGATAAAATTCTACGCATTCTGTTTCTCCTTATTCTTTATTCGGTGCACATAATAACATGTCATTCATTGCACCGCCGCGTATTTGCATTGGATAGACATTTTCCTTGGCATCAATCAACACATCTACAAAGACTAATTTATCTTTAATCGCAAAGGCTTGAGCGAGTTTTTCTGCTAACTCATCGGCATGATTGATCTGAATCCCAACATGTCCGTAAGCTTCTGCTAATTTGGTAAAATCAGGCAACGAATTCATATAGACTTGTGAATGGCGACCTGAATAAATCAAATCTTGCCATTGTTTCACCATACCTAAGAAACGATTATTTAAACTCACAATCACGATCGGTGTGTCATATTGTTTCACGGTAGATAGCTCTTGAATATTCATTTGAATACTGCCATCCCCTGTAATACAAACTACGGTACTTTCTGGATGAGCAAATTTTACCCCAATAGCCGCTGGCAAACCAAAACCCATTGTCCCCGCCCCGCCTGAATTGATCCAACGACGTGGTTCATCAAATGGATAGTGTAAAGCCGCAAACATTTGATGTTGTCCTACGTCAGATGCAATATAGGCATCGCCTTTAGTTAAATGATAAATGGTTTCAATCACCGTTTGTGGCTTAATTTCTTGCGAAGTAGTATCAAATTCAAGGCATTTTTTTGCTTTCCATTCATCAATTTGTTGCCACCATTCAGTTAAATCAGACTGGGATTTTACTAAATTTTCATCTTGTAATAAGGCTAAAAACTCACCAAATACATTATCCACACTACCAACAATCGGAATTGCAACGGGAATATTTTTTGAAATAGACGTTGGATCAATATCAATTTGAATCACTTTGGCATGAGGGCAATATTTCTTTACATTGTTAGTAGTACGATCATCAAAACGTACTCCCACGCCTAAAATCAAATCAGACTCATGCATAGCACAGTTGGCTTGATAGGTGCCGTGCATACCTAACATTCCTAGGAATTGACGATCAGTTGCTGGATAAGCGCCTAATCCCATTAAGGAAGAAGTAACCGGTAAATTTAATAATTGTGCAAATTGTCGAACTTTCGCACTACTATTATTAATAATCACCCCTCCACCCACATATAGAACTGGTTTTTTTGCTACTAATAAGGCTTTTAAGGCTTTTTTGATTTGTCCTTTGTGTCCTTGTAAATTCGGATTATAAGAACGCATACTAATATCTTTTGGATATTCATAAGGATATTTATTAGCTGGATTCACCATATCTTTTGGAATATCAATCACCACAGGACCGGGACGACCTGTTGAAGCGATATAAAAGGCTTTTTTGATAATTGTCGGAATATCTTCTGCACGTTGAATAATAAAACTATGCTTCACTACCGGGCGAGTAATGCCGATAGTATCACACTCTTGGAAAGCATCTGTACCGATCAAATTAGATGGTACTTGTCCGGTTAATACGACTAAAGGAACAGAATCCGCATAAGCGGTAGCAATCCCTGTGATCGAATTGGTTGCCCCAGGACCTGATGTGACTAACACGCATCCCACTTCACCTGTTGAACGAGCATAACCATCCGCCATATGAACAGCAGCTTGTTCATGGCGAACTAGAATATGTTCAATCCCACCTAAGGTATGGATTGCATCATAAATATCTAACACGGATCCACCCGGATAACCAAATAAATATTTTACACCTTGATCACGCAAAGATTGCACAACCATTTCTGCACCTGATAATTTCTTCATAAAATCACTCCGTTTTACTGACAATTTCTACAGAATTTTTAACCGCACTTTTTATTAAAAGGAAATATTCCTTAATTTGTGAAATTAGTGTACTAAATTCCGGTTAATTGTCTATTCTTTTTTTAAGCCCAAATTATTAATTTAACAGAATAAAAATCTAAATTAATTAAAATTACGATATTTAATAAATAAAATTTATAATAAAATGATAAAATGCGACATAAAGCCGCATTTTATAAACTTAAAACAAAATAAAATTTTTATTTAAAAATTTGAATCAGATCACAATTTTAACGTTTCTTACTAACAAATATAGCGATAAACAACACTGCTCCCGTGGTAATAAAACCAAGCCAACCAGATTGCGTAAAGCCAATCACGAAATAGCCAATAGTTGTCGCTAATGCCACTAATAACGCATAAGGTAATTGTGTTGTCACATGATCAATATGGTTACATTTCGCCCCTGTTGATGACAGAATCGTGGTGTCTGATACGGGTGAACAATGGTCACCACACACTGCCCCAGCCATGACCGCAGATAAACAAGGTAATAATAATTCAGGTGAAGCATTAACGGCGATAGCCGCTGCAATGGGTAACATAATCCCAAAGGTTCCCCAGCTCGTTCCCGTTGAAAATGCCATTGCCGCACCTAAAATAAATAAAATAGCCGGTAAAAATGCTGGATTTAAATTGTCTGAAATTAAGGTAGAAAGATATTTTCCGGTTTGCATATCACCCACGATTTTATTAATCGTCCAAGCAAAGAATAAAATAGCAATCGCACCTAACATGGATTTAATCCCGACAATCCAAGCCTTGCCGTATTCATTTAAGGTCACATTTCTATTAGCCACAATTAATAAAGTAGAGACAATCAATGCACTCACGCCCCCTACCACTAATGAAATACCCACCGTCGTATTTTCAAACGCACCTAAAACACTAAAGGTTTTACCGTCAGCAACTAACGCATCGTTACCAGTTTTCATCATCATAGCAACCGTAGCTAAAATTAAGGTTAAAATCGGTAACACTAAATTACGCACTTTTCCTGAACTTTGTGCTTGAATTTCATCAGCGGTATCTGATTGCCCTATGGCTAATTTTTCATGACGTGCCATAGGGCCAATATCAAAAGAAAAATAAGCGACAATAAACACCATAATCATGGAAAAAATAGCATAAAAATTCATCGCACTCATGGTGATGAAAGCACTAAATGGCGTATAACCTGTAATGGCATGTTCTGCTAATAAACCTGCAATTAGCGTCATAATGTAAGCACCCCAGCTAGAAACAGGCATCATGACACACATTGGTGCAGCAGTGGAATCCAGAATATAAGCTAATTTAGCGCGAGAAACATGGAATTTATCCGTCACAGGGCGAGCAATAGCACCCACCGCTAAACTATGGAAGTAATCGTCAATAAAAGTAACAAAAACTAAGCATGCTGCCATTAATTTTGCCCCACGGCGATCTTTAATGCGTTTTTGCGCCCATTCAGCAAATGCCTGATTACTACCAGAAACACTTAAAAGTGCGGTTAAAATACCAAGCAATAATAGGAAAAGAATGATATGCACATTACTCTCATTGAATGCGAATCCTCCCTCTTCTATCGTATAAATTAATGAAGATACTCGTTCAAAAAGATAACTTAAAGTTAAACTGAAATCTGCTCCAGTTAACATTAATGCCCCAACGATAATACCCACACTTAATGACAATAAGACCTTACGTGTAATAATGGCTAAACCAAGGGCTAATAATGGTGGTAAAACCGACCATATTGAAGAAGAAAAATCGATAAGTTCCATTTGTTCTGCCTAAAAGTAAGGGAGAACCACTGACATCAGTTCACATTAAATAATGTTAAAATGATTTAGAGATAAAGGTAGCCAACAAAACTACCCCTAACAGTAGCGCTCCATAGTAAATAAACGGGTATAAGATTTTTAATTAAAATGTTATCCCCTAGACTATGACAGTAACGTTTCTTTCGATAACGTCACCAACCAATCAAAACGACTTTTAATTGATTTCGGCAAATATTCCTTTCATTTTTCTTCTCCGTTATCCACTCCGAAAAAATACTTATAATATTCGCACCTCTACATTTGTAGGATTTGCAAAGATTACCTGAATAATGCATAAATGCCAACAGGTTTTTTATATATATTGATAGAAAGAAACAAAATATTTACAAAAAAGCATAATAAGGATATGATTATTAACAATATAAAATCAACTTAAGGAGAATAAAATGAGTGATTTAGCAAACACATTAAATAATTTACGTAATTTACGTGCTGCCATTAATACTATTGACTTAAGCAGAGCAGAAAAAATTCTAGAGAAATTACAAATTATTATCGACGAAAAACGTAAAAAAGCAGAAGCAGAAATCAAAGAAATAAAGGCTCGCCAAGAACTTATTAAAAAATATCAAGCCGAATTAAAAGAAAAAGGTATTTCTTTATCTGAATTACTTACTGACGTTAAAGAAACAAAAAGTAAAAAAACACGTCAATCACTTCCTGCAAAATACAAATATATCGATAACAAAGGCGAAGAACGTACATGGAGCGGACAAGGTCGCACACCATTAATTATTAAGAAAGCATTAGAAGCAGGTAAATCGCTAGATGATTTTAAAATCTAAGATTCTTAAATTTAATAATAAAACCCATTTAAAAATGGGTTTTATTTGTTTACCAGAATAGGAACGATAATATGATTGAAAATAAAATTTTGCTAACCGATTGTCCTGATGATAAAGGACTCATCGCCAAAATAACCAATATCTGCTACAAACATCAGCTAAATATTATACATAATAATGAATTTGTCGATTTTGAAACAAAACATTTTTTTATGCGAACTGAATTACAAGGTATCTTTAATGAAGAAACGCTACTTGCCGATTTAGCATTTAGTTTGCCACAAGGCACAAATTGTCGTTTAGTAGATTCAAGTCGTAAAAAGCGTATTGTTATTTTGGTCACCAAAGAAGCCCATTGTTTGGGTGATATATTAATGAAAACCTATTATGGCGGATTAGATCTTGAGATCGCCGCAGTAATTGGAAATCACGACAGCTTACGTTCTCTTGTGGAACGTTTTGATGTGCCTTTTCATTGCGTCAGTCACGAAAATTTAACTCGGATTGAACACGATAAATTATTAGCCGAAAAAATTGATGAATATCACCCAGATTTAATTGTGTTAGCCAAATATATGCGGGTATTAAATCCGGAATTTGTCGCTCGTTACCCAAATCGTGTGATCAATATTCACCATTCTTTTTTACCGGCTTTTATTGGTGCTAATCCTTATAAACGAGCTTATGAACGTGGGGTGAAAATTATTGGCGCCACAGCACATTTTATTAATAATGAATTAGATGAAGGTCCGATTATTATGCAAAATGTGATTAATGTGGATCATACCTATTCGGCGGAAATGATGATGAAAGCGGGACGAGATGTGGAAAAAACGGTGCTAAGTCGAGCGTTAGATTTAGCCATCCATGATCGTTTATTTGTATTCCAAAATAAAACTATCGTTTTATAATTGCTATTCTATTAATTTAAGAATATAAAAAATCCCCAAGATTGGGGATTTAAAATTCATCATAATAAAAATTATTTGATAACTACAACATCAATTGCAGCTGGACCACGTTGAGAATCTTGTACATTATATTCAACATTATCGCCTTCGTTTAAGGTTCTGTAGTTATCACCAACGATACCAGAAAAATGAACGAATAAATCTTTTCCGCCATTTGCAGGAGTAATAAAACCAAAACCTTTATCAGAATTGAACCATTTTACAGAACCGTTTAATTTAGACATGTTGTCTTCCTCATTTTAAAATTTAAATTTGCGCTTGAGAAAACAAGCAATTGTGCTAAGAAGGATATAGAAACTGATATTAAGAAAAATCCAAGAACAAATTTAAAACTTGTGATACGGAAGAACTAATAACGCATTTTATAAACTACTGTCTAGCTGTAGAGCATTAAAGCATTAACTCCATATTAAAGCAAGTATTATTTACTTCATTTTAAAAATAAAAATGATTATTAAAAATATGTTAAAAAATAACCGCACTTTTCCCCTAAAACAAAAAAATTGCAAGTCTCTCGACTTGCAATTTCTGTATAAAACGAAAAATAAAGGATTAACGTTTTGAATATTGTGGACGACGACGTGCTTTGTGTAAACCCACTTTTTTACGTTCAACACGGCGAGCATCACGGGTCACAAAGCCCGCAGCGCGTAATGCTGGACGTAAAGATTCGTCATATTCCATCAATGCACGAGTGATACCGTGACGGATTGCACCCGCTTGACCTGAAATACCACCACCAGTTACAGTGATGTAAAGGTCTAATTTATCAGTCAACTCAACGAGTTCTAATGGTTGACGTACGATCATGCGTGAAGTTTCACGACCGAAATATACGTCTAAAGAACGTTGGTTAATGGTGATGTTACCATTGCCCGCTTTGATAAATACACGAGCTGAAGAGCTTTTGCGGCGACCAGTGCCGTAGTTTTGATTTGCTGCTGTCATTTGTCTGCTCCGTGATTAAATATCTAAAACTTGTGGTTGTTGTGCAGCGTGTTGGTGTTCAGCACCCGCATACACTTTCAATTTGCGGAACATTGCACGTCCTAATGGACCTTTTGGCAACATACCTTTCACCGCAATTTCAATCACTGCTTCTGGACGGCGAGCAATCATTTCTTTGAAAGTCGCTTGTTTGATACCGCCTACATAGCCAGTGTGCCAGTAGTAAATTTTGTCATCTTCTTTATGACCAGTTACGGCAACTTTTTCCGCATTGATCACCACGATATAGTCGCCTGTATCAACGTGAGGTGTGTATTCCGCTTTATGTTTACCACGAAGGCGACGAGCAATCTCGGTGGCTAAACGACCTAACGTTTTACCTGCCGCATCTACTACATACCAGTCACGCTTAATTGTTTCTGGTTTTGCTACAAAAGTTTTCATTAATTAAATTACCAATATTAAATATTAATACCCAGTGTTTAATAAAATTAAACACAACCATTAGTTTCAACAATCACCCCTTCGAGTGTTATTTAAACAAATAATGTGCGGTGGGAAAACCGCTACATTTACAGGGTCGTGCGATTATACAAGGTTTGATAGAAAAAAACCAGTAATTAGTGAAAAAATAAACAAAATTTAACCGCACTTTTATAGTAAAAAACTAAAATCATACAAGACAAAAGTAAATTTTAACGCTATGATAAGACAATAGTTTTACATCATACATTAATAATTAACTTAAGGGGGCATTATGCAAAACATTCAGAACTGGTCAAATGAAATGTGGTTAATTGCTGGAATCGGACTCTTTGTTGGGTTTATTTTAGCTTATTTATTCATTAGTTTGACCAAAGGATCGGTAAAAAAACAAACTGAAACCGCAAAAGAGCTAACTCAAGCCAAACAAGAATTGGAATCCCAAAAACAATTATTAGAGAAACATTTTGCAGAAAGTGCTGACTTATTTAAAACACTGGCACAAGATTATCAGAAAATCTACCGTCATCTTGCCAAATCTTCTGAACAACTTTTGCCTGATGCCAATAATAAAAGTTTATTTCTACAAAGTTTTATGAATTCAGAAAAATCTACCGCCATTACGCCAGAAAATCCGCCAAAAGATTATAAAGAAGGTTCTTCTGGGTTGTTAAAGAATTAATATATTTGGGCGAATTCAAAATAATTCGCCCTTATTATTTTTTGATTATACAAATAAGTGATGATACCGTTCCAACTCTGCTTTAGTTAACGAAAAACCCCCTAATCCCCCATTTTTAAATTCAATCCAATTAAACGATACTTGTGGAAAACGAGCTTGCAAATGAATCATTGAATTTCCTACTTCACAAATTAATACACCATTTTCTTTTAGATATTTTGGTGACTCTGCTAAAATTTTTATCACCAAATCCAAACCGTCATCGCCTGCCGCCAGTGCCAATTCAGGTTCATGTAAAAATTCTTCGGGCATACCGTCCATATCTTCTTGATCCACATAAGGCGGGTTGGTCACGATTAAATCATATTGATCCTGCGGTAACTGCTCAAATAAATCCGATTGCATCGGGATCACTCGCTCGCTCAAACCGTGACGTTCAATATTATATTCCGCCACATCCAAAGCATCACGACTTAAGTCCACCGCATCTACTTCTGCATCAGGAAAACGCTCTGCACAGGCAATCGCAATACAAGCACTACCTGTACACATATCTAAGATTCTGGTTGGCTCTTGCTCAATAAACTCTGCAAAACCATTTTGAATTAATTCACCAATCGGCGAACGTGGAATCAATACTCTCTCATCCACATAAAATGGCAAACCGCAAAACCATGAAGTATTCACTAAGTAAGGTGTTGGAATCCGTTTTTCCACTCGTTCTGTGACTAATGCAATAATCTGCTTTCTTTCCTGTTGGGTTAAACGACTATCATATAAATCAGCCGGCACATCTAACGGCAAGTTCAGGCTAGTTAATACCAATAATGACGCTTCATCCCACGCATTATCCATACCATGTCCATAAAAAAGTGGTTCACTATTAAAGGTGCTATATGCCCAACGTAAATAATCTTTAATGGTGTGCAAATCATTCGATAAATTCTGTTCAGAAAACGCCATTTTTATTGTTCCTATTTGGTAAAATAAAGTTTTTCCGTTAGTAAAAAATAAAACTCAGCCTATAATTAGGGCTATCTTTATTTATTGTTCCGAAACTTTCGTTATAATAACACAAATTTTTCTTTTAAAATCAATAAAGAAATTTTTTATTTCGGAACGTGTTTTATCCTTCCGTCAGTAAAGTTACAGGGTTTAAAAGGCGGAAAATTCCGCCCGATTTTTAATTACCCTCACAATCTTTTAAATCACAGCATTATTACCCTTATATTATCTCACCATCACCGCCAAATCATTCGGACCAAACCGCCAGCCATTTTCCGACTGATACAACGCATTAAAACACCACTCACTACAAAAAAACTTAGAACGTTTTTGCTTAATGCCCAGCACAATGCCAACCGCTCCCCACCAATCATAAGCCATACCTTTTGTTCGCCCAAAATAGCCCTTAATCTCGTTTTCTGTCACCTTTTCAAGTGGTATTAAATCCCATTTTCCGTCTGCCACATTGATTTCTTTGCACCGTACGCCACCATCTTGCACCGAAGACGAATAACACTCAAAATAGCTTTCCTGTTCATAATGACTACCTTTGGTAAATACGATTTTTTCTACCGCAATTTCACAATGGGAATAAATCCCCTTGGTAAGTTTTCGGGTTAGCCAATCACAACAAGCTTTCACCGGCTCTTTTCGCCATGACCGCTTGTTTTTGTAAAGGGCTAAATAAATTTTAGTTTTCATAAATCTCACTCCAACCGGTTGAATAATCATAATCTAACGGATTTTCTGCTTGCAACATCGCCACACGATGCATTTCCGCATTGGTGAAATCTGCCTGTTCATGGGCGAAAATCGCCAGCGAAAGCTCGTCCAATAACGTTTTATCCAACGCCACAAAGCTGTTATCCATCACCTTCCATTGGGTAGTGGGGAAGTTATCCAAAGTGCGTAAAAAGGTGTATTGCTGACGGCTGACGTCATCAGTATGGAACCATTTATCTACCGATTTAACATAAACACCATTACGCCCGTTATCGTAGCGTTTCTGTTTGATTTGTTTCCACATTTGGGCTTGTTGGTCGGCTTTGATATCTGCTTGTTTTTCAGTCGGTAAAATCCACTCAGTACCGCTCCAGTGGTGATAAGTTGATGGAGCGATACCTTTTTCTAAAATAAGCCCATCATGTAAAACTGGATTAATAAATTTCTCGGCACTTTCCACCGCACTTTCTTGACGCTCGCTTAAATCTTCAAGGTTGGGTTCAAAGTCGCAGCTTGCAATAAAATTGCCTTTTAGGTCAAAGATATAAAACATTATTTCACTCCTATAATCATATAAAATGCACGGTTAGATGTATCAGCTATATTTTCTGTATGTAGGCTGACAACTCGACCATTTAAAGTAAATTGGAAACTGTTAATATCACTTGGAGTTCCATTATCGTAAACCACACTAGGAGCAATCATCCACTTACATTGACTTTCACTAAATCCGCTCGGTAATGGGATAGTTCCACCGTGAGCAATCTTTCCCGTCAAGACAACAACATCCCCACTTAACGCTACCATCCCAGATTTTCCATTTGGAATAGTAATAGTATTTTGAACATTTGAGCCAGTGTCTAACCTTGAAAAAGATAGCAAATAATCATTTTTAGAGCTGTCTAGTATTACTTTGCTATTGTCCGAAAAAACAAAATGCATACTAGGATAGTTATTATTGTTCTTGACATACAAATCTCCTTCCACAAAAGAAGGACCACCCGTATAGAACTTGCTACCATCCCAACCGAAACGTTTTTTATCTATGCCAAATGCAAAATAACCTTGTTGCTGGTTTGTGGTACTTATCACCCCAACGGAGTGCGTAACGGAAACGTCCGCCAGAATAGCATCATCACCAATGGTAATGCCTTTATTAATATTATTAGCAGTTATTTTCAGTGTAGGGACGGATAATTCGCCCGTCATCGTATCGCCAGTTCGAGATATTCTTTCTTCCACATCCGATCGCAGCGCCACGGTGCCTGATTTCACGGGCAGAAAAATTTCATGGCTGTTTTGGATCCAAAATCTCCAACGTTTATCAGGTAAATTATCAAATTGTGCCAAATAATCTCCCGACGATCCGGTACGAGTAATTCTTAATCCTGCATAACTAGCATCTTTAGCTGTAACATCGACAAAGGACTGATTAGATTCATGCAATGCACCAAATTGCGTATTATCTATTTTAAACTTCAGCTTGTTACCATCCCATCCGAATTGCACTCTATTGGTAGTCAGAGAAACAGGAACGGGATTATTTCCCACATAAAATCCACCATTTGCTTTAATACCCCCTGCAGTATAAATAGCATCAGTATCTGTGTTAGCTGTATAAATTTTCTTATTTCCATACGCTCGCAACCAAGTGGCATCTATCATATACCAACCACCGCCATAGGTTTGTGAATACCACCCTTTATTGCCATAAGTGCGCAGCCAGCCTGTGGCAATATCTGCCATTGTGCCTGCGTCTTTGCCTTTGTAGTCGGCATCAGCGCAAAAATAGTACGTCCCAGGTTGATTATCAGTGTCTGAAAAATGAATGTGATCGACATTCTTATTCGCACGGTCATTACTGCCAAAAATCACCGCGCCATTAGCAGGCAACTGCAAATCCTTGTTAATAAAAACTTGATTTTCTTGCAAAACAAGATAAGAACCGTGTAGTGTCGCATCTAAGCGCACATCTTTACTGCCCGAACCAGTAAACCCCACATACCAAGCATTTGCGCCACTTCGTTGCCCGCGCACAATTCCCGTATCGGAATTGATAATCAGCGAACCCGTCATTGTATCGCCAGATTTATTCACCTTTTGCGCCACATCGGAATCGAGTGCAACCACGCCCGAATTTTTCGGAAATTTAACAATATAAAGTGGCGCATCAGGGCTTGTCTTACGATAACTCACTTGCGCAAAGCGATCGCTCACTTCATCAGGCGCTGCTTCCCAGCGCACGTGCTTGCCGTCTTTATTGTGCTGATTTAATTGCGAATAGCCGTTGCCGTAGTTCAGATTCAACACACCCGTCATCGTATCGCCTGTTTTTAATACAGCATTCGTAATACCATAATGACCAAGCGTTGTACCTTTGGTCGCTACTTGTTGTGCGTCTCCCCAACTATTAAAATCTTTTGCCTGCTGAAAATACAAAGTATTATTTGCAATTCCAAAACGTGTACTGGAATAGTAACCTGTAGAATCGCCCCACCCTTTGGTGATAAACATCCAGCCATGATTCGTTTGACTATTTAGCAGCGCATTACTCGTTAATCCCACAAATGAACCATATGGCAATTGTGCAGGTGTTGAATTTTGATAAGCAACACCCGTGCCAAATGAAGTACGCATATCCACTTGCTTTACGCCATCTGTAATCCCATACCCACCTAACGTAGTAGCTGGTGATTGCTTACCATTCGCCACTGATAACGCATTATCTGCCGCATTTTTTGCTTCTACCCCTTTATCATAGGCGGTTTTCACCGCCACACTGGTGGCCACGTTATCCGCTGAATTTGAATTCACTGCATTGGATTTTTTGCTGTTCGGAATATAGTTGGTTAAATTGCTTGTTAAGGCATTAATTAAATCTTTAAGTGTTTTAGCTGCTTTAGATGTTGCGGCATTCGTTTCACTCTCCGAAGTAAGTGAGCTACTTAATGCAGTTTTATCTAATTTCTTATTCAATAAATCCACTAAATCCGCATAATCTACCGACCATTTTGCCCAGTAAATCGAGTTTTCCATTGGGAGCTGATTGATATTGGCTTTTAAACTACGGTACGTTTTGCCGTTATTTTGAACAAAAGCATTGATTGGATAATCCGTTGTTTTGCTCCATTCTGGCAAGCCACGTTGTAAAATATACAAATCTTTTTCATCTAAGCGTTTAAATAGGTCATTAAACCATTCCATTGGCGGTATGCCGTTGGTTTGGTCAAAGGTAACACCCCAACCACGCAACATATCAGGAAAAGATTGGACTTCGTTGTCTTTTGCAAGGCTCGCAAAAACTGTTTCGTCAGGTCTTTTTATTACTGTCATAAGAACTCCATTAGAGAATTGTAAAATTAATCTTCACACCCATTTGTCGGGGTAAAATATCGAGATTTTCAATCGCGTATTGTTTGAATGTGGTCAGGTTATTGTTGGGAATAAAAACGGTTACTGTCATGTCTTGGTTATCTTCTGCATTTCCTAAACCACCAAATAAGAAACGTACTGCATCAATAATATTAGGTAAGGTACCTGTTTGATAATTTTTCAATATTCGACATTTGATTAAAAAGCGGTAGTCATCATCATTAAGCCTTACACTATCTGCCAGTGGATTACGCCGACGATACCATTCTCCCCCACCTTGTCTATTTTGGCTAAATGACATGGCTTGCGAACTACCATGGAAACCAAAAAATTTTCGCAGAATATAACCATTTAATACCCGATCTTGTCCAATATGTCGCCCCACCATATCAAGGTTGTCACCCGCAGACGTTTCAATATCTAAAATTAACGGAAATTTGGCTAACAATTTGCTATTCTCGGTAAATAACCGTTCTAACATTTGCATTGTGGCAAAGGCTTTGGGCTTGGTTTGATATTGCCAAATCAATAAATCAGAATATGCCATTATCGCACCTCAATCTGAATGTTCTCAGGTAAGATACGGGCGATTTCTGTCACACTTATTGCAATATTATCCGTTGAAAGTGCGGTGGTACTTCGTCCAATTTTTAACTCTTGTATCCAAAAGCCCCCTACGGTATTAATCGGTGAATAAAGTCGTGAATGCTTGACCGTTTCGCCAATTTTGAACGGAAATTTAGTCAGTGATACTTTTATTTGATCTTGGTCTATTTCAGTGAAGTCTTCATATCGCACTGCGATTAATTCAAAATAAATATCAATATATTGGGCTTTATCAAATTGTATCGTACGAACCTTGCCGTCTTTATTCAGATCGACTTTTACCGATCCTTTTAATGGTACGCCCGCCCCTTTCTGTTCATAAATGGTTTCAGCGATTTGATTATCGTCACCACCTAGCACAATAACGTTAATCGCATGAGCGGGCAATCCGTTACTGTCGGTTTCATTGCTATTATTTTCTAAAATAGAGACCTGACTGACACCATCCAAACCTAACAATTGACTTTCTAAGGCCATAATCGAATTTTGAGCATTGCGAGAACGACTTAAAAAGAAACGGGTACGTAATTCTGCGTCGGTTTCTTCTTCATCGCCACTTAAACTGTCAGCATAACTTGTCGCACCCGATAAACCGAAAACAACGGTTTCAATGGTTAAGGTGGTGTTTTTGGTTAAATTAAAGGAGCCTAATTCTTCACTTTGAAAATCCGCTTGAGCCGATCCGTTTTCATTCAGTTGTGTATCTGTTTGCAAAACCCACCGCACTTTATTTGGATCAGATACCACGACCCCTTTGGGAATTAATGTATTCGGTTCGCCGGTTAAAATGACAGAGGGTAAAATACTGTAACTGGCTTGTCGTCTCACAAGTCCAGCATATGCCACTCGCTGATCTAACCATACACCACTGGCTAAATCCGGATCCATTTGCTTGTAAGCCGTTTCCAATAGTTCGTTATGGTCAGCGATAATCTGGGCTAAAATGCCAATCATCTGCCCGTCGGGGCTATCTGGTGCCACATTAATATTTTGCCCGTAAATGCCTTTAAAGCCTTGTTCTAACTTCTCAACGATGTCATCTAGGCGATCTATTTCTACTCCGTTTTCAGTAATTTGTGTCATACTTCCCCCTGATAGGTTACGGTGTTGGTTTGATAGTAAATATCTTGATATTCAATTTGAATGATGAGTTTTCGGGTATCTACATCTAAATCTGTGCTGTAATCTACGATACTAGCTACGCCGTCCGTTCGCAAAACGCAATTTTTTACTTCTTTTTCCAACTTTGACCAATCGACGTTACGCCCCATTAATTCTAACCATGGTACGCCATGTTCTAAATCTAAAAACCAGTCATTAGTAAATGACCACAATCTTGTTTGTACTCGCTGTTTAATGCTTTCGCTTTCGGTAGCATAATTATTCATCCCCTGCCCGAAAGTCCAATCGTGGTTTTTATCCAGTCGTCTTACGCTGTTTGTATCTGTTGTCATTGTGGTTTTCCTGTTGTGCCACCGCTATCGCCTTTGTGGGTGTGAGATTTGCCTGAAATGCCTGCTGAAACCACATCGGTATCACTGCTAATTTGTCCGCTAGTGTGTTGGCTGCCTTGATGTTCAATATTACCCTGAATGAGAATAGTGCCGTTGGTGATGCGAATGAACGTTGAGCCGTCCAAGGTTTGCATTGAAAGCCCATCGGTAAAAAAATTCCCCACCACATTTGGCAGGGAACAAATACCCGGAATAAAGCATGCATCGGATAAATCGTGTAACCGATAATCTAACGGCGGACTAGCTTTGCCCGATTGCCACCAACCGTCAATACAGCGTTCTGAAAATACCGCTAAACCCTCGTCCCCTGCTTTTAATGGAAAAGTGACCGCAAAACCTCCCCCCCGTGGATAACTCACTGGCACATCCACCAAAGGCGGAATATTCACGTTTTCCCCTTTCACCAGAATTTGCTGTATTTGCACCGCAAGGGTGACGGTTTGATTTTGCGGATTAAAACTCACGACCCTTACAGGTAATGCCGTATGAATTTGCTTTTGTGCTTGTTCTATTTGCTTGTCTGTTGCCGTTTCAGGCGTGGCATTATGTATAGCGTAGTTTGACATAGCTTTGCTCCATTTAATGTTTGTATTAATATCTTTTTGTGCTACAATGTGGTATATTCAATAAGAGAGTAAAAATATGTTTACTGTTGCTGAATCTGAAATTTACACCAAGCTAGCACAACAACTGCTTACCCAAGCCGAACAGGAAGAATTGGCAGTTTACTTGGCAAGTAATCCTGATATTGGTGATGTTATTCCGCATAGTGGCGGTTGTCGAAAATTACGTTGGCAAGGTAAAAATTCGGGTAAACGTGGCGGAAACCGTGTTATTTATTTTAATCGTCTTGAAAATGGTAAAATCTACCTGTTGCTGATTTATGCCAAGGCGAAAACAGAAAATATTCCAGCTCACTTGTTAAAACAAATGAAAGAGGAACTTGAAAAATGGCTTTAGATTTAGACAAAATTAACCCTGCTGAACATGAATTTACAGGCGAAGAACTCGGCGAATTACTTTTAGCTTCTATTAAACAAGTGAAAGCAGGAGAAATTGGCAAAGTTCGCCATATTGCTGTCAATGAAGCAGTGGAAGCACGTCAAAAAACAGGGTTATCGCAATCAGTTTTTGCTGAAATCTTAGGTATTTCTGTGAGAACCTTGCAAAGTTGGGAACAAGGCAAACGCTCTCCATCAGGTCCAGCATTGACATTGCTTAAAATTGCCACTCGTCATCCCCAAGCATTGAGAGAGTTGCATTCTTAGCTTTATTTCTAACCCGTACAGGCTAAATGTGCGGTTATTTCTTCGTTTGTTTTTTGCTATCTGTTTTCTTCTCTGATTTCTTTTCCACTTTTTGGAACTTGCCACCCACAACCGTTAATTTGCTTTGCCAATCGCCACTTAATCCATCACCTGAATGAGCAAGCTTCACGATTTTATATTGTCCGTTGAAATACTCTATAATGGATTGCACTTCCACTAATCCGCCAATTTGTAACGCTGGATTTAATAGGCAGGTTAATTCTAACCCGTCATCGGTTTGTTCAGGGGCGTTAATCATGCCCGTATCCTGCGAAAGCACTACCGCTTCATCATTCAATACCTTATCTTTTGGCAAGAAAATCAGATTACCATCTTGAATAGACCAATCCGCTTGATGATTACGTGCTATTCGGTTAAGTAATTCTCGGCTATCACCATTCATCACACGTCCACGGGGAAGTTTACGTTTATTAGGTAATTCCATTGCCCCCGCTTTTACATTCGGCATTGTTTTTTGTACTTCCGCTAAAATCTGCTCATCGGTCGCCCCTGATTTTAGCGTAGTATTAATGCGTGCCGTGCTGTAATCCTTGAATCCGTCCGCACATTCCAAATCCATGACAAAATCGACACTGTCACGGCGTACCCTTGCTTTAGTAATATCGCCTGAATAAATGGTACGTAATTCCTGATAGCCTACTGCTAAAATCAGCTTGTTAAATTCACCGCTAAGCAACTGGTTCATGTGATCGCGGTTTAAATTCCACACTTGAATTTTAGCAGGGTTCGGCTTTTCGTTAATGGTTTTGTCGATCTCAAAAGCAACACGTAATAAATCAATATCTAACTGCTCTTTGTCACTGATAAGACTGAGTTTCCATTGTCGCCCGAATTGTTGATGTGGCATAGTCTTCCCCTATTTTTCGACGATATAAAGCAAATAACGACTGCCTAAATCAGTATAGCTCATCGGATCTAAATTCGCCCCGTATTCATCAGTCAGCAAAAAATAATAAGGCTGCGTGCTATGCCATAAAATCGGCACACCAACCACTAACGACACCCCCTGACAGATTTGTTTTTGTGCAATGGTTTCATACACGTCCATCGCCCAAAACTCACCAATACTATTCCAACGTAATGTCAGACGGATTTTTAGATCGTTAAAAGTAAAGGTCTGCTCTTGATAGGGAGCGTTGCTCACGGGGATTTGATGTAGTGTTGTTTCTGTCATAAAATTACCCTTAAAAAACACAACAAAATTGTTGCATGCAACAAATATGTTGTGTATAATATTCTCACTGTATGAAAAGGTGGTACCCCTATGAAATACAGTGAGTTCCTAAGATATTTACTCTCGCAAGGCTGCGAAGTTGAAACCTTGAATGGCACAAGCCATCGCAAAGTAAAATTAAACGGTCGGCAAAGCGTTTTTCCTTATCACGGTAGTCGTGATAATGGGGAAGGGTTTAGAGATTAAAATTAAAAAAGACTTAGGATTAAAATAAAGGTTGCCCCGATTTTGGGGCAACTTCCCAAAAGGAATAAAGCTATGTTACGTTATCCCATTGAAATTATTAAAGACACCAACGATACCTATTTAGTCACTTGCCCCGACATTCCCGAAATGGCAAGTGTCGGTGATGATATTGAGAGTGCCTTACTTGAGGCTGAACAAGGATTAGAAGTGGCATTGTCATTCTATTTTGATGACCGCCGTCCTATTCCTATGCCTAGCCCTATTAAACAAGGACAATATGCGGTGCCATTATCTGCTTTGCAATCCATGAAAGTATTTTTGCTTAACGAGATGATCGCCCAAAACGTGCGTAAAGCTGAAATGGCACGGCGTTTAGATGTTCATTTACCACAAATTGATCGGTTGTTAGATTTTAAACATGCAACTAAAGTAGATTTTATGGAAAAAGCCTTTAAACAGTTGGATAAAGAATTGTCTGTTTCGGTGGTTTAGTTACCCTAGCCACCCTTTAACCTTTTTATACCCATTATTTATAACGCTAGACTTAACCGCTGTCGTCTGCGTATTCCCTTTCTGTGATTTTGTCACAGATTGCACCGCACTTCGTCCGCTTTTTTTATTACCAGTGGGCTTTTGACCACTGGTACCTTGTTTTGCTTGTGTGGTTTGAGTTTGTACGATAAAAATCTCCCTTGCCGTAATGGAAAATTCTGCACTACCGTCTAAGGTTTGGGTAACGCTAATACTTTCAATCAGCATATTTTGGTAAAGATGAATGCCAGTTTGAATATCAATCGTTTCACCTGACTTTTGACAAGCCACTAAATCCGCATAGGCTTGCTGTACACGCCCTTGTCCGATTGAACTATCTAATAGACTACCTAAGCCAAAATCAGGCAACCACGGAGCCAAAGAACGAGCAGAATTCAACGTATTAGCCACTTGATTTACTATTGCATTGGTAGTGCTATAAAATCTTTTCGCTCTAGCGATAGTTTGTGTAGTTTTTGTCAGCACCGAAAACGGCAAAGGAATATTATTTAGAAAATCCGTTACACCCCGAACATTACCCACAAAAGACAGACTATTAACGCTGTTTTTGTCTTGCTCTACCATTATGCCAACAATGGTAATGCTTTTTGGCTTAACCACAGCATGATCGGCGATCATCGCACCGCTTTCTATCGGATTTTCAGTAATGGTGAGTTCCGATGAATGAGTTTCTTGTGTCGTAATATCAAGGGTGATTTCGCCTATTCGACGTGATGAAATTTGGGTAAATGCCATAATTAGGATTTCCGATTATTAATGACTATAAGCAGAATTCATATTCTGCAAAATTCGCAATGACTGATCGGCCACTGCTTTAGCCTCAGATTGATTGTTGGTGCTAAAGGTATTATTCACAGTAATCTTATTATTACTATTTTTCTGGCTATTATCGGTTTTATTTTGAGTGTTGGTGACACCGCTTTGCATTGCCATATTCGCCGAACCATTAGCAATAGTGCTAGCGGTGGCTAAAGTCTGTTGAGCATTGTTACCACCACCGAAAAAGCCTGTGAAACTATCCCACGCTCCGCTTGCCATATTTTTAGCGCCGTCCCACGCATGGCTAACCGCACCTTTGGTGCTATCCCACATGCCGGAAACCACATCAACAATCGGTTTGATATATTTATCATACTGCTTTTTCACCCAATCAAAGGCGTGCTCAAATTTTTCCGTAATGTTTTTCTTCGCATTATCTGCAAAGTTTTTAATGTCTGTACCTATTTTACTAAACCAGCCACCTAAACTATCCCAAAGATCTCCAGTCCATTTTTTAATTTTGTCCCAATTTTCATAGATGACATAAGCTAATAAGGTAATAGCGGTAATAATTAACCCTATCGGATTTGACATAAACGCCGCTCGAATTGCTAAACCGACCGCTCGCATAATGCCGATGAATTTACCGGCTAAACCGAAAACAAGCCCAAAACCGCCTTTAAAAATACCAAAGAAAAATGAAATCACTCGACCTAAACCACCGAACAGTCCACCAATTACTTTCCCTGTTTTGGTAAAATTAAAAATGGCTTTAACCATTGAAAACAAACTATTATGAAAAAGTGCGGTAAAAATTGTTGTACCTACGATAATTTCCGTTTTCCATTTTGCCCACATTTCGGTGAATTTGTGGAAATAATCGGGTAATTCTTTAATGAGTTTTTTCACCCAACGAACACCATCAATGACCGGATCCCAGTAATGCCCGAATAAACTTTGCCCATTATCCATATAGGTAAATAGGTCATCAAGCAATAATACAAGCCCAGCAATCGCTGCCATAATCCAGCCAATCGGCGTTGTCATAATGGCGATACCCATGCGAGCGAACCACATAATCAGCCCACGAGAAAACCACGCCACTACACCGCCTAAGATAAACAAGGCAGCTTTCCAGCCAATTGTTTTGTCTATCACGGTATCAATCACATCAAAGGTTAAGCGAATAAAATCAATGGCATCGGCAATAGCATCACCTAACGTCTCAACACCGGCTACAAGCCATTTATTACGTAAGAACCAATTCGTAATACCCGTGTAAATACGAGTAAGTACTGGTGCAAGTCGTCCCGCTAATGTCTCACTCAAAGACTTAGATAAGGTGTTAAATTCGCTTAATGCATCTTTAAAACCGGCTGCATCTTCGGCGTATTTGCCAGAACCTAAGGTAATATCATTAGCGCGAGCAATAGCGGCTTTAAAATCTTCGCTATTTTGGTCAAATAGTTGGATCATTGACGCATCCATACCCAGTTTTTGCAACATGGCGACGCCTTGGGTACGGTCTAGTTTTTCAATCTTGCCTTGGATTTCTTCCATCACTTCGGGCATGGTTTTGGCTTTTCCACTAGCGTCTTTGGCAGCAATACCAAATTGCTCAAAGGTTTTTGCTCCACGCCCTACGCCGTTTAAGGCTTCCCCTAGAGTACGTTGTAATCCTGCGATAGAAGATTGAGCGGCTTCCATGCTAGAGCCTGAACGCTTCGCCGCTTCACCTAGACTTTGGATATAGCCAGCTGACACCCCTGATACACGGCTTAACTGAGCAAGGCTATCAAGACTAGTTAAAGTATTATCCACAAAAGCAGACAATCCCTTAACCACGGCGCCAACTGCTGTCCCTACTAATCCTAAAGCAACGGGAATACCCTTTACCGAGCCTAAAAAGGATTTCGCTTTTTCTTGGCTATCTTTGATCGCCTTACCTAATTTTTTAAAAGGTTCGCTATCGATCTGAATGCCAAATTTTGCCCCTATGAAAGCGGATACACTGCCTAATAAATCATGAAAAACATTGCCAGTTTTAGCTAACGCATCATGAGTATTATTCGCCTGTTCCTCTTGATGTTTTAACGCATCATTCGCTTGTTCCGTTGCATTCGAGAATTGATTTTCTTGTTGTGCAACTTTCGCTAAACCTTGTTGATAGGTTTCTGATGCCTGATGAAAACCGTCGCTCAATTCAGCAAAATACGCTTGCGTATCTTCGCCAAATTGTGCAATAAATTCATCAAATTCGGCGACTTTATCGACAAAGGCTTGTATCTCATCTGTATTGATTTCGTCTATATTACTTAATTGAAGTAATTGCTGAACAAACTCATCGAGCTCCGTTGTTGCTGTTTCAAACTGGTCACCAAACAATTCTTTAGCGGTAGTGGTATCAATAAAATCGCTGATACTCACCATACCTGTTTTAATATGGTCAGAAACGTCATCAAAGGCTTGTTCGACTTGTTCAGTTAATGTATCAATATTCACATCCCCCAAATCAATACCGTCAAAGGTTTGTTTGACACTATCACCGATGTTATTAAGTGTTTGCTCGACTTGATTCAGTGAATGGAAATCAACATCAATTTTTTCTGAACGAAGATTATCAAAAGCTTTTTTAGCCGTCTCACCAACATTATTTAACATCTGCCCGACTTGATTCAGTTGAGCAGAGTCCACATCAAAACCAATTTTTATCAGTAGTTCGTCGAGTAGCATTTTCTTGCTCCATAAGATTTAAGGTGGCTATTAACTCGTGGAAGTGCAGTAAATCCATAATAGAATAAATTGACCGCACTTCCGCCAATGTACAATAGCCTTTTGCTATTGGGGAAAAAATAAACCAATCGACTTGTGACTGGTTTATGGTGTTTGAGTTTGAGCTATCTTGATTGACTGAGGCATAAAGCTCAACAATCCGCCCCCAGTTTTCAAAAAAGGGGAAAATTGATAAACTAACCCCTCTTTTAATAACATCAATAAATGATGCGGATATTGTCCAAAATGTTTGTTAAATTGGTCTTTGATAAAATACTGCTTGCCATTTTCGTCTTGGGTTGCAATATGTCCCAATACCAAATCTTCCACAGTTTTTAACGCAGGATCACCTAATTGGGAAACCACCGCAGCCATCATTTTGGCTCCCAATTTTTGACCGCTCAATTCTTCATCTTTCCCAATGTTTAAATCTGTTTTACCTAACAAGGCAAGGGCATTTTTTAAAGTCTGCCATGAATTCAATGCATTAGCTGGGTGAAAAACATAGGTTTTATCATCTAAAGTTAATGTTTTGGTTTCCATAAATTACAATCCTTCTGCGAGATTTAAGTTCGCTTTTTCAAATTCAATTATAAATTCATTGGCATTATGCCCTTGTCCACGAGTAAGCGTTGGTGATGTGGTGAAATAACCATTTTGTGCAGTAAGTTGGTCGTCATTGAGTAAATCACGAATACTTAAGGTTATCGGGGTAAAGCCTTTCAAATCATTTTTTTGCTGATTGTACAGTTTCATCAACTCTGCACTGTCTGGGCTATGCTGTTTAATTTTTAGCGTGAGTTTTCCTGAACGGTCGGCATTGCCAATAAATACGCCTGTGCCGTCTGCTCCCATGGTATAACCGCCGGCATCGGCATTAAACGCAAAGGCAATCACATCAGAGCCGTCCGCCCAGTCGCTGATTTTTGTGCCGTCAATTAACACCACTACTTGTTTTGGATCGAATCGTTTCATTGTTTTTTCCTTTTAAAATGAATGAAATTTACACCGCACTTTTGTTCACTGAACAAATGAACAAAAAAGTGCGGTCGTTTTTTGCCTAGTTTTAACGGCTAAAATTGATAATTACATCAGAACTGTGAATTGCACCGGCTAGTTTCACCGCTACTTGAATTGGGGTCGCTTTGCGTTGTTCACGATCGGATGTGGAAAGTGTTGACATGGGTGCTGCATAAATATAATAACCTTGTTCAAGGGTATCGCCTGTGACCAAATTACCGAAACTGTCTCCACTCCATACCCCTTTAGCAAATGCCCCGTTATTAATACCTTCTAAGCAGACTTTTTCCACCGCAGCCATTAAAATCACTTGCCCTTCGTCCGTTAATGGGATTTTGGTTGGTGATAAATACAAGCGAGAGAACACTTCTTTTTGCACTGCATCAGCGAACCAGTCTAAAATCACCACTTCATCAGCAAATTTACCCCCTACTACGGTACCCTCAGCCAACATAGCTGAATCATCAAAGTAGGTGTACACATTCACACCTAAGCGTTTCGCTTTTTGGTACTCCGTGGCGGTAATATCATCAGCAGTAATGGTCGGTTGTGTTTTGAATTTGAGCGTAATGGTAGAACGGTTCGCACTGAAATTCACCGATAACAAGCGAGCCATCGCACTAGAGACAGGGTAGCTGTCGTTTTTATCAAACACGGCTAAAGTATGGTCTAATCCAGCGTCATATAATTTCTTAATAACGTTGGTACTGTTCCATTCTAACTGTTCATTACGCAATACATTCAAGCCGAACAATTTTTTAGCGGTTTGTGACCAGTTCGCCACGGCGATAATTTGATCATCAGTAAGCTGTGCAGCAAATAACACGCCATACCAGCTACTGTTCACATCAAGTGTGGCAATTAATGCTTCAACAGGACTTTCAGCTTCAATATACAAGCCATTCTGACCGATCTTTCGGCTAGCTTGTCCATCTTCCAGTTTGAGCATGCTTCCTAAATATTCACCGTCTTTTTTACTGTCTTCAGCATAGAAAATAAGGTTAGATTTGTCTTGCCCTGAATTCGTGCTTGCCAATAAAAAACGATTCCCCATTTCATCATAGTTAATCGTCACATTAGTAAGCGAAACTGCGGTGAATTTTTCCTGAATTTTGGTAGCTATCGAATCAAAATCAGTAGCATCTTGAAGATCCAAACCTGTCACATCATAATGGGTTTCGCCCACGGTTAAGCTAAAATACCCCGACTGAATTTGCTTAAATTCTTCCAAAGTGGCTGACATCACACCGCCTTTTAATCCGTTATTAGTCGGATTGATTTGGCGTGATTCTTTTTGCCAACGACAGATAATCAATTGTTTGGCTCGTGGTTGTTGTGCAAAAAATGGCTGTGCTGCTTTGGCGGTTTCAGATGTGGAGCCAAATAAATTGACCACTTCGCTATAATCACTGACATACACATAGCGAGTAGTGCCATCTGCAAAGGCGTTACCCGTTTCTGGGGTAAATAATGCTACGGTACCGAAGTCTTTACGGCTCGCTGCTTTCGGTACAGTATTGAGTTGAATATCAACAATGTTTGAAATAGATAAACTCATCGTTTAGTTTCCTTATTAATTGAAATAGATTGAGAATTAGGGTGAATATCGACCGCTTGCGTGCGGAATAATAGGGCAATGACGCTGTGTTCATGGGTAATGGTTAAATCCATTTGCCCCCGTTCTTCATAGTCATAAGCCACGGTGGCAGAAAGATTGCGCACATCTGAACAGCTTAACAGCCCCCAGTTTTCCGCCCGAAAGGCATCTAAACAGCTTGAACTTTGTAATAGCGTTCGTAATTTCAGCATTAAGGCGATAGCATTTTCACCGTAAGCAGAAATACTCACCAACGACTGGCAAGCGGTGTAGATAGTTTCAGTTTCATTGTCGCCGTCAAACTCACGCCTACTTGTGCCAATTTCTTGGCTAGTGGTTAAATCCACCGTGACAAAGGCATTGAGTTTGTCTACTTGGTGCTTTCGTCCTGAAAACACTAACTCATCAGGTAATGACAAAGCCGTCGCTACGATCTGACGCAGTTTCGCTATGTTGAACTGCGAGAGCGTGGTAGTAGCCATAATCCCCCCAATTGGAAAAAGTGCGGATCTTATATTGAACGTTTTGAATTTCCACCAAATCGCCGATATTCACCGATTCCAGTAAATACAGTTTAAAGGTCGGATAAAAACGCTCCCCCTCGGGTAACAGCTCTAAATCATTTGGCGTAGTCGGTGTGACAATCGCTGTGATAAGCTGTTTTTCTTCGCTATATTCTCCATTTTCAAGGCGTTTAATGTGATAAATCCCTTGTTTAAAATGACTGGAACGAAAGCGTGCTTTTTGGTTAATCATTTCACGATCCCCCTGATAGATTGACGAAGTTTGCCAGTATCAATTAATGGCTTGCTGGATCCTTTACGTTTAATCGTTGCTTTCGCATTCGGTGTCCAACTACCATTCACCATATTTGAACGTACATCACCGACCACCATTTCAGCCAAACGTCCGTAAGCGGTTTCAGCATCCAATCCGTCACGAATTAACTCTGTCAAAAATTCGGTGTATTTCTGCTGATTTTCTGCCAGTGTTTGGCGAAGAAACGGACGGCTAGGAATATGTTCATTACCAAATTCTAGTACCGCAGCAAGCGTCGCCATATTGATACTTGAACCATCCACAAAAGGATTATCGTCCACTGGCAAGCCCACATAAGCCGACTTTGCTTTCAGTTCTGCCAATCGCTCAGCCAACGTATTTAAGCCGTTGCCGTTGTGTTGCATAGAAACTGTCATCACACCACCATAAACCCGACACCGACCAGTTTACGCAATCGCAGATATTCCTGCCCGTAAGCCGTGGTGCGGTAAAATTCATCGCTTTGAACTGTGCTTGATTGAGCATAACTTACCGATAAATCCCCCACACTTTCGGCGGTTAATTCACGCTGTGGATTGCCGTTATCTTCCGCCGTCCATTGATTGAGCGTAAGCAGATGGGCGGTTAATGCCAAACCGCCACGCTCATACAATTTGCCCCAACGGTTTTTGTCCATTTCGGCAAAGGCATCCGATAAAAAAAGCTCAATGATAGATTCACCGAGCTTTTCAAATTGCGGATAACGCTGTAAAAAGTCTGTTACGGTTGGCATAGCTCCCCCTAGTAATCTACATATAATGCAGATTGCGGTTCTTTGAATGTGACCCCACCAAATACCATTTTTAAGCCTGATTCATAGGTCATAATGCCTTTTTTCATCGCACCTAAAACGGTTGGAGATTGTGGCACGTCCATTGACACATAGTTTTGGTCGTTAATGTAAGCAATAGCACGGTGTTTACCACTGGTTACCAAGGTACCGAAATCAGACGGTAAGGCTTTAATGCTCACCGCTTTACCTGCTGCACCGCTTAACACTTTATTCAAGTGATCAAGAGCGGTCGTGTCATTAATGGCATTGTCACGAGTGAGTAACCCTAGATGTGCGTAATCCATGGCATCAATAGCAAAGGTATTCGGTGCGTCAATGCGGTAGGTTTTTTCTAACGCACGTAAAAATAATTCTTCAAAGAACTGTACGCTTTCTTCAAAGGTCATTGCACTGATTGCTTTTTTCAAGGTTGGGCTATAAATTTCCACATCAGGAGAATTTAACAAGCCTTTCAAGCGAGTATCTTGTGCGTGACCTAAGAACGCCACTTTTTGCAACGTTTGGTGAGCGTTTTGGTTTAACGCCATGATTTTTTGTGTATCTAAATTCACGCCTAACGCCGCTGCTTTTGCGAGCTCAATTTCTTGCCATTGTACGGTTTTCGCCCACGTCACCACTGGTGTACGGCTATGGGAGAACGTTACGCCCACTTGGTCAAAGTTGTTAGTGTTGTAGGTGATTAAGCCTGTATCTAAATCCCCTGTAATGTCCGCTGAAAAGTGAACACGTTCATCCATTAATGGACTGCCCGAACCGTCCACATAAACGAACTGCGGAAACACAATTTCAGGGTATTTAGTTTGGTTAATCTGTTTACTGACTTCGGTCAGTGCGGTTTTTAAAATATTAATATGTGGCATAGTTTTAAACTCCTATTTAACGCCTGTTTCTAACACTATAGACGAGTGATTTCAGCTAATTGACCGGCAACCGTAATCACAGTGTAATCGGTGGCAATACCATTGGTTGCATCCGCTTTGGCTTGAATTTGTCCTGCCTGTTTTTCACCATTCGCCACGGCAACGACAACGACTTTGTTACCCCGAGCTACTGTTTCCCCTTTGGCAATTTCTACCCAAATGCTATCAGCAGTGCCAATGTGCATCACATCGCATAATTCGCCTTTAGCGGTTTCGTCTTTAATCACGGTGCGAACCACTACACCTGCGACCGTATCGGTTTTCGCCGTTAAAGCAGTAACGCCAGTAGCCGATAACGCCACAAAACGTCCTGCCACTAACGGCGTATCTCCTGAATTCATATAAGCTACGGTTTTAGAATTAGCTAAACCGCCTTTACCGATATCCCCTGCGGTGGCAACCGCTGTATGTCTTGCGTAACTCATTATTTTGCTCCTTGTTGGTTGTAAGTATTAAAATCTAAGCCTGTATTTTCTGGCTTGTGGTCAGTGAGCAACACATCGCCAATGGCTTTATCATTAAGTTTTTTCGCTGTGGCTTTCGCCGCTTTGTAAGCACCGTTTAATTCAGCATCGGATAATTTCGCTGCTTCGTCTTGGGTAAAAATCCCTGTGGCAACCACGGCTTGACGTTGAATGTCTTGCACTGTGGCATTATCCGCAAAAGTCACATTCGCAAAGCTCACTTTGGCATCGGCAAGCGTGGTAGCTCGCACGCTTTCCACATCGGCTTTGGCTTTTTCATCTTTGAGTTTTTGATTTTCCGCTTTCAATTGTGCGATTTCAGCGGTTAAGGCTTCGTCTTTCACGCTTGCTTTCTCCTTAGTTTCCTTTTCGGGCTCTTCGGTTGTTGGTTTTTCCTTTGCTTTTGACTCAGGGGTTTTGTTGTCAGATTCAGGCTTTTCTTTGCCGTCTTCTGCCTTTTCTTTTTCTTCCACTTCTTTTGCCTGTTCGTCAGTGAGTTTTGTGCCGAACACGCTCAAAAGTGCGTCTAAGAATTTGCGAGTTGTACTCATTGGCTTTTCTCCATCGGCTAACTTGACTGACTTACCGCAACGACCATTAGCCACAATCGCCACGTGGTTACCCACCATGGGCAACATTTCGTAATCGGCGGTTGGTTGCGTGCTTTTTTGTACATCGCAACGATAACCGCAAGATAATTCTTGTATTCCGCTATCCTGAATAGCCTTGATAGCGTTCTCGTCATAAATCCATGCTTCCCCTGCCAACATATCGCCGTCACGTTTAACGTTTCGCACTGTTCCCACGGCAAGCGTTTTCCAGTTTTTCGCCGTTACGTCATCGGCAGGGTGTCCAAGCGTAATCGGCACACCGTCAAAACTTTGAATTGTGCTATCGGAAAATAGCGACTGCTCCGTGCGTGCCACTTTCTTAAAACCGTCTTCATTCAAGCCCAGTTCTTTAGCATGGTAGTCATACACGCCAATTTTAGAAAGCGTGGCGGGAACGACTAAATAACCGTCTTTGGTAAAAGTGCGGTGTGAATTTGTTTTGTCTGTGAATTTCATTGTTGCTCCTATTTAAATGTCTAGGAATAATTCCATTTGCTGAATTTGAGCAAATTCCAGTTCTAATGCCATTTTTTCGGCTTTGCATTGCTGCAATGCTTTTCCTTTTTCGCTAGAACTGGCTTTATACGCTTGCTTTTTGGCTTGCCAGTCTGATAGTTTGCGTTTAACTTCATCACGACGTGCCACACCCTCTGTCCAATAATCCCACAACGCTAAGAAACATTCTTCTTGGTAATTTTCTAGCCGTTCTTTTAAATCAGCACGTACTTTGTTTGGGTTGATACTAAACAGCCAACCATTTAATTTTTTGATTGGGATACAGAGCATTTCATAGCTTTTACCATCTTTAGCAGTCGTGGTCATAAGACCACAACTGAATTTCTTGCTTTGTTCGGTTAATTTTCGATGCTGAACTTTCCAATCCAGCCCAATCCCTAACACAATTTCACGCATAGCCACATAAGCTACACCATTGTTATCAATCAACGTAATTTCTTGATTAAGAAAATTTGCTTTTAACATTTGCATTATGTTTTCTCCTGCTAAATTTTAGGTAATAAAAAACCACTTGTAGCAATACTACAAGCGGTCAATAGGACGCTGATTTTTAAATTAACGATAAATTCGTTTTGTTGGTGTTTTCAATTCTTCTTCCAACGTTTTAAGTGGGCGTGAATTTTGTTCAAAGTCCACGTCTTTAATAAGCTGATAAATATGCTTACCCACATAATTTATATGCGGTCCATATTCTGCCACACAACTGTAAGCCGTTGGCTCAAACTTCGAACCGATGGCTTCAAGTGCTGGGCGGATTTGGTTGATAAATTCTTTCATTTTGAACGCTTCGAACCATAACCAGCCGAGATTACGTAAATCACTTTCCGTGTGGGTATGGGTGAATGTGCCTTCAGGCTCATTAATAATCAATTCCCCTTCCAATGGCAATCTTGCCAACAGGCTTACGGCTTCGACAAATTGGCTGTCGTCAATGTCTTTGTAACTCTTGCCGAAATGGGTTTTGAGTGCCGACCATTGTTTGATAATCACGCCTGCTTGTTGGTCTTTCGGTAGGGCTTTGGCTCTGCCGAGTACCAATTCTTTTATGGTGCTTTGGTGTTCGGTTGAAAGTCGTTCAATTTTCACCGCAGTTTGGCGTTCTGCTTTGCCTTTTAGCCAGTAATTCGCTAATGCTTGGTAACATTCTTTTTTGTAGCGGATTAAGGTTTCTCTGATTTCTGGTTTGCAACGTTTAATATCTATGCCGAATAGCCAGCCGTTTAGGTATTCGATTGGTAGGCAAAGCATTTGTTGTTCGCCACCATTTGAAGGTGTTCTTATCATAAGAATACCTTGTGAAAGCACTTCATCACGCTGAATTCTTGAATGTTGTGCTTTCCAATCTAAGCCGATATTCTCACAAATCGGTTTCATCGCCGTGTAATGCGTGCCGTTTTGTTCAAAGGTGATTAATGCGTGATTATAAAATTGGATTGTTTGGGTTGAGATTTGATTAGACATAATAGTCTCCTTTGGTTGTTTACGATATTTATTGCCCTAAGGTATGGTCATCATAACCATACCTTTAATAGGGTGCCGAGTGGTTCGTAAGCCTTCCAAAGTAGGCTGGGATTATTTCCCTTTCAGGTATTGTATTCTCCGCCCACTCGACATTGAGTTTTGCTAAATCTATTTTTAATAACGGAAAATAGATCTATGTTGCAAATTTTAGGTACAAAAAAACCGCTTGTCTGACGGGTGCGGATTTCCGCTTTGGATTAAAGGCTACGACACCTTGAGTTGAATGTTACTCAAGTCTTGGGTGT